>Ga0308157_10000576_pt1 | contig 112870 bp, 110 predicted proteins | sample PhyBR1_FD_201035 | JGI IMG/M metagenome (GOLD analysis project Ga0308157, IMG submission 201035) | Phyllosphere microbial communities from UC Gill Tract Community Farm, Albany, California, United States - DLSLB.R1 | ecosystem: Host-associated > Plants > Phyllosphere > Unclassified | place...
AGATTGCTTTCATTAAATCCTTTCTCTGTTGCTATAGATTCAATCGAACGATAAGAGTTTTTGTGAAGATTAATACATTCTAATTTGAAAGCAACGCTAAATTTTTCTTTTCTATACATAAAAAAATACCCCTAAAAAGTGTCTAACTTTTTGGGGGCAGTCCAGATGTGAACCGGATTTTTTTATGATTTTTTTAAGTCCTCGTCAAAATAAGGAATTTCATCAAATGATTCTTTTACCTTAAAAATATCTTTGTTGGTTACAAATAACCTGTATTTATAATCATGATCTTCCTTTATATCGTTCTGCATTGTCTTGATGTCGAGACTTTCCAATATGTCTTTATACCAATTAAATACAGACAATGAGCGTGTAAAGACTACCAGATGACAATGATGTATTTTCATCACATAGTCATGATAAAAACGGATTGCCTCCTGTTTATCCGGGCTTGAAAAAAGGGTTTCCACTACCTGTCCCCGTTCATAATAATTGATCTGCCATTGCCCAGCCTTCATTTCCAGCCGTTCCATATCATCATAACGCTGTCCACCAACCCCTTCAATACAAAAACGGACGCAGCCTTCTGCTATCAATTGATTGTACAATTCATTAAGTTCCATCTTTCCGAAATTTTAATATTAATATGGTGAGGGTTGAAATATCTGGGATATCATCTGGTGTTTTTCCGAATAAAACAGGTAGAGTGTTCCCCACAATCCATAACGGTAAAACTGGGCTACAAATTTCATTTTCTCCCCGTCGGGATCAAGCGGTATCTCATCTTTCTGTTCCCAGGCAGCTGCTTCGCCTATCCACAATTTGTCGAAAGGCACACCGTCTTCTTCATCATCTTCATAATGATGCCCTACCGCCTGTACAATGCGCTCAATACCATTTTTAGTTTTATTGTTGGTGAAATTCAACAGGGCAGGTTCACTACCGTACGGATGCATTATCCCATCAAGCGCTCTTTCCTGTTCAAAGTCATGCCACCACAAATAACTTTGGGTCTCCAGCATCATTACAGCCTGCTGCAGAGTATACTTCCCTGAAAGACTAAAGCGTTTAGTCTTAGAATATTCTTCTTTTGTTACTTTTATCTTCTCGCCAATATGTTCAAAGGTATATTTCCCGTTGCCCCTATCCAGAATGACTTTATTTTCACTCTTTTCAATGTAATTTCTTTTCCATACCTCATTTTTTTCAAGACATTTAAGGGTAAACTCAAATGTATCAGGCAGACCTTCTTTTTCACTGACTTCAACATGTATTCCATCCCGTTTATGGTAATTGATTCCGCTGTATGAACTGCGAAAATGATCAACCGCAAATTTTTTGATTACTTCTCCTGCATCAGCCATTACATTTTTATCTTGTATACCGTGAATGTTCCAATAATTTACTTTGATATTCCAATCAGTCTTATCTTCTTTAAAAACTGCTGAAAACATATCATATCTGCTGTAAGAGCTTAGTTTCTTTAATGGAATGAGATGCTTTGCCATTTTCTTAGAGGCCGTGAAGCCTTTCCTGGTCTTTTTGTATAGCATCTTTTCGGTGATCTTTACATCACATTCCGGAATGTGCATGGTAATTTCTTTCAAAAAGCCATCGGCATCATAATGGTATCTGAAAAATTTCAGATTCATCCATCTTCTATTACCAAGGTAATATTGCACAGTCTCCGTAACAGGCATGGATATTCCGTTGATAATTTCATAGCCGTAGATGTCACGCTCATTGGGTCTGTATAAATACGAACCTGACTGCGTCAGCTGGCCGTCATTACTATATTTATCCACCCTTTCGTAACTCAGGCTTTCAATATAATCTATTGAGGTCTGAAGATATTCGCGCTCTTTATTAAGGTAATACCAATCAAGCTTCCTAAGGTTAAGCGGAGCAAGCAGCTGATATTTACCGCCTGCCAGCCGGAAATCCATACGGCCCATCTCTTCATTCTGGATAAAAAAAATAAAAGGAATACCTTCCCACTTCTCATCAACAATACTGCCGTCCAGCTTTAAAATAGGCTTCAATACATTTTTGAAACCTTTAATGCTAGTCAGACAGCTTCCCAAACTGGGATTACTCTCTATTTTAGTCTTCTTTTCTGATGTGGACAGTATGAAATCTTTTCCCATTTTAAATTATTTCGGTTAATATTGTTCAAGGTCGTTTATGATATAGCATTATGTACACTGAAACACCTGAGATACTATCTGGTGCTTCTCCGAATAAAACAAAAACAGCGATCCGAACATATGGTCGTGGTCCAGTTGGGCTACAAATTCCATCTCCTGCCCGTCTGGGTCATGTGGGGTTTCGTCACTTTGCAGCCAGTCCGGTTCACCTGTACGCAATGTGCCTTCGGTTGGGTTATCTTTTATTTCTACTTCCTGCATAATGCGCTCAATACCATTTTCAGTTTTGTTATAGATAAACTTCAGCTCTCTAGGCCAGTCAAAAACTCTTTCCTGTTCAAAATTGCTACACCAAAGATAGCTTTCGGTATGTACGATCATTATGGCCTGCTGCAGGGTATATTGTCCGGAAAGAACAAACTGCCCGGTACCATATCTATTTTCCGAAGTTACCTGTATTTCATTACCCAAATGTTCAAAGGTATATTTACCGCCCCATTTCCATTGCATTACCACTTTCTTATTACTTTTCACGGTGTATTCCAGAGGTGCATCACTGGTTTCTTCAGGAAAGCTGAAAGTATATTCAATAGTGTCGGGCAGACTATCATTTTCATTGACTTTGGCCTGTATCTCATCTTGTCTTTCAATTTTACAGGTATATTTGAGAAATCCGGAATACGAATCATAGAAATGATTAAATGCATGCCGATATATCATGTCGCCATAATCAGCATTGGTTACCGGCTTTTTTAAAGTAATGGAACGTCCCTCAATTTCCAGGTACCATGCATCCTCTTCTTCTTCAAATTTAGCTGAAAAAGGTATCCGCGTGTATGTAACCCCAAGGTTTTTATCTATTGCAGGAAGAATGTGGGAGGCCAGTTCCTTTGATGCAGTGAAGCCCTTGCGGGTCTTTTTGTAAAGGATCTTTTCAGTGATCTTTATATCGCCTCCCGGCTGATGTATGGTAATTCCTTCAATGAATCCATCTGCATCATAATGATAGGTATGCAATTCCGAATCCAGCCATTCCCCGTTGCCTTTATAATACTGTACTATTTTTGTAACCGGCATGAGTGCTCCGCCAACTTTATTATAACTGTATACCAGACGCTTCTGTGGACTGTACGAATACGAGCCCGACTGCATCAGAAGTCCGTCATTGCTGTAATGATCTACCTGTTTATAATTAAGTTCTTCTATCTTGTCTACCGAGGTTTGAAGGTGCTTACGCTTCACACCCATATCCTCATATTCTTCAAATTCATCAATTTTTTCCAGTTTAAGCGGGGCAAGCAGTCGGTATTTTTGATCTTCCAGACGGAAGTCCATGCGGCTTACATCCACATTCTGGATGATGAAAGTAAATGGAATTCCTTCCCATTTTTCATTGACTACGCCACCGTCCAGCTTTACAATAGGCAGCAGCTTCTTTTTGAACCCTTTTGTATCGTTCAGGCAGCTTTTCAGGCTGGGAAACCCTTCAATTTTAGATTTCTTTTTTGAAGGTGACAATATAAATTCTTTTTCCATTTCAAATTATTTTTGTTCCGTACAGATTACTTTTTAACACCTACCCAATTCCTGTCAAGGTCGCTGTATGGATAAATTTTTATCATCTTCAGCATATTGACGAACCCCTCATGTCCAAACATTTCTACGGTAGCCAGCTCTTCTTCAAATATCTCCATGCATAGCAGCAGATGGTGTTTGCGACCTTCAATATCAAATTCTTCATACACATCAAAAATGATATATCTTGGCTGGCCATCGCTTCCGGATATCTGGCAGATCTCATACGGATTGAATACTCTCCCGTATGCTGCACCTGCTATCTGCGTAAAGTTTTCGCACATACGTCTTTCCATGGTATTGAATGCGGTGGGAGGGTCCTGATTGATATCGTTGAAAGGCTGTTTTGTAAATGCGATCAGCTCATACGTTCCTTTTTGGTTGGGTTTTGTACCTTTTCCATCCGTAGTGATGAGTTCCATTGTGGTAAACCCGGTTCCTTCTATGTGATTTGGAAAATAATGCATATCCACGGCTCCTAATGTCATGCCTGCAATTACCCTGAATGGGATTACTGCGTGGCCAATCACTTCTGCCGAAGGGCCCAATGTGTTTTCAATGGCCTGTTGTTTCAGATTGTAATGTTCAATATATTTTTCGTTGCTGTCATTCATGGGATTCGTTTATTTTTTATAAGTATTATTGTCTTTACTCTATCACCAGCTTTACTCTTGTTATACCTTCTTCATCATCATATTCTTCATTGTACACACGTTTACCAATGATTCCATTTATTGCTGCTTGTACATCTTCCAATTCTCCTCCAAGTTCCAGAGTAACATTTCTTGAAGCATAATAGCTCTCCTCATCAATAAAATCGGATACATGCAGGTAAAACTGATTAAGTATATCTTCCAGCGGGTATTGTGAATCTTCCTCTCCTTCAAGTTCATAACTCAGGGCAAAGACATAATGACTCTCTTCAATATCTCTGTAGATGTTTCCTTCAGTCAGCTCGTAATTCGGGTTTTCTTTGTATTTATCAAGCTGTACTAATTGTATGTTTTTCATGGTTATTATAGTTATTGTTTAAAAATATATTCTGATTTCCTTATCAAGACCTTCAAACTTTCGATTGTAAAAAGTCTCTATACAATTGATTATTGACAGGATTTCTTAACCCTGCTTTTGATAAAAGAAGAAAAATTCACATTCACTTTAAAATTTTTGATATTGGTGGTAAGTTAATTTACTTTAGAATTACCTTCTGGATAGCCGCCTTTAGGGCTGTAGTATATTATTGAAACCCATTCGGATCATCTGGCTGTCTTTAGTTATTTTGATGTCAAACCATCAAAAAAGCTCTATAACATCTATTAATAGTAGTTTTTTCATGATTATTGTTTAAATATTAGTTTTATACAAATATAAAAAAAGTCCTGAGAAATAAATTTCAGGACTTTAATTTATCAAAAAAGATCTCTATTTAAACTTGTACCCTACTCCGATCTGAAGGAAGTTCATTTTCATTTTTTCATCGTTCACCGGATCTTTGATCATATTAGACAGACCAAAACTGTATCTTGCATCAACGAATAAACCTTTATAAATGTTATAATCTGCTCCAAAGAAAAGTCCGAAATCCGCAGACTTCAGCCCGTCATTAAATTGTTTTTCAAGAAACTGCTCAGCAGCATTGATTGATGCAGGATTTCCTACAGCGCCTTCCAGCTCAACTTTTACTTTAGTACTTGTTTTAATGCTTATATAAGGTCCTGCATAAATTCCCAACTCCGGTGTAGCATAATATCTGGCAGATACAGGAATCACAATTCTGTTCATTTTGAATTTTTCTGTTACGGTAATACTTCCGATACCCACTTCAGCTTTGCCGCCTAAACCGGCATATTCCAACTCTCCCTGGATTGCAAATTCATTATTGAACTTGTGCTCAACCAAAGCCCCGATATAAAATCCCGATTTAGATTTCAAACTGCCTTTAATCCCATCCAGTTCAATATCGTTTTCATTCCCGGTTAATTTGGATAGTGCATAGCCGCCTTTTACCCCAAATCTGGTTTGGGCATTCATTCCCGTAAACAGAGCAAGAGCTCCGATTAATAAGATTTTTTTCATGATTATTAGTTTAAATTTGATTTATAAAGATAAAAAAAAGCCCTAAAAATTACTCTTTAGGGCTTCTATTTTATAAATGTTTTGTTAATTACTTAGCAAAAACATATTTAACTCCGATAGTTACAGAAGATAAGTTTAATCCGAAGTTGTAGTTGTTTACACTTTTCGCACCATCTACATCGAACTTAGAAGTTCTGTATCCGAATTCACCGATAGTAGCTTCGATAGTCCAGTTTTTGTTTAAGAAATAATCTAAACCTGGCTTAACGTTAACACCGATTGTAGTGTAGTTAGCTTTGTTAGATGAAGACTGAGTAGCAGTAGTTGTTCCAGTTCCGGTTGTAGTAGTAGCAACAGATGAATTTTCGTTCTTAACGTTACCGAATTCCATTGGCACTTCTAATTGACCGAAGATGTAAAGTTTGTCAGCTAAAGTCCAGTATTTTCTTACGAATGGAGCAACAACGAATGCAGGCTTAGTTTCAGTAATTTCAGTAACTACAGTTGTGTTTCCAAAAGTCTGAGTGTTAGTTTTTGTACCTTTATCGCTTTTGTATCCAACTCCTAAACCTACAGCTAGGTTTGTACCTACGAAATATCCTGCAGTAGGAACAATTCTGAAGTTTTCTACTTTTGTATCGAAGTTGTTATCTTCTTCCTGAGCATAAGTTACCTGTCCTGAAAGATATGCAGTACCTTTAGCAATCTGAGCGTTGGATAAACCGAAAAGTGCAATAGCACCCGCTAATAATATTTTTTTCATTTTAAAAAATTTTAATACTTTCTGAGGGCAAATTTACAGTGAGCCCCTCTAATATTAAAATTTGTTAACCTGATTAATATCATTGTTAAAATTAATCATTTTCCGAAATTAAAACATAACAATAATGCAGCATTGAGGTTTTCACAATATTATGAATAAAAAAACTGAAATTTTTCAATGGTACTGGAATATCAATTATTTTCTTTAATTCATCAATTCATGAAAATTCATTCAAAATTTAAATTTTTAACACTTATTACAGCTTTAAAACGTTAATTTTTAAGATATTATACGCCAAAAATTAAACAAACGTTTAGATTTGAAGTCATAAATTTACAGTCCAACTCTTTAAAAAGTTCTTTTTTGTTAATATTTCTAGCCAATATCATAAAAAAACTCCGGCTTTTAGAGCCGAAGTCTTTCTTATTTGGTTTTTAAGTTTTCTTATTTAAGGAAGAAGTTATATCCAATATTTACAGCACCAATATTTCTACTGGCAGTATACCATCCGTAATCACGTCTACTGCTTACAGACTGATATCCTATATAAAGTTCACCTTTAGACATCTGATATCCGAATTTCGGCTGTGCATAGAACCCTCCGTCTACTCCATCTTTGGTAGAAATTCCGTATCCTAAATCTAGTCCAACAAAGATAGGAGCTCCTGAAAACTTATATTTTCCGGAAACTGCTACAGGGATAAATCCGAAATCATCAAAATGATCTTTTCCGAAGAAATGAGAATACCCTGTTGTAACTCCAAGGTCAAGACCTTTTGTAATATTCCACATATAAGCAGCATCTACTCCTAGTGTAAATGAAGAAGCATCGCCGGCATCCCCTACCGGAACTCCGATATGACCACCTAGTTTAAAACCTTCCTGTGCGTGTGCAGCGCCTCCTAAAAACGCAAAAGCACCTAGTAACAATAGTTTTTTCATTTTTAAAATAGTTTTCGATTGATGTCGCAAAATTACTAAATATTTCCATCACTCAGGCAAAATTCATGTATTGAATACCATAACAATAAGAAAAGCAGGAAAATTATCCTGCTTTTCGTTAAATAGTTATATGATTTCAGCGATTAATTTCCCCCGAATTTGAATCCCATCCCCACCTGAAGAAAACTGTTCGTTAATTTCGCATCTCCTGAGTTTTTTGCTAAATTAGAAACACCCATATTATATCTTGCATCAAAGAACAATCCATTTTCAAGTGCATATTCTGCACCCAGGAAAGGAGCAATATTCAATGTGTTCATCTGATCCTTAACATCTACTTTATCATTTCCTGATATTTCAAAGCCAGGAATCATTCCTAATCCAAAATCGGTTACGGTTTTCTCTTCTGCTGTAAGAATCAATCCGAAACTGGCTCCTGCAGATACTGAAAAATTCTCTGTAATAAAATATTTTGCAGAAACCGGAACCAATAAAGTTCCTAGCATTCTTTTTGATTTTACGCCGAAAAATGTTCCCGGATCGTCCTGATCTTCTACGTGTCTGTTGATTTTACCCCCAAGTTTTGAATAGAGAACTTCTCCCTGAAGCGCAAACTTGTCACTCAGTTTATGTTCAACCACTCCTCCTACATAGAACGTATGGGAAGGGTCTGTACTTTCAGATTTGTTGTTGTCTTTGAATTTTAAAGTTGAAAGAGAATATCCTGCTTTTACCCCGAATCTTGTTTCCTGAGCACTCATTTTAGCGCCTATCATTGCAATGGCTGCAATCAGTAATAGTTTTTTCATGATTATTTTTTAGTTCGACACAAAACTAGATATTTTTTCCAAATCCGCAAGTATTCATGAAACAAATTAAAATATTTAGAATAATTCCAGTATATATTAATTTTATATGCTCTTCTTTTCATGGCTTAAGATTTCAGACCTTCAATATAAAGAGTGCCGGGAAGTTTATACTCCACGGCACTATCTTATTTTCTTAAAATAATTTTCAGATCACGGAAATTTAATCTCTCAGTCTTTTTTCTTCATCATTATAGGCCAGGATAATCTTTCTCACCACAGGATGTCTTACTACGTCCTCTTCGGTAAGGTGTACAAAGCCTATTTCCTTAACATCTTTCAAGATTCTCATCGCCTCTTTCAATCCAGACTGCTGGTTTTTCGGAAGGTCAATCTGGCTGGGATCTCCAGTAATGATAAACTTAGCATTCATCCCCATTCTCGTAAGAAACATTTTCATCTGGGCATGGGTGGTATTCTGGGCTTCGTCAAGGATTACAAATGCATCATCCAGTGTCCTTCCTCTCATGAAAGCAAGCGGTGCCACTTCAATTACTTTTTTCTCCATAAACCCTTCCAGTTTCTCATGCGGAATCATATCCCGAAGTGCATCGTATAATGGCTGTAAATACGGATCCAGCTTTTCTTTAAGGTCTCCCGGTAAAAATCCAAGGCTCTCCCCTGCTTCTACCGCGGGTCTGGTCAGGATGATTCTTTTCACCTCTTTATCTCTCAAAGCCCTTGCAGCCAATGCTACACTGGTGTATGTTTTTCCGGTTCCGGCGGGTCCAATGGCAAAAACCATATCCTTCTTCTCTGTTTCTTTAACGAGTTTCTTAAGATTGGTTGTTTTCGCCTTAATAATCTTACCATTTACCCCCTTTACAATGATATCCTGGTCAAAAATCAGCTGTTTTTCATTTTCGTCTTTGATATTCAGAATATTTTCAACATCCTTTAGTTCGATGGAATTATGTTTGGAAATAAATTTAACAATATCATTCAGCTTCTGTTTAAGTATGTCTAAAGCTTCCTGATTCCCCATCGCAAAGATAAAATGGTCTCTTCCTGTAATTTTAAGGGTCGGAAAGCTTGATTTTATTAAATTGAAATATTGGTTATTAACACCATAGAAGATCTTTACATCAACATCTTCCAGATCATAGGTTAATTCAAACATGCAGTATTTTTATTTTTAGATTTTAAATTTAACGTTTTTTTTCAAATTTATATGAAATTCTTTTCGATAATCTTTCGGGCTTTCCTTTTATTTTAAATAACTTTGCAGGAAACACTATTTATTCTACTTCACAATCCATGTCAATTATTACCCTTACTTCGGATTTCGGAAACTTAGATTACAGAGTTGCTGCTGTGAAAGGCAAAATTCTGTCTCTAAACCCTGAGGTTAATATTATTGATATAACCCACGATATCCAGGCATTCAACCTTATACAAACCTCTTATATTGTTCGGAATGCTTATAAATATTTCCCTAAAGGAACCATTCATATCCTTTCTGTAGACAGTTTTTATAACAGATCAAGGAAAAACATTCTCTATAAAGCGGACGGCTCTTATTTTCTGGCCGCAGACAATGGGCTTTTAAGTCTTATTTTTTTTGATATAAAACCGGAAGCCATCTATGAGATTACACTGAACAGCCGTTTTGATGACATAGTAGACTTCACCTCTACCGATGTTTTCGTTCCTGCAGCAGTGCATTTAGCCGGCGGCGGACTTCCAGAGGTTATTGGAAGAAAAATAGACACTGCCAAACAGCTTCTTTTCCCTAAACCGGTTTATAACGAGTCGGAAAAGATGATTATTGGTGAGGTAACCTATATTGATAATTTCGGAAATATAATCTCGAATATCAGCAAAGATCTTTTTGAAACCATAAGCAAAGGACATGAAAGTTTTATGATCAAATTCAGGAATTTAACGCTTTCAAGAGTCTTTTCCAGCCACACAGAAGTGGTCTCAGACTGGGACAGGGAAACGGAATTTCACGGCCAGTCGGCAGCGATCTTCAATGACAGCCAGCTGTTGGAACTTACGATCTATAAAGGAAGCAAGAAAAACGGCGCGAAAAGCCTATTTGGACTGAATGTAGGAGAGAATATCTACATTGAATTTTTCTAAAATTATATATTTCATAAAAAAACCGATTTTTTTTATATATTTGTCAAAATCTAAAAATTAAAAATGGCAGAATACAAATTATTGCTTCCGTCAATGGGAGAAGGGGTTATGGAAGCGACGATTATCACTTGGTTATTCAATGAAGGTGATAATGTAAAAGAGGATGACTCCGTAGTAGAAATTGCAACAGATAAGGTAGATTCAGACGTTCCGACACCAGTTTCGGGGAAAATTGTAAAAATCTTAAAGCAAAAAGACGAAGTTGCAAAAGTTGGTGAAGCCATTGCTATTTTAGAAATTGAAGGTGAAGGCGGAAATACAGCTTCAGAAGAAGTAAAAACTGAAACTCCTGCAGCAGCTCCTGATGCCAATACTTTAAAAACCATTGAAGAACCATTAAAAGCAGCTGCTTCAAACGTAGAATTTTCTGGAGACCTTTATCTTTCTCCACTGGTAAAGTCTATCGCACAGCAGGAAAACATTTCTGAAGCAGAACTGAAAACCATCAAAGGAAGTGGTTTAGAAGGAAGAATTACCAAAGAAGATATACTGGCTTATGTAGCCAATAGAGGAAGCCAGCCACAACAGGCTGCACCGGTTCAGCAGACGGTTTCTGCTCCGGCTCCTGTTTCAGCACCAGCTGCAACGATTACTGCGGCTGCGGGTGATGAGATCATTCCAATGGACAGAATGAGAAAGATCATCGCTGAAAACATGGTAAAAGCAAAACAAATTGCTCCGCACGTTACTTCTTTCATTGAAACAGATGTAACCAACGTGGTGAAATGGAGAAATAAAAACAAATCTCTTTTCGAAAAACGTGAAGGTGAAAAACTGACTTTCATGCCGATTTTCGTGAAAGCTGTAGTGAAAGCTATTCAGGATTTCCCAATGATCAATGTTTCCATAAGCGGTGAAAATATCATCAAAAAGAAAAACATCAATATCGGTATGGCTACTGCCCTTCCGGATGGAAACCTTATCGTTCCTGTGATCAAGAATGCTGATCAGCTTTCTCTTTCAGGTCTTGCAAAAGCAATTAACGATTTAGCTTACAGAGCTAGAAACAAGAAATTAAGACCAGAAGATACGCAGGGAGCAACTTATACCATATCCAACGTAGGAAGCTTCGGAAACCTAATGGGAACTCCAATTATTCCTCAGCCTCAGGTTGCTATTTTAGCCATTGGTGCGATCGTTAAGAAGCCTGCAGTTCTTGAAACCGCAGACGGGGATGTAATTGCAATCAGAAACTTAATGTTCATGTCTCATTCTTATGATCACAGAGTAGTAGACGGCTCTCTTGGAGGAATGATGCTGAAGCACGTTCACGATTATCTTGAAAACTGGGATCTTAATACTGAAATCTAAGATTTACAATTCAATAGAATTTAAATAACAATACAAAATCAATAAGAACATGAAAAATACAACTTTAATTGCTATTATCTCACTGATTGTGATCGTTCTTATTGATTTTGTTCAGATTGTCCTAAGCTTTTTCGAGGTCTATTCATTGCCGGTGTTCAGGCTGTTTGGTGTTTTAAACCTTATTGCCTTCGCAGGTCTGCTTCCGTTTTTTATTGCCCTTTATAAAAAGCAGAAATAATGGATCCCGAACTTAAAGAACTTTTTGAACTTAAAGACGAAAAGGAGGAAACAGGCACACCTAAAATTCCAGAACAAAACGTCATTAAACATGTTTTAATCCGTCTTGCCGTTCTTATTGTCGGAACTATTGGTTTTGGAATTGCCATGAGCCAAGAACAAGGTTGGGGCGTAATGGGATATCTGCTGTTTATGATGGCTTTCCACGCAATCTGGGCTATTTTTATGATTATTGAAGCTCTGGTATTGCAGAGCAATAAAAAACTGATCCTCAGAAATACAAATTTTGCTTTAATTGCAGGCCTCTTATTTATTTACGGCTTGTTCTTAGGCTGGTTTAAATGATAAATTAGAAGCTTCTCTTCCCAGGGAAGCTTTTTTATTGTACTTATTTCAACCCTCACACCCAGATAAAGTGAAAATTGAACATGTAATTTATTCCCTCCTATTTTTCATCTGTTTCTTAGTTTTTGCCGATTATTTAATCCTGACATTTTTAAATCCCGGATATTTTTCATAATTTTTCACATGTCATTTCTAAACTGCACACATGCTGAAAATTTTTGTTCTGCTTCGCAGGAGCCTTAAAAAATCCTTTGACAATATCCGGAATGAACAGCTTAAGTACAACCTGCTTCAAGCCATTCCCTTTTGGATAGGGTCGGTAATTACAGGTTTTTTTGCAGTGATGTATGCCCAGATATTTGCGTGGGGAGAACATCTTTTAAACTTCATTCTCGACTGGCACGCGTGGATGATTTTCATTATTGCTCCCATTGGTTTTGTTCTTTCATGGTGGCTGGTGAAAGAGTTTGCTCCCAATGCCAAAGGAAGCGGTATTCCACAGGTAATGGCTGCTGTGGAACTGGCCAATCCTAAAGAACATAAAAAGATCAGAAGTCTTTTAAGCATTAAAATCATTGTTTTCAAGATCCTTTCATCGGTGATCCTGGTTATCGGAGGCGGAGCTGTAGGACGTGAAGGTCCCACTATTCAGATTGCAGGCTCGGTATTCAGGAAAGTCAATGAATATCTTCCGGAATGGTGGCCAAAAATTTCCAAGAAAAATATGATTATGACCGGTGCTGCTGCGGGTCTTGCGGCTGCCTTCAATACGCCTCTTGGAGGAATTGTGTTTGCTGTGGAAGAACTCTCAAAAACACATATCAACTACTTTAAAACCGCCTTGTTTACTGCGGTCATCATAGCTGGATTAACTGCTCAGACTTTAGCTGGGTCTTATTTATACCTCGGCTATCCGAAGACCAATGATGTTTCTCTTATGGTAATGTTTCCGATCATTCTTGTGGCGGGAACAGCCGGAATCCTGGCCAGCCAACTCTCTGTGAGTATGCTGAAAATGAATGACTGGAAAAAAAGAAAACTTACTACAGATAAATCCAATGTGATCTTTTTAGTGATCTGTGCCCTGTTTATCGCTTCTATCGCCTATTTTATCAACAGGGAAATCCTGGGTTCCGGAAAAGAAATCATGGAACGGGTACTTTTCACGAAAGATAAGCATGAAGATTGGTATGTTCCCATCCTGAGGATGCTGGGGCCTGCCCTTTCCTTTACATCCGGCGGAGCAGGCGGAATTTTTGCACCGGCCCTTACAGCAGGAGCCAGTATAGGATCTGTTATTTCAGGGGCTATTCATTTAACCCCCAATGAAACCAATGTGGTTATTCTTGCCGGAATGGTTGCTTTTCTTACCGGAATTACCCGTGCTCCCTTTACTTCTGCCATCATTGTGCTGGAAATGACAGACAGACATTCGCTTATTTTTCACCTGATGCTCGCAGGAATGGTTTCTTCCATTGCTTCAATTCTGGTGAGCAGACATTCACTGTATGATGTGATCAAGATGAACTTTTTAACGGAAATCAGAAGCCAGAAGGATCAACCCTGATTTTTCTTAAGCATTATCTTTAAATCTTTCATGGCTTCAAGTACTGCTTCAGCGGCTTCATAATCAGTCATTTTAATAACTAACTTATCCAGCTCTGTTTTAGAATTCTTAGTCTTGTAGGTTACAATATTCAGAAAAAAAATATTGTTCTTCCTTTTTGAAATATGATGAAAATCAACCACTCGCCCTAAATCCCATACCTCTCCTTCATTAAGAACTTTACCCTTTTTATTGACTGAATTTATTCTTATCTGATCTCCTTCAAATTCTGCATTTATTTTAAAATCTTCATCGTCACGATCAATACCGAATTCATTAATTTTATTGATGATTAAGGCCTTAGCTTCCTCAGCTGTTTCATATTTCCCAAGAATCTCAGATTTACCGTTCTTATATATTATTTTATAAATCTCCAGCTTTTCAAGAGAACGAACAGGACCTGTTAAATTATCCAACTCTTTATAAGCAATATTCACAGTCCCCACTTCTGTAATTTTTGCTTCGAATTGATCTCCATTCTTTTTGAAAATCTTATCCTGAGAATAACATACGGTACTCATCAATAATAATGGTAAAATATAAACTTCAGTTTTCATAGTGTCATTAATTTCTTGGCCGGCTAATATACAAAACAGCAATCATAAATCCTCAACAAATTTTAAGGTTAGTATTGCATATTACAAATATATTTTTTACTTTTGCACCTCGAAATAATTAACAAATTCATTTAACATTATGAACAATTACGAAACTGTTTTCATTTTAACTCCCGTTCTATCTGACGCACAGGTGGAGGAAGCAGTGAAAAAATTTGAAGATCTTTTAAAAGAAAAGAACTGCGAAATCGTTGCTAAAGAAAACTGGGGATTAAAAAAATTAGCTTATCCAATTCAATTAAAAAAGAACGGATTCTACACTTTAATCGAGTTTAAAGGTGAAGGTACTGTAGTTGCTGATCTAGAATTAGCTTTCAAACGTGACGAAAGAGTAATTCGTTACTTAACTACAAAACTTGACAAACACGCTGTTGAGTACGCTGTAACTAGAAGAACTAAAGTAAAAGCAGCTAAAGCTTAATTATTAACCCAATTTTTTAAAAAGACAAGACATGGCAATAGATGAAATGGCTAAACAAGCCTCAGCTGGAGGAGAATCAGAAGTAAAATTCTTAACTCCGCTTGATATCAACACTAAATCTGAAAAGAAATATTGTAGATTCAAAAAATTCGGAATTAAGCACGTAGATTACAAAGATGCTGACTTCTTACTACAGTTTGTAAACGAGCAGGGTAAAATTTTACCAAGAAGATATACTGGAACTTCTCTAAAATATCAAAGAAAAGTTTCTGCTGCTATCAAAAGAGCAAGACACCTTGCTTTAATGCCGTACGTAGCTGACTTATTAAAATAAGACAAAAAATAATAAAGGAAGAGGGCAACCTCTTCTTTTGTTGCTGAATAATACTAATTTAATTCTAACTTGATTTTAGATACCATTCTAAAATCTAAAAAAGGACAACAACAATGGAAATTATCCTAAAAAAAGACGTAGAAAACTTAGGACTTGAGTTTGATACAGTAAACGTAAAGCCAGGTTATGCTAGAAACTTCCTAATCCCTCAAGGATTTGCTCTTTTAGCTACTCCAAAAAACAAGGCTGCTTTAGAAGCTACTCTTGAAGCTAGAAAAGAAGAAGAAGCTAAATTAATCGCTGCTGCAAACGGTGTAGTTGAGCAATTAAAGAAAACTTCTATTACTATTCCTGCAAAAGTAGGTGCTGGTGATAAACTATTCGGTTCTATCAACAATGCTGATCTAGCTGAAGTTTTAGGAAAAGCTGGTGTTTCTGTAGATAAGAAATACATCAAGATTCCTGGTAACACGATCAAAAGAACTGGTAAATTCTCAGCTCTTATCAGACTTCACAGAAATGTTGAGTACAACTATGAGTTTGATATCGTATCTGATGCTCCGGTTGAAGCTCCTGCTCCTAAGAAGGAAGAAGTTAAATCTGAAGAAGCTTAATCAGACGAGAATTTTCTCACCATACAAAACCACTTCAATTTTTGGAGTGGTTTTTTGTTGTTTATATCTCCCCTCCCATCATTCTTCCTTCCTGTAAAAATACGACATGATATTTTAGGCAAAAAATTTGCTGTATTTCCGGAAATATGATTTATGGAGATTCAGGACGTTATATCCAGCCAAAGAGAGTTTTTTAAAACCCAGCAGACTAAAAGCATTCCGTTCAGGAAAATGTATCTTGAAAAACTGCGGGATGTTATCATAAAAAATGATGGGCTTTTGTACGAAGCAATTGATAGGGACTTTGGTAAATCGAAGTTTGATACCTTAACAACTGAGATTTCTTTTGTACTGAATGATATTGATTATTATCTCAAAAATCTCAACTCGCTTTCAAAACCGAAAAAAGTCAGGACCAATCTAGTCAATCAGATCGGGAAAAGCAGGATTTATCAGGATCCTTTGGGATGTGTTCTGGTGATTGGGGCCTGGAATTATCCTTATCAGCTTTCACTTTCTCCTATGATTGCTGCCATAGCCGCAGGAAACTGCTGCATTCTGAAACCCAGTGAAATTGCGTTCCATACTATGAAAGCAATGGCAAAGGTTATTAATGAAAGCTTTCCTTCAGAGTATCTGTATGTGTACGAAGGTGGTATAGAGGAAACTACAGAATTACTGAAATACAGATTTGACAAAATATTCTTCACCGGAAGCACTAAAGTAGGCAAAATCATCTACAAAGCAGCAGCTGAACATCTGACACCGGTTGTTCTTGAATTAGGCGGAAAATCACCTGTTATCATAACGAAACATGCCAATCTGGAAATAGCAGCCAAAAGAATTGTGTGGGGGAAATTTCTGAATGCCGGACAAACCTGTGTAGCCCCGGATTATTTACTTGTAGAAGAATCTGTAGAAGAGCAATTCATAGAAATGCTCAGGAAATTTATCCGGGAGTTTCAATATGAACCTGATTCACCACAATATACCCGGATTATTAATAGCAGAAATTTTCAGAGACTGATCCGTCTTATTGATTCAGAGAAGGTCTATTTCGGAGGAAATTTCAATGAAGAAAAACTGTATATAGAACCTACTATTCTGCATCCTGTTACCTGGGAAGACTCTATCATGGAGGAAGAGATTTTTGGTCCGATTCTTCCTGTAATCAGCTTTAAAAATTTCAATACAGTCCTCAATACTATTGTAGAAATGGAAAAACCGCTTGCGGCCTATCTTTTTACCAGTAACGCAGAAGAAAAAGGACTGTTCACACGAAAACTCTCTTTTGGAGGTGGCTGCATCAATGATGTAGTGATGCATTTAAGTAATGATCATCTTCCATTTGGGGGAACCGGAGCATCCGGCATCGGAAATTATCACGGGAAATATGGTTTTGAAGCATTTTCACACCAAAAATCCGTTCTGGAAAAAGCAACCTGGGGCGAACCGGATATTAAATATCCGCCGTATTCTGATAAAAAATTGAGTTGGATCAGGAAATTGCTGTAAATAAAAAAACCGGAAAAAATTCCGGTTTATATTTTTAAGACTTGGGAGCCCATTGATAAAAAAACTCTTTTGTTTTCTCCAGGCTGTACCCCTTTCCTTCTTCAAGAACTGAACTGTCCTTCAGTACATGAATTTTTTTCCCATTCTTATCCAGAACAATGAAAAAAGGATAGGCCTGCTTTTCTTTGATATTGATATATTTTGCGAAAACCTTCGGGTTCTCATTATCCGGAGAGTAATTCAGGTGATAATACAGATACTTTTTATCTACTATTTCCTTCAGTTCAGGAGTGGTCTGTACAAAATTATTAAAGCGCAGGCACCAGATACACCAGTTTCCTCCCGCCTGGATGATAATATTTTTCCCTTCTTTCTTAGCCTGGGCTATTAATTTATTAAGATCAGCCTGGGCATCAGCTTTCGGATCGTAGGGTTTAGGAAGTTTTGCTTTCTCCTCGCCTGCTTTCTTCTTCGCATCCAGTTCAGCATGGTCAGGCTTTACCAGAAGAGCGTTGTCATGCATTCTGTCTTCCTTCATCTTTTGGGCATCTTGAGAAAAAGCCAGTGTACTCAATCCCAAAAAAGCAATAATTACTAAATTTTTCATAACATAAAAATAAAAAAAATAATACTTATTGCAAGCAAAAATAGAACCATAATTTTATTATCACTAAATTTGCGTGTTTTATGAATTTCTTAATCAAAATATTATTCCTCATTTCCCGACTTCCGCTTAAGGTATTGTATATTTTTTCGGACGTTATGTTTTTCCTAAATTATTATTTTGTAGGATACAGGAAGAAGGTCATTACACAGAATCTACGCAATTCTTTTCCTGATAAATCTGAAGAGGAGATCAGAAAAATAAGAAAAAAATTCTATCGTAATTTCTCAGACTATCTTGTTGAGACCATTAAATCATTCAGTATTTCTGAGACGGAATCAAGAGTCAGAATGCAGCATATCAACCAGGAATTGTTTCATGAAGCTAAAGCAGAAGGTAAAAATATCATTCTTCTTGCAGGACATGTTTTTAACTGGGAATGGATTAATGCGCTGGCCAAAGTTATTCCCCAGAAACACTCTCATCCTGTATATAGAAAGGTAAACAGCGATTTCTGGGAAAATCAGATGAAGAAGGTCCGTAATAAATTCGGGAATGAGGCGCTGGAAGCCAATGAGGTGATCATGAATATCTTCAGATCTAAAAATGACGGTAGTTCAGCGTATATGTTTGTGGCAGACCAAACCCCTCATGTTGCTCATGTTAATTACGGGTTGGATTTCTTAAACCAGAGAACACCTGCTTTTATCGGCTACGATAAACTGGCGACCAGAATGGATCTTGTTTTTATCTACTGTGAAATGAAAAAGGTAAAACGAGGGTATTATCAGGTCAATTATCACAGAATTTATCCGGATGGAGAAAAATTTGTTGAACATGAGGTGGTAAAAAAGTTCCATAAGCTTTTAGAAAATACACTTCATAAGAGACCGGATAATTATCTATGGTCACACAGAAAGTGGAAATACAAGGATTCTATCAAAACATTTGATTCTGAAAAAATATAGTTGCAGATGTCCAAAAAATTAGCAGTTGCCATCCTGAACTGGAACGGCAGAAAATGGCTTGAACAGTTTCTTCCCAATGTCGTCCGATTTTCTCAGGAAGCTGACATTTATGTGATCGATAATCTTTCTACTGATGATTCTATCCCATTTCTGAAGGCTCACTACCCTGAGGTGAAGATCATTAAGAACGATAAGAATTATGGGTTTGCAGGCGGATATAATGCAGGTTTGAAAGAAGTTCAGAACGAATACTACTGTCTCCTTAATTCCGATGTAGAAGTTACTGAAAACTGGATAGATCCGGTGATGAAAGTATTTGAGAAAGATGCTTCCATTGCTGCAGTACAACCTAAAATTCTTTCTTTTAACAATAAGAAATATTTTGAATTTGCCGGAGCTGGTGGTGGTCTTATCGATAATTTAGGATATCCTTACTGCCGCGGGCGCGTTTTTGATGATCTGGAAGAAGATAAGGGCCAATATGATGATGAGACGGAGATCTTCTGGGCATCCGGCTGCTGTCTTTTCATACGTTCCAAAGATTTTTGGGAGCAGGAAGGTTTTGATGCACGATTTTTCGCCCATCAGGAAGAAATTGATCTCTGCTGGAGATTGATCAACTCAGGTAAAAAAATTTTTTATACGGGACAATCCAAAGTATATCATGTAGGCGGAGGAACACTGAATAAACAAAGTGCTCAGAAAACGTATCTCAATATCAGGAACAATCTTTCCATGATGCTGAAAAACTTACCTTTTCCAAGGCTGATCTGGCTGATCTTTTTCAGGCTTTGCCTAGACGGTGTCGCCGGGATCTATTTTGGCTTAAAACAAGGCTTTCCGCATCTTTGGGCTGTTGTAAGGGCACACTTCGGGTTTTACGGGCATGCAGCCGGAACATGGAAGCTCCGTCAGAAAAACCAGAAAGATGAATTTTACCAGACGAAATGGTTGATTTTCACCCATTTTTTAGGTGGAAAAAAATAGAGGAAAAATTTTCAGATCACTTTAAACTCAAAACATTAAACTCTAAATCAACATAATGGATTTCTGCGCAATAGATTTTGAAACAGCTACCCATGAAAAAAGCTCAGCCTGTGAGATGGGAATCTGTGTGGTTCAGGATTCTAAAATTGTGGAAACCAAAACGTGGCTGATTAAACCTCCAAGTTTTCCTTATTTCAGCCGATTCAACATTGATGTACACGGGATAAACCCCGAGGATGTAAAGGATGCTCCTACTTTTGATGAAATCTGGTATGAAGCGGAAGAGATGATGTACGGAAGCCTGATGATTGCCCACAATGCCGGTTTTGATGCCAATGTATTAAGGGGATGCCTTGAGCATTACGGAATGTTTACTCCCAAGCTGAATTATCTGTGCAGCATACAGCTGGCTAAAAAATCATGGAATTATCTTCCGAAATACGGACTAAAGCCTCTTGCAGAATACCATAATATTCAATTTAATCATCACCGGGCGGGTGCTGACGCCGAGGTATGCGCCAAAATCTCATTACTGGCCTTTGAAAAGCTGTTTCTGACCACTAATGAGGAAGTGAATGATGTAATGAAGGCCAAGATTAAAAAGCTTTAAATCTTCTTTAATCCCAGCCTGCATATCTATTTATATATTGTACTTATTCTGTACAAAAATTAATTGCTTAAAACTTCCGACAACAGGTTAAACTTAGGAATATCAATATCGAATATTTCCTGCGTTTCCATATTTTTAACCTGGTATTTTCCGCTCATACTTCCTACTCCGGAACGGAGCATTACATTGGAGAAATAAGCGAAATTTTCGCCTGCGGAGATCTCAGGGGTTAGCCCGATTACTCCGTCACCTATAATCTCGGTATATCCAAAACCTACGTCAAAGATCAGCCATTTTCTTTTAAGCACCTTAATCGGGAACAATCCGTCATTTTCAATGGTGATCGTATATTTAAAGACATAGCGGTTTTCAGATGGATAACTGTTTTTACTATCATATTCAGGAATTACTGAAACTTTGATATTAGAGGTCACTTTTGAAAACATCATTTTGAGTATTTTCTTAATAAATACAAAAATCTCGCCTTTTTAGGCGAGATTGTAAACTTATATTATATTTTTAATAAAATTATAATCCAAGGCCTTTTCTTTCGTCACCTCCCATTAATACTCCAACAGGATTGTCGATACCTTCTTTTACCGCTACAAGGAATCCTACAGATTCTTTTCCGTCGATAATTCTGTGGTCATAAGACATCGCAACGTACATCATTGGTCTGATCACTACTTGTCCGTCAACAGCAACCGGTCTCTGGATAATGTTGTGCATACCAAGGATTGCAGATTGAGGAGGGTTGATGATTGGGGTAGACATCATAGATCCGAAAGTACCACCGTTTGTAATGGTGAAAGTACCACCAGTCATTTCGTCAACTGTAATTTTACCGTCTCTTACTTTTGTAGCAAGATCTTTAATGTTGGCTTCAACCGCACTGAAAGACATGTTTTCTGCATTTCTCAATACAGGAACCATCAATCCTTTAGGACCTGAAACTGCAATTGAAATATCACAGAAATCATAGTTTACTTTGAAATCTCCGTCAATAGATGCATTTACATCCGGGTACATCTGAAGAGCTCTTGTAACTGCTTTAGTGAAGAAAGACATGAAACCAAGTCCTACTCCATGCTTCTGAGCAAATTCTTCTTTATATAGTTTTCTTAATCTGAAGATTTCAGACATGTCAACTTCGTTGAAAGTTGTTAACATCGCTGTTTCATTCTTTACAGAAACTAATCTCTGAGCGATTTTTCTTCTAAGAACAGAAAGTTTTGTTGTTGTTGTAGATCTTGATCCTGTTGCTGTAAGAGGGTTTCCACCTAATGCAGGAACAGCCGCTAATTCAGCATCAGTTTTAGTGATTCTTCCGTCTCTTCCTGTACCTGAAACCTGTCCTGCATCCATTCCTTTTTCATCAAGGATTTTCTTAGCAGCCGGAGATGGAGCTCCTGTAGCATAAGTTTGTGGAGCAGCAACCGGAGCTGCTGGCTTCGGAGCCTCTTGTTTAGCAGGTTCAGCAGCTTTCGGAGCTTCTTCCTGTTTTGGAGCTTCAGCAGCAGGTGCAGCACCTTCTGGTCTTGCAGCATCCATATCAATTAAACAAACTACCTGACCTACTTGTACTACATCACCTTCTTCTGCTTTTAAAGTGATAATACCACTTTGTTCTGCAGGTAATTCCAGGGTTGCTTTATCTGAGTCTACTTCAGCGATAGGTTGATCTTTTTCTACATAATCACCATCTTTTACAAGCCAAGTTGCAATTTCAACTTCTGTAATGGATTCGCCCGGTGAAGGAACTTTCATTTCTAAAACTGACATATTGAGTATTTTTTATTTTTTAATTGATTATTATTTAAATTAAGCTGTTACAGGTCTTTTTGCAGGAGCATCATCTCTGTCGAAAACTCTGTTGATTACAGCATTCTGGTTCTTTTCGAACATTTTATGGCTTCCCGGAGCAGGAGTACCACTTGGTACCGGAGCAATAACCTCAATTCCTGTATTTCTGAAGTTTCTCAGGATATAAGACCAGGCACCCATATTTTCTGGCTCTTCCTGTGCCCATACCAATTGTTTTCTGTTTTCATATTTGCTGAAGATTGCTTCGATAGCATCCGTCTGAAGCGGATATAACTGTTCGAATCTCACTAATGCAATATTTTCACAGTTCAGTTCTTCTTTCTTCGCTAATAGTTCGAAATACAGTTTACCTGAACAAAGAACCAATTTCTCTACTTTTTTAGGATCTGCTGTAGGATCATCTAAGATTGGCTGGAATGAACCTGTTGCAAAATCTTCAAGTGGAGAAACCACTTTCGGATGTCTTAATAAAGATTTAGGGCTCATTACTACCAATGGCTTTCTGAATGCCCATTTCAGCTGTCTTCTTAATAGGTGGAAGTAGTTGGCTGGTGAAGTAATATTCGCTACAACCATATTTTCGTTGGCACAAAGAGTCAGGAATCTTTCCAGTCTTGCTGAAGAGTGTTCTGCTCCCTGTCCTTCTGAACCATGAGGTAAAAGCATTACCAATCCATCCTGAATCTTCCATTTTTCTTCTGCTGCTGCCAGATATTGATCTACAATGATCTGAGCACCGTTCACGAAGTCTCCGAACTGAGCTTCCCAGATTGTTAATGTATTAGGAGAAGCCATTGCATATCCATAATCAAATCCTAAAACTCCGTATTCTGAAAGATGAGAGTTGTATACATCAAATCTGCTTTCTGAAACATGTCTTAGAGGGATATACTCTTCTTCTGTATCTTCTGTTTTAACTACGGCATGTCTGTGAGAGAAAGTACCTCTTTCCACATCTTCTCCGGAGATTCTTACGTTGTGACCTTCCACGAGAAGTGTAGCATAAGCCAACCACTCTCCTAGTGCCCAGTCTAATGAATTTCCTTCAATAGCCTTGATACGGTTTTCGAAAAGTCTTGTAATTTTATTGATAAACTTTTTATCTTCAGGAAGAGTTGACATTTTAAGAGCCAGTTCCTTCAGCTTTGCTAAGTCATATTTTGTATCAACCGGTAACTGAACCGCTCCTCTCTTTCCGATTGGATATTTTATCCAGTCTTCAGCCATGAATACATCCATTACGTTTTTCTCGATCTCTTTGGAAGCATCAAAGTCTTTATCTAAAAGTGCTTTGAAATCTACTTCCATCTTCTTGATGATATCGTTGGAAATAACGCTGTCGTTGATTAATTTCTCTTTATAAATTTCTCTTGGATTCGGGTGTTTAGAAATCGCCTTGTATAGATTAGGCTGAGTAAATCTTGGCTCATCTCCTTCGTTGTGACCGTATTTTCTGTATCCTAAAAGATCGATATAAACATCTTTCCCGAATTTTGCTCTGAAATCAGCAGCAAAGTGCATTGCATGAACAACTGCTTCCGCATCGTCAGCATTTACGTGCATTACAGGAGATTCTGTAACTTTTGCAATGTCTGTACAGTAAGTTGAAGATCTTGCATCATGGAAGTTAGTGGTGAAAGACACCTGGTTGTTTACTACAATGTGCACCGTTCCTCCCGTTCTGTATCCTTCCAAAGTCATCATCTGAGCTACTTCATAAGCAATTCCCTGACCTGCGATAGCACCGTCACCGTGGATGATGATTGGTAAAACCTTAGAATATTCTTTATATTTATCATCAACCTTTGCACGGCAGATCCCTTCTACAAGAGCTGCTACTGTTTCAAGGTGAGAAGGGTTCGGAGTAAGGTTGATGCAAACTTCTTCTCCTGAAGCTGTTTTTACTTTTTTAGATGATCCTAAGTGATATTTAACATCACCAGAGAATACGTCTTCTTCAAATTCTTTTCCTTCAAATTCTGAGAAGATCTGTTTGTATGATTTTCCGAAGATATTGGATAATACATTCAATCTTCCTCTGTGAGCCATTCCTAATACTACTTCATCTACTCCCAGTTGAGAAGATCTTGAGATCAGCTGATCCAAAGCAGGGATTAAAGTCTCCCCTCCTTCCAGTGAAAATCTTTTCTGTCCTACAAATTTAGTGTGAAGGTAACTTTCAAAGGCTACCGCCTGATTTAATTTTAATAAGATTTCTGTTTTTTCATTGGCAGAAAGACTTGGATGGTTTTCGTTAACCTGAAGCCATCTTTTGATGAAATCTTTTTCCTCAACATTGTTGATGTGCATATATTCCACTCCGATAGAATCGCAGTAAATATTTTCCAGGTGCTTGATAAGGTCTGCTAATGTTGCAGGTTCTTTCATTCCTGTTTCAACAGCACAGTTAAATTTCGTATTTAAATCCTCTTTAGAAAGACCGAAGTTCTCAATGTCTAAAGTAGGAGTATAATGTCTTCTTTCTCTAACCGGGTTTGTTTTGGTAAACAGGTGCCCTCTTGTTCTGTAAGCCTCGATAAGGTTTACTACTTTGAATTCTTTTTTGATGTGCTCAGGAACCTCTCCGCCTGCTACAGCCTGAGAGATCTGCTGTACTGCCGGTACAGTGCTGGCCGGAGCCTGGATGTATTGGATGTTATCGTCATCTCCATAGTTCTCCAAAGCAAAATCGAAACCTTGAAAAAAGGCTTTCCATGATGGCTCTAAAGAATCCGGGAATTTTAAGTACTGTTGGTATAAATCCTCAATTAACTGAGAATGAGCTGCGTTTAGGAATGAAAATCTGTCCATTATTACAGTTTATCTATTATTAAAATTTATTTGTAGAATTAATCTTCAAATTTAATAAAAAAAACCGATTTGGAACAGCCTGAAGGCATTAAAAAAAATTATCGAAAAAATTATTTTTTTAAAATCACTTAAACACTGATAATGAGAGCTTAACATTCACTTCCTGCCCTTCTACCGGACGCTCAATGAAAGTCATACGGATATCTCCGAAGCGCATCTCGTCTTTTTTGGCTTTCTGAATTAGCTGCTGAATTGCCCTTATTCTGCCTTCGTAGCTTCCTTTGTAGTACATGACGTAATTTTGGGACGGATTTACGGTTCTGAAATTGAAGTTATTATCCGTCACACCAATCTTCTTGGAAAGCGGGATTCCCAGGAAGTAAGATATTTCTTTGTCTTTGTAATTGTCTGCATCTGTAACCAGCACAGGATACCCGAATTCATCCTCTTTTTTACCAAGGTCCATTGTCACATAATTGTAAACTTTGCTGTAGTTCATCACAATATTTTTGTAAAGCGCATCTTTCTTGTTGGATGCACTTACATTGGTTCCCAAAAGCACTTTATCTTCTTCATTTTCAACCATAAGACTGTCATATTTAATGGCAGCCATCTGATTGTCTTTTTCTACCTTATTACCCAGAACATTTTTCAGGTTGACCATGCTTTTATCGATATTTTCGGCAAAACGGTCTTCGGTCCAGAAATTCTCAACCCTTCTCAGAACAGAAAGTTTTGGAGTATGTACATTCCAGATAATCCTGGTTTTTTCAGCAGAGACAGCTTTAAATTTAACGTCTACCACTGTAGGATTTTCATTACGGTCCTCAAAAAGCTGATATCTTAACGATCTGTTCGGATTTTCATAACGGATGAACATTTCTCCGTCTGTATCGTTTTTAGGGTCTACATAACTGATTGCACTTCCCTGTCCTTCATAAGGAGTATAATAATCAATATCAATAGACGGCGAACTTGTAAAAAAGTTGTTCCATCGGGTAAAATGCTGCAGATTATTAAACTGGGAAAAGACTTTATCAATGGGATAATCAATCTCTTTTTCAATTTTAAAGTCCTTGTTTTCATCCACAAAATAATACATGGAAGCAGCATAAGCTCCTACCAGAAGAACAAGAATTACGGCTGTTATTTTAAAAAAACGCATCATACAAAAGTAATACAAATAAAAAAAGTGACCAATATATTGATCACTTTAAGAGTATACTTTAGTTAATTTATATTACTTTTCCGTTAATAGAGAAATCATACATCTTTTTTAAACTGCATCAGAAATAAATCTTCTATCCAATGTGAGTTCCCGGCGGAAGTACCGCTCCTTTCTTCACAACTACGATACCATCCTGAACGGAATGAGTTCCGTAGTCTCCGTCCGGGATATGTTTTCCACCAGTAATTTTTACATTGTCTCCAATGTAACAGTTTTTATCCAGAATAGCTTTTTCAATATAGCAGTATTTTCCGATTCCCATATTTGGACGGCCGCTTCTGTCATTCAATACAATTTCTGTGGTATTCTGATAGAAATCCGCTCCCATCACGTAAGAATTTACGATAGTACTTCCTTTATCTATTCTTGTTCTGTTTCCGATCACGGAATTTTCGATTTTATCTGCCATAATAATGCATCCGTCTCCAAAAACAGCCTTGCTTACATAAGAACCGTTGATTTTGGACGGCGGAAGCATTCTCGCTCTGGTATAAATAGGCGATGAACCGAAAAGATTGAACTGCGGAAGATCCTGACACAGGTCCAGATTGGCTTCATAGAAAGACTCAATTGTTCCTATATCCGTCCAGTAGCCTTCATACTGATAACTCAAAGTTTTATATTTTCCGATAGAGCTTGGAATAATATCTTTTCCGAAATCATCACCTGCTCCCTCTTCAAACATTTTTTTCAGAATATTCTTGGTGAAAATATAAATACCCATTGAAGCCAGATATTCTTTTCCTCTATGTTTATTTTCTTCTGAAACCTCAGATTTTAGACCATCCAGCATATCATAATCTGGTTTTTCATAGAAGGAAGTGATATTGCCGTCATCGTCTGATTTCAGGATTCCGAAACCTGTGGCGTCTTTGGCAATTACAGGAATAGTTGCAATCGTCAGATCACCTCCGTTATCGATATGAAAGTCCAGCATTTCACGGAAATCCATCTGGTAAAGCTGGTCTCCGGAAAGGATCAGAATATAATCATAATCATACTTTTCAAGATGCTTCATCGACTGGCGTACGGCATCTGCTGTGCCTTGATACCAGCTTTCATTTTCAACGTTCTGTTCCGCAGCCAGAATATCAACAAAACCTTTGCTGAAAATGTCAAAATGATATGAATTTTTGATATGGGAATTTAAAGATGCTGAATTAAACTGCGTTAATACCAGGATCTTATTCAATCCGGAGTTCAGGCAATTTGAAATAGGAATATCCACCAGCCTGTATTTCCCCGCAATAGGAACTGCTGGTTTTGATCTGGAATAGGTTAATGGAAATAGCCTTGTTCCTCTGCCTCCTCCTAAAACTATGGAGATTACGTTTCGTTTCATAAAATTATATTGCGTTTTTTATTGTATTAGTTCTACAGTTTTTTTGGTGTTTACGCACGGCATATTGCGGAATACCCTCTGTTATTTTTAGTTATTATATAAAGCTATATATTTTTCCGCAGACTTCTCCCATGCAAAATCAAAACTCATATTGGCATGAATAAGATTTCGCATTGCCCCTTTCTGGTTATACACCGCCAGCGCTCTGTTCATCGCATGAACAACATCATCTACCCCGGAATAGGTGAAATTCAGCCCTGCTCCTCCGGTAGAAATATCTTCCACCGTATCTTTCAATCCTCCGGTATATCGTACCACCGGAACTGTTCCATATCTCATGGAATACATTTGGTTTAATCCACACGGCTCTACTCTTGACGGCATTAATAAAAAGTCCGCAGAAGCATAGATCTTGTGTGAAAGGTGTTCTTTGTATCCCAAATCCAAAGCAAAATTGGTATAGGTATAGTCGTATTCTTTAAGTTTGTTTTCAATATAGGTATTTCCTGAACCCAGGATCATGATATTTAAAGCACCATAACTCTGCTTAATGCTTTTCCAGACCACATCCGGTAAAAGATCTGCTCCTTTTTCTGTGGCAAATCTTCCGATAAAGGCAAACAGTGGCAGTTCAGGTTTCAGCCCATATTCTTTACAAAGCTTTTCTTTATTCTTTTTCTTTTGGGCGACTGCATTTTTGAGATTGAAATTAAAATCCAGCATCGGATCTGTCTCCGGGTTCCATACTTCCGTATCAATTCCGTTGATGATTCCATATGCTTTTCCGAATTCTTCACGCACCAGACTTTCCAAGCCTCTGAAACTGACAAAAAGCTCTTCAAGATACCCCTCAGAAACTGTTGTAAAAGCACTGGAACATTTAATCATGCTTGCTAAAGGATTCATGAAGCCATTCCAGTCCATCAGTCCCCATTTATAGGCATCAAAAGCCGGCATATAATTCGCCATATTCCAGCTCATCATCCCCTGATATTCGCCATTATGTATGGTCCCTACAGTTTTCACACCTTTTAAGAATTCAAATTCAGGACAATGCTCGATCATAAATGGAACCAGCCCTGTATGATAGTCGTGACAGTGCAGAACATCCGGACGGATCTCCATCGCAGTCAGCCAGTGCAGAACTCCATGCTGAAAAGCCAGAAACTGGAAACTTTCATCCTGATAACCATAAGGATTTTCCCTGTCCAGCAATCCTGGAATTTTCACCATATACAGCTCAAATCCCAGCACATCTGTTTTTTCTCTTATGACCTGCACCTGTAGCATATTGGCTCCCTGATGAATAAATCCGTCAAAAACGATCTCAAATTCATGATCATAAACAAAGGGTTTATTATACCAGGGCATTACAACCTTGGCATAGATTCCTTTTATTTTATTCTGATATTTGGGCAGTGCTCCCACAACATCAGCCAGACCACCAACTTTGGCTACCGGATAGCATTCTGTACTTAAATGATATATTACCATAGTTTTAATGTCATTGTATTCCTTTCTTTATACTCAGGATAAGATTAATCTTTTTTATACTTAATTCTGTGCAGCTTGTATTTTTTATCTTTATGCTGCCTTAAAACAATTCCTGCTAAAGGAGGCAGCTTCACTGTTATTGATTTCGGGAATCTCATCCATTCTTCATATTTCTCACTTAGAATTTCTGCTTCTGTACCGCTTCCGCCATACTTTTCATCATCCGAATTAAGAACAGCTTCCCAATGGGTCCCTGCATTCACACCAATCCTGTATTCTATACTATGTGGGGTAAGATTGAGGATAATCATCAGAATATCATCTCTCTTTTTTCCTTTTCTGAGATAAACGTACACCGAATTTTCGAGGTCATCTGCTTCTACCCATTCAAAACCGTTCTTATTAAACTGGTTTTCGTACAATGATGACTCCTTTTGATATAAATGATTGAGATCTTTTACCAGCGCCTGAAGTCCCTTATGAACGGGATATTCCAACAGATGCCAATCCAGGCTCCGTGTGAAGTTCCATTCCCCCGTTTGTCCGAATTCATCTCCCATAAAGAGCAGTTTGGCCCCCGGATGGGTGTACATATATACATAAAGGGCACGAAGGTTGGCAAATTTCTGCCATTCATCGCCCGGCATTTTATAGATCAGGCTTGCTTTTCCATGTACCACTTCATCATGGGACAAAGGCATCATATAATTTTCATTATACATATACATGGAGGCAAATGTCAGCTTATGGTGGTGGTATTTCCGGTTGGCCGGATCTTCTTTGAAATAATCCAGAGTATCATGCATCCAGCCCATCATCCATTTCATTCCGAATCCTACACCTCCTTCATGAACGGGTTTTGTCAACATAGGGAAATCTGAGCTTTCTTCAGCAATCGTGATAATATCATCTCCGAATTCTTTATAAACTGCGATATTAAATTCCTGTAAGAAAGCTTTGGCTTCAAGGTTTACATTTCCGCCGTATATATTAGGTTCCCACTCCCCTTCATTTCTTGAATAATCCAGATGAAGCATAGAGGTTACGGCATCTACCCTGAGCCCGTCAGCATGATAGCGGTCCAGCCAGAACATCGCATTGGAAATCAGAAAAGATTTCACTTCATTTCTGCCGTAATTAAAGATATAAGATTTCCAGTCGGGATGAAAGCCTTTTCGGGGATCTTCATGCTCATAGAGACAGGAACCGTCAAAGCGGTAAAGACCATTGGCATCTCCGGGAAAATGAGAAGGAACCCAATCCAGGATAACCCCGATATCATTCTTGTGAAGCTCATCAATCAGAAACATCAGATCCTGTGGAGAGCCGAAACGTGATGTAGCCGCATAAAATCCTGTAATCTGATATCCCCAGCTTGGATCATACGGGTATTCCATAACAGGCATGAATTCTACATGGGTAAAGCCCATTTCCTTTACATACGGAACCAGTTTTTTAGCAATATCGCGGTAATTTAAAAACCGTTTAGGATCATTCCCTTCTCTGACCCATGAGCCGAGATGAATTTCATAAACCGATAATGGAGCCTCTAAATTATTTTTTTTCTGGCGGTTTTCCATCCACTGTTCATCATCCCACTCATACCAGGTCGTTGAAACCAATGATGCTGCCTGAATATTCTGCTCCCAGCTTAATGCATAAGGATCACTTTTTTCCAGGATTTCACCTCTTGCCGTTTCAACAGCATATTTATATAACGTCCCCCAGCTAAGTCCGGTAATAAATCCTTCCCAGATCCCTGAACCATCCCAGCGCGGGAATAAAATATGATCTTTATGATTCCAGTTGTTGAAATTCCCGATCACGGAAACTTTTTTGGCATTGGGAGCCCAGACTGAAAAATAAACTCCTTTTATTCCGTCTTTTTCCACCGAATGCGCCCCGAATTTATCATACAGCTTATAATGTCTTCCTTCTTTGAAAAGATAGACATCATGATCGGTAAAAAGCGTATATGTTTTAACAGAGTTCATCAAGACCGGACTGTATTTAATTTTTCTTTGAAACTACAAAAATTCCTATCAACAACCGTTAATTATTAATCAAATAATTATTATGTTAATTCCCTTCTTCAGCACTTCTATCAAATATATCAAATTTTCTATTATTTTTTTTAAGGTTTTAAAACAATCTTTTTTATAAATTTAGCTGCCAATTTTATTAAACACGCATGATGAAGTTTGAACTTTATACTGACGAGACCGACGACAGAACGGTATACATTACAGGAAATTTCAACAACTGGAACCCCAGAGACCCAAACTATCAACTCAAACAGCTTGATCCGAATACGTACAGCATAGAGATCGACAGCCAGGTTCTCCCGGATACTATAGAATATAAATTCACGAAAGGAGGCTGGGAAAATGTAGAGCTTGATCAATACGGAAATATTACCCCCAACCGGAAAATTGAAAAATCGGTGGGAGAAGTTTCCGATACTATTGAAAAATGGAGACTCAACTGGGGCCCTTTCAAAAAAGAATTTTTTCCGATTGCTGAAGTGATCTCCGAAGAGTTTTATATTCCGCAGCTTGACCGATACCGTAAAGTATGGGCTCTTCTGCCCTATGATTACTACGTTTCCGGCAAAAGTTATCCTGTTCTTTATCTCCAGGACGCCCAAAACCTATTTAATGAAGGAAGCGGGTACGGAAACTGGGAAATTGACAAAAAGCTATCTATCCTTGCAGAATACGGCCGGGGCGATGTCATCATTATTGCTATTGAACACGGAAGTGAAGACCGCATTAAAGAATACATTTTTGATAACGACAATATAGCCAACGGATCGGAAGGTAAAAAATACATCCGTTTTATTACTGATACCTTAAAGCCTTTTATAGACGAAAACTATCGAACGAAGAAAGACCGTGAGAATACCGGAATAGGCGGCAGCTCTCTGGGTGCCCTGATTAGTATCTACAGCGGATTCCTGTATCCTGAAGTCTATTCTAAGCTGCTGATCTTCTCTCCTTCTCTGTGGGTTGAGCCCAACAATAATTTTCCGATGATGCACTTCAGGGTTCCTTTCAGAACAAAGATTTACCTGTATGGAGGTGGACAGGAAGGCTCAAAAATGGTCAAGAGAATCCATATTTTTGAAGAATCCCTGAAAAAATGGGTAAAGAATAATCTGTTCGATTTTGAATTCAGAACCAGTGTGAATCCGGAAGGCACCCACAGTGAATTTTACTGGTCCCAGGAATTCCCAAGAGCCATTGAATGGCTGTTTTACGATAACAAAGAAAATCCTGCTGAGGTAAAACCACAACAGCAAAGCATTAAAAATTAAACTTATGAAACTGATTAATAAAAAAAATAAAAGCTATTCCCAGATCTTCCAATTATTTACCGAAGAAGAATGGACAAAATCAAATAAAAATTACAATAAAAACATTGCTTCCCTTTTTTCCGGAAAAAAAAATGAATTTTTCGTTCATGCTAACGAAGAAAGTATCATCTATTTCATCGGATTAGGCAAATCCGGTATACATGATTTTGAGATCCAGCAAACTGCCGTTAAGTTTTCCCAAACCCAGAAAGAAAAGCTCCAGGCTGTACCCACTCTGATTCTTGCTGACTTTCTGAATGAAAAACAGTTTGAAGAATTCATTACAGGATTTCTTATCGGAACATACAGCTATCCTTTTGACAAAAACCATCCTTTCTGGAATACAAAATTCGAAATTCATTTTGAAAACCTGAGCCAGAAAAAACTGGATACCATAAGCACAAGAGCAGAAGCTTTAACTGCAGGACAGACGGCCTGTCAGGAATGGCTTAACAAGCCAGCCAATCTTAAAACCCCGGTTATTTTAAGCACATATCTTAAAAATCTGGCAAAAAAATATGAATTAAAATATACGGCGTTCAACAGGAAAAAATGTGAGGAATTAGGATTAAACGCTTACCTTTCAGTAAACCAGGGAAGTGCTTACGATGCAGCCTTCACTATTCTGGAATACAAAACCACTGTAAAAAACGCTAAAACAATCGGCCTGGTTGGAAAATGTGTTGTATTTGATACGGGTGGAGTTTCTTTAAAGAATCCTGACAATATGCATTATATGAAGTCTGATATGGGCGGAGCAACAGCTGTGATCGGAGCCTTGATTTATGCAGCAGAAATGAAGCTTCCTCTCAACATCGTTGCCATTCTTCCGATCACAGATAATGCTATTTCTGAGAAGGCATTTCTTCCCAGCGATGTTATTACGGCCTACAACGGGAAAACCATTGAGGTCCTAAATACAGATGCAGAAGGCAGAATGATTCTGGCAGACTCCCTTTCTTACCTCGCCAAAAATTATAAGACAGAACTCCTGATTGACCTTGCTACCCTAACCGGAAGCTCCGTAAGAATGTTCGGAGATACCTGCGGTGCCCTGTTCTCTAATAATGAAGAGCTTAAAAATCTATTGATCAGAACCGGAGACAAAACCAACCAAAGACTGTGGAATCTTCCGTTATGGGATATCTGGAAAGATGATATTCAGTCTGATGTTGCCGACCTGAAAAACATTTCAATGAAGCCGATTGGAGACTGTATCGTAGCAGCTAAATTTCTGGAACAGTTTATTGAAAACCACCCTAAATGGGCCCATCTTGATATTGCAGGCGTAGCTTTCGGAAGTACAGGATATGCAAAGGAAAAGGCAGCAACCGGGTTTGGAGTGCAATTATTAGCTGATTTAATTGAAAATTATCACTAAAAATTAGTTTATTACAAAATTTCTCTGTATAATTGATTAGTGATTCTCAAAACCGCAGTTTATTTTGATTTTTAACATTAATTAATCAATAAAAAATTGCTTTTATTTTTGAATATTCACTAAATATTAAAAAATATTGTATGGAGGAGAAATTTATAGTATGTATTTCGTGCTATTACAAGGGCTATGATTTCATGGACGAAATGAAGAAGCTCGGTAATAAAATCATCCTGGTAACATCGGAGAATCTCAAAGAAAAAAACTGGCCATGGCATGCCATTGATGAGGTATTTTATATGTCTGAAGAAAGGCCTTCTGTCTGGAATATGGAACATCTTGTTCAGGGATTTTCTCATCTGATGAAAACCAGAAAAATTGATGCCGTTGTTGCATTGGATGATTACGATGTAGAGAAAGCAGCTCTCATCAGGGAAACATTTCGCATTCCCGGAATGGGACAGACCACGCACCGTTATTTCAGAGATAAACTGGCCATGCGCCAGAAAGCCAAAGATTCAGGGATCAATGTTCCGGAATTTACAGCGATTTTTAATAATGATGAGGTTCGCAACTTTATAGAAAGAGTTCCTGCTCCCTGGGTATTAAAACCTAGGTCAGAGGCTTCGGCTTCAGGGATAAAAAAAATTACGTCTAAAGACCAGCTTTGGGATGCCCTGGAAACTCTTGGAGAAGAGCGACACATGTTCTTACTGGAAAGCTTTAAACCGGGAGATGTTTATCATGTTGACAGCCTTACTTTCAACAAAGAGATTATGTTTACATCAGCATCCAAATATCTCGCTCCACCTATGCAGGTATCTCATGAAGGAGGGGTATTCAGATCGAAGACCTTAGGAAGATATTCTGAAGAATTTAAAGCCCTTGAAGAAGTTAATGCTAGAGTACTCTCGAGTTTTGGACTGCTTAACGGGGCCACCCACACGGAATTTATACGGGGAAAAGAAGATGGTAAATGGTATTTTCTGGAAACATCATCCAGAGTTGGCGGAGCACACATTCCCGATCTCGTGGAAGCTTCAAGCAACATTAATATCTGGCGCGAATGGGCTAAAATTGAAGACGTCTTACTGCGCGGAAAAAAATATGAAGCTCCTAAACCCACGGGATATTATTCAGGACTGATCGTTGCATTAATCAAAGACAAACATCCGGATTATCAAGCTTTTGAATGTGAAGAAGCGGTAAAATTCCTTCCGATAGACTATCACGCAGGAATTGTTTACAAGTCTACCGATCCGGACATTATACAGGAAAGACTGGATGATGCTGCGGAAAAAATACAGGCAGAAATGCTGAATATCCTTCCTCCCAAAAGCAAACTGACCTCATAATATTGAAAAAATTCACTCAATACTACTGAGAAAAGCTGAACAGATCAAATTCATAGGACTGAAATACTAAAAATCAAATAAAAAATGCCTCATATAGAACATACAGACTACTATTCAAACATATTAGGAACAAGCCTTAAAGTAGAAGTCACCGGACATCACGGATATCCCATCATTATGTTCCCGACTTCTCAAGGATTGTATACCCAAAACCATGATTTTCACCTTAATAGCAGCATCAACTGGTTTATAGAACAGGGAAAAGTAAAGCTTTATAACATCCAGACGATAGACAGCTGGAGTTTTTATGACGAAAAGATTTCGCCACAGAAAAGGATCAAAAATTATGAATTATATGTGCAATTTTTGATTAAAGAGTTTATTCCGTACATCCAGAAACTCCACAAAGTACATCGTGTAGCTATTGCCGGAGCTAGTTTCGGAGGCTATCATGCTGCTAATTTTGCCTTCAGATTTCCTGATGTGGTGTCTCATCTGTTCTGTCTTTCAGGAGCGTTCAGCATAAGAAATTTCATGGATGGATATTCGGACGATCTTGTTTATTTTAACTGTCCGAGAGAATTTGTACGAAATGATGAAGCTTGGAAATACAAACATATGCACATTGTACTCAGTACTTCCGATCAGGATATATGCAGAGATAAGAATATAGAAATGGCTGAAATCTTACGCGCAAAAGGAATTGATTTCTGGTATGACGAGAGAAAATGGATCAATCATGACTGGCCGTTATGGAGAATGGTTTTTCCAACATTTATAGGAGCCTATTTTTCTTAAAAAAACGTACATTAGTGAGAAAGATAATTTATTCAATACACATCAATTAAAAACAAAAATTATGGCAAAAAAAGTGGGAATTCTATTCGGTATGGAAGATACATTTCCTTGGGCGTTCATCGACAAGGTAAATGAATTGGGAGGCGGAGAAATCATTGCCGAGCCTGTAAATATCGACAAGCTGGAACAGGGTGCTGATTATGGATATGCAGTAATCATCGACAGAATTTCGCAAAATGTTCCCTTTTACAGAGCTTATCTGAAAAATGCGGCCCTTAACGGAACTTACGTCATCAATAATCCATTTTGGTGGAGCGCTGATGAAAAGTTTTTCAATAATGCGCTGATGTCCAAATTAGGCATTCCGCTTCCTAAGACGGTACTCCTTCCTTCGCATGAAAGACCTACAGACACTTCTGAAACCTCATTCAGAAATCTGAAATTTCCTCACGACTGGGAATATATTTTCAATTATGTAGGATTTCCGGCTTATATGAAACCTCACGATGGCGGCGGATGGAAAAATGTTTACCGAGTGGAAAACCCTGATGACCTTTGGAACAAGCTAAGCGAAACAGAACAGCTGGTGATGATGGTACAGGAGGAGATTATATTTGATGACTATTACAGAGTCTACTGCCTTGGCAAAAAATATGTTCATATCATGCCTTACGAACCTCGTAATCCACATCATTTAAGGTATGCAACCACTCATCAGACACAGGGTGAAGAACTTGAAAAGCTATTAAAAACAATCCATGATTACACCATTACAATGAATGAAGCCCTTGGCTATGATTTCAATACTGTAGAGTTTGCCGTGAGAGACGGAATTCCTTATGCTATTGACTTCTGCAATCCTGCTCCGGATGCCGACAGGAATTCAGTAGGTGAAGACAATTTTGCATGGATCGTAGAACATGCCGCCAAACTGGCTATAGAAAAAGCGAAAGAGTATGTTCCCGGAAAACCTAATATTTCCTGGGGAACTTTTGTAAAAGACTCTGTACAATAAAAAACTGAAAGAACAAAAAAAACACGGAAAAAAATGCATCAATTTACCATAGGAATCGAAGAAGAATATCAGATCATTGATGTTGAAAGCAGAGACTTAATATCTCATGTTTCCAAAATCATTGAAGGCGGAAAGGCCGTTTTAAGCGAGAATTTAAAGCATGAAATGCACGAGTCCATGATTGAAATGGAAACCGGCATCTGCCAGAATATTCAGGAGGCCAGAGCAGAGCTCACCAACTTAAGAAGACATCTCATCAATACAGCCCATGAACAGGGACTTAGAGTTTCAGGTGGAGGAACCCATCCTTTCTCTCACTGGTCTGCCAATAATATCACGCAAGGTGAAAGGTATATAAAAATTGTAGACGACATGGGAGACGTTGCCCGTGAGAATCTTATTTTCGGGCTTCACGTGCACATTGGAATTCCGAACCGTGAAGAAGGAGTAAGAATCCAGAATGTCATGCGCTACTTTTTGCCCCATGTCTATGCACTTTCTACCAATTCACCGTTCTGGATCGGTAGATATACAGGATTCAAATCTTACAGACAGGAAATTTTCGTTAAATTCCCGAGGACCGGTATTCCAAGTTATTTCAATTCTCTGGCTGAATTTGACAGTTATGTTGATTTGCTTGTAAAAACCGGAACTATTGATAATGCTAAAAAGATATGGTGGGACCTTAGGGTACATCCGTTCTACCCTACCATTGAGTTCAGGATCTGCGATATGCCTTTAAGAATTGATGAGACGGTGTGCCTGGCTGCCATTATGCAGTGCCTGGTAGCTAAGATCTATAAACTTCACCAACAGAATTTAAGCTTCAGAAGTTACCGCAGGTTATTATTAAATGAAAATAAGTGGCGGGCCTCCAAAAGTGGTATAGAAGCACACCTTATTGATTTCGGAAAAGAAGAATCTGTTCCATATCCTCACCTGTTGAAAGAACTTCTTGAATTCATTGATGATGTAGTGGATGATCTTGGATGCAGAGAAGAAGTACAATATGCCTGGAAGATTATTGAAAACGGTACCGGTGCAGACCGCCAGCTTCAGATCTATAAAGAGACCGGAGATCTTACCAAAGTAGTTGATTACATGATCTCTGAAACTGAGTATGGCATAACACATGGTGAAACAGCTTCATAATATTTTTGGTAACTTTGCAAAAAATATGAAGTAGTATGAAAGATATTCGAATTGCTCTGCTGGACATGAACAACAATCATGCGAATCAGGGGTTCAGGAATATTAAAGAGATTTCTGAAGCTTTTCAGCAGAATTCTGATGAAAATGTAGTGATTCAAACCTTTGATGTAAGGTTTAAAAATGAAATGCCTGATATTAATGATTTTGACATCTATATTTCATCAGGAGGACCCGGAAACCCACACCGTGAAGGATTAGAGTGGGAAGATAAATTTGCCGGCTTTCTGGATTCCGTTTTTGAGCACAACCAATATAACGAAGATAAAAAATACGTTTTCCTGATCTGCCATTCATTCCAATTGGCAAGTATTCATTGGAAATTAGGGAACATCTGTAAAAGAAAATCCTATTCTTTCGGAGTAATGCCGGTTCATAAAACAGAAGAAGGAAAAGAGGAATTTTTATTTAAAAATCTTCAGGATCCGTTCTATGCTGTGGATTCAAGAGCATATCAGTTTATTGAACCTGATCTGGATCGTTTTGAAGAGCTTGGAATGAAGATTACAGCGATTGAAAAATTCAGACCTCATATTAATCTGGAAAGAGCCGTAATGGCTGTTCGTTTTTCTGATGAAATATTCGGAACACAGTTTCATCCCGAAGCTGATCCTCAGGGAATGGTAGAAAATCTGAAAGATGAAAAGAACAAAACAGCCATGATTGAAAACTTCGGAATGGAAAAATATCTTGAAACCATGGACAGAATAGATGATGAAGATAAAATTGTTATGACCAGAAGCCAGATTCTTCCGAGATTCCTGCAGTTTGCAAAAAAAAACATTCTGACAGGCTGTGAAGTTTTGGCTTAAAAGATAAACCACAAAAGTTTTTTTAAAACACTTTAGAACACTTAAGTTAGTTGAGAATGATCGTTCATATATAAGATGATAAATGCATGCAGATATATTTCTCTCGCAGATTTTTTTATTGGATGAATAATCAAAATCATAGATTTTCAAAAACTTAAGTGAATTTCTATACTCAAAATATTTAATCTTCAAAATAACTTAAGTGTAAAAAACTTTTGTGCCTTTTGACTTCGCCGAATCTTCGATTTGTGGTTAAAATTTATTCAATGGCCTTGAATTTTAAAATTATATTAAATAGTTAATCAAATAACCAAATCGGGCAAAAACTGCTCGATTTTTTAAATCAAAATCACAAAGAAAAAATATGATCCCAAAATACAGAAAACAGTTCAATCAGGAATTTTCGCAGGAAAAATATAGTCAGCTTAAAGAATCTCTGGCACAAAAAGGCGGAATAACACCAACATTCAGAGTTTCAGAAAGTCCGATCTTCCTTACTAAGGAATTTGAGAACAAGCTTATAGATGCCACAGAAAGTATCATTGATCAGATTAAAGCACTTCCTTCTGACCTGCTTCAAAAAGCTGTCCCTGAAAACTGTTATGTTCCGAATGACACGGATAAACCTCATTTTTTTACGATTGATTTTGGAATATGCAGAAATGAGAACGGAGAAATAGAACCCCAGCTGATCGAACTACAGGCCTTCCCGTCATTATATGCTTTTCAGAAAGTTTTTGAAGAGACTTTCTGTGAGGTCTATCCTTTTCTTAACGAAATTAAAAACAAAATGCCCGATCATGAATTCAGAAATCATCTGAAAGAAATTATTGTGGGCGATGAAAATCCGGAAAATGTTATTCTTTTGGAAATATTTCCTGAAAAACAGAAAACAGCCATTGATTTTGCTCTCACAGAAAAGTTATTAGGTATAAAAACAGTCTGCCTGACTAAAGTTAAAAAGGAAGACAAAAAACTGTTTTATGAGAAAGACGGCCAAAAAATAGAAATTAAAAGGATTTATAACCGTGTTATTTTTGATGAACTGGACAGGATTCCGGATCTGGTGACTGAATTTGATTTCCGTGAAGAGGTTGATGTAAAATGGATTACTCATCCTAACTGGTTCTTTAAGATCTCTAAGTTCCTTCTTCCCCTGCTTAATCATCAGTTTGTTCCGAAAAGCTACTTCCTGCACGAATTCCCGGCGCATGAAAATCTTGAACATTTTGTATTGAAGCCACTATTTTCTTTTGCCGGAAGCGGTGTCAATTTAAACCCGACCAAAGAAATCACCGATGCTATTGAGGACAAAGAAAACTATATTCTTCAGAGAAAAGTAAGTTATGAACCTGTATTTGAAGATATTAACGGAGATTTTTCAAAAGCAGAAATCAGACTTCTTTACGTATGGCACGAAAATGATGAACGTCCTGTTCTGCTGGAAAATCTGGGAAGAATGACCAAAGCCGCTATGGTTAATGTAGATTTTAATAAAAAAGATGCAATCTGGATTGGAAGTTCCAATGCTTTTTTTGGAGAAGAATAACTAAAAAAACAACTATAAAACTTTAACAAAAGATAAATGAAGCTTAAAAATGTTGATGAAATGATTTTTCATCCGCTCGGACTGAAAATTTCAAATGCTGAAGAAGATGCTGAATGTAAAGAATATTCCGGAATGAATTTTACTTTAGCTCAGCTGAAGATAAAATTCCGGACTGCTAAAATTACACCAACTAAAACCGGACAATTTGTAACGCTATGGAAAAGAAACCAAAAGAGAGAAACCATTCCATTTGAATCCTGTGACAGTTTTGATTTCTATCTGATTTCCACTTCTAAGGAAAGCCATGCTGGAATTTTCATTTTTTCAAAGGAAATTCTTGCGAAAAAAGGAATATTAACTCACGAGGAAAAGGAAGGTAAGAGAGGCTTCAGAGTATATCCGGCTTGGGATAAAACAGAGAACAAGCAGGCCTCAGCTACTCAAAAGTGGCAGACAGAATATTTTCTTGAGCTTTCTGAAAACGAAGAATCCTGGCTTCAGAAAGCAAAATTGCTGTTTGGTTTGAAATGATGTTTCCAGTATTTGTTTTTCTTATTTTTTTTAAACGCAAAATTGAATTTTGCATGATATTTCAAGGGAGCAAAGAATATAATCAACTCCGTTGATTCGATGAAGCGATGGATTAGCCTTCGGCTGTTTTTAAATCATAAAGTAATTGATAACCATTGAAAAAATAGCTGAAAATCCTAGATTTTCTTGCGTCTTAAAAACAACAGCATATTTAAAACCCTTTCGCCATCGCGTTAAGCCAACAAAAAATCAGCTAGATCAGCGAGCCTTAGAAAAATATACCTAAATATTTGTGTAGTCTGAGAAATCTACGGGAAATTTAAATTATATAGATACTGTTTCTGAAGAGCTGTGAGAGGTTTTTTAGCTCGCAGATAGAGCAGATCTTTTTATAAATACAATTATACTCATGCTGGCTGCTTCAAAATCATAGTCTAAAATGAACGTCCAACTTCCCTCTTCCAGCTTCCAACAAATAAAAATCGCCCGAGAAATTTCGGGCGATTTTTTGTTTTACATATTTTTATCGTCTTCCAGCAATTCCCTTGCCTGATATTCCTGAACAAGATCAATGGCATTGGAGATTACATCACTCAGGGCTGTGATGAAGGTTCCTTCTTCAGCCATTCCCATTGCATGTTTTAAAGCTTCAATTTCTTTAGGAATGATCTCATAGCTTACATTTCTTCCGGCTTCGTTGATTCCGTCTATGATCAGACCGTTGATTTCATCTTCGGTTCTTCCTCTCAAATGCTTTTCATTTCGGATAATAATGTAGTCAAACATTCTTCCGGCAATCTTTCCACATTCTTTAATATCACTATCTCTTCGGTCTCCTACTCCGGAAATGATACCTATTTTCTTCGTAGCTTCCACATTTTTAAGATAATCTTCAATAGCTTCGTAACCTGATGGATTATGAGCAAAGTCAATCAGCACTTTAAAGCTTTTGAACTTAAAGATATTCAGTCTTCCCGGTGTAAGCTGTGCACTTGGAATAAAAGTTCTTAAAGAGTTGGAAATATCTTCAATTCCGAAACCGTACAGATAACTCGCCAGACTGGCTGCCAGAACATTTTCAATCATGAATCTGGCCTTCCCTTCCATTGTAATCGGGAAATCTTTGGCTTTTCCTATTCTGATCTTCCAGTCTCCTTTTTTGATCGTTACAAAACCTTCTTCATAAATACAGGTGATCTTTCCTTCTTTCGCAAACTTTACAATATGAGGATTGTTTTCATCCATACTGAAAATAGCGACATTGCTGTCCAGATCATTCACAATCTTCATGGAATAGGCATTATCTGCATTCAATACACTCCATCCGGTTTTCTTTACACTGTCCAGAACAACCCTTTTTACTTTGGTAAGATCCTTTAGGTTGTGAATATCATTCATTCCCAGATGGTCTTCCTCAATATTGGTCAAAACTCCGATATCACACTGGGAATATCCTAAACCTGAACGTAAAATTCCACCTCTTGCTGTTTCCAGCACGGCAAACTCTACGGTTGGATCTTTAAGTACGAATTCAGCGGAAAGAGGTCCTGTAGTATCCCCTTTTGAAAGCATCGTATTCTGGATATAAATACCATCTGAAGTAGTAAATCCTACTCTGTATCCGTTGCTTTTTACAATATGGGAGATCAATCTTGTTGTTGTGGTCTTTCCGTTGGTACCGGTTACTGCGATGATCGGAATGGTAAACGGTTTTCCCGGAGGATAAAGCATATCCACCACCGGAGCAGCAACGTTTCTTGGCAGTCCTTCACTTGGTGCCAAGTGCATTCTGAATCCCGGAGCGGCATTCACTTCTATAATTGCCCCACCACTTTCTTTTAACGGCTGAGTTAAGTTTTCTGCCATAATATCAATTCCGCAGACATCCAGACCTATGATTTTTGAGATCCTTTCTGCCATGGTAATATTTTCCGGATGTACCATATCGGTAACATCAATAGAAGTTCCTCCTGTAGAAAGATTGGCAGTAGATTTCAGATACACCACCTCTCCTTTCTGAGGGACTGTTTCAAGGGTATACTGAAGTTTTTCAAGAAGTTCAAGTGTATCCTTATCTACTTCTATTTCGGTCAGAACATTTTCATGTCCGTACCCTCTTCTCGGATCTTTATTTTCTTTATCGATCAGGTGCTGAAGATTAAGTTCTCCGTCTCCTACTACATGAGCAGGAACCCTCCTCGCTGCAGCCACCATTTTATTATTAATCACCAGAACTCTGAAATCATATCCTGTAATATACTTTTCTACAATTACTTTTCTGGAATATTTCTGAGCGTGTTCCAATCCTGTTTTTGCAGCTTCCCAATCATTAACATTGATAGAAGATCCTTTTCCATGGTTTCCGTCTAATGGTTTTAAAACAATCGGATATCCTATTTTCCTAATAACAGTATTCAGTCCGTCTTCATCCACTATCAGATCTCCTATAGGTACAGGAATGGCAGCATCATGAAGCATTTTTTTCGTCAATTCTTTATTACAGGCAATATCTACTGCAATAGAACTGGTTTTTCCGGTAATAGTGGCCTGAAAACGTTGTTGGTTGACTCCATACCCCAGCTGTACTAAAGAATTGGTTCCTAACCTGATCCATGGAATCCTTCTGGACACGGCTTCCTCCACAATACTTCCCGTTGAAGGGCCTAAACGTACACGTTCCCTGATCTCTTTAAGCCTATGAATACAGGCATTCATGTCATATTCACCGCCATCAATCAGGATCTGTGCTATCTTTACTGCTTCTTCAGCCGCATAGATTCCTGCATTTTCTTCTATATAATTAAAAACGACATTGTATACCCCCGGAGTTTTGGTTTCTCTGGTTCTTCCGAAACCTACATCCATCCCTGCCAGAGTCTGAATCTCTAAAGCGATATGTTCGATAACATGTCCCATCCAGGTTCCTGTTTCTACCCTGTGGAAAAAGCCTCCTTCCACTCCTTCTGAACACCTGTGGGTAATCAGTGATGGAATGAGTTTTTCAATTCTTTCCCTAAATCCATCGATCTTGTTGGTAGGATAATTTTCCATTTCTTCCAGATCCAATCTCATCTGTATCAGCTTCTTTCTTCTGATACTCCAGATATTCGGGCCCCGCAGTGCCTGTATCTTCTCAATTTTCATAGTCTATTTGTATTTTTTAACGTTAACAATAACTCCTTCAAAAATCAAAGATAATGTAAAACCCTAAATGAAACTATAGCCCATTTAAAGATTTCTCAAAAAATATTTAAAAATTATTAACAATCCTAAAACCTTAAAAATCAATTTAAATATGGTATGAATTTCGCCAAATGTGAATTATTTTTTAAATTTGTACTCTATGATGAAACCCGTTGGAAAATTAATAGTGATCGGAGGTGCTGTAAACAAAGGAAGTTTTTCAGAAACTGATTACGATCAAAATATCGAAAAAAATCTTAATTTCTTTGAAAGAGGAATTTTAAGAAAAATTATAAACGAATCAAAACACAAGGAAGATTCTGTCATTGAGATTGTTACAACAGCCTCTCAAATCCCGCAAATTGTAGGAGTAGAGTATAAAAAGGCATTTGAATTTCTCGGTGCCAAAAATGTGAACGTTCTTGATATTCACAACCGTGAAGAAGCCAACTCTGATGCGATGGTGGCAAGAGCTAATGCAGCCGATGTAATGATGTTTACAGGCGGGGATCAGCTGAGACTGACCTCTATTCTTGGAGGAACAAGATTTCATGATACTATTCTGCTGAAATATCAGGAACAGGACTTTATCTATTCCGGAACTTCTGCCGGAGCCGCAGCTGCTTCTGAAAATATGATTTATCAGGGAAGCAGTTCTGAAGCCCTTCTGAAAGGTGAAATTAAAACGACACAAGGATTAGGTCTGATTGATAATGTAATCATTGATACCCACTTTGTACAGCGGGGCAGAATCGGACGTCTATTCCAGGCTGTAGTCAACAATCCGAGAACATTGGGAATCGGACTGGGAGAAGATACCGGGCTTTTCATCCATAATGATGTGATGACTGCCGTTGGTTCCGGTCTTGTAATCTTAGTGGACGGAAGATTTATTAAAGATACCAATCTTACCAATATCAATCTTGGAGAACCTATTTCCATCGATAATCTGACTGTTCACGTGATGTCTATGAATGACCATTATGATCTGACAACCAAAACACTTACAATCGAGAATTCACAATTCAACCCGATTCCGCAGGACAAATAATTATAAAACTTAATTAAACTAATTCTTATTTTAGCTAAAAATAAGGCTAAATGAAAGAAGAAAAAATTGAACAGCTTATAAACCTTCTTCTGGAAGGCTATAACGTGGAGAATAAAGAAGAAATTATTTCAAATTGTTCTTCTTGTTATATAAATCCGGCTCAATATATAAAAGATAATGAGGCTGAATGGGTAATTGAAAGCAATGAGGGCCATGCGTTTGAATTTTCGGTTACCAATGAGCTTTTTAGTTTTCTGCTTCGCGGGGATAAAATAGATGAGGTACACGAACTGATTGATGAAAGCCTCAATAATATAATAGGAGATTTTCCGTCAGAAATAAAGTATGCTGATGATTATTTTAAATGGCTGGGTCCCCAACTTTCCCAGGAAGATCCTCCGTTGGAAATTATTGAGCTTGGAGACAGCTATTCTGATGAATTACAGCTCATAATTGTCGAAAAGCATAATGTAGAAAACATATCAAGGCTTTGCCAGGAATTAATGGTTCATTTTAAAAGAACTGTATAGCATTACTTATCCCAGACAATGTCAGAATTAAAAAAAAATAAAACTAAACTTTAGTATGAAGCTTATTATTCACGGCGGTTTTTTCTCTGAAAGCGATCAGAGCCACGAAGTAAAAACAGCAAAGCAGAATTCTTTACAATCTATTGCTCAAAAAGCTTTTGAATATCTTCAGGATCATTCTGCTTTTGACACAGCGGCCTACGCGGTTTCTCTACTGGAAGATGATCCGTTATATAACGCAGGTATTGGTTCCCAAATCCAGAGTGATGGCGTCATCCGTATGAGTGCGGCTATCATGAATGGTGAAACCCAGAAATTAAGCGGCGTCATCAATATTCAGGATGTAAAGAATCCTATATTTGTTGCAAAGGAACTGATAAGAGAAGACGACAGGGTTTTAGGTGGAAACGGAGCTAAAATTTATGCTTCAGAACATGGTTTTGAGAATTTTTCAACGGAAATCCCTCAGCGCAGAAAAGAATATGAAGCAAAGTTAGGATCAGCAGGAAAAGGAACTGTTGGCTGCGTTGTGCTTGATAAAGAGGGAAAACTTGCAGTAGCGACTTCCACAGGAGGAAAAGGTTTTGAAATTCCGGGAAGAATTTCTGATTCTGCCACTGTGGCAGGAAATTATGCCAACACCTTCTGTGCCGTAAGCTGCACAGGGGTTGGAGAAGATATTGTCAGTAATGCCACTGCTGCTAAAATCGTCACAAGAGTTACTGACGGGATGAGCCTTGAAAATGCCTTTCACAAGACTTTTGAAGAGCTGAAAACTATTGACGGATTTGCAGGCGCTATCGGCATTGACAAGGATGGAAATTTATATCATCAGGATTCTTACCCTACCATGGTTTTCGCCAGTTTTGATGGAGAAAAATTTGAAGTCTTTCAATAATTTTAACATTATTTTATAATTTCATTTAATTTTTTGGCACGTATTTTACATGATTACTAATAACAAATTTTAATAGTTTAACAACCTTAAAAAAATAGAAATCATGGGAAATAAAACAAAAGGCTTATTGGCTTTACTAGGAATTGGTGCTTTAGCATATTGGAAATACAAGAACTCTACTCCTGAAGAACAACAGGCTGTAAAGGACAAAATTAATAATGCTAAAGACAATCTTAACAAATGGGGAAATGATCTTAAGAATAAAGCAAATGATGTAGCCTCACAAGTTCAGAGCAAAGTAGATGAAGCTAAAACAAAGGCCGAAGATTCTTTAAGCTAAAAGCAAATTAGTTTTTTTAACATTCATATATAGAAAAAGTCACTGTAATATTTTACGGTGACTTTTTTTGCTCGTGACATTTTCGAACTATTTGGAGAAACCTTATAGGTTTAATAATACGTATGCTTTAAAAACCTATAAGGTTTGAGTGGTATTTAAGAAAGGTATTGCTCCGGAAATTAATATTTCAACAGCTATTATTTTTTCTCGGCTGCTAATGCATACACGATCGGGATTTTGTTTCCGAACTGGGGAATTCTCCACTTTCCTTTTTCAAACTCATCTACGTGTCTGAAGCTTGGATACGGAGACCAATCGAATTCCCGGAAGGTTTTCAGTTCAATACCGCTTTGAAGTAAACTCTGCAGAACTTCTGCCAGTGAATGATTCCACATCACATATTCCTGCACAATATCCGCAGACTGGTCTGCATAAGTTCCTTCATAGGTTTCTACGATAGGCTTTTCATTAAAATAGTTATAAGTTACTTTGGTAAAATCATCATCAAACATCCACACTACCGGATGAAATTCTGCCATGATGAATTTGCCGCCCGGCTTCAGGAAATGATTGATTACTCCTGCCCATTTATCCAGGTCCGGAAGCCAGCCTATTGTTCCGTAGCTGGTATAAACAATATCAAATTCCTGATCAAGGACATTGGGAAGGTCATAAACATCGGAGCAGATAAATGCTGTATCAGTATTGCATTTCTGCGCCAGATCTTTTGCTGTTTCAATGGCTTTATCCGAAAGGTCAATTCCCGTAACTTTTGCTCCCATTCTGGAAAGCGAAATGGAATCCTGTCCAAAATGGCACTGCAAATGCAGGATTGTTTTGCCTTCCACATCTCCAAGAAGATCCAGTTCTATGGAGTTTAATGAAGTTCTTCCTTCTAAGAACTCATCTACAAAGTAAAAATCCGATTTCAGATGCGGTTCTACTTTGGCATTCCATGATTCTTTGTTAATTTCTAAATAATTTTCCATGATAGTTTGTTGTTCATTACAGACTCCTTGGAATTAACGGAAGTCCATCTAAAAGAGCCATATCCGAATCGTATTTTACTTTATGGCAGTCTGATTTTTCAGGATCTTCATTCACTTTTTTAATACACCTGTTACGATGTAAATAGTAAACAGCACTATAGTCTGCATTCGGACTCCCGGAATCTGTATTATTTTTAATATTTATTTTCGCTTTAATAAGCTTTTGGTTTTTATAATAGAACTGATTATTATACGTATAATCAATTCCTGTTTTCTTCACTATCTTTATATATTCCGGATGTTCAGGATCAAAGGCCACACTTACAGTTGAAATTATTCTATCAACTCCCCCGCTGCTGATTCCGGAAACAATAGTATCTTTTTTTAATCCGGCACCGGTATCAAGTAGCTGGGATTGATAATCGATTTCTTTTATATAAGCTTCCCTATTCTTCTGACTTGTACAGGAAACAATAAAGCATAGCATTAAAAGTAAATGCAATGGCTTCATATCTGGTTAAGAAGCATTTTCTTCTGTTCCATAAACCCTTCCTCAGTTATCATACCGCTTTCCTTTAATCTTTCCAGTTGTTCCAGCAATTCAAGAAGCATAGGTTCATATGCAGGAACCTTCGGTCTGGCCATGAAGTCTCTTACTTTTTCACAGAATAATTCTGCTTCGTATTTTCCTACGCCATCAATTTCAACGATGTCATCAGCAACATGAATATCTATTGAAGCTAGCATCAATGAGGTTTCATATTGTATGGAACTTATTTTATCGTAGGAAAAATCCTGCACTTTTAACCCGTACATAAATTCTTTATCTACGAAAATCAGCCTCCGGTCCGTTGCCGTTAAGATGATATGATGGTTTGTTATTTTATTCCGTCCTTCAACAAGGTAAACAATTTTTTCATCTGCTGAAAGAATGCTTGGAAGCGCACGGATCTCTTTTCTGGCAAAAAAGGTAGGATTGATATCCAGCTTTTCCAGCTCGTCTTTTATTTCGTCTAATCTTGATTTGTTATCCATGGTTTTATTTTACAGCTAAAATACTATTTCTCTGCAAGAAATGATTTGTTGTTATAAAAAATTGCAACGAAAGCTATCTTTCTTTTACATACTTATTTAGAATCCTCTTTTAGCGGGACTATTCAGATGTATTTTAGTGTTGGGCAGCTTTTTTCTTAAATTTTCAGCTTCCGTAGAAGAAATTTTGTTTCCCCAAAAAAACAATGCTTTCAGATGAGAAAGTTTCTCAATTCCCGGTGGAAGACTTTCGATCTGGCAGTCCGAAAGGTCTATCACTTCAAGGTTTGAAGCATTATAGAGGCCTACAAGTGCTGATGGCGCAATCTTAGATTTTGAAGCAAAGAAATATTTCAGATTTTTCATCTTTTCCATACCGCCAGGAATATTCTGAATCGTATTATTATTGTAGTTTATTTTCACCAGACTCTCAATACCATACAATGCAGAAGGAAATTCCTTAAAGCTGTTGTGATCTAAGGTTATTTCTACAAGATTTTTAAGTTTAGACAGGCTCTCAGGAAGGGTTTTCAGCTGATTTTTGGATACATCCAGTCTTTTCAGACTCTGTAAATCTCCTATTTCATCCGGCAGAATCTGAAGAAGGCTCTGGCTTACTGAAAGGGTTTCCAGCTTTTTTAAATTCCTGATGCTTTTGGGAATCACCAAAGGCTTGAAAATAAAATTTTTCCCATCTACAATCACTTTATCTTTTGTTCTGCAGGCCAGGTTTAGCGTTTTCAGATTCTTCATATCTCCCAGATTAGAAGGATATTCTTCCAGAAAAGGACAGAAAAAGCCAAGGCTTTCCAGATTCTTAACCTTGATGATCTGCTGTGGAAATTCTTTGATAAATATGGAATGAATGGTAATTTCACGCAGCTTATTCAGCCTGGAAAAGGAATTCGGAAACCTGGTAACTCCTGTGCTTCCGCTCATACTGAATACCTCAAGGTTTTCCAGACGGTCTATGTCTTTTGGAATTTCCGTAAATTCTCTTTCGCTGATAATACTCAGAACCCTCATCTTCTTCCAGTCAAGAATATGTTTGGGAAACTCTTTTAACTCATCTAACGATACCACTTCACTTTCTTTTGTGAGATCCTGCGGCTTAAAGCTGTAAGTTTCTGAATATTGAGCCCTGCACATTAAACCAGCACAGATAAAAATTGTGGATATTATTTTTCTGTTCATTGTTTTAAATCTATAAAATTATTCAAGAATCATCAGGTTCCGGGAATAACAACAGACGTATACGGACTGTATAGTTTCCATCCTAATGATTCATACAAAGTTTTTCCCTGAGCTGTTGCAACTAAAAAGCTGTTTGAAATCCCATTCAACAAAACTATTTTCTCAAGCTCATGCATCAGGAAGGAGGCAAGCCCTTTTCTGCGATGTTCTTCTTCTGTTGCAATTCTGTCATAAATTGCCAGATCATCCACCAGTACAAGATGGCCGGAGCAGGCCAGGGTTCCGTTTTCAGCGAAAATCTTCAGTGTACTGCTGGCATTATACTTCTCCAGCGTCATGTTGTATTCTTCAGGTATTTTTTTTTCGTTGGATATCATTTCTCCTGTGCAGTACATCATATAACCGGGTGGCTGTATTTGCCATTTTCGAGATATACTTTCTTTCACCTCATCGGCAGAAGCTGCTACTTTAAGATACACCCAAGAGTCATTTATTTCTTTTGAAAGCTGAATAAAGTCTTCTGTAATTTCCGGAAAAACATATCTTGCTTTCTGCTTTTCCTCACCCACTTCTATTTTAAAACCGGATTTATATTTTTCCGGAAGCGGTAATTTTCTGGATAGCGACCATGCTTTCAGCCATTTTTCTATGATCCCCCGGGATACTGTTCCGTCCATTGTTTTATTGTTGCTGTTTAGCCAAGAAGCTTTTTCTTCTGCTCTGCAAATTCTTCTTCGGTTAGAATGCCGCTTTCCCTCAATTTCCCTAGTTTTTCAAGCTGGTCATACAGGGTTTCAGAAGGAGTCACTTTTTCTTCTATCTTTGGCTGCTCCGGTTGTTCCAGCTGCTTCGGTTGGTTATAGATCTTTTTAACGAAATTATAAAACCGTTCGGCATCTTCCCTGTCGAGGAAACATTCAAACCGGATTTCCCCGTCTTCTGTGTGCAGGGTTATAAACGGAGTAACACGATTCGGCACAAAGCTTATTTCTCTGATGGTTTCATTAGGATATCCAGCTACTTTTACAGCATCAAACATTGATTTTGATACAGACAGCATCCTTGTTGGGGTCACGAGCAGAATTCCGGCATCTACCGTATTGATGAACTGGGCATCCGTGGCCGCAAGGATCAATTCGTCTTCAGCAAGAATCCGGGGTAGAGCTTTAATTTCCCCCCTGGTAAACATCGAAAGATTGGCTCCTACTTTATCGAGCTGGTATTTAATCTCTTTAAGCCTTCTTTTATAAACATCATTGGAAATAAAACTCTGTGGATCCCGTACCGCAGATACAGGAAAGTCTGTATTTTCTTCAATGGCTTGGTCTGATTCTTCTTTTCTATTTTCAGCAAGACCTTTTACATCTTCAATGCTGAATTTTTTAAGATCGTCCAACAGTTCCTGGTTAATACTGCTTACTTTTTCTAAGCATGCGTTGCAGAGAACGCTCCCGTCCGAGAGTTTATTTTCTCCCAGAAGAGTGTCCATAGAAGTCAGTTCAACGTTGCATAGTGCACAGTTACTACTCATTTTTTCTTGTTTTTACAGTTTGGCAAGCAGCTTTTTCTTCTGCTCTGCAAATTCTTGTTCAGTTAATATCCCAGTTTCTCTGAGCTTTCCCAGTTTTTCCAGCTGGTCAAAGATAATTTCAGGAGCCTCTTTTTTAACAGGTTCCTGTTGAGGCTGTGGTTTTTCCACAATTTTTTCAGAATGACTTCCGGGACGTATAAGATAAGGTTCTACACTTTCATAAAATTTCTTTGCAGCACTTCTACTGTATAGTGTGAATTCCGCGATAAATCCAGAAGTAAAAACTTTTAAACCGGAAGACATCAGATTGGTATCATGCTGCATGAAGGTAATTTTTGTAAACGGAAATTTATTTTTAAATATCTCTCCAAAAATACTCTTATCTATAAACATAATTTTTTTCTGGGTTGCCAGCAAAATTCCTTTAAGGTTATTATATTCATAAGTACCTTCAACAATAGCAACCACTTTTTCATCTTCATCAAGAATATTAGCTAGTTCATTCACTTCACTATCAGTAAGGGCTGTGAGCACTGGGTTCAATGCAGCAATCTCGTCTTTGATATCATCAAGCCTTGTAGGCTCTTCCGGGCTAAAATCAAACTGCACAGACTGTGATATGGGTGCTACAAGGGGAATTTCCTTTTTCAATTCAGTCGTTTTCAGTTCATTATATTTTTCCTCTTCAATATTGCTATTCTGAAATATCTCTTTTATTTGTATTACATTATAATTGATGAGGTCATATACCAGATCTTTATTGATATTGGTCACTTTATTCAGGCATTTATTGCAGAGAATACCTCCGTCTGAAAGTTTATTTTCACCTAAAAGCGTATCCATAGAGGTAAGAAGAGTTCCACATAAAGCGCATTCAGTATTCATTTTGTTTTTTTATATTTATAGTATCATCTGTAAAAAATAGAATATTTATTTTACATTCTTCAATTGAGTTTTAAAATAAATTACCATTTTCCAATCAGATAGATCATCAAATTTCGTCTAAAAATAAGTAATTTTTATAATTTTCCAGACCGTTATTACTTCAGACATTGACATTCATTAAATTTTAAATACTTTTGTTATCATACTCCCCCAAAACTTCCTGTTATGATCTTTGTTGAAAATGAATTTTCGCCTTTAAAGAAAGTAGTTCTTGCCCAATCTGAATTTGGTTTCCCAAAAGAGCCCAGACCAGAAGACCTGCGTTTTCTGAGTAAAGAAGCGGTAAAAGAAAACTTTGAAAATAAAGGAAAGGATTATTCTGAGGTTTTTCCTGAACTTCAGAAACAATGGGAAGGCGAAAGGGAAAATCTGAAAAAAACACTGGAAGAGTATGGTGTCGAAGTTCTCCGTCCCCGTAAATTGTCTTCTGTAGAAAAAGAAGCTGTGGGAACTGCCGGATATTCTAACTTTTTTGTGAGAGATCCCTTTTTTACAGTGGGGAATTTTATCATTGAATCATCGCTTCGCTTTTTACATCGAAGAAGTGAAATTTTTCCGGTACGGGATCTTTTTCTTCAGGAAATATACCCTGAGGAATGCATTTATGTGGCAGTACCTCAGCCTGAAATTGCTGATGCGGAAGATTCTACATTGGGGAAAGGTCCGTTTCTGGAAGGAGGAGATGTTCTTGTCTTAGGCAAACAGGTCTTTGTAGGAAATTCAGGGCTTGCTTCAAATGAGCTTGGAGTTCAATGGTTAAGAAAACTTTTAAAACCACAGGGATATACTGTTGAACAGGTAAAACTTCATCCTGATATTCTGCATCTAGATTGTGCCCTTGGCCTTGTAAGAGAAGAATTGATGATTATATGTGAAGATGCATTTTTAGATGGAATTCCAGCTGCTCTGAAAGAGTGGAAAAAAATACATGTAACTTTAGATGAAGCCATGAATCTGGCCACCAACGGACTTTCTGTATCTCCGAAAGTTTATATTACAGACCCTTCCTTCAAACATATTGGGAATCAGATTGAGCAGGAAAATATCAGGGTAGAATATATTGATTTCTCAATCAGCAGAAGTTTTGGAGGATCCTTCCGATGCAGTACGCAGCCTCTTTTAAGGCATTAAGAAATAAACTTTTGAATGTTTGCAATTTTTCAAGAAGCTTTTTCTTTTGAGATGGAAATCTTCTTCAGTAAGAATTCCATTCTCTCTTAATTTTCCAAGTTTTTCCAGAAGTTCAAAAACAGATGAACGGCTGTTCCTTCGTAGTCCGTCAACAATATGACCGATCTCTTCATCTTCCATCAGAAGATCAGGAAGCTCATCAATTTCCTATTCTGCCCGGGATAATAATTCCGGGTTGATATATTGGTTCTGATATTCTAAATTTTACACCAATCAACAATTTTATCTAAATGCGGATATCGGTATCTGGTAACGCTTTTCTCAATGCTTCAATATCTGTTTTGGGAATTTTATTTCCCCACAGATAAAGACTCTTCAGATTTCTGAGTTTTTCAATGCCTTTTGGAATTCTATCAATCTGACATTCCGAAAGGTTCAGTGATTCAAGATTCTCCAATTCATAGATCTCTTTCAGATTATCCTGAGATATTTTATTTTTATCCAGACCTAATTTTTTCAGGTTTTTAAGCTGCTGAATCCCAGAAGGAAGACCTTCAAGCTGAATGCCACCCATTTCCAATATTTCCAGACCAGAGAGGGCGTACAATTCTTTAACGGATTCGGAAGAAAGCGGGTTGGCTCCAATATTCAGAGACTTCAACTGCTTCATATTTACTGCTCCGGAAGGAATTTTACTGACTCCACATTCGTATACATTCAGTTCTTCGAGATTGGGAATTAAATACAGTTTTTTAAAGTCGGAGGATATCTTATTTCCCGCCAGACCTAATGCCTTCAGAGACTTTAGATTTCCTGTTGCAAAAGGAATTTTTTTAATCAGACAAAAATTAAGATTAAGATCCTCAAGATTTTCCAGTCCGGAGATTGCTTTTGGAAGTTCGGTAAACTGATTCTGTTGAAGATTCAGCTTTCTCAGATTCTTCAGAAGGCCAAAACGTTCAGGTAAGTCAATTAAACTGTTGTACCCCAGATCCAGATCTCGTAACGAAATCAGACCTCCTATTTCGTCAGGAAGGTTTTTCATCTGATTACTGACGGCAATAAATTGTTCCAGCTTTTCCAGATTTCCTATACTTTTGGGCAATATCAGTTCAGGAAGATGGGCAAAATCAGTATCTATCGATCTGAAATAGGACAGATCCAGTATTTTAAGATTTTCCAGATTCCCTAGATTTTCCGGCCATTTTCCCAGCTTTTTATCTCCATATTTAAGCTCCTGAAGGTTTTTAAGCTTTAAAACAGGTTGTGGAAACTCACTTCCTCTAAGGCTGATGTTTATTTTTTTTATATTTTGAAGATCTGCAAAACTTTCAGGAAAGGTGATATTTCCCCCAGAATTGATCAATTCAAAATCCTCAAGGTTTTTAAGGCTCTTTATTTCTCCGGGAATTTCCCTGAAACTTTCATGAGCCCTTATCTTTAAGATTTTAAGATCTTTGTTTAAAATTTCTTTAGGAAAGTCTTTGATATTATTTAAAGATATACTCTTTTTTTCTGCATTATAAGCATAAGGATCCGAAGGTCCTAGAGGAAGGGAAATCTGGGCACTGACGATAATCGCCAATGCCAGCCAGCCCAAACAAAGTACTCTCTTTATCATGAAATTGTATTACAGATTTAAAAATTCTTCTACAGAAACTGTTTTCTGTTCTCCCGCTTCAAGATTTTTAAAAGTTACTGTATTGTTTCTGATTTCTTCTTCACCCAGGAAAACAAGATTTTTAATTCCTTTCTTTTCAGCGTAAGTAAATTGTTTATTAAGCTTTGCATTTTCAGGATAGAGTTCTGCTGAAATTCCTTTTCTTCTCAACTGCATAATCAGTTTTAGTGCTTCTGTTGTTTCCTCGCCTCCAAAATTGGCGAACAGGTATTCTATTGAGGAAGATGCTTCTTCAGGGAAAAGATTAAGCTCTTCCATTACCAGATAAATTCTGTCCAGCCCGAAAGAAATTCCGATTCCCGGAATGTTTTTAACACCGAAAACTTCTGTAAGGTTATCATATCTACCGCCACCGCCGATAGATCCCATCGCAGCTTCATCAGCTTTTACTTCAAAAATAGCCCCAGTATAATAATCTAATCCTCTGGCAAGGGTAATATTGAATACAAGATTTTGCATATCAACTCCAAGATTCAGAGATTGGGTAAGAACAAACTCCAGTTCTTCCACTCCTTTTAGCCCTATTTCGTTTCCTGCAAATTTTTCTTTCAGCTGAAGAAGGTTTTCCAGCGCATCATCAGACTGCTCAAATAAGAAATCCAGTTTGTCTATAGATTTCTGGGAAATTTCTCTTTCCAGCAATTCTTTAACAACTCCGTCTCTTCCGATTTTATCCAGCTTATCTAAAGCTACAGTAAAATCGATCAGTTTATCTGTAATCCCAGCATATTCAGCTAATCCGGAAAGAATTTTCCGGTTGTTCATGTGAATTGTCACGGAAACACCCAAATCTGCGAATGATTTTAAATACAGTTGAACCAGTTCTACTTCCTGAAGTAAACTTTCACTTCCTACAACATCTGCATCGCATTGATAAAATTCTCTAAATCGTCCTTTCTGTGGTCGGTCTGCTCTCCATACCGGCTGGATCTGAGAACGTTTGAATGGAAATGTCAGTTTCCCATGATTCATCGCTACAAATCTTGCAAAAGGTACAGTAAGATCATAACGAAGAGCTTTGTCCGTTAAATTTTCCGAACTAAAAGGTTGTTCTAATGCTCTTTGAAAATCATGAAGCATCTGAGTTTTTTTATCTTCCTTGGCTTCATTAATGCTCGAATTTAAAATTTTAAAGATAAGACGGTCTCCTTCTTCACCATATTTCCCTGTCAATGTAGAAAGATTTTCAAAACTTGGAGTTTCTAATGGCTGAAATCCAAATAACTCAAAGTTATTCTGTAAAATATTGATAATATATTTTCTTCTGGAAACTTCCTGTGACGTAAAATCTCTCGTTCCTTTTGCTAAACCTGGTTTCATTTCTTGTATATCATTTTGATAGACGCAAAAGTACGGAATTGAAAGGAATTTATATAGTATAAAAAGCCGAAGAAGTAATCTTCTCCAGCTTTTGTTGTTAGGTGATCATTAATTCTGAAAAATCAGACGCTTTCAAGAATCTCCAGGATTTCTTCGCCATAATTTTCGATCTTATGTTTCCCGAAGCCTTTGATATCAAGCAGTTCTTCTTTTTTTGCAGGCTTATACTTCGCAACCGATACCAGTTCTTTATTACTCGCAATAAAATAAGTGGGTAGGTTCTGTTCTCTTGCTTTTTCTGATCTCCAGAGTTTCAGGGCAGTCAGAATCTTTTCTTCATCAGAGCTTAAAATCTCATTATCAGCAGAGTATTTTACCACTTTGGATTCTCTTACTATATTTTTCAATGGTTTTATCTCTTCAAAATACAGTATTACAGACCAATAACATTCGTCATTTACAAAAGCCGTTTCTACTTTTATAATTTCATTCACATCCAGGAAATCGTCAAGCATTTTTTGATCTTTGTACAAAAATTCTTCCGGAAGCCTGATTTTAAAAACTTTTACTTTCATTACTGTACTTTTAGAATTATTTGCCTCCCAGAAGCAGAATCTCATCTACTCTGATTTCTGTTATATATCGCTTAACACCGTCTTTGTCATCGTATGATCGATACGTCAGTTTTCCTTCAATAGCTATTTCTTTTCCTTTGGAAACATATTTCTGGAGTATTTCCGCTGTTTTCCCAAAAGCAATCAGATTGTGCCATTGTGTTTCTTCTACTTTTTCTCCTTTTGCGTTGGTGTAATGATCATTGGTAGCCAAAGATACGTTTGCTTTTAGAGTTCCGTTGTCGAAGTTTACTATTTCTACTTCTTTTCCTGTGTAACCAATTAATGTTACTTTGTTTCTTAGTGACATAACTTTATAATTTTTAAGATTAATAATTCAGATCAGAGACGTTCACTGCTTTCTCAAATCTCTGTTGCAAAGATTGCCACTTCCCCAAAACACAGTCGGTTATAAACTATTTAAATTCATTTGTAGTCGTTTGTAAACGGATAATAAAACAGAGAAAAAGAATTTAAGAATCTGTCAAACCCCATTATTAATCATAGTTTCAGAGTACTATCCTCTTGACCTGAATAGTTCTTTCACATGAATCTAATTTTTTACATTTTCTCAAGAATTTCTTTGTCCGAAAAAAAATAAATAAAAATCTTCAGTCTTAAAAAAACAAAATGTAAAATAGTAAGTTTTATTCCTGAAGAAAATTGTGTGGTTATTAAAAGTTTCTAGTCTTTAATAATTGGTAAATTATTCATTGTTTATAGGAATAAAATGAATTTAGTATCTCATTTTAAAATCCTTCTTTTAAATTATTCTTAAGGAGGCATTCATACTCAATCTACCCGTTTGCAAACGGATAATTCCGTATCTTTGATGAAATTTCTTTTATGAAAAGAAGCATCACTATTTTTGAGTTCCCTCTCAATCTGGGACTTAAGAAAAAAGAGCACGAGACAGAACCTGGTGTAAAAAAACTCCCGGACTGGCTCAGAAAGTTTGGTTTTCATAAAAGAATTGATCCCCAGCATATTTTCAGACTGGAAGCTCCTGAATATTCCATGAATATGGATGAAGAATCAGGGGTACGAAATGCAGGCAAGATCATTGAATATGCACGGAAACAATCCGAATTTATTCTGAAAAACCATCATCCAGAAAATTTCAATATTATGTTGGGTGGTGATTGCAGCGTTCTAATCGGAAACGCCCTCGCACTAAAGAAGCTGGGGAATTTCGGACTTTTTTATCTTGACGGCCACACGGATTTTATTCCGCCAACGCTTTCTGAAACGGGAGCCGCTGCCGGAATGGATCTGGCTATAGTTACAGGATACGGTCATAACAAATTGACGGATATTGACGGCTTTAAACCTTATTTTCAAGAGGAAAATATTTTCTGTGTCGGAAATGCAGAAACCAATGATGATGAATATACGGCCGAAATCATCCGTTCAAATATTCATTATTTTGACCTTGAACATCTCAGAAAAAACGGCTTCAAAAAAACTGCGGAAGATTTTCTTACCATGATCAAATATAAAAGCCTTGACGGGTTTTTCATTCATTTTGATGTAGATATTCTGAAAGATAAACTTATGCCCGCGGTAGACAGCCGGATGGAAGACGGAATTGATTACAACAACCTTCAGGAAATGCTGAATCCTTTGATCCGGTCACCAAAGTGTTTTGGAATCCAGATTACCATTCTTGATCCAGACTATGATCCGGAGGGAATTTATACCCAGCCGTTTATTAACAACTTAATTCAAATTATAAAAAATAAAGAAGAGTAAATGAAGAAGACGATAAAAAGAACTTTCAGGGTCTCAAAATATGTGATTTATAAGGAAACGCTGGTTGATTACAAGGAGCATTTCTGGTCATTTCTGGGTGCATTTTTTGGAATCGGAATCATTGCTTTTATTCAATCCCATTCTTTAACGGAGACTGAAAATATATTTCTGATCGGTTCTTTTGGCGCCTCGAGTGTTTTGATTTACGGAGCCATCCAAAGCCCTCTGGCACAGCCCAGAAACCTGATTGGAGGACATGTTTTTTCAGCTATTGTGGGGGTTACTGTTTACAAGATTGTCCCTGATATTATCTGGCTTTCCGCTCCGTTGGCAGTGGCTTTTTCTATTGTTCTGATGCAGTACACAAAAACTCTTCACCCTCCCGGCGGAGCAACGGCTCTGATCGCAGTAAGTTCTACGGGAAAAATCCCTGAATTGGGGTATTGGTACGTTATCTCCCCTGTTTTATCGGGGTGTATTATCCTGCTGATTGTGGCTTTATTTTTCAATAATATAACGCCTAACCGAAGCTACCCTTCTCACAGCAGTTTTAAAAGACTGTTAAAGAAAAGACATGGCCACCACTTAAAATAAACTAAACGATGAACTGTCTGGAATGCGGCGAAAAAATTATCGGAAGGACGGATAAAAAGTTCTGCAACGACTCCTGCCGGAATGCCTACAATAATAAGCAGAACAAAGATTCTAACAATTTGATGCGGAATGTGAATAACAAACTCCGTAAGAACTATCGCATTCTCGTAGAAATCAATACAGAAGGAAAAGCAAAAGTGGCAAAATCCAAATTAGACAATTTAGGCTTCGACTTCGATTATTTTACAAATCTGAAGATCTATAAAAATGGCGCTGAATACCGGTTTATTTATGATTACGGTTATAAATTCCTGGAAGATGATTTTATCCTCATCGTAAAGAATAAAAACTAACCCCCTATTCTATAATTATGAAAGAAATTGTTCTGATCACAGGTGCTGGCGGCATGGTTGCACAGGAACTGTCTAAAAAGATAGGAAAAGAATTTGAAGTAAGGTTTTTAACCAGAAAAAAGAAACATGAACATGAATTTGAATGGGATATCCGGAAAAGAATGATTGATGGGGCTGCTTTGGATGGAGTTTCCCACATTATCCACCTCGCAGGAGCCAATATTTCTGAAAAACGCTGGACCAAAGAGAGAAAAGAAGAGTTGATTTCCAGCCGTGTAGATTCTGCGGAGCTTCTTCTGAAAACGATAAGAGATAAAAAAATGAAACTTAAATCTTTTATTTCGGCTTCAGGAATTAATTTTTACGGTACGGAAACTACGGAAAACATTTATACGGAAGATGATATGCCGGGGAATGATTTCCTGAGTGAAGTTGTTGTTCTTTGGGAAAGAGCTGCGGATAACTTTAGGGAACAGGTTCTTGCAGAAAGAGTGATAAAAATAAGAACAGCCGTTGTACTCTCGGAAAAAGACGGAGCCTTGAAAAAAATGGTTCCAACAATAAAATATGGTATCGGATCTGCTTTAGGCAGCGGAAAGCAATATATGCCCTGGATTCATATTGATGATCTATGCTCAATCTATGAAACAGCATTGAAAAATTCAGAAATAAACGGAGCTTATAATGCCGTTGCTCCAGAACATACCACTAATGAAAATTTAACAAAAGAAATTGCCGAAGTTCTTAAAAAACCTTTATTCATGCCCAATGTTCCGTCATTTGTTTTAAAGCTGATGTTCGGTGAACTGGCAGACGCACTTCTGAAAGGTTCAAGAGCTTCATCCCAAAAAATACAGAGTACAGGATTCAGGTTCAGATTTCCTGATCTGAAAAAGGCTTTGGAAGATTTATTAATTCAAAACAATACTCAATAAAATAGTATATAAACTACTTACCATTACATGCACACTCCCAACGTAGATATTATTCAAACAGAAATTCTTTCTGACAACTGGTATACTTTAAAAAAAGTAACGTATTCTATTTCTAAAAAAGACGATTCAACCGAGACCCAAAGCAGAGAAGCTTATGACCGGGGAAACGGAGCGGTTATCTTACTTTATCATAAAACTTTAAAATCGGTTATTTTAACCCGACAGTTCAGGCTCCCTACTTTCATCAACGGAAATCAGGATGGGATGCTTATTGAAGCCTGTGCCGGACTTCTGGATAATGATCATCCCGAAGAATGTATCAAAAGAGAAACGGAAGAGGAAACCGGATATAAAATTTCCAATGCCGAAAAAATATTTGAAGCATATATGTCTCCCGGTTCTGTTACTGAAATCCTGCATTTTTTTATCGCTGAATATTCCCAGGATATGAAAATTGCAGACGGAGGCGGACTGGAAGAGGAAGGTGAACACATTGAAGTGTTGGAACTTCCATTTGACAAAGCTCTTAAAATGATTGATGAAGGAGAGATTAAAGATGCGAAAACAATTATGCTGCTGCAGTATCTTAGAATTAAGGGAATCTTATAATCTGTAATTAACCTCTGTTCGGGATAAGAATATCTGATAGATGCAGGTTTGAAGCTGGATAATGGAAGAGGGAAGTTATGAAAATCAATAATAGCAAATGTTGATCTGCTTTTATTTAATTTCATTTTCACATAGCTTTCAATATATAACTGAAATTAACTTCCTGCTTCCTGCCTTTTACATTTAAACTCCTTAACACCAATTCACATTAACTAATACAATACTGAAATTTATAAACATATGCTACAAGACCATATTACGGTAGAAAACCGCCATAAAGATTTTATTACAAAAGTCTGCGAAACTGAAATTATTTATGCTTTAAAGGATGAAACAGGTTTTGCAGTCTCCTACTCCAACGAACTGGAATATGAAGACGGTGAACCTGTACAGATCATCTGCTTCTGGTCTGATCAGGCAAGGGCAAAATCCTGTATTGAAAAGGAATGGGATCACTATAAAGTATCAGAGATTTTTCTGAATGATTTTATCGAAAACTGGTGCCTGGGAATGAATCGGGACGGAATTGTTGCAGGAACTAATTTTGACAATCATCTGTTCGGATATGAGGCTGAACCTCTGGAACTGATCCTTGATCTTATTGAAGAACTTAAGAAAACAGGAAAATCCATCAAATTCAAAAAGTTCGAGAGCATTGAGGATCTGGAAACTCAGGTTAAGGAAGTTTTAGAAGATTAGAATTACGGGGTAAAACAGATGGCAAAGTCTATTGGAATAAAGATCGTTAATGCACTGGCTGTACTTTCTGTGATGATATTCAGTATCGTCATGCTGCAGACGATCTCCCAATATACCGGCCTGGAAAAGAATGTGGGCTTTCTTCAGTTTAAGCAGCAGGTGGTTAACAATCCGTATTGGATGGCTTTTTTCTATATTCATATTTTTTCGATAACCTTGTGTCTGTTGGCTGGTTTAACGCAGTTTTCGAGCCTGTTTTTACAGGAAAATAAAAAGCTGCACAGGATTATTGGCAAGATTTACATTTATAATATCCTGCTCATTAATGTACCAGCCTGTTTCGTATTGGGGCTTTTTTCGAATGGAGGATTAACAGGAATTACCGGATTTTTGCTTCAGGATATACTTTGGGCTTATTTTACCACGACTGCTGTTCTTTCCATTAAAAAAGGAAACATTACAGGACATAGAAATGCTATGATCCTGAGCTATGCCGTGACCGTTACTGCCATTACCTTCAGAATTATTAAAAATCTCTTCTACCATGAAGAGCTTCATGACTATGAATTGTTTTATGGAATGAATGTGTGGCTGTCACTCATCATTAATCTTTCAATTGCCTTTTTCATCATTAAAAGAAACCGGCGGATATCAGCGTCCGAGATTCAGATTGTAGAAAAAAATAAATCCGGCCACAAGCAGCACTAAAGCGAATGAGCCGATAAAGATCAATGTATCCCAAATCGTTTCATATCTGCTGTTCCTTGTCCAGCGATTGAAAAAACGCATCATCAGATAAGCAATTCCGCCAAATATCAGGACAATAAAGATTAGAAATAAATATAGTGTCACGTTTAAATGAATTTATATCAAAACTATTATTTTAAAATTGAAAAGCCAATACCTGAACAATAAATAATTTTTTCAGGCTCTATATGTCCATATCATTTTCTTCCCCATACTTTTTCCACTGCTTATATTTTTCAGGGTCTGCAAAATTTGGATCTTCTTTGTAATAATACAGCAATCTTTCCAGAGCATAGAAATAACTCATGTATTCCAGGGCATCTTCATAATATCTGAGGGCTTTTTTAACATTCTGTTTTACTCCAAATCCATGATCATAGAGGATTCCGTAATAAATATGGGAGTAAGTACCGTCGTAATCCTGCCTCAGATAGCGCTGTAAATTTGCATAATCCCTTTTCTGATAATAAATCTCGGAAATATTTTCTCTGTTGAAACAGTATTTCTTTTCTGCTTTTTTATAATAATCAAGAGCCAGATCATAGTTCTGATCCACTTGTTTTCCATAGAAATAAAGGTCTCCCAGATTGCCGAGTGCCGTACCGTTACCCAAATCTGCTGCTTTTCCGTAACATTCCAGTGCTTTCCGAATATCCTGGGGGTATCCGATTCCGTTCTGATAATGATATCCCAGGTTATTCCAGGCGTAAGATTGATTCTGTTTTGCTGCTTTTTCGTATAAAGAAAGTCCTTTCTGAAGATCGTAAAACTCGGGATAGTCTCCGTTGGTCAGGATAAATGCAAGGTCTGTCTGCATAGAGGCATCTCCACGCTCTGCTCCCATCGTGTAAAGCCGAATAGCTTCTCTGATATTGCCTTCTTTTTCCATTTCAGCAGCTTTAGATTTCAGGGTTTCATTATTAAAATGGTTTTCATATCCCGGGCCGGTTTTTTCGGTCCATTTTTTATAAAAGTCAAGGAAATACTTCTGGTCTTTTCCGCGAAGGTTATATCTTTTTTCATACAAAGACCCCATTTCAGAATCTGATACCTTTTGAAGTTTTCTGTCTGTATTCAATATCAACATTTCAGATCCCCTGAAAAGACATAAAAGCTGCGTATCATAGTTTATCCCTTCACAGATATAATCATAGGTCGGACTTAAAATTTCTGTCTTCCGGTCATAATAAAACATTCCATTCTGAAGGATAATCCTGCATATTTCCGGTCTGCAAGAATCTATCTTTTGATGTTCTTTAGAAAACGGAACAAGCCAGCGGTCTTTCGAAGCTTCGTAAAGTCCGGTTCCTTCTGAAGTTGAAACAATAAACACATTCTTCATCTCCTGAATATGTGAATCGATCTGGATATTTTCAATTTCGAATCCATTTAGTCTGAACAGCGAACTAATATGATCATAAATCTGCCATTTTTTATCTTTCCTATAGGCAGATACTGTATAGCCATCCAGGGTAATCAGCTTATCAATTCCTTCATCCAGAAGGCTTCCGTCTGGTTGGATAATGCTGATCTTATGTTGAAATTTATTAGGATTTACCCAGTAATATCCGTTAGCCATCTGAGAAAGAGTATCTTCAGGATATTCTCCCATATAAGTTCCTTCCAGATTATAATAAGCTCTCTTTGAAGTTCCAGGAAGTTTTCTGAAAACAAGGCTCTGGTAATCAAAATCAAACGGGGTTTCGAAATCTCCTGCAACAATTTCTTTATTCAGGTGATTAATCAATCTGAAATGTTCTCCCTTTTTAGCAATGAACAAACCTCTCCGGTTCAGCAGTTCCAGATCATCAAATATATTCGGAACAGACCATTCTCCCGCGTCTATATCCATAACGCCCCACAGGTCATTATCCTGAAACAATCCATAATTTTTCCCATCTATAGAAAATGCTTCCAAAACATCCTGATAAAGACATCTTACAAGCAAAGTACCATCATCTTTAAGATAGCCGAACTTACCATCTTTCTGAACAACAGCAATTCCTTCATCATTAAAAGCATAAACTTCGTTATACACTGCAGGAATACGTACATTACCTTTCCGGTCTTTAAATCCCCACAAGCCGTTTTCTTCAAAAGTTTCATAGGTATCTTTGTAAGCCTCATCATTCCAGTACCCAAGTCCGTAGTTAATCCAGTCTGTCTCCAGAATTTCCAGAAATGAATTGTATCCGGATCTTTTCAGTAACTCTTTTTCCAAAACCCGAAGATCCATTTTCTGTACTGCTTTATTGTAGATGATATACTTATCTTTTATTTCTTCAACCCAGTCTTTGGCCTGATCAGAATGCCTGTCTTCACTCATATTGAAAACGTCCCAGGCGTCCATTTTAAAAGTATCATAAGGAAGCGCCTCCAGAAATTCAAACATTTTATTTACTGGTTCATAATACACCTTTTTATAATTCAGCTGATAATGGTCCGCCAGCAGCTGATAAAAGGTCCGCAGTTTTGAAATACCTTCTTGTCTGTCAAAATATAGCAGTTTTCCTTTTGATCTGGGATTTCCAAAAAACAGGGGGAGCAGCAGTACCGGAATCTCGTAGTTCCATTCTCCTAAATAATAAGGATACTGCTCATTATTCTTTGCTTCAACATTATATACGTAAATACGGTGCGCCATAATAAATTGTGTGTATGTTTCCATTAAAAACCAGGTCCTGAGAACAGCTTAATTCCTGATTCATTAATATTTTGCTTTCTGATTATATTCTTAATTTTTGTTCTTTCTGAAAACAGAACTTTCATCAAGTTTCATGCAAAATAATAAAAGGAAATGAAAAACAGGCTGCGACCTGCATTAAATCACAAGAATTTAATCGTTAAAAAGAGCATTACATTTTTCTTTTTTGAATTTAAAACCTTAATTTTGAGGGCGTAATTTCTCTATCTGTATGAAAAAAATAGTAACCGGGCTTTCGCTGATGATGTCTTTTGCAATTTGGGGACAGAAAGCTTCCGGTAAAACTCAAAATCTGGTACAGTATGTTTACCAGACTTTCGGCTGTGACAATAAAGGATATTTTAATCCGGCAAAATATAAAAAGAGTGAGATCGACGATACGTATAAGCTTTTGTACAAGTTCAGCGGTCTTTATTTTGACAGTCCTATGGTATTCAAACTTTCCGGTCTTGAAGACATCCGGAAAAATAAAAACACTTATCTTCAAAAACTGGAACAGCAGTACCAGGAAAAGAAAAAAGAACTGTACACTCTTAAAGTGATTAATCTTCCGGTATGGAAAAATCTTCACCAGCAAGCAATGCAGACTTTTGAAAATGAATACCAGCTTACCAAAGAAGACATTACCGCCTTTTCTGATCCTTCCTCGCTGAAAAACAGTAAATTTTACAATACCTGCAGAGAACAGATTGATGCAATAGCCGCACCTGACAAGGAAAAGATGTATGCTACATGGAAGAATTATGCAGAAGCAAGCAGCAAAAGAAATTCCAATCCACAAGCGGTTATGGCAAACTTTAATGCGAAGTTCAATGATCCGCAAAAAGATGATTATGCATTAATTGACCTGATCAGTATTTCATTTCATAATTGCGCCAATAACAGCTTCAGGCCGGCTGTAGATGAAGAAGGAACCATCTATAAAACTTTTGATAAGATATTTACGAAACTGAAGATGGATTGTGAGGAACCATAGCCTTTGGTTTAGAAAATTTTAAATAACAGAGACAGTACCTGATCGGGTGCTGTTTTTTTATTAACATCCGAAAAATAACAATGAATGTTAATAACACGGTTAAGGAAAGGTTAACGGTAAGTTCTTCTTTTGCAAAGGTGATAATTACCTCTATTTTCGCCGGTAAACAGAACGTTATGAAATTCTTTTATCTTTTTTTAGCAGCATTGATCAGTATTGGAATAACAGCACAAAATAGCCCGGTTATTATCCCGTTTTCATTGGAAGATCATTCAATCTATATCTATTGTAAAGTCAACAAAACCGACAATATAAAGTTTTTATTGGATACCGGTGCCAACGGTTCTGTTATCAATATGCAAGCAAAGAAAAAACCAGATCTTATCATTGATGGTAAATCTGTCAATCAGGGTTCTAATGGAACAAACTCTGTTGAACACAGCAGTCATAACACTGTACAATTGGGAGATATGGAAAAAAAGGATGTTCTGTTCACTCTGATCCCTTATGAAACTGATCATTTTGATGGCGTTTTCGGCACAGACCTGATGAAAGGAAAGATTATTGAAATCGATTACCATAAAAAGGAGATCCAGTTTCACGACGAAAACAGCACAACCATTGATTTTACGGGATATGAAAAAATGAAACTTCACATGGTGAATGATTATCCGGCTGTAGAAAGCAGTTTCACAGTCAACGGCAAAGAATATTCTGGATTATTTGGTCTTGACAGCGGTGCAGATGATGCGCTGACCATTGCTTCCCCTTTTGCCAGGAAAAATGCTTTGGCAAACATCATGAAAACAATAGGAAAAGCAACCGCTCAAGGCTCGGACGGTTCCGTATATGAAATGCCCGTTGTACTCTGCCCTTCCCTGAAATTTGCCCAAAAGTTTCTTTATAATATTCCGGTTACTCTTTCAAGCTCTAAAGAAGGTATTGATGCCACAGAGAAAATGGCCGGCTTTTTCGGAAATAAATTCCTGAAGAAATTCAATACGATTATTGACTTTAAAAGACAGCTCATTTATTTTAAGATTAATAAACATCTGTATGAGTCTTTTTAAATCATAAAAAACGACTTAAATTTTCTTTGAAACATTAAGAGCCTTTAAGTGTTAAGATTCATTAAGGAAAAAATTAAAGATTTTTAATAAGCAGATCTTAATTCGAAAATCCATCCTAATTATACTGAAGATTTTAAGTACCCTTAACGATTGTTCTTTCTGAACATTTGGCTTAAATTTGTTAAAAACGAAACCTGTATGAACACTGTAAAGAGAATTTCTCCTGTTTTATCAGCCTTCTTACTGCTCTATTTTTTATACCAGCTGAAAGATATGCCGGGAGGGGGTTTGTTTTCGGGAATATTTGTTTCTGTCGTTATACTGGTTATGGTTATAGGGCTGATTTTGTTTCTGTCCTTTATATTGAGCCTTATATTCCGCAAAACTAAATTTATATCAATTGTTTTTTTAACATCAATTCCTGTTTTAATAGTTTCATGTTATAAACTATATTCCCCAACCTTAAAAATTATTGTTCCCAAAGGATATTCCGGAGAAATCAATCTTGTGCTTTCAAAACTCAGTAAAAATGAATTAACAGTTGACTCTAACGGAATCGGGTATATTACCCAATGGACTTTTGATAAAACCTATACCCGTCCGGAAGTTTATGATACAGAAGGTAAAAATCTGGACAACCGTCTTATCAGCTATGATAAAAACAAGTTCTGGGGACAATCCTTCGGTGGAGGAAATACCATTAAAAGCCTGAGCTTTGAGATCAATAAAGATTCAACAGAATTGCCGCTACGGAGTTTTAAAGTTTCTGATTGGCTGCGAAAAGTCGATATGAATAAAGTTTATCTTGAACATCCGGAGCAACCTGTAGAAAATATTCTGGAAGTCAGGAGCAAATAATATTGTCCTCTATAATATTTATATGGAAACCCCATGGGTATTTTTTACCTCCGCCATTACAAAAGTACTGTGTGTGCTTCCGATAGAATCTACCGATCCCAATGTATTGAAGACAAAATCCTGATAATGTTTCATATCCCTTACCTGAACTTTCAGCAGGAAATCGAAATCGCCGGAGATATTGTAACATTCCGCTACTTCTTCAATATTAAGGATGTCTTTTACAAACTTATTTCCGACAGCTCTGTCATGAATTTTCAGCTTAATCTGGCAGAAAACCGTAAAACCCCTGTTCAGCTTTTCAGCTTCCAGAACAGCTGCATAATGCTTGATATAACCTTCCTGTTCTAATCTTTTGACCCGTTCAAAAACAGGTGACGGAGACAGGTTAATTTCTTTTGCCAGCTCTTTAACGGTCAGTTTTGCATTCTTTTGCAGGATTCTCAGCAACTGAAGATCCTTTTCATCAAGTCTTTCCACAGGATAATATTCTTTTTACGGTCATTTTTTTCAAAAATACAGAATATTCAGCTTTAAAATAAGATCAATTCAAAATATTATTCTAAATTTTCAAAATACAGCCAATCAATTATCTTAATTCTATATCTTTATCCCCTATTTTGTTCTTTATAATACTTCATCAAAACGGAAGAGGTTTTACGTAGCGTAGATTAATAGGGAATCGTGTGAAAATCACGAGCTGTCGCGCAACTGTAAGCAGCATACCAAAGGTTTCTGTCCCAGCATATCCACTGCCAAAAGCGGGAAGGATGACAGATGCCGCTGCAAGCCAGGAGACCTGCCTGTTCCGGATTGACAATGCTTCCGCGGTCTGAAGCTTTGGGTCATACAGATGATACTTTGAACGTATTCTACCGTTAACAGGAAAATTACGTCCTTTTTGTATCTCTGCGTTTCCTTTATTTTCTTTCCGCGGCGGCATAGCGAAGCATTCAAAAGAGCTTTTAAACCATTGTTTAATTTAAAAGTTTGAAAGAAAATGCAAACACACCTACTTGGCTGCCCGCGTATTGGCAGCAACAGAGAACTCAAAAAAGCCTGTGAACAATATTGGGCAGGTAAAACATCATTGCAACAATTGCTGGAAACCGGGGAAACCATCAGCCAAGCCAACTGGACAATCCAGCAGGAAGCAGGCATCGATCTTATTCCGTGTAATGATTTTTCGTATTATGATCAGATATTGGATATGGCGCTTACCGTTGGAGCCATTCCGGAACGTTATCAGGCTATTGCTTCTGAAGAATCTTACTCAGAGCTTGATCTTTACTTTGCTATGGCCAGAGGCTATCAGAAAAACGGTCTGGACATCACCGCCATGGAAATGACCAAATGGTTTGACACCAATTATCATTATATCGTTCCTGAATTCAGGAAAAACCAGAATTTCAGATTATTTTCAGATAAAATCATCAAAGAATTTATCCGTGCCAAACAATCCGGGATTAATGCGAAACCTGTCATTATCGGATTGGTTACTTACCTGCTTTTGGGTAAAGAAAAAGAAGAAGATTTCGACAAATTGGATCTGGCTCAAAATCTTTTGCCTGTTTATATTGAAATTTTAAAAGAGCTAGAACACCACGGTGCAGAATACATTCAGTTTGATGAACCGTTCCTCGGTTTGGATTTAAATGAAAAAGCAAAAGAAACGTATCACTATATTTATGGTGAAATCAGAAAACAGTTTCCGGATCTTAAACTGATCATTGCCACTTATTTTGAAGGATTAAAAGACAATCTTTCTCTGGCTTCTTCCCTTCCGACAGATGTTTTGCATATTGATTTAGTGCGCTGTCCTGAGCAGTTGGATGACGTTTTACAGGCAATTCCTACCACATTAAGCCTTTCTCTTGGAATTGTGGACGGAAGAAATATCTGGAAAAACGATTTTGAAAGATCGCTTCACTGGATTAAAAAAGCGGTCAGTGAAATCGGATCAGAACGGGTCTTTATTGCGCCTTCCTGTTCGCTCCTCCATGTTCCTTTCGATCTTGACTCGGAAACTAATGAAGAAGTTTTGTCTCCTGAAATTAAACAATGGATGGCTTTTGCCAAACAAAAGATTGGAGAAATCGCTGTTTTGAAAAAGCTAGCTTCAGAAAATCCGGATTATCATACTTTGCAGGTATTAGCTGAAAACAGGAAAGCACTGGAAAACCGTAAAGTATCAACGCTTATTCATCATCAGGAAGTTAAAGACCGCATTTCCGTAACCACTGAAGCAGATGCACAGAGAAATAATCCGTTCAACATCAGAAAAGAAGTCCAACAGAAAGTCCTTCAACTTCCATTGTTCCCAACAACAACCATTGGCTCGTTTCCTCAGACCAAAGAAGTAAGAAGCTGGAGAGCGAAATTCAAAAAAGGGGAACTCACTGCCGGACACTACGATGAACTACTGAAAAAAGAAACGGAAAGAACAATCCGCTGGCAGGAAAAGACAGGAATTGATGTACTCGTTCACGGAGAATTTGAGCGGAATGATATGGTGGAATATTTCGGAGAACAGCTTTCCGGATTTGCCTTCACTCAAAATGGCTGGGTACAAAGCTACGGAAGCCGGTGTGTAAAACCGCCTGTTATTTATGGAGATGTCCACCGACTTCATCCTATGACCGTTTATTGGTCACAATATGCCCAATCATTAACTACGAAATGGGTAAAAGGAATGCTGACAGGTCCTGTAACCATCCTTCAATGGTCTTTTGTACGGGATGACCAGCCCCGTTCTCTTACCTGTAAACAAATTGCTCTGGCTATCCGTGATGAGGTAACCGATCTAGAGAAAGCAGGCATCAGGGTTATCCAAATTGATGAACCTGCCATTCGTGAAGGTCTTCCGTTGAGGAAATCCGACTGGCAAAGTTACCTGAAATGGGCAGTAGAAGCCTTTAGAATTTCTGCCAGCGGTGTGGAAGATGCTACTCAGATTCATACGCATATGTGCTATTCTGAATTTAATGACATTATCCAGAATATTGCGGATATGGATGCCGATGTAATCACCATAGAATGTTCCAGAAGCCAGATGGAACTGCTGCATGCCTTTGCTGATTTCAAATATCCGAATGAGATCGGTCCGGGAGTTTATGATATTCATTCTCCAAGAGTTCCGTCCAAAGAAGAAATGGTAGAATTGTTGAATAAGGCACAAGCCGTAATTCCGGCACAGCAGCTTTGGGTAAATCCCGACTGTGGTCTGAAAACAAGGCATTGGGATGAAACGGAAAAGGCTCTGATTGCCATGGTGGAGGCTGCAAGAGAAGCAAGTGCGGAGTATGTGACAAGGGAGAAACTGGGAAATCATTGGTTATAATTCCAAATTCTTGGTTTAGTTTTGGTTAAAGCCAGAGGGGTTTTTGTTTTTTTGGAGCGGGCTTTAGCCCGCTCCTATTGAATAAAGTGGGCTTTTATATGGGTTTATCTTGGAATATAATTAATGGTTAGGATTATTATAGAATGGTACTATAAAAGACGCATTATGATTCTATAGAAATAGGCTATAATCTATCTCCACACATATTAAAATAGTCTTATCCGCTCATATTGTCTGTATATAAATTTCAGTTTCTGATTATTAAATAAATTAATACTGAATAAGTTATGATTTTTACAATTTAAAAGCTTAATTTTGCACCCCGAAATAAGGACCATACATTATGAAAAAACTGGGCGAGCACAGAAAGCTTTTAGGAGTTGATAAAACCGTTACGTTAAAGGAGTTAAAAACTATTTACAGAAATACGATGAAGGATACTCATCCTGATAAATTTATCAATGATGAAGCCGGAAAATTAGAAGCAGAGGAAAAAAGCAAATCAGTGATTGAAGCCTATCATTTTCTGGTGAGCATCAATCCTGAAACGCAGGAAAAATACAAAGAAGAATATACGGAGACCATCACAAAGTCCAATATTCAGGATTTCTTTCTTGAAAAATCGGTTCTGACAGTACAGCATTTGAACGGAAATATGTATGAATACATTGGTGTTCCGAGAAATACCTACATTAAAATGGTTAATTCTGATTCTCCAAGCCGTTTTGCAAGAAGACATATCTATGGAAGTTTTATCTACAGAAAGTCCGGTGAGGCTATGGCAGATTAATTTCCATATACAAAAATCATAAAAGCTTTCAGTTTATCCTGAAAGCTTTTTTTATATTATATGGCTATTTTTAAAGAATCAACATTAATGCTTTGGGATCAGACAAAAAAGTAGACTGATATAAAAATGATTTTTTTTCTTATTATACTTTTTCTTGAAAAAAAGTATACAAAATTCAAGACTGGAATCATCCGCTAAAAATTGAGATTGACTCCTAAAATTTCCAAACTCGCATGGATCAAACGATTCTTCTTCGGGGCCAAATCCCAGCTATGCTCAGACAGTGGAATTTTTTTAACGGATTCAATCTCAATTTTTTTAACGCTCCTGCTTCCTAAGTCGATCAATCAGTTCTTATTTTGTTCTAGTTAACATGATCTCTGTTGTCAAAGAAATAAACCTCTTTAATAAAATCACTTCCTTATTCAATAGCGATGGACTTCAGTCCATCCAACCTATCATCCATCAAAAAAATCCACCAGTTTCAGCCAAAATTTATGATCAATAAAAAAAGCGCCCCAGATAATCTGAGACGCTTTTGGCTAATTAAAGGTTATTATTTTAGTCTAAATGTTTTGGAGTAAATCCATCTTCACTTAGTTCTCTGTGATCGTATTCAGCTTTCATTTCAGCTTCATAGTCTACTTTTTCATGTTTACCCATTCTTCTCAGGATGGAATCAAACAGAGAGTATACTACCGGAACAATGATCAGGGTAAGGAATAGAGACGATGTCAAACCACCGATAACTACCCATGCAAGACCTTTGTTCATCTCTGCTCCGGCTCCTGTTGCCAATGCAATCGGAAGCATACCGAAGATCATCGCAATCGTTGTCATCAAAATCGGACGAAGACGAGCGTGGTTAGCCTGAATCAAAGCGTCATGTGTATTAGCACCTGCTGCTTTTCTGGCATTCGTAAAGTCGACGATCAGGATCGCGTTTTTTGCAACAAGACCAATCAACATAATCATCCCCAGCATCGTAAAGATGTTCAATGAGTTGGCTGTCAGGGCAAGGATTACCATTACTCCGATCATCGCCAACGGAATGGAGAACAATACCACGAATGGATACACAAAGCTGTCATATAGAGAAACCATTACCAGGTACACCAATACGATCGCTGCTAATAATGCAATACCTAATGTACCGAAACCTTCCTGCTGGTTTTCCATATCACCACTCCAGATGTAATCAACTCCTACTGGTTTGTCTTTACTATCCATAAATTTCGCTGCCCATTCATTCGCTACGTCACCAACAGGTCTACCTACTGCTTTAGCTCTTACTTTTACAGAAGGTGATTTATCTCTACGTTCAAGCAAGCTTGGTCCTGAACCCATTTTCACCTCAGCAAACTGGCTTAAACGAACCTGCTGCCCCTGAGGGTTGGTGAACATTAAGTTTTTAACATCATCAATGGATTGTCTGTTGGCATCTCCGAAACGGATATTAATATCATATTCATATTCTCCGGCTCTGAATTTCCCATCGGTATTTCCGTTAAATGCAGTCTGCATCGTTTGTCCTACACTTGAAAGATTTAAGCCCAAAGAAGCCATTTTATCTCTATCAATGTTCACCTGAACTTCCGGATTACCTGTATCTGTTGATAATTCAGCATCTACTGCTCCCGGAACTTTTTTCAGCAATTCCAAGATTCTTGTCGCTTCTTTTACTGCTGTTGCGTTGTCCGGAGCGGTTACCACCATTTCGATCGGTGCATTTTCAGCTCCCATGATACCGATTGGCGCTGTTTTGAATTCAACTCCTGTGAATTTCTCTTCCAGTGCTCTTTTTACTTTTGCCGCTTTAATGTTGGTACTTTCAGAACGTTCAGACTTATCTGTTAAGTTTACCTGAACTTCAGACTGGTACGTTGTTGCCTGAGCCCCACCAAAACCTGTTGACTGCTGACCTACCGTTGTAATAAGGTCTACAACATCTTTATCATTTCTTAAAAACTTCTCAACATCTAATGTCAGCTGGTTGGTTTTTTCTACTGTTGCATCTTTCGATAATTCCATCTGAACAAGGAACTGGCCACGGTCAATCGGCGGGAAGAATTCACCTCCGATGAATCCGAATGCTACCAGCATAAATGAACTGATCAGGACAACGAATGTAATAATTACGGTTGAAATTCTTCTTAATGTTGTTTTCAAGCACCATTCAAGGATATCTGTGATCCAGTGCGTGAATTTTTCAATTAAACCTTCAAACCAAAGGATGAATTTCTCAAACCAGTTTTTACCTGTTAAATGTTCAAGCTTACCGAATCTTGATGATAGCCACGGAATGATCGTAAATGAAGCCAATAACGATAATAAAGTGGCAATAACTACCGTGACGCAGAACTGGGCAAGGATATTTGCTACAAGACCTGAACTCATCGCAATCGGTAAGAATACCACCACAATTACCAAGGTAATCGCTGCTACGGTAAACCCGATTTCCGAAGCTCCGTCATAGGCTGCTCTGATTTTGCTTTTCCCCATCTCCATGTGACGATAAATGTTCTCAAGTACTACGATCGCGTCATCCACAAGGATACCTACCACAAGCGAAAGTCCCAGTAAGCTCATTAAGTTCAGCGTGTAGCCCATCAGATTCATTCCGATGAACGCTGCCACCAACGAAGCCGGGATGGAAACCATTACAATAAACGCGTTTCTGATACTGTGAAGGAATAATAACATCACGATCGCCACGAGGATAATTGCCAGGAACAAGTCGAAAATAACGTGGTTGGCAGATTCAAGGGTAAAGTCTGTGGTATCGTTTACCACTTTTACTTTTATTCCCTGAACTTTATAAGCATTTTCTACCGTTTGAATGGTTTTCTGAACACTTTCAGATACGGCAACCGCATTGGCATCAGACTGCTTTTTTACCTGCATTAAGATGGTTGGAAACTGGTTAAATCTCGCTACTTTCTCAACATCTTTCTGAGCATCGAAAACTGTAGCAATATCAGATAAACGTACCTGAGCTCCATTTTTATTGGAAACCACAAGGTTGTTCATTTCCGCAATCGACTTATATTTTCCGGATAATCTAATTGTAGATTTTGTGGTTCTCGTTTTCAAGCTTCCCGTCGGGAAGTCAAGGTTTGAGGAAAGAATCGCCTGTTGTACGTCTCCGATTGAAAGTCCGTATCCCTGCAGTTTTTTCTCATCCAGATTTACCTGGATTTCTCTTTCCTGTCCACCTACAAGGTCAACCTGTGCTACACCGTTTACACGAGAGAAGATGGGTTCAATCTTTTTATCTAAAAGGTCATAAAGATCTTTACTGTTCAGTTTATCTGATGAAATACTCATTGTAATGATCGGGAGATCATCCAGGGAGAATTTATTCAGAGACGGTGCATCTACATCATCCGGAAGGTCTGCCAGGATAGCGTTTACTTTTCTCTGGGCATCATTCAGGGCATAATCTACATCCGCTCCGTCATTCAGCTGAACCATGATTACGGATAAACTTTCATAAGAAGAAGATTCTACTTTCTTCACGTTTTCCAAAGACCCCACAGCATCTTCAATCTTTCGGGTTACGGAGGTTTCCACCTCTGCAGGTGAAGCTCCCGGATATACCGTAGAAATGGTTACCATATTGGTTTCAAACTTCGGAATCAATTCGTACCCCATCATGGAGTAACTCAAAATACCACCCAGAGTTAATATCGTAAATAATACGATAACCAGGGAAGGCCTTTTAATGGATATTTCTGCTAACTTCATCTTTCTTCTACTTTACGATATTGATTTTGGATCCGTTATCAAGATTGATCTGTCCGCTGGTAATTACCTGTTCTCCTCCATTCAGACCACTTAATATCTGAACTTTGTCTCCATATACCTTACCAATCGTTACTTTGATCATCTTAGCTGTACCGTTCTGAACGATGAACAGCTGTCCTGAGCTTACTCCGTTTACGAAAGCTTCTGCAGGTACAGTGATCATATTCTGTGTTTCGGCACCGTTATTGGTTTTAAAGGTAGCAGTTGCATACATCCCCGCCTTCAGGTTTCCTCTGTTCTGAACTTCAATTTCAACCGGGAAATTAAGGGAAGCATCACTTTTCGGAGCAATGAATGTGATCCTACCTACAAAAGAATCTTCCGGTAATACATTCACTTTAATAGGAACTTCCTGACCTAGCTGGATTTTCCCGATCTGGCTTTCATCCACCAAAACAGATAATTTCAGACTGTTGATGTTAACGATCTCAAACATTGCTGTTCCTGGAGAAACCACAGTTCCCGGCTCAACCATTTTTTTGTTGATGGTACCACTGATCCCTGCACGAATGCTTGTATCATTTACTTTTACACTCTGTGCTCTTACCGCAGCCTGCATATTTTTCAGCTGTAGTCTTGAGTTATCCAGCTGCTGCTTGGTAACTCCTCCCGTTTTATAAGCATTTTCATAACGTTGGTTATCAATAATTGCATTCTGAAGGTTATTTTGAGCCTGGGTAACGTCAACTTCGATGGCATCTTTCTTTATGGTTGCCAAAACCTGACCAGCTCCTACTCTAGAACCTTCTTTTACCAAAACACTTACGATACGTCCTGAGATCTCTGAAGACTGGTTCATTTCCTGTTTAGGAATGAATGTTCCGTTAGCTGAATAATCTGTATCAATATTTTCTCTTGCAACAGTTACCACATTCACATTGATCTTATCGACCTGCTTAGCAACCTCCTTTACTTCCTGGGTCTGTTTTTCTTTGTTTCCTGCAATCTTGTAAGCTGCAAGACCTACCAGCACTGCCGCTACGATGATATATATTAAAGTTTTTTTCATTTTAGTTTATTATAAGTTTTGTAATGTGTTGAGTTCGCCTTTAGCTTTAATCAGTTTGATCTCAGCCTGCTTATAGTCTAATAATGCGTTGGAGTAGTTCTGTTTTGCCTGTGTTAAAGCGTTTTCAGAATCCAATACTTCTGTAAGGGTTGCCAATCCGTACTGATAGTTAGACTGGGTATTTTTCTGTACTCTTTCTGCCAGCTCCACATTGTCTTTCATACTCTGGATATTGATAATAGCATTTTCCATATTGGTAATGGCATTTTTGTAATCCAGATCTAAGCTCAGCTGTGTTTTCTGAATATCCTGATCAATATCCTGAATATCGATTTCTGCCTGCTGAATTTTTGCTTTTGTAGCTCCACCAGTGAAGATCGGGATATTAACATTCAAGCCTATCGCTGAATAATCGCTCCAAAGTACCCCGTTATTAAGTCCGTTGGTTAAAGGAAACTTCTTACCCATTCCAGCCCAGCCGTAGCTTGCAGTAAGGTTTACCGTAGGATACAGATAGGCTTCTGTTGCTTTTTTGTTAAACTGAAGAAGTTCTCTGTTCTTATTCAGTACTTTAAGCTCTGTACGGTTTTCTAAATTCACATTGCTTGCAATAAGTTCAGGTTTCGGCTCAATTGTTTTTTCTTCAAGCTCGATATCTGTACCGATCGGAACTCCCATATAAAATTTCAAAGCATTTTTAGAAAGCTCAACAGAGTTGATCAGCTGCTGTTTATTGGAACCGATGTTGGTAAGCTGTACGTTGGTACGGTCAAGGTCAATAGATTTAGCTAAACCATTATCCACCAAGCTTTTGATCACGTTTCTTACTCTTTCCGTATTGGCGTAGCTGGCTTCTACAGTCTTCAGATTTTCTTCCTGAACAAATACCTGATAGTAGGCGGTTGCTACGTTCTCAATGATCTGTTCATTGGTAAGTTCTGCATTCAGAATATAGAATTCTCTGGTAGATTTCGCAGCCTTAAGACCTGTAAAAACTCTCTGGTCAAATAAAGCCTGCTGAAGCTGGACTACTGCACTTGAGCTCCATGGTTGTCCTAACTGAGCTCTGATTCTTTCGCCACCAAATTCAAGCAAAGATTCCTGAATAATTGGATTGTAGGTAAGTCCTGCTGTAGCACTGATCTGTGGAAGAGCTCCGGCTCTGGCCTCATCAATTTTATATTCGGCTTTTTTCACCTGTAGTGCAGCTTTTTTAGCTTCTGCCTTATTCTGCAATGCCTGTTTGATTGCTTCTGGCAAAGAAACCTGCTGCTGTGCAGATACCGATGAAAAACCGAAAATCATAAATGCTGCAGCTATCCCAATTTTTAGCTTTTTAGCAGTTATACGTTTTCTGTTCATAATTTTATACTTCGTTTATTTTTTTAATTTGATTTTTCTCTTTCAATGTTTATATTTCTAAAGGACGGATCACTTTTAAAAATACTTTAACATTTTTTTAGTTTTTGAACAACATATTGATAATAATCTCTTTTCTTTCGGAAATGATCTTATCATATTCTTCATCATTAATCATCAGATTCTCCATGAATAAAGGTCTTATGGCACTCGGAAAAACGAGAAGCGATACCATATTGAGAATGAATTGTACGGGAGCCATTTTCTCAATATTTCCAAGCTCCATCTCTTTTTCAATGTCCTTGTATAAAGTCTCCAGAAAATCTTCTTCAATTTCTTTCTGATGACAATTTCCTTTATTGATCTGGGAAACAATATAGGTTTCCAGATACGGATACTGAAGGCTTGTAGAAAGACTGCTTTCTATGAATTTGCTCATTTTTTCCTTAAAAGGAAGATCTGAGGTCTGAATGATTTTTGATTTTTCCTGCTCCACTTTCTGGGCTTCGTCAAAGATGATCTGAATCAGATTATCCCTTGAACGGAAGTAGTAGTTAATAAGCGTCCTGTTTACTCCGGCTTCATCTGCAATCTCCTGGGTAGTTGCGCCAAATTTTCCTTTCACAAAGAATAAATTCTTCGCGGTCTCCTTGATCAATTCCTGTGTTTGGTCCTTTTTTGCTTGATTTGACATTATTGTTAAACAATTTTGTGCAAATTTAAATCAAATTCTGTTTTTGACAAAATTGTTAAACAAAATAATTAAACAAAATTGTTATGACATGCATCATGTTTTTGTAATTTTATATACATTCAATTATTAACTAACTTTAACCAGTCAGATTAAGAAAGTTAGGAACAAAAGGCTGGAAGTTACTTTTGGTTATAGATAGTAAAAACCATTGTAAAATCAAATTAGCTAAAAATAAACACATGTTATTGATGTTCTGCATAACTTCTCTCTTCCAGCTTCAAATCTACATCAAACTCCTAAACTTAAGTTGATTATAAAAAACAAAACAGGTAATCAGACCAAATAAAAAAGACCACCCACTGGGCAGTCTTAATATATTTTAAATGTTATTTTTTCAGATCAGTCTAAAGAATAAAAATTATAGTAGTCGGATTTTGTCTTCTGAAATATCAATAACTTTATCCTTATACAGTCCGCCAATGGCTTTCTTGAAATTCTTTTTGCTCATTTGAAGCTCTTCCTTGATCTCTTCTGGTGAGGATTTATCCGAAAGGTGGATCAGTCCGTAATTCTCTTCCAGTCTGTCAAGAATCTTCTTTCTGAATTCATCAATATTTTCGAAACCTTCCGGCTGCAGGGAAACATCAATTTTCCCATCTTCACGGATCGTTTTAATGTACCCCCCTTCCTCAGACAACGGATACAGTTTTTTGAATACATCCGAAGCGTATATCAAACCAATATATTTTTTATTGATGACTACATTCCAGCCCAATTCGCTTTCATTCATCATGATAAGGTCTACTTTGTCCCCTTTTTTGAACGGCAGATCCTCATATTGCGGATTTCTTTTGAACTTTGTTGTTCCAGTGATCAGATCCAAATCTTCATCTACATAAATATGGACCAGATATCTTTTCCCTTCGATGATTTTTGATTTCTGCTGCTTGTATGGGATAAAAAGATCTTTGATGATCCCCCAATCCATAAACGCTCCACTCGGAAGACTCTGTACACAGCTCATTACTGCAAACTCTCCTACTTCAGCCAATGGAATTTCAGTCGTAGCCTTTAATTTCTGGTCATCCTGATAAACAAATACTTCTACCTCTTCACCGGTTTCTTTGTCGTCCTGAATGAAGATCTTTGGCAAAAAAGCTTTTTCTCCTGATTCATCCGTGAGGATCCATCCTGAAGTATTTTTTTCTGAAATTTTTAAAGTCTGGGTTTTTCCGAGTTGCATTGATGATAAAATTAGCTGACAAAGGTACGGAAATTTGAAGATTTTAAACCATCAGATTCCTTTATGATTTTTTAAAGTTGGCTTTTGGCTTTACATAGGTAGAAAACCCGTGATTATTAATGAACATGGATTGGGGTTAAAGCCAATTGGATTATTATCTTTTTAATGGGCTTTAGCCCATTTTTATTGAATAAGGAAGTCTATAAAACAAGGATATTGATAAGGTTAAAAAAAAGAGAAACCTATGAGGTCTCTCTTTTTCTTATTATGATCTTGAAATATATTCCATGAGCTCTTTTTTGCTGTTCTCGAAGTCAAAAGCATCGTATACCAGGAAATATTTGTTTTTATCTGCACAGTTTCTATACATAGATTTGGCAAGAGACAGCCTGTTTTTATCGAAGCTGATTAACTTCATCAAATCCCGTATTTGTGCAGAGGTAAACAGAGAGTTGTTCATCTGCTGATTAATCATGGCTATCTTATTGTCATCGAACTTGGCATTTCTCTGAAGCATATCAACAAACTGGCGGAAGGTATTATTATCCATCACATTTCCGGAGTTATTCCAATTGCCGGGCTGATTTCCGTAAGGATTGTTCCAGATATCATTCCAATCATTGAAGGCATATTGCCCCTGAACCGGATAAGAATCCAATAAATATAATCCTTCATTTGTAAAGAAATCCAGTACCATTCTGCTGTTATTTCTAAGCGTCAAAGTAGTTCTGTAGATCAGAAATCCGTTATTATAGACTGAAATAAAATTTCTTCCGGACTGAAGATCAAAGAAACGGTATTTTCCTGAACCGTTTGAGATAGTCTGATCTCCGACTTCTACTGTAAAATAGCCCTGTTCAGGAATTCGCAGGAAAACTTCTGCATAACCGTAATTCCGGTTCCATTGGTAATTTGGGCTTTTAATTCTGTTTTGCTGGCCATTTATATTGCCAGACCTTGAATTGTCAAAAGATCTGTTCTTTGTATTGACACTTCCTTGAGCCTTCATTTCTGTTGATGTTGCCTCATTTTTCAAAAGTTCGCCAACTTTTCCTGCTTCCTGTGCAGATAAACTAAGTCCTGCGAATATGATTAAACTTGTAAAGATATTTTTCATAGGTGAAATTTATTATTCTGCACTCCATTTCTGTGCCAAAAAAAAGAGAAACAGAAACTGCTTCTCTTTAATTATTTAAATATTTTAATTTTTCAATTAAAATTACATATGAATCGGTCTTTTTGCCGTAGCATCCAATGCTGCTTCTTTAATAGCTTCTGCATAGGTTGGGTGAGCATGAGAACTTCTTGCGATGTCTTCAGCACTTGCACGGAATTCCATAGCAATTACTCCTTCAGCAATAAGGTCAGCAGCTCTTGCTCCAATGATATGCATACCTAACACCTCATCAGTTTTCTCGTCAGCAATAATCTTCACAAGACCATCAATATCACCACTTGCACGGCTTCTACCTAATGCTCTCATTGGGAATGAACCTACTTTGTAAGCTACTCCTTCTTCTTTTAACTGTTCTTCAGTTTTACCAACTCCGGCAACCTCAGGCCATGTATAAACCACACCAGGAATCAGGTTATAGTTGATGTGAGGTTTTTGTCCTGCTAATGTTTCAGCAACAAAAACTCCTTCTTCTTCAGCTTTGTGAGCAAGCATTGCTCCTTTGATCACGTCACCAATCGCATAGATGTTGGCAACGTTAGTCTGTAAATGATCGTTTACTTTTACTCTTCCTCTTTCATCAAGTTCTACTCCTGCTTTTTCAAGGGCAAGTCCGTCTGTGTATGGTTTTCTACCTACAGAAACAAGGCAGTAATCTCCTTCTACCACTACTTCTTCTCCTTTTTTATCTTTAGCGGTGATCTTCACAGTATCTCCGTTTCTCTCCACAGCAGAAACCGCCGTAGAAAGCATAAACTTCATTCCCTGTTTTTTAAGAACTTTAGTCAATTCTTTGCTTAAAGCTCCGTCCATTCCAGGAATGATCTTATCCATAAATTCAACAACTGTTACCTGAGCTCCTAATCTTAAGTATACAGATCCTAATTCAAGACCAATTACTCCTCCTCCGATTACTACAAGGTGCTTAGGAATTTCTTTAAGGTTTAAAGCTTCCGTGGAAGTAATCACTCTTTCTTTATCTAGTGTGATGAAAGGTAGAGAAGATGGTTTAGATCCTGATGCAATGATGGTATATTTAGATTCGATTGTTTCAGAAGAACCGTCATTTTTAGTAACCTTGATCTGAGTAGCAGATTCGAAGCTTCCTACGCCTTCAAAAACAGTAATTTTATTTTTGCTCATCAGGTAGCTGATTCCGTCTGTATTTTGTTTGATTACTTCGTTTTTACGCTCAATCATTCTTGCAATATCTGCCTGTGGTTCATTGATAATGATCCCATGACCTGCAAAATTGTGTTTTGCATTCTCGAAATGCTCAGAGCTGTCAAGAAGCGCTTTTGAAGGAATACATCCAACGTTAAGACAAGTTCCGCCTAAAGTTGAATATTTTTCAATAATTGCTGTTTTGAAACCTAATTGAGCTGCACGGATAGCAGCTACATAACCACCGGGACCAGAACCTATTACGGTAACATCGAATTGACTCATGTTATTCTATGAATTTGTTTATTATTATCTTTCTTAATTCTCACAAATTTACATATAAATTATCAAGCGCCAAAGTGAGTTTTGTCAATTTTGAAATCAGGAAATTTTAAATATCTTAAGGCACCGGCTAATCTACCATTACTTTTCCCTTTCCTATTGTCGCCGGACTTTCAAAAAACGGGCCTCCATACACATACCATTCAAGATTTTCCAAATGCTCTACTGCATTTTCCGGCGTTATCTGTGTCCGATCTTTTTTAGAAACAATTCCTTTGTACCATCTTCCTGAATTGGGAGAATTTTTATTTTCAGTAAAATAATGAATCCATATTCTCTGGCATAACTTACACTGTTGAATCGTTACTTCTCCATGCCTGCCGTCAGTATGATCTATACCTAATTCTGAACTTCTGTATTCAGTATAGCTGGAAGTAGGTTTTTCACAAGCACAACCTATTTGGGGGATTTTTGTCATTAATATCTGTTTTATCAGACCCCAAATCTAAGAAAATAAAAGCCCACAAGGCAATAGGATTATTACTTCGTTAACTCCTGCAAAACCTTTTCATACTGATCCAAAATAACATTTTTAGAGAATCTTGATCTAATGGAGTTTTTAATAGATTCTTTATCATAAGTTCTCTGCAATACCTCTATAACCTTCTCAGCAAAGTCAGCCGTATGTTCAATATCCGAAATTTCTCCATTGATCTGATTCTGAATGATCTCATTAATTCCTCCCGGACAGTTATTGGCTAAAGAATAGGTTCCGCAGGCTCCGGCTTCCAGAAGCACATTGGGGAAGCCTTCATATCTTGAAGAAAGAATAAAAAGATCCGCAAATTTCAAAAACTGGTAGGGATTTTCCTGTTTTCCATGAAAAATAACGTTTTTTAAACCCAAGTTTTCCTTCATCGCGTACAGCATTTCCTTATCGCCTCCGTCCCCAAGAATATGGAGCAGGATATTTTCATGGGTCAATTTTGAGAAGACTTTCAACAGGTTATCAAATCCTTTTCTGGAGGATAAATTTCCGATGGCCACCACATTTTTATAATCATCTTTAAAGCTTTCAGGTTTTACAGAAATGTCCAGTTTAGCATTGATAAAATCGAAATCAACAGGATTATTGATTTTAACAATCTTCTTTTCCTTAATGTTGAAATTTTCTATTAAATCCTTCTTCATATCATCACTTTGCGCGATGATCCTCTGAAAATTATTATAAAAATTATAAAAAACTTTTATTTCCTTTTTGGTTACATGCTGTGAGACGACATTGGTTTCTCTGGAGATAAACTTGGTCTTTTTTAAAAACGGAATAAACGGGGATATAAACGCTGAGATTTCGCCCCAACCGGAAAAGAAAACATCTGGTTTCTCCTTATAAATAATCGGTAAAATTTTAAAAATTGAAAACCTAATTCTTTCTATACCCAATTCCCGTACTTTGATATTGGGTTTAAGCTGTGAAGTGGGAAAATCTACATTTTTAAAAAGGAAAAGAGTAAAGTCATATTTCTCATCATCCAAATGATTGAGCAGGGTAAAAATAATTCTCTCTGCTCCTCCAAAAGTGAGCCCTGGTAAAAGAAAGTAAACTTTTTTTTTCATTATTTCACGCCTCTGAAAATTCTATAATATAAATACTGCCAGATGGTAGGATGATACCAAATGAAGTTTTCTTTTGTTCCGCTCATTGTTTTCAGATCATCATTACAAAAATCCTCAACGGCAAGTTTTAATATCTTACTGCCCTCTGCGGTTTGATATAGCGGATATGTTGTAAAATTATCTGATTTTTCCGGTGAAACTCTTGCCTGATAAATAACGTCGCCTGTATCTACCGATTGATCTACCAAATGTACGGTAACCCCGCAGTTTTCTCTGTCATTATTTGCCAAAGCCCAATATCCGCCGTGTATACCTCTGTATTTTGGAGTAATTCCTTCATGGGTATTCATAAAAACCGAATTGGTATTATTCAGAATTTTTTTGGAAATAATTCTACAGCCGTTAACAATCACTAAATCTGGTTTAAGTTCCTGCAGCAGCTGAAGTGTTTTATTTGAATTTACTGAGTCGGTTCTTGTAAGTACGGTTTCAGGAATCGGAGACAGGTCTATTTTTAGTTTTTCAATGACTTTTTTTGTCTGATTTTTCGAAAATTTCTTAATAAACGGCAGCAATAAAAGACCAAACATAATTTGTCCACCCACATTTACCCAGCCTAATCTTTTAGCACGATTTTTCATAATCTGCTTCATAGGTACCGCTTCTTCCTGCAGCACGGCAGAAATATCAAAATCTTGTACTAACGCATTATAAATAATTGCCGATGACCGTGTATTTCCGGTGAGCATGACTATTTTTTTACTGTTATTATTTTTTTTCATATTCTGCTGCTATTTCAGACATGTTTTTGCTTTGGAAATTATACTTTTGATTTAATTTTTTATAGTGCTGAAAGATTTCTTCCAAATACCCGAAGTTGATATCCTGATGAATTCCAATATCATGCGGATGAAACCAAAGGTGAAAAATTTCGTTATTTTTGGCAGCGTAGGTCATCTGCTGTTTTATTCTTCGAAGCTTGAGCCCATCCAGAAATTTTATTTTCTCTGAATACGGCCTCAACCAACGGCTTGCCCGAATGACTGTAAAGCCTGCCTCATGAAGATCAGAAGTTTTCTGGGTATGATGACTTCCCACTTTCACAAAATAATCCAGATACCTGAAAGCTCTTTTGATTAGGCCTTCTTCTGAACCTTTTGCAGGAGAATGATACCATGCTTTTTCTGTGCCACGGTAAATTAAAATCCCATTATTTTTCAGGACTTCCAAATAGCTGTTGTTAATCTGATGCCGAGGGAAGATGAAAGACTTTATTTCAATTTTGTTGGCCGAAGAAACAGCGATAGCAGCTTTGGTATCTGCTTCAAACTGATCTTTAGTCTGCCCGTCTTCCAAACAATAATAGTGTGAAAAAGTATGGCTTCCGATTTCCTGATGCTCAGCTTTCTGAACCAGTTCCACTAATGTCTTTCCATATAAATAAAGACCATCCATTTCCTGTGAAGAAGGAATGAAATGGTGATAAGGGGAAAGATTTTTTTCCTGGTAAGAAGGTGTATTTACAGGGCAATATTGTTGTAAATCCTGATGATCTCCGGTCATCATAGCTCCCACTGCTGCCCAGGTACAATGAATATCGTATTGATTGTAGAGTTTCAGGAGCTTAGGAACGACTTCCCAAACTCCTGCAATATTCTGACCATATTCCTGAATCGTTTTCTTATCCCGGATTCCCCAATAGAGTTCAAAATCCAAGGATACGGTGAAAATGCCGTTATTTTTTTTCATAAGTGTTGTGTGCAAATTTACAGTTTTTTCTGATCTTTCAATCTGAAACTAAAAAACTGTCATTTTCATCAATTAGCTACATCGCTTATAAATTTAATTCTCAGCATTCTTACCTCTTCATCTGAAAGTTCATCTCCAAATTCATCCAGAAGCACTTTCATGCTGTCACTTTCGGATTCGTTCATGAATTCCATGAAGCCTTCTACGATATCTTCATCGAAATTGTCTTCTATATAATAATCAATATTCAGTTTGGTCCCCTGATAGACAATGCTTTCCATTTCTTTCAGCAATTCATTCATTGAAAGATTTTTGGCTCTTGCAATATCTTCAAGATCAATCTTTTTATCGGTGCTCTGAATGATGAATACTTTATGGCTGGATTTGTTGGCTACCTGCTTCAGGACCATATCCTGAGTACGTTCGATATTGTTATCTTCTACGTAAGTTTTGATGAAATCTGCGAATTCTTTACCGTATTTTTTGGCTTTTCCTTCTCCTACTCCATAAATTTTAGCAATCTCCTCCACCGTAATAGGATACTGAACCGTCATATCTTCCAGACTTGGATCCATAAAAACAGTATAAGGGGGAATCCCGTGTTTTTTAGCCACTTTTTTACGCAATTCTTTCAACTGTCCGAACAAATTCTGATCGAGGCCTCCGCTTGCCTGCAACTGTACCTGATCGCTGTCTGCTTTGGTCTGGGTAAGATCAAATTCCCGGTCTTCTGCAATTAAAAACGGTTCTTTCAACTGTCCGCTCAGAATATTTCTGCCCTTTTCAGACATTTTCAAAACCCCGTAGGTTTCGATATCTTTTTGCAGAATCCCCTGAACGGTAGCCTGTCTTAAAATAGTTTTCCAGTAATTATCCTTTTCTTCTTTTCCAAATCCGAAATGAGAAGTCTGTTCCAGTTTATAGGACTTTGTAACAGCAGTTTCTTTTCCTGCGATGACAGAGATCAGATCTTTAGATTTAAACTTTTCTCCGGTATCTTTAATCAGTTCAAGAACTTTTTTCAGATCTTGTGCAGCATCTTTTAATTTGGGAGGATTGGATGAGTTGTCACACATCATGGCTCCTTCACCTTTTACAGGATCGAAATTTTCTCCGAAATAATAAAGAATGTATTGTCTTCGGCTCATTGAAGTTTCGGCATAGCCCACCACTTCATTTAATAATTGCAGTCCTATTTCTCTTTCTGACACGGGCTTTTGTGCCAGGAATTTTTCAAGCTTCTCTATATCTTTAGGATCGTAGAATGCCAGGCAATGTCCTTCACCACCGTCTCTTCCTGCTCTTCCTGTCTCCTGGTAATAGCTTTCCAACGATTTAGGGAAGTCATAGTGGATTACAAAACGTACATCCGGCTTATCAATCCCCATTCCGAATGCAATGGTTGCCACAATTACATCTACTTCTTCCATCAGGAATTTGTCCTGATTAGCTACTCTTACTTTCTGGTCAAGACCTGCATGATAAGGAAGTGCATTAACTCCGTTTACCTGCAGCAGCTGGGCGAATTCTTCAACCTTTCTTCGGCTAAGACAGTAAACAATTCCTGATTTTCCTTTATGCTGGCTGATGAACTTTACGATCTCCTTATCAACATTAACTTTTGGACATACTTCATAATACAGATTGGGACGGTTGAAGCTTTCTTTAAAGACCAGCGCATTCGTCATTCCCAAAGTTTTCTGAATATCATCCTGAACTTTAGGGGTTGCTGTAGCCGTTAAAGCGATCACCGGTACGTCGGCAATCTTATCAATAATCTGTTTCAGATTCCGGTACTCCGGTCTGAAATCATGTCCCCATTCTGAAATACAGTGCGCCTCATCAATAGCAAAGAAAGAAATCTTCACATCTTTCAGGAAATCTAAATAATCATCTTTGATTAATGATTCCGGGGCAACATACAAAAGTTTGGTCTTTCCGCTTTTGATATCGTCAAAAACCTGTTTGGTCTGTGTCTTATTTAATGATGAATTTAATACGTGGGCAACCCCATCGTCTGACGAAAGGCCGTTTACTGCATCTACCTGATTCTTCATCAACGCTATTAAAGGCGAAACTACAATTGCCGTGCCTTCGGAAATAAGTGCCGGAAGCTGGTAACATAAAGATTTACCACCTCCTGTCGGCATCAAGACAAATATATCTTTCCCATTCAATAGGTTTTCTATAATCTGTTCCTGCTGGCCTTTAAATGTAGAAAACCCAAAATACTTTTTCAATTCGCCTGATAAATTGGCTTTTTTTGCGCTCATCTAATTTTCTATTGCTAAATTTGCATGTACCTCAAAGTTATAAAAATTCTGCTTAAAATAAAAGCGAACGAATTTATAAAAAATAAAATTTATATTAAATATCCTTTTTAAAATATAACGTTTTTTAAGAGATTTTTTGTATACCTCATACTCGTAAAATGGAAAGAACCGACATTATTTCAATTGCTAGAAGCACTTTAGAGATAGAAATTTCAGAACTTGAAAAATTAAAAAACAGGATTGATGAAGATTTTGCCAGAGCCGTAGAGATCATTCATTCGGCCAAGGGAAAATTAATTGTTGTGGGAATCGGAAAGTCGGCCCATGTCGGCAACAAGATCGTTGCTACTTTAAACTCTACGGGAACCCCTTCACAGTTCCTTCATGCATCGGAAGCCATCCACGGAGATCTGGGGGTGATCCAGAAACAGGATGTTGTTTTGTGTATTTCCAACTCTGGAAATTCCCCGGAAATAGCCAACCTGGTTCCTTATCTAAAGGATTATTCTTCCGCCCTTATCGGGATGACCGGAAATAAAACCAGTAAGCTTGCTGAGTTTTCTGAAATTGTCCTGAATACTCATGTAGATGTGGAAGCCTGCCCTAATAAGCTGGCGCCAACCAGCTCCACGACTATTCAAATGGCACTGGGAGATGCGCTTGCTGTGGCTTTAATGGAACTGAATGATTTTAAAGCGAATGACTTTGCTAAGTTCCATCCGGGAGGAAGTCTCGGAAAAAACCTGACTTCAAAAGTAGAACAGTTCCTGTCTTCCCAGAAGCCGCAGGTATCGGAAAATTCATCCATCAGAGATGTGATTATATCCATCAGTGCTTCAAGCCACGGAATAACAGTGGTTACGGATGATGAAAAAATTATCGGGGTAATTACAGACGGTGATCTGAGAAGAATGCTGATGAAAGGGGAAGACATTACAAAGGCTCTGGCTAAAGATATTATGTCTGGCTATCCGAAAACCATTGAAAAAGATGCTCTGGCTAAGGAAGCGATGAAGGTTCTTAAAGAAAACAATATTGGACAGCTGGTGGTAACGGAAAACGGAAAATATTTTGGAATTATTGACCTTCATAAACTTCTTGATGAAGGAATAAATTAATTTTCGCCTGTATGAGCCAGTTTCTGAAAGCCCATATTCAGGAAGTCATCAATTTGAACGATGATGATTTTGAAGCAGTCCTGTCTTTCTTTACCCAAAAGAAATTCAGGAAGCGGCAGTTTCTGATCCAGGAAAACCAGCCTGTTCACGAAATTTACCTTATAGAAAAAGGAATTCTGAAAAGCAGCATCATTGACGGTACCGGAAAAGAGCACATTCTTCAGTTTGCAGCTCCCAACTGGTGGATTTCAGATTTTGCAGCCTTTTTTAAACAGGAAAACTCATCATTGGCCGTTGACTGTATTGAAGACACGGAAGTATATGCCATAACCTACGAAAACTTAAACAGCCTCTGTTCAAAATTTCCGACCATGGAACATTTTTTCAGGGTGAAGTCTAATTTCGGTTATGTGGCCTTACAACAAAGGATACTTTCATTGATCAGCAAACCTGCCAAAGAGCGGTATGAAGATTTTGTGCGGCAGTATCCAGGTTTTACAGAGCATATTCCTAAACAGTTTATTGCAAGCTACCTGGGTGTTTCAAGAGAGACATTAAGCAGATTATATTCTTAAAAGTGTGATGAAGGTCACACTTTTTTTTTGAGAAATATCCTTCTTTTCCAGTATTAAAATGTGAAACTTTGTACTCATCAAAACAAATACAAAAAATAACATTTAATCCCGAATACAATGAAAAAGAAAGCATTAATCGTAGTAACAAGTGTAGAAAAGTATCCTGAAATGGACAGAGCTACCGGCTTATGGCTGGGAGAAGCCGTTCATTTTTATGAAAAACTACATGAAAAAGGCTATGAAATAGATTTTGTAAGCCCTAGAGGAGGTTATACTCCGCTCGACCCCGTTTCTCTGCAGATGTTTGTACAGCCTGTAGACTGGAAATATTATGCTGATGAAACATTTAGAAATAAGCTGGCAGATACTTTAAAACCTTCTGATATCAATGCAGAAGACTACAGTGTGATCTATTATTCCGGAGGGCACGGTGTAGTTTGGGATTTCCCGGAAAATACCGAACTTCAGGAAATCGCCAGCAAAATTTATGAAAACGGAGGTATTGTTTCTTCTGTCTGCCACGGAGCGGTAGGTTTGTTCAATATTAAACTTTCAGACGGAGAGCTTCTTATTAAAGGAAAAACGCTGACCGGGTTTTCCAATTCTGAGGAAATTGCCGCGGAACTGGCTGATCATATGCCTTATCTTACTGAAGACGTTTTGAAAAGCAGAGGTGCCCATTATGTAAAAGCAGATCAGGATTTTGTTCCTTTTGCAGTATCTGACGGACGTTTGGTTACAGGACAAAACCCTCAGTCCGGAGGAGCAGTTGGAGAAAAAGTACTGGAAATTCTGGAGAAATAATGTAGGTTTATCATCTAAAAACCGGACAAGGTCATGCATAGATACGCTCTGCATGACCTTTTTTATATGAAAAATTAATTTTATTTCTTAATTTCGGCAATTCTGTTAAAAAACTAATCATGATCTTTTTTTCTCTTCTGGCTGTCTTCGCCTATTTTCTTAAAAAATACCTGGATCATCAGGATGATGTAAGAAGATCTGCCCCACATTATATTCCTAAGGAAGGGGCTGATGAGTACGGAAGCGATGCTTATTATGATCAATACAGCCATGGGCATTATGATCTTTTAGTAAAGTGCCTGATCTTCTGTACTTATCATTCCGAACAGTTCAAACTTATTGAAGAGAATCTGTATTTTGGAGATATTGGTGATGATCTGAAAAGCCTTTTTCATGAGAAGCAGATGGAAAGTTTATTCAGAAATCAGCTGGTTGAAAGGTCTTTATTACCCCAATTATTGTATTTTAAAGAGGTTACTTCCCAAATTTCAGAATCGGAGTGGCTTTTCGCAACTGTTGATGTGGATCATGATGAACGATGGAAGGTAATCAACAGGACAGCAGAGGAACTTTTAACAGCAATGAATGTCAAGGAAAGAGGATATGATTTCAGTTTGTACAGACCGCAGTAATTTTAAGTTTCAAACGTCGGGCTTTTCATCAAATATTTCATAAATTTGTGCCTTAAAAAAATATATTCTGTGAGTGAAGGTAAAGACATGTCCTTTCTTGGGCATATTGGAGAATTAAGAGGACATCTTATCCGCTCGATTATTGCGATTATAATTGCTGCTTTTGCTGTCGGTTTCAATATCAACTGGATCATGGACCATATTTTTTTCGGGCCTACAAGAAATGATTTTCCTACGTTTAAAGTGGTGAACCATTTTTCGAGAATGATCCTAGGAGAAGACAGTATTCACCTTCCTAAGGACTTTCCGGTTCGTGTACAGAGACTTTACCAGCAGTTCAATGTGATGATGGCTGTTTCTATTTTCGGAGGAATGGTAGCTGCTTTTCCTTATATTGTATGGGAATTGTGGCGATTCATCAGTCCTGCTCTTCATCCTAAAGAAAGAAAAAATTCAATTTATATCATCAATGCAGTGTGGATTCTGTTTATGACAGGTGTACTTTGCGGTTATTTTTTAATTCTTCCATTTGCAGTTAACTTCGGGGTTATTTTCAAAATTTCAGATATTATTGTTCCGTTATATGATCTGAGTGATTATACTACACTGTTTCTACAGGTTGTTATAGGGATGGGGGTGATATTCCTCTTCCCGATCCTGATTTACTTCCTGACAAGCATCGGCATCCTGACTCCAATGTTCATGAAAACATACCGTCGTCATGCTATCGTTTTGATCATGGTGGTTGCTGCAATTATTACTCCTGCTGATGTTTTAAGTATGCTGATGGCTGCTTTCCCACTGCTGATCCTTTATGAATTCAGTATCATGATGTGTAATATCACCTACAAAAGGGTTCAGAAGGCTAACGGGAATCTTCCGGCAGTACAGAAATAGCTTATTGCTTATTGCTTATTGCTTATTGCTTATTGCTTATTGCTTATTGCTTATTGCTTATTGCTTATTGCTTATTGCTTATTGTCCTAACTCCGGGTATGATGTTATATTTTGTTTGAATCTTGATTTTTAAGTGAATTATTCAAATTAAAAACAAGTCTTCATTTATTTTATAATTTCTCTCATTCCGTAGCGGTTTATCGCTCTCTGCTTTAAGGGGTGGATGCTCCAGTCTTCCCATTCACAGATTTGCGGATCGTAGCCGCATTTAAGGGGTGCTGAATATTGATCTTCCGGATTTTCTATGTAGGCTCTGCAGTCGATACAGACATGACGGAATTCACAATCCTTACATTTGGTGATCTGATCTTTGGTGATATTCCAATATCTCTTAAATTCTGAATGACTGACAGCTTCTTCTAAAGCTGTATTCCTGATATTTCCAAAAGACGCTTTCATTGCCGGACAATTTTTGATATTGCCATCAGTATCAATGGAAAGCTTTCGGTTCAGGCAGGAATTGTGATTGATAGACTCTGTGTAAGTAGGAATATTAACATTGAATAATTGGGGACTCATCAACCCACAATGTAAAGGGCTGTCGATTTTTTCTGTAACCTTTACGATCATTCCCATCCCTTCGATTTCGTCCTGCAAAACTTTATTATCATCAGCATTGGTTATGATTAAAGTACTTATTTTTTTATGTGTGTTCACCAGGCTAACTATTGTATCATAGAATTGTATTTCTTCCTTATTTTCAGGCAGTATCACTTCTATTGACTTCATCTGGGTTGGTTTTATTTTTTCGAGTAAAAGCTTCAGCTCTTGGGTAGATATTTCATTAAAAAACCGGAACTGGAGATGGTTACAGCAAAGTTTTTCCAGCTGGGCCAGAAAAGAATCATCGAAATAATCAAAATTGGAGTACGTATCCAGAACTGCGTGAGAAATATGAGCGGGAAAGAGCCATTCTTCCGGCATCTTCGGAAAGCGGTTAATTTCTTTTGAAGTACAGAAAAAACATAGTTCATGCTCAACAAGAAATTCAATATAATCATCCAGAACTTTTTGAGATTCCGGGTTTAATTTTTTTCTGACGTTATTGATGTTAAAACAGTCTTTTTTATTGAATAATTCAGCTAAAGACAGTGGAATCAGATGAATTTCACCCCTTTGAAGATCGCATATTGATGCTCTTGATGCTCCTTGTACCAACACACAATTGCTGTACAGTTTTAACCATTCAGATTCCATATCACCAGTTTTGAATAAGGTTTGTAAAAAGGGACACCTCTTTCCAGTCTGGCATCATACCTGCCTAATACTTCTAAGAAGCTATCCTGAACATCATCTGTCTGTTTTTTTCGCAATATCCAGACCTCCCAGAAAGCGGAATTCAATGGAAGATTATGCCTGTTTTCTTCGGCCCAGCTTATGAAATCTCTCCGGACCTGCTCTCTCTTTTCATTCATTGTTATTGGTTTAAAAATCGGGCAATGCTTCGTTCAATATCATAGTTGCAATTATCCGAAAGCCATTGGAACTGCCCTACAGGATTGGCTTCCAGAAAAACATATTCTTTTTTATCTGTATAAATCATATCTATGGAAGCACAGTTAATGTCCAGGCTTTTCATCAGTTTTTTTATTTTTTTGGTTTCTTTTCCCGGCAACAGATAAGGCACACAGCGGTTTGGCCGTTCTGTATCATAATTTCTGAAATCTACTTTGGTTCTTTCATTAGCCTGAGAAAAAATAGCCATAGAATACAGTTTGCCGTCCAGGTAAAAAATGCGCAGTTCATATTCTTTTTCAATATATTCCTGCAGAAAAATATACCCTTGTGATATATTACTTCTGATTTCCTTTAACTGCTGAATATGAGCATCTGTAACAATGGTGGGAGGAACTTTTACCAATATATCAAACTCTTCATCCCAATTAATCTTTATATCATCAAGCATGACATCTTTAACAATGATTTTCTCATGAGACCTGTAAAAGCCTTCTATCACTGATATATTGTAAGAGACCAGTGTTTCAGGAATCAGAAGCCCTGCTTCTTTTGCTTTCTGAAGAACTTTTAATTTATTGATATTATTATCGCTTCTTTTATTTAACCGCTGTTTGAACAGTTGGTCATACCAATCAATATACGCTTCATGAATGGCTTTTTCTTCAAAATTATATTGATCATAAACGTTTAAGAATATGTTTCTGACTGATTGGTTATCATATTGATTCAATATAGGTCCCGGATGATACCCATGATCTTTTAAGTACCCTCTCCTATACCAATATGAATTATCATTGATAGGATTTGTGTGATTGGAAATATGCATACTTTCCACTTCAAAATCCTCATTTCTATCACATACCGCAGATGGATATTCAAAATAGATCCAGTCCAGAACATCATTGGTGGAATAATCCTGCTGAATGGAGTTAATTTTTATGTTCATATTTCCCTGAATAAGCAGAAAATGTTCCGCCCTTTAAGACGGAACAATTCTTTATTAAAACCTTACAATATGCCATCTGCCGTCAATACAATATTCCCTGCGCATAAGAGTTCCTTCACTGTTAAATTCCTCACGGTCTTCTGAATAAGTATAGGTACCATCTTTAAGTCCGTCAATACCTTTAGCAATATAACTTCCTCCTCTGGTTGCACATCTTTCACCACCTTTAACTGTTCCCAGCTGTGGTCTTGTTAAGGTTTTGAATTTGTCTGAGTTTAAATTTTCAAGTTTCATGATTTCAATATTTTTAGTTAGTACATCCTGCTTTGTTACGTTGGGATGCTTTTTAAAAGTTTTTTCAGCCTGTTACTGAACATTTTGTCATCAGGCACGTATGGTATACCATCTGCCGTCAATACAGTACTCCATATGCATGGTTTGTCCTTCACTATTAAGTTCCTGACGGTCTTCAGAATAGGTATAAGTTCCATCTTTAAGGACATCAAGCCCCTTAGCCGTATAAGTTCCGCTTTTAGTGGCACGTCTGTCACCACCTTTCACGGTTCCCAACTGTGGTCTTGTTAGGGTTTTGAATTTGTCTGAGTTTAAATTTTCAAGTTGCATAATTTTGTCATTTTTAGTTCATACACTCCCTTCCGCCGGAGTGTTTCAGCGGTTTCTTCTCTTTTCTTAGGCCTTAGAAGAATAGGCCTCAATTCGTAGCTACTGAATATTTTTTAATTTTATCAATCCTGTTCATTCGCTGTTATACCCCGTTTCAGGCGGCTAAGCGAAGGATTTTCCATTCCCAGGAACGAAGCGATATAATACTGTGGAATATGGGACGGTAGATCCGGAAATTCTTTAAGAAACTGCATATACCGATCCCGGGCACATAAAAAAGAAATGGTTTCCATCCGGTGTAAAAGAGCAAAAAAAGATTCTTCGGCAATAATGCGCCCTGCCCTTTCCCATCCTTTGGAAATCTCATATAAATTTTCCAGATCATCTACATTAATCACCCAGATGGATGATTCTATAATCGCTTCAATATAATAGGTACACTGAATCTTTTTGGTCATACTCCTCAAAGCCGTAACCAATTCTCCTTTTCCACTCAGGAAAAGAATATGTTCTTTAGAATGATCATCAATAAAATAGGTTCTGAAAATCCCTTTTTCTATAAAACCCAACTGTAAGCAGATATCTCCACGCTGGTTAAAATAGGAGCCTTTCTCGTAGGTTACTTTTTTCCATAGGTGTTTTGACATTTCAATTTCTTCTTCACTCAGCTTCAGGTTTTCTTTTAAAAATGAAAGTAATGCTTCAGAGTTCATAGGCGTATCCTGTTATCTTTTCAAAGTTGCTTTTCTCAAAAATATTTACATTTTTCATATGTTTCATTAACAAATGTTAACCGAATAAGAAAAAGTTCAATATTCTACAAATGAAAATACATTAAAATCAAATATTATTAACAACTCTAATAATCAATCATAAAAAAACATCTTTCAGTTGGCATTAATTTTTCTATTTTTGAAAGATTATTAATGCAATTCACTATGAAAAAGCTGACGTTCACTCTTCTCTTTATTTCAGGGTTTGCTTTCGGGCAGGTCTTTGAAAAAAACAGAGTTTTCACCAAACAGGACACTTTAAGGGGTTCTGACACCCAGTTCCGGAACTTTTGGGATGTAAAAAAATACGACCTTTCTGTAGAACCAGATTTTGAGCAGAAAAGTATTAAAGGTTACAATAAGATCAGCTTTGAAATCACCAAAGATGTTACAAATCCTGTTTTCCAGATCGATTTGCAGCAGCCTATGAAAGCAGATCAAGTGGAAGGCAGCTTTCCCATTACCGGTTATAAGCAGGATGGTGATTTTATTTTCGTAACATCTAAAAAGAAATTTAAAAAAGGTGAAAAATACACCATGAATGTCACGTACTCCGGAAACCCTGTGATTGCTAAAAAAGCACCCTGGGACGGAGGCTGGATCTTCACCAAGGATGAAAAAGGGAATCCCTGGATGAGTGTTGCTGATCAGGCAGAAGGCTCGTCACTCTGGCTGCCTACCAAAGATATCTGGAGCGATGAACCGGATAATGGTATTATTATGAAGATCATCACTCCCAATGAACTTGCAGGAGTAGGAAACGGAAGACTGATTGATAAAAAAACCGAGGGCAGTAAAACAACATATACATGGGAAGTGAAAAATCCGATCAATGACTATTCTATCATTCCGAATATCGGAAAGTATGTCAACTTTAAAGACACTTTTAACGGTGAAAAAGGAAAGCTCGATCTGGATTACTGGGTACTCGATTATAATCTTGAAAAAGCAAAAAAACAGTTCCAGCAGGTAAAGCCAATGCTCTCAGCATTTGAATACTGGTTCGGACCTTATCCTTTTTATGAGGACTCCTACAAACTCGTAGACTCTCCGTATCTCGGCATGGAGCATCAGAGCAATGTGGCCTATGGAAATGGATATCAGAACGGATACCTCGGAAGAGATCTTTCGGGAACCGGAGTTGGCCTGAACTGGGATTATATCATCATCCACGAAAGCGGCCATGAATGGTTTGCCAACAATATTACAGCGAAAGATATGGCAGATATGTGGATTCATGAAAGCTTTACCATGTATTCCGAAGTTCTTTTCACTGAAAAATATATGGATAAAAAATCGGCAGATATTTATGCCCAGGGACTTCATAACACGATTATGAATGATATCCCGATCATTGGCCATTACGGAGTAAGAAGTGAAGGAAGCGGTGATATGTATCCTAAGGGAGCCAGTATGATCCACACGATAAGACAGGTCATCAATAACGATGAAAAGTTCAGACAGATCTTAAGAGGAATGAACAAGGATTTCTATCATAAAACTGTTACCACCAAACAGATTGAGGATTATATTTCAACCAAAGCAGGAATTGATCTTTCAAGTATTTTTGATCAGTATCTGAGAACGACCAAAATTCCGACCCTGGAATACTCACAGGATAACGAAACTTTAAAATTCCGCTATACCAATACGGTAAAAAATCTTAAGCTTCCGATAAGAATTGACGGGGAACAAACCATTAACCCGACAGAGCAATGGCAAACGGTAAAGTTAAAGAAAAATACCCCGGTTGAGTGGAATAAGAACTATTATGTATATTATATAAAAGCTCAGTAAATCATATAAAAGGCAGAATCGTTTCAGGCGAATTTGCCTTTTTGCTTTCTGGAGCTGTTCAATTTCTCCATCGGGAATTTCGATTTTCTGCCTCAAAAAATTTTAAGAAAAGTTTAAGACCTTACTTCGTAACAAAATGAGAAAAACAACAACTACTTAGTTATAAAAATTCAAACTTAATGAAAAAAACCACACTCACTCTCGGGCTTTTTGCCGCTTTAATGGCCAACGCCCAATCTATCAAAACAACAATTGATCTTGTTCATGTAAAAGATGACAAAGTAGCTGTTACCATGGAGTTTCCTAAAATGAAATCAGGAGACGTAAAATTCCATTTTCCTAAAACAGTTCCGGGTACTTATTCTGAAGATGATTACGGAAGATTTGTAGAAGGGATTAAATTCTATGACAACAAAGGCAAAGAACTTACTTATACTAAAGTAAATGACAATACATATTCACTTAAAAATGCCCAAAGCCTGACGAAAGTAACCTACCTGGTGAACGACAGTTTTGATGAAGAAATGGATGCTTCCAAACATAAAGCAGTATTTTCTCCATCAGGAACCAATATTGAGGAAGGAAAAGTATACCTGATCAATACCCACGGTTTTATCGGCTATATTGATAATATGCAGGATGTTCCTTATCAGCTGGTGGTTCAGAAGCCTGCAGATTTTTATGGAACGACCGCTCTTGTAGACCAGGATAAATCCGATTCTACAGATACTTACACATTAGCCAACTATGCAAAGGTTACAGATTCGCCGTTAATGTACACCAAGCCAGATTATGTTACTTTTAATGCCGGAGGAATGGATCTGGTATTAGGGGTTTATTCTGCAACAGGAAAATATAAAGCTGCCGATTTTAAAGATAATATAGAAAAAATGGTGGTTGCCCAAAAGAAATTCTTAGGCGACATGAATACCAATAAGAAATATGCGATCATGCTTTATCTTTCCGGAGGTAACGGACCAAATATCAAAGGTTTTGGAGCTTTGGAACATCATGAATCCACAAGTGTGGTTCTTCCGGAAGCCATGCCTAAAAACGCGATCGATAAAACCCTTACCGATGTGGTTTCCCATGAGTTTTTCCATACCGTAAATCCTCTGAAAACCCATTCTGAAGAGATTCATTATTTTGATTATTCAGACCCGAAAATGTCCCAGCATCTTTGGATGTATGAAGGCGGAACGGAATATTTCGCGAACCTGTTCCAGATTCAGGAAGGCCTGATTAATAAAGATGAGTTTCTTGAAAGAATCGGAGAGAAAATCACCAACTCCAAGAATTATGATGATACCATGCCATTCACGGTGATGAGTAAAAATGTTCTGAAGGAGCCTTATAAAGATCAATACAGAAACGTTTACGAAAAAGGAGCCCTGCTTGCCATGTGCCTGGATATTGAACTGAGAAAATTATCCAACGGAGAAATGGGCTATCGTGATATGATCAGAAAGTTATCTCAAAGATTCGGAGAAAATAAACCGTTCAAAGATGACAAGCTGATTGATGAACTGGTTGCAGTAACCGGATATCCGCAGGTAAAAGATTTCTACAATAAATATATTGCCGGAAACCAGCCAACCCCTTATGCAGAATACCTGAATATGGTAGGTGTAACGGTTAACAAGCAGGAAATCCCACCTATCTTCTGGTTTATTAAAGATCCGAATCTTACCGGCTATAACGAAAAAAATAAAACCCTTGTTTTTGAAGAAACCGCAGCGTTGTCTACGTTCTCAAAAAACATTGGTTTAAAAAGTACCGACGAAATTTTAGCATTGGACGGAAAATCCATTGATATTCAGAAGATGCAGGATTTTGTAGGTTATGCAAGATCAATCAAAGAAGGTCAGGAAGTTACTGTTACCATTCTTAGAAACAACGCAGGAAAAAGCGAGAAGATGACCCTTAAAGGAAAAGCCGTTCTGGATAAGATGAGTATAGAAACTCTTCAGTACAAAGCCAATCCTACACCTGCAGAGCAGAAACTGCAGAATCAGTGGCTGACAGGGAAGAAATAATAAATTTAGTATATAACAGTAAAGCGGAGTAATTCTCCGCTTTTTTTATTGTTTTAGTTTAGATTTGAATGTAATTGGTTAAGCTTTTTTAATAGTAATTCTGAAAGTTGTTCCCTTACCTACTTCTGTCTGAGAAATTTTAATATCTCCGTTATGGTATTCATGAATCACTCTTCTGGCTAATGAAAGTCCCAGTCCCCAGCCTCTTTTTTTAGTTGAATATCCCGGTTTGAAAGCATTTCTTGCCTGCTGTTTGGTCATTCCGCTTCCGGTATCTTTTACTTCGACCAGAATATTTTTGTTTCTTTCAAAAACATATATATCGAGAATGCCTTCGCCTTTCATGGCATCTACTGCATTTTTCACCAGGTTTTCAATTACCCAGCTCATCAGGATCTTGTTGTGTGGCAACATAACAGTATAGACAGGAAGATGCAGGCTGAATTTTACTTTTTTCGAAATCCGTGTTTTCAGATAGTCATAATTTTCCAGAATCGTTTCATTGAAATTCATATCGTTCAGCTCAGGAACGGAACCGATCTTTGAAAAACGTTCGGAGATTGTCCTCAGTCTTTCAATGTCTTTTTCAATTTCATAAACTCCTTCAGAGTCCGGGGTTTCCAGCTTCATGATTTCCATCCAGCCAATCATTGAAGATAAAGGAGTTCCGATCTGGTGGGCTGTTTCTTTCGCCAAACCTGCCCAGAGATATCCCTCATCCGTCTTTTTAATAGTCCTGAAAAACCAGAATGAAAAACCAAAATACAACAGAATAAACAACCCCAGAATATAAGGTGAATATCGCAGATTATTAAGAACACGTGAATTATCATAATAAACAAACTGATTATTCTGATTAGAAAATTTCAGTTCAATAGGAGGATAATTTTTGCCCATTTTTTTGGCCAGCATGACAATCTCTTCAGAATCATTTTCAATTTCCTGGGGAATATTTTTATGTTCAACAGGGCGGTCATCCTTATCTAAAATAATAACAGGAATGGTTGTATTGGAACTATAGATCTGGAGAACCAGCTCCTGGACTTCTAAACTTGGAGTGGTTACTTCCTGCTGGAATTTCAGAGCACTTACTAGAATATCAACCCTTTTAATTTCTTCTTTACGCAAGAAATTGATTAATATGGTAGATGATACTACTATGGCAACCACCAAAGCAGTCATTACAACAAAAATAATCCAGTTATTCAATCTGGCAAATATGGATTTCCTCACGGTTTGTTTATTTTAAAACATTCAGAATTTTCTGCAGTTCTGCGCTTCCGCTTCCCTGATAATTATTAATAATGATTGAAAATACATATTTTTTGCCGTCTTTGGCCGTATGATAACCTGCAAAAGACTTGGTATCTCTCATGGTTCCGCTTTTCATTTTCATTCCGTTATCCTGTACCGGAAAGCCATCATAATAAGCGTCAAACCAGGATTGTTTCTTCGCGTATAAAAGAGCCTGTACTTCGGCTTTGGCAGCGACATAATTCTGAGGAGAAAGTCCGCTTCCATCCGCAAAATTAATCATATTCGGATTGATTCCTTTTGATTTCCAGAACTCCTTCAGATAAGCAACTCCGCTTTTAAAGCTTGAATTTCCTTTTTTCTCTTTCCCCAGAGTTTTAATGAGTGTTTCCCCATAAAGATTCACACTTTTTCGTAAAAACCAATAGACAATTTTATCCAAAGTCGGAGACTGGTAAGTAAGGATTGTCTTTTTAGAAGGCTCTATACTTTTTCCTTCCAGTTCAAGCTGTGAAGAGGTTATTACTTTTCCTGAAAGATCTATCCCTGCCTCCTTTAGCCATTGTCTGGCTTCTGCTCCCAGCTGTAAAGGCGGATTGGGCACAGAACCTGAAACCGTAACGGTTTTTCCAGCCGGCAAAGTTCCGTTTATTAATGCAACATCAGAATGTGGAGCGGTAAAGATGAGGCTTTGATCAGAGTTTCCTCCTGCTTTAAGATCATTCAGCCACTTCACATTTTCCAAAGGATAGGAAAACCCTTTAAACTCTGTTCCGTTGATATTGATATCAAATTGGTTTTCACGCCAGTTAACTCCCCAAACTCCGGCTCCGTAATAATTCCCGAGGTCATCCCAGGGCCAGCCTCCCGGAATCGTCTGATGGTCAAAATAAGAATCATCAATCACCAGATCACCGGATATTTTTGTGATTCCGGAGCTTTTAACGGCTTCAATGAATTTCTTTTTAAATGCTTCAGGTTTATAGGCCTCATAACGCCAGCTGCCCAGCGTAGGATCTCCGTTTGAACTGATGAAAAGATTGCCGTTCAGTGTACCTCCCGACAAATTTCCGGAATACCCGGCTGTTGTTTTAAAGGTATAATCCCTGCCTAGTGTTTCAAGGGCTGCTCCCGCTGTAAATATTTTTTGTGTTGAAGCTGTAGAAAGTCCTTTATTTCCCTGGTATTCATAAATCAGGTTACCATTTTCATCGGAAACATACAATGACAGGCCAGATGAAACGGCACCTGAAGAATCCATAAGATCTTTAGTCGCTTTGTCCAGTTTCTGAGATATATTCTGGGCAAAGAACAGCTGTGTTGAAAGCGTAAAAGCCGCAATCGTTCTTTTCATTCTGTGGTTGTTTATTCAAATATAATTAAAAAAAATCCCTTTTTAAACCATGGAAATTCAACGAAGTATAGAGAATACTCTCCTTACACAGCACTTCCTGCTTCTATTTCGTAGGGTTCTTTGTCTTTTTCAAAAATTCTTGTCAGTTCACTTCCTTCCACAGTGATCCTCTCATTAATCTTTCTGATCCAGTTTCCTTCTCTTAGGCCTACGACTTTGATGTCATTCTGAGTCAGAAATTCTTTAATACGGGTTTCTCTGGTTTCTCCATTATGTTTAAGATCAGGATTCGGGTCAAGATAATGCGGATTGATATTGAAAGGAACCAGCCCCATACAGTCAAAACTTGGTGGATAAACAATCGGCATATCATTCGTGGTTTTCATATTCTGCCCTCCGATGTTGCTTCCCGCACTACAGCCTAAATACGCTTTCCCTTTTTCTACATTTTCCTTTAAAACGGACATCAATCCTTCTTCATGTAATGTTTTAACCAGCAAAAAAGTATTTCCTCCGCCTGTAAAATATCCTTGAGCATGATGTAAAGCTTCTGCCTTATCCTCAAATTCATGCAGTCCTCTCACCTTAATATGAATGGTTTCAAAAAAAGATTGTGCTTTTGCGGTATACTCATCATGAGAAATCCCACCGGGTCTTGCAAAAGGGACAAACACAATTTCGTCCACTCCTTTATATAACTGAATTAATTCTTCTCTTAAGTATTCCAGGTATTCTCCACCGAAAATGGTAGATGTTGAGGCTAATATGATGTTCATACAAGAAAATTATATTGATTAAAAAATAGTTGAATTACAAAGATAGACCCCAGACTTCAACGAATCAAAAATTAAATTAAAAAAAACAGCAATCCCGTTAATATTTTCTAAAAAAACTTAAAGCTTCTAAAATCTGAGTTTTTATGGAATTATTATTGAACTTCAACCTTTAGAATTTTTAAATATAAGATTATGAAAATGGTTAAAGTTAATATTAAAAATCTATTTTTAGGTTTGATACTTGCGGGAAGCGCAAGTCTTGTACATGCTCAAACTACGCAGACGGATAAAACCAACACCCCCGCTGCAGCCACCACAGCTCAATCAAATAATCCTGTTATTGAAGGGCTTAAAAAGCAAGTTGAGGCCAATCCAAAAGATGCAGAAACACTGGCAAAACTGGCTAATGCTTACCAGGAAGCGTCCGACTGGACCAATGCTGTTGATACGTGGAAAAAAATATCCGCTTTATTACCGGATTGGGCTCCATCCTATTACAGTCAGGCCTATGCTTATCAATCTGCAAAAGATGATGTAAATGCAAAGCTGGCTTATGAAAAATATATTGCAACGGTAAAGCCTGAGGAAGTAGAGCAAAATAAAAAGAATCTGGCATATGCCTATTTCTATATTGCCTTTGCGGAACAGAAAAGTGATCCCAATAAAGCAAAAGAACATATTGCTAAATCCATACAATATGATCCTACAAACCAGGATGCTGTAAAGCTCAGCCAGGCTTTAAATTCATAAAAAAAATCCACAATATTAAAATGCCCTTAAAAGTCAGATACTTTTAGGGGTATTTTTTTGGATAGATAAAATTCAGTACTGCTTTTAATCCTTCCTTTCTTCAATCTTTTTTCCGAAAAAGTCTGTTTCGCCGTGTAAATGTCTGATAATTTTTTCAATATTCCGTTGAATGCTGGCTTCAGTTTTCAGATTATTGATATAGCGGATCAGCTCATGCCTTCTGGAAGGAATTAAATTTTCAAAATTTTTAACCGCAACAGAACTTGCCTGTATTGCTTCTTCTAATTGAGGATGAATGGAAATACTTCTGTTTCTATCATCATATTCTACCCAAACTTCAATAGTTTCTCCAATCCTTTTGGGAGAATTTTTCAACATGGTAAGGTTCACATACAGCCTCCATTCACCCAGGTATTTCATCAGATTCTGCTGAAATTCTATTCCATTTACCGTCCCTTTTACCGGAATAGGACTTTTATCCTTTCCGGAGGCTTCAAATATCTTATTTAAAACATCTTCAGGAAGGAAAACAAACGGATTGATCCCGATAATTTCCAGTTGGGTAGTAAAGCTGCTCTTTTTCATGATGAACAAATGTACAGTTAAATTTTATTTTAAAGGATGCAAGATACTTTAGTTATAGATATTGAAAGACATTGTAAATTAAATAAAAAAGATAAACACTTGTTATGGGTGCCCTTCATAACTTCCCTCTTCCAGCTCCCAGCTTCAAACCTCTATAATTCGAACTGAGGTTAATTCAAATAGTATGCTTATTACAATCAATCTCAATTAAAATTTTACACTCACAAAGGAATCCTTATCTTTGCAGCAAATAAATCGATCAAACAAAATGAAATTTTTTATTGACACAGCCAATTTAGAGCAGATCAAAGAAGCAAGAGACCTTGGAATTTTAGATGGTGTTACCACGAACCCTTCCCTAATGGCAAAAGAAGGAATCCAGGGATCTGAAGCGATCAAGAATCATTATAAAGCGATCTGCGAACTTGTAGACGGTGATATTTCTGCTGAAGTACTTTCTACTACTTACGAAGAAATGATCAAAGAAGGTGAGGAATTAGCGGCTATCCATGAAAATATCGTGGTAAAGATCCCGATGATCAAAGACGGTATTAAAGCATTGAAATATTTCTCTGATAAAGGGATCAAAACGAACTGTACGTTAATCTTCTCTGCGGGGCAGGCTCTTTTAGCGGCTAAAGCAGGGGCAACTTATGTTTCTCCTTTCCTTGGAAGATTAGATGATATTTCTACTGACGGTCTTAACCTTATTCAGGAAATCAGACTGATCTTTGATAACTATATGTATGAAACGGAGATCCTTGCGGCTTCTATCCGTCACTCTATGCACATCATAGACTGTGCTAAGATTGGTGCTGATGTAATCACCTCTCCGCTTCCTCCAATCTTGAGCTTATTGAAACACCCATTAACAGACAGCGGACTGGCTCAGTTCATTGCTGATTCTCAGAAATTAGCTTAATACTGAATGTTATTCAGATATAAAACTCCCGAAATCGTTGATTCCGGGAGTTTGTTTTTATTTCAACAGATCAATTTCGAGGATATTGTTCTGCCTTTTTAAATTATCTTTTATTCTTTTTTCCTGATCCCGTCTGACTTTTTCAGGATCTATAATTTTTCCTGTACTGTCTCTTACTTCCGTAATCACACCATCACCCATCATTTTTCTATGCCCTTTCATTGGATCATTCAGGAAATCTTTAAAAGCCTTTTTATATTTATTTTCATTTACTATAATCAAAGGATCATAACGTTCTTTGTCTTTGACACTTTGCCATTCATATCCTGCAGGAAGCTTTTTAGCCCCTTTTAGCTCAAATGAATGGGAATTTGAAGCATCTTCAAGCTTCACAATCAATCCGGGCAAACCATGAAATTTATACGGGCCGTCCTGAATGGGCAGGTCTGTTGTAAACCATGCCGTCCATTTTCTTCCGGCAAATTCACAGGTTGCTTTCTGTGTGGAAAATTCCCCTATTTTGGCTTTATTAGGAAGAATTTTCCAGTTCTGCGTTCTCCCGTCCTGAACCTGGTATTCATCAGTTGCTAAAATGATGTAGTAGTTAACGGAATAATCGGGATATGATTTTTCAATACTGTATCTCACTTTTCCTTTGAACTTCATTCCTGTAAGCTGAAGATCTGTTGTTCCGCTTTTTATCTGCTTTTCAAAATTGGCATTCATAATGGAATCAGACTCAAAATAATCTTTGCTGTAAAATTTTGATCCTTTGGGAGAAATATCCAAAAACATCATTTCTGTCTCCTGCTTATCTTTAGCGGTAGAATCAATGACAAACTTATACTCATAGGTAAAACGCTGGCTCTGCCCGTAAAAGAATAGCCCTGATAAGAGACAGAACAAAAAAATACTCTTTTTCATATTTATGATTTTTTAAAATGTGTTGTTTTCTTCAATATTCTTTATAACCCTGCACGGATTTCCCACTGCTACAACATGGTGAGGAATATCTTTAGTTATTACACTTCCGGCTCCTATCACAGCATTATTTCCGATAGATACTCCCGGCAATACCACGACATTTCCACCCAGCCACACATTATTCCCTACAGTAATGGGATGGGCGTACTCCAGACCTTTATTTCTCTGTTCAGCATCTAACGGATGTCCCGCGGTATAAAAACTACAGTTTGGGCCTATGAAAACATTGTCACCGAAGGTTACTTTGGCACAATCCAGAATGGTAAGATTATGATTGGCATAAAAATTTTCTCCAACCTCGATATTATATCCGTAATCACACCAGAAAGACGGTTCTATACAAATGTTTACCCCCGTATCTTTAATGATTTTCCGGATCACTTCATTTCTTTTCTGAGTATCCGAATTTTTTAACTGATTATATTCCAGACACAGATCTTTACAGGCCATTCTTTCGCGGATCAGTTCTTTATCGTAATTAGCATCATAAAGCAATCCTACTGCACATTTTTCCTTCTCTGTCATAAAAAATTTATGGTTTTAATTTAATGCTAAAGTATGATAATAAAAAAGAAAACAGGATAGTTTATAATACCTATCCTGTTTTTTTAAGATTAAAAAATGAAATAACTTTAATTCACCAGATCCGGCTCGATCGGATTATTATTTTTCTTAAGGGTTTCCTTGGTTCTTTTTTCTATTTCCCTGAACACTTCGTTGGGATCAGACATTTCTTTTCCATCCGGTGTTTTTACTTTAAAAACCACTTTGGAATTATCACTTCCTCCCCTGTTCATCATTTCTCTCATATTTTTAGAGGGATCATTCACATAGGCTTTCCATGCTTTTTTATATTGCTCTTTTGATATTTCAAGCTCCTTGCCATCCATTCCAAATATCCTCACATTACCCGGAAGAGTCATTTCTTTTTCCTGTTCCGGAGTCTGTATAGCTTTGTTGCCCACAAGGGTCATCGTATGGGAACCTGTAGCATCTTCAATTTTGACGATCAGCCCCGGAAGGCCGTAAAACTTATATGGTCCATCCTGAAAAGGAATATCAGAGGTAAACCAAGCGGTCCATTCTCTGCCTCCGAAGCTTGTTGTTGCTTTTTGAGCATTGTATTCTCCGATCTTCTGCTTTTCAGACAGAATTTTCCAAACCGGTTTTTTATCTTCCAGTATTTTATATTTATCTGTAGAAACACTGGTAAAAAGATAGGTTTTAAACTCAGGATATTGTTTTGTTACTTTATAAGAAACCTGGCCCAACTTTTCTCTTCTGTTGACACTAATGCTTCCTAACCCAGATTTCAGCTGCTTCTCCAGATCTGCTCTGGAAGTTGAATCTGCAACAAATTTATCATGGCTATAGTAGGTTGAGCCTTCTTTATTAATATCGAGCAGCATCATTTCTTTCTTCACGTCTTCTTTATTGTTGGAATCCGGGATGAATTTATACTCATAAAAGAATCTGTTGGTTTGTGCTCCGGTGAGAATACCTGCGAGCAGTAAAAGTAAAATCTGAATTTTCATAGTGTATCTTTAAATAAAAAGCTTTGTCATTCTTTGATTGACAAAGCTTAATGGAACTTTATTTCTTTGTCTGAATTCTTATTTCTCCGCGTCTGATGCTGGCTGAGTTGTGCTTATTAATGGTGATACTGGCGATTTTTTCAGGTTTCAGGGCTTCCATTTCTTCTCTGGAAACTTCTCTCCCATCTATGAATATCTTGGTGTTATTCCATTCATTCAGCTTGAACCTTTTTATTCCGTTCATCGTGATCTCTCCTTTAGGATCTTTTCGGATAAAATCAGCTTCCATTTCCATCAATTTTGGCATTTCACCCATCTTATCAGAATTGAAAGATTTAAAAACATACACATTTCTTTCATTTCCATCCAGAGCTCTTCGTTGTGCCTCCAGTTTGGCTCTTTCACCTTCCAGTTTCGCACTTTCTATATCAAGTTTCGCTTTCTTTCTTGCGATTTCAGCTTTTACCTTAGCCACTTTTGCTGCTTTTTTTGCATCTTCAGCAGAAGCTTCTGCTTTAGGGCTCCAGTTTTCGTATACATAATCGTTGGACTTGAAAAATCTCACTTTAGGCGCTTTGGGCGGCGAAGGAGGTGTTGCTGGAGCTCCCGGCGCTCTTGGTGGTGTAGGAGGAGTGTCGGGGAAGTCAATATTCAGATTAGACAGATCTGGTATTTCCACTCCAATATCTTCCAGCGCTTTCATTTTGTTTTTCCATTCACTGGATTTGAAATATTCATTCACTTTTTTAAATTCCGAAGCATCAAAAGCATAAACCATTTTAAAATCATCAGAACTTGTGATTCTTCCAATCTCTCCGGAAAGTTCACCAATCTCTTCAAGGTTTTTCTCAAATTCTTTACTGTCAGGCTTCAGAGTTTTCAGAGCCTTACTTTTCTCCTGTATTTTTTGTCCGAGAGCCGTAATTTTTTTCTGACTTTCAGGTTCTTTAAAAAATTGAGATTTTATTGCTTTTTCGGTTTTCTGAGGAGTAACGGTATCTTTTTTAATCTGAGAAACAGCTTTCTCAATTACTATATTGGTTTCTTGAATTTCTTTGTTCTTAGCATTTACCAGATAAGCAAAGGCTACTGAAAATAAAACCGGAAGGGCAAAAATTCTGCGCGCATATCCGAATTTGGTTTTTGGTTTTTGTAACATTTTGAGTCGTTTTTTTAGATTTGAACTTAGAAACGGACTTGTGGCAGGCAACTGGGTTCCGGAAAAGTGGCTTGCTAAAAGCATCTGCGCAAATGCTTTGGTGTCCGATTGCTTTACGGCTTTTTTATCAGCCAGGTATTCGTGTATTAAACTAATTTCTCTTTTGATGATATGAAAGAAAGGATTGAACCAGAAAACAGAGGTAATGATTTCGATAAAAATTTTATCAAATGAGTGTTTCTGTTCAATATGCACCATTTCGTGCTTTAAAATCTGTTTTCCAATGTCAGAATTCAGGGTAATTGTATTCTTCCAGAAAAGATTTTTAAAGTAAGAGAACGGAGCTTCGGTAAGGTCAGTACGATAGAAGTTAATTCCTTCAATATTTTCCTTTTGAAACTGACTTTTAAGCTGTTGGATCCTGATGACCCCATAGATCAGTTTCCCTAAAAAATAGAGAGTAACCAGTCCCAGAGCTGAAAAAATAATTCTAAAATAAGTGTGGTCATTGTTAATATTTTTTTCTGTGTTAAAATTTTGCAGCTTATCAAGAAGCATATAGACATCATTATTAACCTCTATGGTAAAATCTTCTATTTTAATCAGCGGGAGCAGCAATGATACAACCATGGCAGCCAACAGATAAAACCTGTTATAATGATGAAACGTCTTGTCTTTTAAAGACAACTGGTAGTACAAAAATGTTACACCGGAGCATAAAATTACTTTTCCAAAATATAGAAGTAATGTTTCCATAATCAGTTAGTCTTTGTTTTTAAGTTCGTTCAGTAACATTTCCAGATCTTCTACAGTCATTTCATTCTTTTCTACCAGGAAAGAAACGGCACTTTTGTAAGATCCTTTAAAATAGTTTTTCACAAGGCTTTTCATTGTTTTCCCGGAATACTGTTCTTTAGAAACCAATGGAAAATACTCATGCTGTCTTCCATGTACGTGATAATCTACGAATTCTTTATCTTTCAATACTTTTAAAATAGTAGAAACGGTGTTGGTGTGCGGTTTTGGTTCAGGAAAAAGATCGAGAACATCTTTTAAAAAGCCTTTTTCTATTTTCCATAGGTATTGCATTACCTGTTCCTCTGCTTTTGTTAAAGTCTGAATTTTCATATTCTTATCATTTAATCGTTCGTGTGATACCGTTTTATTACCCTTAAAATCTATATCACTAAGAAATTAGTTATACAAATGTAGAAATAAATATAATGCTCACAACTATTTTTCTAGTGATAAAAACAAAATTAATATAATTAACTGAAAATCAGTAAAATAAATTTTATTAAAATATGTTAAATTTTCAACATTCTGATTTTTGCACCTTATTAATCGGCAGAAAAACATGAAATTACACTGTAAATTCTTAAAACTTGTTAATTTTTATTAAATAAAATTAAAATGAATTTGTTTTAACCGGGAAATTATATTTATTTTAGTGCTTTAAAAATTTCTCATGAAAAGATATAATTTATTGATTGTACTATTACTGCTTATTTTTAACGTTACTACGGCTCAAAAGAAGAACTCTCCTGCTGGAGATCTCAGCATTCTGAAGGAAACTAAAACAAAGATTGAAAATACAGTTCCATTGGTTATTACCCACTTACAAACAATTGCAGACAAGGAAGGCGATGGTAATATTGTGACTAACGGAAAGACAACATTAAGTAAAGAATACGGCATTCTGGAATCTGAATGGTTCCTGTACAGAAATAATATGAAGAACTGCATCCTAAACAATTCTTCCAAAAAAGCTAAAAAATGTATGGAATACCACACGCTGTATCTGAGAAATACATTTACTAATTACAGCAATTATATCACCAATCTTACCAGAAAGAACGGATATCTTGGAGTAGAAGGCGATACAAAATTTGATTTTAAGCCAGCAGAAATTGCAACAAAATTAAGTGAAGCTTATTTCAATGCCAATGATGCTGCCGGAAGAATGAAAGGAGAGCAGAAAAAAGACTTCTTAGGACAAACAATGTCTGATGATAATAAGCTGACTCCTTTTGCTCAGTTAGCTCAATAATCGTTGTATAAAATAAACTGAATCCTGCTTAAGATAGACTGCACCCAAAAGTTTAGACAAAATTAAACAATATTATTATATGAAAGAGTTCGGTACTGTACCGGACTCTTTCCTTTTAGATTAAGTCTTATCCTGTCGTTATTGTAGTAATTGATATACT
>Ga0308157_10000578_pt1 | contig 112555 bp, 180 predicted proteins | sample PhyBR1_FD_201035 | JGI IMG/M metagenome (GOLD analysis project Ga0308157, IMG submission 201035) | Phyllosphere microbial communities from UC Gill Tract Community Farm, Albany, California, United States - DLSLB.R1 | ecosystem: Host-associated > Plants > Phyllosphere > Unclassified | place...
ATCAACAAGTTGTAGATTTTTACTCTAATTGGGCCGATAAACTTACCGATAATCAAAAGTTTGTTCTTCAAAAAGAATTTAAAATCACAAAATACAAAAGAACAGTTAAAAATAAACTTGGAGAAGTTCTTACTTTAAAAGGCGATATTAAAAAAACAGAAGTAATTCATAAAAACACACCATTAACCAATTTATCAAATTGGTTAATCTATGTTGATCATTCAATGCTTGATTCTGTTTTAAAAGCTCATAAAGAAGATGAAACTAATCCTAAAAAGATACAAGATATTGAGGATTTCAACGCAAATCTCAATAATTTAAGAACAAAAAGACACTTCACGAAAGAAGGTGTTGAGGTTTTCCTTTGGGAGAGAATCAAAGCTCTGTTACTTCGAAAACAAACAAGAATGTTAAAGTCCATGAAAACTCCGATTGAGTTTTCAACGGGATCTTACATGAAAATACCTAAAATTGGTCAAACTAAACATTCTCACATTCATGTTGATGAGTCGAATGTCTATAAATATTGGTATAATTTTAGGATTGGAAAGGAACATATTCATGTTCCTTTGGCTTTCAATCCTAAATATCATAACGACATTAATAATTTTAATCTTGATGCTGTTCATACTGTTCGTCTTAATAAAAAGAATCGAATTGAAATTGGATTAACGTATGAAGATGAAAAAGAATATTTCAAACCATTAGAAAAAGACAGTGTTATTGATAAAAAAGCAGTATGTGGCATTGATATAAATGTCGCTTCAAACTTCTGCACCATTGCGTTTCATGATAAAACAGTGGCAATTGATTATAATCGTAATTATATTCAAAAGGTTGTAGAGTCGCTACAATCTTTTGAAACCAAAGGTTTTAAACAATTAACTCAATATGAGCAAGAACAATTTAACAAACTATTAGGTAGCGTTGAGTTTCACTTTAAAGAACTTATATCAAAGACATTAAAAAATCTAATAGACAATGGAATAACCGACATTGTATTAGAAGATCTTAATCTTTCCCAATGTAAAGCATCTTTCATCAAAGATGAAACATTAAATATAAAGTATTCAAAGCTTATTCGCTTGTTAAGATTATCAAGTATTAAAGATTGGTTCCAAGAACAAGCGAATAATAAAGGCATTCGAGTGCATTTAACCACACCAAGCTATACTTCGAAAACTTGTTCAAAGTGTCACTGTGTGGAACACACAGTTAGACAAGGAAGAAGTTTTCATTGTAATTTCTGTGGTCATAAAGAAGATGCGGATCAGAATGCAGCAAAAAACATAAGAAACAGAATAACCGAAGAAGTTCTTCGGTTCACTTTTCACCAATTGAAAGATGGACAGTATAGTCCATCCAAAATGAAAAGAGAAAACGTGCAGATAAAGCTGACTGCTTTATTTGAAGCTGACAATGAACGTCAGCGATTGGGATTGTTTTCAAAATCCCAAGAAACTTCGTCCTTCAGGACGGAGTAGTTCATTAGTGGAAGCTTTTTCTTTATTTACACCCAATGAAAATACTATTCAAAAAGTGGTTGTCCAATTTAATCGTATTATTGGCACAACAACCTGTGTGAAAACAACAGATGATGATGTAATTGTTTATGCTACACGAAAAGGCCGTAAATGGCCTTCCAGATTAGTTAAGAACAGGATTCCAGAACCGTCCAGTGAAATGACCATTGTGATGAAGCGTTGCAAAGGTAATATCTATCGTTTATTGACTGCTTATATTGGTGGAGCTTCCGAAAAAGAAGTGGCGGATAAGAATATTCGTGATCAAGACGAACTTGCAGCTTCGACTGCCTTTTGGAATTGTCATGCTTTAATTTATATTGAAGATGATATTCAATCTGATTAACCTTCACCTGTCAAAAAAATAAATAAAATATATTTTAATCTAAAGTCACTGTTACTTTGTGTTACCACAGGATCTTATCTCGTAGAAGTGTTACCTTCCTATAAAAGTCACCAAAATAGTGTTACATGTCTGAATTGTGTAACTATATGACCCATTTAACTAGTTGATTTCCCTAAAAGACTTGATATAATATGGTTACAAATTAGTCATTTTCTTATTTTCCTCAAAAAATGTAACTACTTAATATAATTTATTGAGCTGTTGGTATAACCATAGCTCTGCTTGCTTAATTAAACTTAAATCATAAAGGTGACGTAAAATGTTCTTAAATAATATCAATATAACTAAACAGCTTTTAAAGACTGGCCGTCTTGAAATGCACTACAACGAGCAAAATTTCCGCAAAAAATATGAGCTTGGTTTCTGGGAAGTCTATCAGGATGTTCACAATGAATCACGTAATATTATCAGCGGTCCATACAGAGTGTTCAGACCAATATATAGAACTAGCAATCCAGCTAAATTGAGTGCTAAACTTGCAAAATTGAATTCTGAATCTGCATATATTTAAAAAACTCTATTTATTAAAACACCTTTACAAAGGTGTTTTTTGTTGACCACGTTTTCTTGAATTTATAACTATTTTAATGTATAATAGCACATCTAAAAATTGAAGAAATTGGAGACATCTTATGACTGCAGGTCGATTTACTAACAAAGTCAAAGGGCTTGTTCGTTTTACCGTTTGGGGATTTTTCTCTATGTTCTTCCTTTTTGTTCAAAATTTTTTCTGTCACATTTACTACACTGCTAAACATAAGCTGCAATCAGGTAAAAAACCTTTTTGGAAGTTTATCTTTTTGACGTTAGTAACCTTTAATATTGGTTGTGTAGTCAGTTTTTGGAAACAAGCAAGAGATATGATTCCTAAAATTTACTATATTAGTCAGTATTCATGAGGTGATTATGATGATTCGCTTAAAATTCCTTTGGTTGAAATTGCTAAACAATCGAGAGTCATCGAATAATGTTTAAAACGATGATTTCATTGTTAACATTGCTAAAAAGTTCATTAAAATCATCAACTACCCTATCAATTATAATGGTTTTATAAGTTTTAGATAATTCCATAAATTCATAAGCAGACCAGTAATTGTTAGGATATTTTTTTATTTTGTTTGCATCTTCAATAAATACATCTCCATAGTAATCACCATGCTTATTAATTTCATGACGATCTGTTCTTCCTGTATTGACCTTATAATTACCTTCGTCTTTGTAAATATTAATTTCAAAACGGTGTATGAATTCTAAATCATCATGCATTTCAATCTTTGAAAGATTTAATATTTTTTCATAGTAACTTAATTTAAGATTTTTATACAGTTCGATAACCAATGGATCGTTAATTGTATCATCATTTGTTACCAAATCAGAAACTACTGGTATTATTTTCATTATTGCTTTTCCATTATTGATCTTGTCTAACAATACCACTATTCTATAGAATGTAAATAATCTGTATTTTAAAATTAATTGATATTTATTTGATTATCATGTATACTTAGTCATTAAATTTGTAATCAATTTAGAATTTTCAGGAGATTTTTATGTCATTGAGTAAAAAAGAAATAGTTGTGCAAATTATTGATGATGCGTTTGCTCTTGCACTTACTTCGACTTCACAAGATTTTGCATGGGAACTTTTTTGGCAAGTTGGTATTGATGCTAAATTGTATGATTACAACTTTAACTTAATGTATAGTGCTATGAATTCTAAAAATGATGCTAATTTTAACATAAATGACATCATTGATACTAAATCACCCGATATTATGGATGCTATTCGAGAACGTAAAGCTATTCTGATGGCTGAACACTCAATTAAACTTGTTCCATTCTCTGAATATCAATCGCTTATTGTTTCTTTTTTCAAAGAACATCGTAATATTGATTTTAACAGTGTAGATGATGCGGAAGGTGTGTCTTTGTTGAGAGATGAGGATATTACAGATTCAGATGACATGATTTGTTCAGCGTTAAACATGACTCGCATGCAGTTTAAATATCTCTATCAAAAAGGTGCTGTTTACCTTGCAGTCTAATTAACTAAATATTAGTCTTTTGTTTGTATATTATTGACTTGAAGTATAAATACTTTACACTTTAAATATAAACAAGTGGTTATGTTTTATGTTAAAATTAATGATTAAACTTGTATCTATTAGTGTTTTTAGTTTATTAGCAGGCTGTAATCCAAATGGTAATTTAACTGAGAATTTTGAACCAACTGGTAAAGCTTTCTTCGATCCAGAAAACAGAACAATGCTGGGTCATAAGTTGTATGATAAAGTCGAAGATCTTTCAAAAAATCCTAATTATACATTTTTAAGACAAGAGCATGATGTTTTTTACTACACCGTAAATGCTCACAAGACTGATCCAAGACATCTTGATTTCATTGTGAGTGTGCGTAACAACAAAATCTATTCTATTGAAAGTCGATATCAATATCCTAATTTCAGCAGTTGTAATGATGCTGCAGAATCTATTTATGAGACGGGCAAAGACCATTTCCCATTAAAGAAACAGCCTGACATCAGTGGTAAAGGTTATACATTTGATGGAATATCAAAAAACTTTATTTTTATTACTGCTTGTACTGATTTATTGGATTCTTCTAAAATTATTCATAGTAGTATTTATACACGATAAGCGGTTATTGACTGCTCTTATAATTGTATAATACTAGTTCAATATTAATAACATCTTTGTTATTTCATTTACACCTCTGCGTAGCTCAGTTGGATAGAGTACCCGCTTCCGAAGTGGTTGGTCGTTGGTTCGAATCCAACCGTAGAGGCCATTTAATTACAGGAGAGGACTATGAGCATTCAAAAATATTTATATCTTGCTGTTATTATTAACACCACTGAGGATTCTGTTTGTGTTGCGGCTGTGACGAAAGAGACATGGGATACTCATAAAATGTATGATGACCCTAGTGATATTGAGGATATTGTTGCACGTATTGCAGTTAATGGTTACTTTATGGAATCCAGTGGTGTTGACTACTCATTTTTGGACATCATTGAAAAAAATGGCAATCCACTAACGGCAAAAGATGCTTCTGTTTTAGTTAGAGATTTACAATCAAATGGTTTTACGATTAATACTGAATTTGCAAAGAATATTCATGATCTTTCAGATGGGTTATACCAAATAGCATAGATATAAACAATGCTATCAGTTCACTTTAAAACAACCCATAGAGAGTTCTGTCTATGGGCCTTAAACTGATGCCATTTCTATGACGTTCATATTATCTTCAAATCCTTCATTGAAAATACCTAATTGGTATAATTCTTTGAACTTTAAATAAAATGCTTCAAATCTTTGACTTCCTTTAATACTTGTCATTTCAAATTGTGGATATAGTTCAAAGAATGTTGGGAGGCTATTTAAGATAGTTTGAAAATGTTCATGGAAAAAATCTTCAAACTCCGTTAACTGTTTTTCATTTTTAGGGTAGCTGATCATAATATCAGATGAATCATCATCATATACTTTAATCAAATCTTGTTTTTTATTTCCATTCACATCAAAAATATATGATATTCTAATATCATCTAAGGATAATTCAGTGATTCTATCAGTCACATACTCTTCTAAATCAAAAAGACGAGAAATGCGGTATTCTATTATTTCATCAATATCGTTTGTATGGAATGAAACTTCAAATAAGTGTGCTGATTTTGGGAAATTATTGTAGTTGGCGTAAAGTTTACGATTATCTTCAAAAGTAAAATTCATAAATTTATTGTTTTTATCATAGTTGAATTTAACATTTCCTGCACTATTACGAGTGCCATACGATGCAATTACAGTTTTTGAATGACCAATCATGTAACGATTTAAGTTCATAGATTCAAAATTATTTTCAGGATCAAAACTGTTATTAATTTGATTAAACCAATGAACCACACGATGTTTCAGATAGAATGCATGTTCTGGTGGTATTGTCACGAATGCTATATTTTTTTGACCCAGTATTGAAAAATCTGGGTTCAAGTAATCAAATGTTAGTGATTCATCAGTTTTCATTTAAACGACTTCTTTCTCAGTGGTTTTTACATTATCTTCCAATGCTTTTCGGAATTTCTCAACCATAATCTCAATTGCATTTGGGGTGTTACGGAAGAAAGCTTCAATACGTTCGATATTGATTTCTTCATCACCTTTACGGTTATAAAACATCAGTTCGCTGACAGTTTGTTCAGCCAATGCAGTGGTGTCTTCGTCATTCAAAGGAAAGACTTCTAGATTTTTATATAGATTATGGCTGCTTGCATATTCAAAAATGGAGTTTACGACCAATTCACTGCCATTTTCTACATAATATTCATACAGCATTTGAATTTCTTTTTTAGCCGGTTCATCATTGACCAAACTGAGCATATTTTTGACAAATTCATCACCATTTCGTTTTAAGGCATGTTTGATATCTTTTGGGTTGTAAAGGGAATCAATAAATTCTTTCATGTCTTCGAAATTTTTTTGTTCAAGGCTCATGGTCTATCTCCTAAATGATTCCCAAGATTATAGCAGGTTCATTATAAATTGACAACAAAAAACCATCCGAAGATGGTTTCTTTTCTTATTGCCTTATGACAACTTTTTTTCCACGAAGGCTAATAGTTGTTACCACTTCATTTAGACTATCTGGTAATACTTTATTGTCTTCAACATTGGCTATCAGTTTTTTATACTCGCTTAATTCTTTTCTGGTCACAAACTTATCTTTGTAGATCTCATTAAATTTTAATTTAGACTCTTGTTTTTTAGTCATACCATTCACACTAATAAGTCCAGTTAATAATGTATTGGGTATACTTAATAACTCATCTTTCTCTTTGATGTAGTTGATTAATTTTGTTTCATCTTTTTCTTTTCTTGCAGCGGCAATCTCTTTATATAAATCACTTTTTATGAAATCTTGTTGGCTGTTTATTTGAAGGTATTGAATGATTTCTCGATATCCTTTATTGACTTCATTTATTCTTTCATAATTAAAAAATACCGTTTGATAAACTATTTGCAATAATATGAATACAGCAATGATAGTCATTATTGTTTTTTTAGTTTCTTTCATGACATCTTTAACCACAAATGATACAGACAGTGATAACGTCATTAATGTTGAAAAAATAGTGGCAATAAATAACACTTTAAAACTTTTTGCATCACTGACTTGATAACTATAATTGATGCCCATAAAAGACAATATAATGTCTGAATACATTTTTGCGGTGCAATAAAAACCTAATAGAAAGATACTGGCAGCGATACAAATTTTCTTTTTTGTTAATATGAAAGGTTTTGATGTAATTTCTGGATTATTATTGTTATTTTCTTTTGTAGTTTCCATTTATTGACCTGATTATTCGATTTAGTATAAAAAATTATTTCATAATCAATATAAAAGTCAACCAAAAATCATTATTTAATAACAAAAAAAGGAACCCTTTCGAGTTCCTTATTCTTGTCTTACTGAAACCTCCACTGATTCTGAGTAATACCCATTCGACTCTCCGTAGAATCGTAATACCACCAATCCTCTTTCTGTCGCAATTCGATAAAAAGTCCAAGTGAAGGAATCACTTTGTGAGCAACTAGACCCAGCCAACAGATCTGTGCTGCAAGATTCCTCAGCCATTAAAACAGTGTGCCCGATTAGATCATCAATGTCGCCAATGATCTCTTCTAAATACACGTCTTCACAGCAATCTTGACAATGATAGAACGTAAACACTAAACCACTTGTTGTACGCACTACAAACTCACTATCGTGACGGTCACCACTCACAGACTTGATAGTTTCACCCACCAATCTGTTTAATGCTTGGGTTGCTTCGTTTTGCATATTCATTAATAATTCTCCTATTCGTTATTCAGAACGATAATTCGGAGTCAATTTATTACTAGTGAATATGCCGCTATTCTATCACTATTGAATGTTTTCTGCAAGCCTATTTTTTTTGTTTCTACACATTTTTTTTATTATTCTTTTGAAAAATGCTTGATTTTCTTAGGATTTTTGACTATAATTACTCCTGTAAAAAGCATCTTAATATTGCTTTTTATCATTAAAAATATCTTATTTTCTAATTAACAAATGTGGAGACAACCTATGTATCAATCATTTGAAGACTTTATTCAAGCAACAGAAGAATCTCATGCGGCCATGGTTCCTTCTGGTCAGAAAATGAGCTTGGATGCTTATCGTCATACTGTAGCTCAGCTATTAGGTCATCCTGACGTAGATTCTCTCAAGATTGCACTTGATTCAACGTATCAATCCAGTTATGTATTGGTCTACATGTGGCAAGGTGTTACTGATACAGTTCAGACTTACAAGGTAACAGAGTCAGGCAAAGCACACATGCTTGAAGATTTCACTGCAAAGGTTAAAGATCGGCTGACAGTTCTTCCAGATGGCTCACTGTCTGTTGAAGATCAAGATATTTTGGACGAAGCTCTTGAAAATTTGTTTTATGAAGATTCTAAAATTACGGTAACTTGCTACCAGTCTTAATGTGTTAATGGCCATCAATTTAGTTGATGGCTGTTTTACTGTAGATTTTTTTGCGTCAACATGTTAAAATACCTTTCAATCTAATAGGTAAGGATTATTTTATGATTTCTCAGGCTTGTCCAACTCCTTTATCTCACAACTTATCGAATTTTGTTAAATTGATGAATAAGAAAGGTGATTTCGATGGTTTCGAAATTATTCAACTAAATTCAGTTAATATTAATGACTATCAACGTGTGATTAAACAAGCGTTTAGTTCTTCACAGTTTGAGCGTACTTTTGGTGCTAATAGTGATTTGGATAAACTTGTCAGTGAAGATTATGAACACTTACTGACACTCTTGCCTATTTCTATGTTATTGTTTAAACAAAAATATAGCTCTACAACACGTTATTTCACTCTTTTCTTTGAAGAATTTGATTCTGTTATTACTATTCATCCAATTAATCTTTCATTGTTGAAAAATGATCCTAAAAATTTCTATATTGAATTTGAAGGTAAATTTTGTTTGCCATTTAGTTCGAGGATGGGTTATGACTCTTCAGTTGTTGACCAAATTTTCTCATCGACAACTTATTTATTACCTTTCGATAAAAATGCTGCTGTGATTGAAAATTTTGGAAGTTATCATCATGATCATACGGCTAAAAAATTTGAAGTTGAAGTACGAGTTTTTAAAAGTGGTCAGAACCATTTTGAAAAATTAAACAGGCCATCTGAAGAAGAAATTGATAAAATTAAAAATTCTTATTATCACAAAGATTTAACAATCATCAACACTCGATTCAGCTATAACAGTGTCGTAATTTTGGATGAATATGATTTATGTATCAAACCAGAAAACGAAATTATTATGAATTATGTTAGTATGTTTTTAACTAATCCTGAACATAAGCATGGTATGATACTGGATATTAAACCTGCCCCTACAAAAGAATATTGTGACTACTACAAATCGGCCAAACTTGGAAAAGTTATTGAAATGATTAAATGTTAAAACTACTTGTTAAGCATAAAAAAAGGTCATTCGAAATGACCTTTTTTGTTTCAACCTTTAAAAATTAGCTGGTCTGCTGGACAACGATGAACGAAGGTTCTTCGGTGATATTATATTTTGCCAAGATTGGCATTACAAAGTTTTTAAAGTTATCTATTGCTTCTTGTGGAATACTTTTTGAAAACGCATTCACTTTATCACCTAAACCACTGTCTGCTAGTGAAATACCAAAGTAATGATCGATATCTGCATCATCAGAGAAAATGGTGGAAACCTCTTTGTAAGGATTTTCATTATCAGTTAGCATGACCACTTCATAGACCACATGGTCAATATCACTATGTCCTGAATGTGAGCTGTCTTCTGCATTGATACCACATAATTCATCATCAATTTCATCATCAGTCATGTTGTCAAACTTTGATGCATTCAAGGCAAAACTCATGTAATTTTCATTAAAGTGATTTTCATAAATTGCTTTTGCAACTGCATGTTCAAGTGGAATGGCGTAAGCGGCTATATTATAAGTATTTGTACTCATTTTAGGGATCTCCAATTTTGGGCTGACTATATTATATGATTCATCTCAACTTGTCAATTTTATTGTTTTTAAGATTAAATTTAGACTTTAAAGTCATTGTCTTTATGTCATGTCTATGGTATGATTAGTCAAATTTTTTGGAGCTTTTTGATATGGTTGATTTAGAGAAAGTGGCTGAATTAGAAGCTATTATGAACCTTTCCCACAAAGAAAAACTTGATCGGCTGGCTGCTCGAATTAAGCAATATTACGATATCGATATGTCAGAACCTGTTTTAGTAAAAAATCAGAAAAGCCAATATGTCACGAAAACTTCATTAGGACCAGCTCGTATTTGCCTTTATGCTCAATGTGTTGATATTAAATTTACGGCTACTGTTAAGTTTATTGGTGATCAATTAGTATTAAAAAAATCAACATATCCTATTCAGTCTATTTTTGATGACATTAATAAAAGATCAGCTATTTTTCATGCTGTGAAATTGTGTACCATAAATAATAAATTAGTTCACTTTTATTCTCATACAAAGTTTCTTATTAAAATCATGGTACGATATAAATATAACACTATTCCAAATTTAATATTCAGAGCAACCCCTTATTCGCGTTATTCTTTTTTTACTTTTATGGATAAACATACATTATCTGGTTGGAAGAAAAAACTTGAACTTTCTTATATTAACGATACATTTTCTGCTGCCAGTGGTTTTGAACAAGCTTTTAGTTGTATTCGGGATTATTATAAAGGACGAGACATTACAGAAGAAGACGCAAAACGATTTGGCCAACTTAGTGATATGGTAAAAATATGATCTACAAAGACATTAACTCTTTAATATTGAGAGAAGCATTTCCTTTATTTCAAAAAATGATGATGAATCATTTTAATCTTGATATCAATGATTTTGTTGAGTGTATTGATACAGTTCAGTATCAATCAATTGGTGAATACAAAATTGATATTTTTTCAATTCCTAATAATTACGTTGAATTTCAGTGTGTTGATATATTTTACATTGAGGATGGAATTTTATATTCAAAATTTAAACACCCTGTTATTGATGCTATTGTAATAGATATCAATCATTCATTACATGTCTTGGAAGCATTGCGTTTGTCGGATGCTAATAAAAAAATTATTTTCACAGCTATTGATAACCTGCAGCCAGTGTTAATGTTTAGCTACAATGCATTAGATTTAGATAATGCTTATGAACCGCTTATCAAGATTTTATTCAATCCTGTTCTTCCAAGAGAATTAGAAGAATCGTTTTATTTTATGACTAACTCATTTTTTGTTCAGCATGCTCATGAATACTGTGGTATAAAGATTTTTTATAATTTAGATGGCACAATTTGTCACAGTGATTTAGAAGTTTACGACAATAGGATTGCTAACGTATGGAATTTTGAAAATTCTAATGATGATGTTGACTATAAACGTCTTGGTGAGTTAACTGACATGCTTTTAATTTAAGGTAAATATATGGAAAATTCATTAGATTTCACAAATATTTTAAATAATTATATGAGTAAAAATAGCCCTTTCGGGGATTTTAGAGCGTCTTCAACTAAAATGCATGTAGAAAAAACAATCAATTTGCTTTATTCTCATTTGAACATAGTTATTACCAATTTAGAGATTTCTGTTTTAGGTTTTTATACAGGTAAGGCTGTCTGCGGTGATTTTATTACTGATATTAACATTTATCTTTATAATCCAAATTCAATTTCTATCGACTTTGAAAATTTAATTGTATTAAAAGATAAAATGGTTAGCTCAACATTTGATAATCCAATCATTCAATCGATAGTTAATGATCTTAATCAATCATTGCCTCTGTTGGATAGTCTTCGTCTTTCTAATGATTCTGTTGAATATTTTCCTGTGTTTCCTTATATAAATCCCTCTTTTTCGATCTCTTGTACTACTGATACAAACAAAATGAGATTCAATATTGATTTTAAAGTATTGGTTAAATCTGGACTGGTTGAATTGTTGGAGCCTTATCTGTTATATGCAAATAATCAATCTATTCAAGATTGTGGACAGTCTCGTTATCGTGATATTTCAAATATTTATTCTATCACGGGTGAAACGATTAAAAATGATTTTGAAAAATATAGATTACTTATGCTTGAAGCATTTGAACTTCCAGAAAACTCTATTGATGTAGATTATGTTCAATTAGGCTTACTGAGTGATATGATTAACATTTAATTGATTATTTTCAAGAAATTTGTTATAATTTAACCCTTATTGGAGAACAATTATGAAAAAATCACTGTTGGCACTTTGCATGATGTTGGGTGTGACACAAGTTAATGCGGCTGAACGTGTTGTTATTGAAATTTTTATGCCTTTAACAGTTTGTATTCCTAAATTTAATCCAAATTATCTAGTCAAACATTGTGAGTTTTAAATGTTCCAAATTATTACGTTTCGTGAGTTGTTGGAACAGCCTAAACAATTGGTGACAGATGAATCTTTTGATGTTCATGATTACTTAAGTATTCATCTTTCTAACATTATTGATATGCCTTATGACTTTAATGGCGACAAATTAGTCAAAGTTCATGTTCTTAAAGATTTTTGTTATGATGGTCGCCGTGTATGGCAACTTTATTATGTGACGTTTAAAGATCAACTGGTCATGTTCTGTTCTGCTGCTGGTCGTGAAGGTCATGATAATTATTCTAGTCGAATATTTGATGCAAAAGCTTTAACTGATATGGTTTTTCATATCGCTGAAAAACAAGATTATTACGATGTTGAAGAATATAAAAAGATTGAATTTGAAGCAATCTATAAGCGTATTAATGAATTAGCGATTGAAACCACTGATTTAGATGAAAAAGCAGATGATTTTATCAGTTTTTACAGCAATAAATTCAATGATGTCTTTGATAGTTGGTAATTCTATGGTATAATACAGGCCAGAGATAACTAGGGGTCTTATCATGACATTATCTATCCGTAAAGAATATGATGCTTTGGGTGTTGATACCTATTACAGCGATCATGCTGAAACGTATCATAATCCTCATGCTATGTTTGCATTGAAATGTCTTGATCAGCTCTGGTCCAATGAGTTTGAAACTGTATTGGATTTTGCCTGTGGTGATGGCCTTGTATCGAAATTTCTTGCTCAAAACAAGAATGTTCATTCAGTTGTAGGCTGTGATAAATTCATGTTTGAACGGTATGAAAGAGAAACCAATAATCAATGTTTTCAATATTCATTCGAAGACATTGCGAATGGTCAATTTGAAATGCCAAAAGTTGATGTTATTGTTTTTAGTTATGCCATCGACCTTGTAGAATCATCTTATCTGAATACCTTACTTTATGGACTCTCAAATGTGGCCGATAATTTGATTGTTATTCGTCCAAATAATCATATTGTAGAGCATTTTGCTTGGAAATTAGATAATGCTGTAAAAGTTGAAAAATCTCGTGGCATGCTGTATCGAAAAACCATTTAATTAGGAGATGTAAAATGATTAAAAAACTGTTGAATGTTGTCGTCATGTCAATGTGTTTTTTGAGTTTTTGGGCATATGCTGCTGATAAGGCGATTGTCTCAACAACCAGTGTTGTTGATGATGTGTCTGAAACTATTAAGCCCTTGGAGCCATTAAGTAATCAAAGCAAGAAAAAAGATTATATGGTGACTTCTGTAAAGGATTATTTCTTGACAGTTTGTACTCAATCTCAAGCTCAAACAGCAATGGCGTGGCAGACTGTTTGTCGCTCTGGTCGTGATTTTGATCGTATGTGTACGGTGCTGTCATACCAGCGTTACTGTGAGCCAGCGACTGCAGAAGAGATTAAAGGGTTGAAACCCTTGAAGCCAAACTATCGTAATGTGTTTCTGAAAGAATAAGCTTGTCTCACAACGAGCTTTCAATTATAATTGCTTACTTAACATTCTATGAGGATAGAAAAAACATGCGTAATATGATTAAAACGATGCTAATTGCTGTTTCTATGACTGTTGTTCATACTGTTGCTCAAGCTGCCCCTGTTGTCATTGTCCCGCGAGCAGCAGTCTCTGTTCCTGTTGTTCGTTCAACACCCGTTGCACCAGTAGCCCGTGTATCACCACCACCAACACGAGTTTCTGTATCGCGTGGTTCACAACCTGAAAATACCATTAATACGATGGTTCCCATTATGACGACAATGGCTGTTGTAGGTGCAGTAACGTCTTCAAACTCAGCAAGTGCATCAGAAGCTACGCCTGTTAAAGTCGCTACACCTCTGTTGACAGTTTGTAGTGTAGACGAACTCAAAAAAGCTCAACTGTGGCAGGAAGATTGTAAAAATATTGACAGTGAATTTGTGACTGTATCCTATTGCCCCATCCTTTCTTACTTCAGATTTTGTAAGGAAGCATCAGTAGAAGATGTTCAAGGTTTGAAACCTGTTAAAGAAGGTTATCGTCATATTTTCCTTAAAGAGTGATATTTTTTGGTGATTGTGGTATACTAATGGCTAATTAGGCACTCCAATCATCTTGATTTTGAGGAATAAATTATGAATACGACAGAATATCCATTGATTTCCAATCTTGAAGCTATTGAAAAAAGGCTATTTTCAAATCCTGAGCATCAACTTCATGCAGTTATTCAAATTTTAGATGAAGAAGCACAACTTCGTTGGGTTGATCGGGATGAAGATAGTGTAATTCCAGTAGAGCTTCGTCGTCAGTCTACTTATCGTTGGGATGTAGCAAATCGTGTATTTAAAGATTCCATTATGCTTAACATGATGCGAAAACAAGAAGCCATTAATACGGTTACTAAAAACCATCTTCTCTGTGTCACTTTGGATGAAGTATTCTATGAAATGGCAGGTACACTGTTCTCTCATTTTTACAAAAAAGATAGTGGCAATGGCTTAACAGCAGAAGAAAACAATGAAATCATTAAAAATATTTTTGGTGCTGAATTTGATAAATTACTTGAATCTTACGATTGGTGGTTTGTTGATCATGTCACTAAAATGATCTATCCATCTCCAGAATGGCCTGATGTTGACCCAGTAGGTTATATCAATTCTCAGATTAACTATTATAGAACAACTTATGAAGGTGCGTTCTTTATGCCATATGTAGAGAAAGCCATTCAAAATGTAGTTATTCCAAGCATTGAAGCTTAAAAAATCATGTAAAGTGTAATAAAGCCTCTGTTGAGGCTTTTTTTATAAATATTTTTTAACTTGATTTTTTTTGTATTGGTGCTACTCTTTTATTTAAAATAATGGAGCCATCATGTTAAAAAAGTTTATTAACTATATCAAGTTAGATAAAACAACACTGTTAATACTTGTTGCTATTTTATCGTTTAAATCATTTGCTTATAACCCTTCCTATGTGCCTACTGGATCAATGATTCCTACGATTGATGAGAAGTCTTTTATTCTTGTTGACGTTCATAGTTATGGTATCAAAATACCATTTACAAAAATTGAGCTTTTTAAAACAGGCCATCCAGAGCGTGGTGATATTGCTGTTTTTAGAATGCCGTTGGATGAAAGTACCAACTATGTCAAACGTATTGTCGCAGTAGCTGGTGATACTGTGTATTTCAACGATCATTCATTTAAAATCAATGAAGTTCCAAAAGATATGCCAAATATGAAATTTGCGGTTGTTCCTGCAGGTTATTACTTTGCTATTGGCGATAACATTGAACATTCTTATGATAGCCGTTTCTGGGGGTATGTACCAGAAAGCAACCTTGTTGGAAAATATGTGACTACATTAGTTAGTCTTAATAAGATTCTTCCAAAATCTGATAAACCCGCAGAACATGAAAAGCATGGCGAAGATAAATTGAATTTGCAAAAATAAGGAAACCTGTTATAATTGGCTCCAAACAATGGAGCCTTTTTTATGTCTAATAAAATTTTTATTGCCTTTGTTAATTTGGTTGATAAGTTTGAGAAAACATTAAACGATCTTGATGATCCAGAAATTATTAAGCAAGATAAACTGTTTGCCGAGACTCTGGCTGATTTTAAAGCTGAGTTTGCTAGCTACTGGTTGTTGATTGAACAATATTCTCGACTTAAAATTTTTGGGTCCAAAGATGAAATGATTGAGGTCTTGACAGAAATGCAAACAATCATTGAAAAAAAGAACGCTCCATCTGATGAGAATTTTTTGTGAAGCCAAACATTCCAGTAAAGCCTGAAAGGCCAAAGGTTCGGTATTTTCTCGATGAACGGGAACTCAACTCTTACGAAGTTGAACGCTTGCTTATTGAAAAAAATAAATCCGTTTCTGATAAATCTGTATATGACGGCAGTAACCTGCCCATTAAACCTGTTAAACCTGCTGTTCAATATAGGTAGAAATTATGACTAATACACCAAAAAAGCCCATTAAGCCAACTCCGCCACCTATCAGGCGAGTGGTCAATGAAAAAGTAATTAACAAAAAAGAAATTGAAGATTGGAGTCGTAATCGACAACGATAATTTGCTGTAGACGTATAATATGATTCATGGTATAATAGCTCCATCTTTTAAATAGAGTGAATATCATGAAAGCAGCCGACTTCAACAAGAATTTCATCAAAGACCTTAAGCTGCCTATCGCAGTTGATAAGGCACCCTATTTTGAACATTATCTTGAACTGACCAACCCTTACTATGGTTCTGCAGAAAAGTATGCGGTATTCAAACGTGATTTTGAAACGTTTGGTAATGAACAGTTCTTTGATTACAACCGTAAAACCGTTAATGCAACGCTCGATATGATTTCAGCTTCACCTGAATATGCTCGTTTCAATACAATGGACATGAGTGTTTTTAACAAAGAAATCAAAATCTGTGCAAAAAACCTTTACACGGCTCCTAATGCGAACCAAAAATTTTACAGCATTGACTTGATTAAGGCTAACTTCCAGTCGTTGTTGTTGGTTGAACCCACTATTTTTGGTGGTTACACTGATTATGTTGAGTTTGCTAAGAGCCGTGGTTTTAATGATTACATGTTGATGAGTAAGATTATTCGTCAAATTTTGTTTGGTAACTTGAATCCAAAACGTCAACAAAAAATTCAGTATCACATGATGAATCAAGTGGCTGAAAAACTGATTCAGGCTGGTGTTGATGTGTCTTCTGTTTATAGCCTTTCGTCTGACGAATTGATCTTTGAGCAGGGCAACCATCAGAAAGAAGCGATTGAAGCAGCTATTGCTCCTTTGGATTATAAAGTGCGAGTTGAAGCATTCACGCTGCGTAGACCCTTTTCTAAACCTTTCTTTGTGAAAGAGCGTGATGATGGTAGTGTAGAATTCAAAATGGTGCCAACTGCCGTAATGGCTGAATTCATCAAACGTTTTGAAGGCCGTAATGTTGAAGACATTGACTTCTACTTCTACGATGAAAGTAAGCGTTTGTCTCGATTTGTAGAACCCACCATCGAAGATTAATGTTATCCATCAAATTAAGCAGCCTTCGGGCTGCTTTTTTATTTTCATCCTAGATGTTTTATGGTATAATGCATACCTATTCAACACATTAAGGTGATAACATGATTGGTCGTAAAGCTTACTTCCGCTACGGTGACAAAGTGATGGCTATTGAAGTCTATACCGAGACTCCAGAAGCCTTTAAAGACCGCACAGGCATTGATGTGAGCGATCCATCTGTTGCTGAAATCGCATCACTTGTTGATTACACTGGTGTTGTTTCTGAAATGCGAGTAGGTAAATCTGTTGAACGCCTTCGTTATGCAGAAGGTATTGGCGAGATTGTTTGCCGTAAACGTTTGATGATTGCTCAACAAGATATTGATGATGTTATTAAAAAATCGACCATCCCACTAGATCTAAAACAATACAGTGAAATTGATGGCCTTGATGCTCAACGGTATGATTATCTTTCAGGTTCGTTCTATTTTGGCAAACAAGATCGTGAAATTGGAAAACAAAGTTTCCTTGGTTTTATGGAGATTCCGACTGCTAAACATGGCTTACTACACAGTCAGACCACGTTCAATGCCGCTTCTGTTAAGTTGCCAGATGAACGCGAGTTTGTAGCGGTTCATGTATTCAAATCTGATACCTTTTATTTTGATCAATCTAATGACAATATTGAAAATGGTGAATGGATTGTCTTGATTTATGGTGTAGATAACCATTCAGAAGGTCAACGATTTAAGACGGAAGAAGAAGCCCTTGATTTTGTAAAACTAGGCTGGACTATGGCTCTTGACCGTTCAATGCTGTATTACAACTCATAATTCCTAAAATACGACAAAAGGGGCTTTGTTGCTCCTTTTTTTATTGACGATTTTTTGTAAAAATGTTATAATTTCTCCCATTCACTACCATATAGGGGTAGTTAGGAGGCTGAAATGCGTATGTTACTTTTAAAAATCTTTACAATTGTGAGTCTTGTAACACTTGTCTTTACTGGCAGTATTACCTCACTTGTGTTTTCCGTTGTTTTGGCTTCGCTTTGGGCTTTGGAAAAATACAATGTAACTTACCTTTTTCACAAGCCTTGCACTTATAAATTTAGTCAAAATTACTAAGGATATCAAACAATGACCATCAAATATGTAATGAGTCGTGAAGAGTGGGAGGCACATGTTGTTAGTTTGCTTCCAGAAATTGCTTTGAAAAACGACACAAAAGAAAATATTGCATTTGACCTAGCCATGGAGTTTGGAATTTTGAGTGGTCTTGTTCCTAGTGGCTGGTATCCTGATGAAGCTGTTGAGCATTGGATGGATCGTGAAGAAGATAAAGATAATCTTGCCGACAGTGATTTTGATGACCATGCCGTTAAATTGACGGCATATCATAAAAAGATGGAAGCTAAGTATGCACAAGAAAATGCTCAATCAAATGAAGTTAAGGATTAATTTTATGACTGCGACTGCAAACCAGCAAATTGTAAATATTGTTAATACGCTGACCAATTATATCTTCTCTGATAAGTTTGATCAGCGTTTGATTGAGCAACGTGTTGTGGCTGAATATCAAGATCCTATTCTACTTACCCGAGAGCTTATGGATTTGGTTGTTAAAAAAAATAAAACTCCAGAAGAAAATGAACTTCTTTTGCGGTACTCTCAACAGACTCTCAGAACAATGAATAAAGAAGAAGATTTTGTTATCTTTAATCTTAATGGAGTTCGTTATCATGTGAAACGACTTCCTGAAAATTATACTCTGTATTCTAAATATCAAGCTCCTGATTTTTCAAATTTGCCAGATCGTTTTAAAGAACCTGTGACTAATGATATTACACTTATTCATGAACGCTTTATTGAACTTACAAGTCTTTATCCTGCACTTTCTTTTATTAAGTTTAAAAATAAAGATCGTTTCAGTTCAAATGAGTTTAATGAATATTGTATTGCTCGTATTACAAATCATTATCCAGTAGCCTATGTTTCAAAGGATTTGCTTACACTTTGTGAGCACTTCAAAGAAGCTTTCAATGATGAACAATTGGCAGTTATTCAGCAACATAAAGAATCGAGTTTTCAGCCGATTACTCAATCTCAGAAGGCTCTTGAAAAAATGTTTGTTGCTTGGAAAAAACTGCTCACTAAAAAGAAAGCAACTTTTAACAAGCCATTCTCATTTAATGATTGCGATAATCATGCCTATCTTCAAGAAACTGAGACTCATTTGCTTATGTCTCAACGTAGTCAGAATACTTTGTATGCGTATGTGTTTGAAAAGGCAACTGGTCGTTATAAAATTTGGTCTGCTGCACATGTTATTAATGCCAAGATTGATGATTTCTATTATTCTGAAATGATTGCTGATTGTGCTAACTATCTGGAAATGGCTCAATATTACATTGGTCGTGACTATGGACCAACTACTTACCCTGTTATGTTGACTCATAAAGGCTATGAACAATCTGCAGAATACCATTTGAACCATTTTGATGATGATAGTGGTCTTATCTATGATTCTGAACGAGGCTGTAATATTCAATCAGTTGATGCTGGTAACTTGCTGAGTGATTTTGATTTGTTGAACGATGTTTTGCATCACTATGTTTGATTGAGTTATTTGATGTTCATTAAAAGCCTATTCGTGGGCTTTTTGTGTTGCCATTTTTCTTTTCTTTTGTTATACTAGCCCCATCTTAAAACGAATGAGGATTTCAGAATGTTCCACACCAATGGTAATCGTCGCCCTAACGCAGTTTGCTCTATTACTGTGCGTCATCATGGTAAGCCTTTCAATACTGTGGCTCGACTTGTTTTTGATATGGTTTATGCGATCAATAACAGCCGTGAAATTCAACTTGTCAACAAAACCACTTTTGACAAAGGGTTCCGTGAGATGAAGTTTGGTGTTAATATTGATTGGAAATCTACTGTTGCTTCTTTTGAAAGCAGCACTCATGATGTGCTTTACAATATGTCTTGCCTTAGCAAAAACAAACATGAAGCTTTGGTGACTGTTTACATTATTCCAAAAGCAATGTTGATTAACCGACCCATTCAAAAAGATGATAAGTTTGAGGCAACTCTTGACCCTACTTACGTCATTGAAGACACCCGTGTTAGCACTGGCCCTGTAATTACTGTATTTACTACGGAAGATATTGATGGTGTTCACTATTTCCGAAGCAAAACGGAAGCCATGTATTATGTCAACCATGATGAAAGCCGTTTGAAAACTGTGGATTGCATTCGGGTAGGTGATGACTACTTTGAAGTAAAAGCGAAACTTCCAGCTATGAAAGAAGTGGACGTTAATGAGTTTAAATTGTTTGCTTATGATGCTCGCAAACAAAAACCTAATAACAAACCTTACTTTAAGCCGAAAGTTCAAAATGATGGTGGTAGCATCTGCTATAGCCACGATGTTGATAGCTTTGAAGATGGCTTCTACAAGGTGGCAGGCCATATCAATGGGGGCATCTTCATTGAAACGGTTAAAAGCTTGGTGAAAGCTCCGGTTCGCACGGCTTACTTCTTTAAAGCAGGCACGGATGGCTACCGTAAGATTGCTGATAATGCACCGCTTATCACTTCTTTGAAGGAATAAGTAGTCTCTCTTCAAAAAAGCCTTTCGGGGCTTTTTTTATTACTCTAAAAATGCTATAATTTATTTTTAAAACGAGGAAATTATCATGTCTAAAATACATAGATCTGGAATTTATCATTTCTCTTTTAAGTTAGGTGGCTCTTTGCAAGCTGAAGATATTGCTACCAAGTTTTTTGATATATTGCACTCCTACAAAACTTTGTCAACACTATTAACTGATGAGCAATATAGTGTTTATGAAACTATTTTGTTGTTTATTGAGCATCAAGAAAAAGATTATATCTATCGCACCATTCATGGATTGGATAAGATTTTTTACAATGAAGATGGTTTTTCTATTGGTTTTAAAGTGTCTAAACGCTTTACAATAGAGGAATTACAAGTTCTCTATATTCATGTAGTGACTCCCATCATGTTGATGATTGATGTCGCCGCAGAGCCTACTGGTGAGTTTGGGGCTGAGCATGAGTGGGTTGAACGAACCTACGAAAAACACAACATTTTCGCCTCTTAATGGCTTGAATACGGGGATTTTTGATGGTATAATTTCTTAATGCTTAGGAGCAATATTTTGAAGTTTTTATATCTCACTCCTTATCGTTGGTCAGTAAATGTTTTAGACAGGCCCATCAGGGCCTTTATTAAGCTTTTCGCCAAATACTACAGTAAGAAGACGGTTATCTTAGGAACGTTTCGTGTAGTGGGTAAGAAGGTTGTTTATACGGATATTGATAAAGTAGTTGTCCACAAGCTCTTTGGATTTCCTGTTTTAGTGCATTCTAGTCAAATGACAGAAACAGATTGGCAGGGTCTTATAACTTAATCTTTCGGTATTCAAAATTGGCAAAATTTATCAAAAACTATATTTCTATTATTGAAGCTCACTTCGGTATCTTTTTTATTGTGCTCGCTTTGTGTGGCATGGCATTTTATCATGATGCAGAAAAAACAACGTTAATGTGTCTTGGAAGCTTTGGCATTCCGTTCGTCGGCATTCCCCTTTTAATTAAAATATTCTCATTTTTCTTCGAAAAGAACGAGTTTAAATGATTGATTTTATGAGGCTTTTTTTGCTCAAAAAATAATTAAAAAAAAGATAAAAAAGTTGTAAGTCATTGATTTTAAAGGACTAAAACCTTTAAAAATATTTAGAAAAATTTGCTTTTTTAGGTTTTTCTTGGTATAATACTCACACACAAACAGGAGAATAAAGATGACTAAAACTATCCCTATGAATACCGTAGATTCCAGCTCTATCTTTAAAGTTGGCTATCGTCGTCGTGTTATGCAAGTGCAATTTAATTCTGGTCGTGTTTATGAATTCCGCAAAGTGCCTCGTGCAACGTTTGATCAGTTTATGAGTTCTAAATCAAAAGGTGAATTCTTCAATCGTGAAATCAAAGGTGCTTATCTCGAAACTGAGATTTAACCTTCCGTTAAGGCACTTCGGTGCCTTTTTTGTGCTTCACTTAGTCAGATTATAAAGATTGTTTCAATTTTGTAGGAGTTAACCATGTCTAACACTAGCCCTTGTTTTGAATGTCCTTTCAAACGTGCTGTCCCCGGTGATTGTCATGTATCTTGTGTGCATCCTATTGCCAATGGTGAGCGTCAGATGATGATTTTGATGCTTGTTATGACAGGTAAGTTTGACACTATTGAAAAAGCCCTTGGTCTGAAAATCAGCCCTTATGGTGCAGCATCTGGTTGGGCGAATTTCCCTGTTAACTTTGATCCGATTTGGGTAACAGGCTCTTGCTCTATGAGAAACAGCTTCGATGAAATTGTAGCTAAACATCAGGCAGAAGCAGAAGCTAACTTAATCCACAAAGAAATTTGATTTATTAAAATATTTGATGTAGTATTTAATCAATAAAGACTTGAGCGATCAAGTCTTTTTTGTTATACTTACCTACTAATTAACTAACGGTTTTTGACGATGATGAAGGGCATTACACACAAAGAGCGACTGAATATTGAAAAGGTTGTGGACTTTGCTAAAACAATTGATGACAATGGTTTTCAGCACAAGGTCGCTGCAGCTATTGTTTACAAAAATAAAATCATCAGTCTTGAACATAACGTTGATAAAAGTCATACCTTTCAAAAACGATTTGCTAAAAATGAACATGCTATTTTCTTTCATGCTGAAACCAGTGCAATCTACAAAGCGTTAAAGATTATTGGTGAAGATAAACTCAGTAAGGCTACTTTGTTGGTAGTTCGTTTGTCTTCTGTTAAAAGCAAGCGTCGTCAACTTTTTTTGCATCACTCTCTGGCCACTAGCAAGCCTTGTGAGGGTTGTTTGTCTTGTATTAATCATTATGGTATCAAGAAAGTTATTCATAGTGTCGTAAATGGTTTTGAGGTCTTTCATTAAGCGAAAATGGTTGCTTAAATTTTGGCATTGTGTTATTATAATGTCTCAATCATAACTAGGAGTTCAACAATGAAACAAGTCATGTTTAATGTCATGGTATTTCTCAGTATGAGCTTTTCTGCGGTTGGCTAAATACTGTTACTAAAAGCAAAGGCACTTCGGTGCCTTTTTTGTTTCTAAACCAGTTGCTTAGTTAATTGAGTATTGGTATAATCTAGGTATATTAACATTCATGGAGTTTTATCATGGCATTTTTTGAAGGCGGTGGACAATCTCGTATCCGTAAGGATATTGATGATGTCAATAAACGATTTGATGCGGCGGTTAAATCTGCGAAAACAGATAGCCAAAAACGTCACCTTGAAACAGAGCGTTCAGCAGCATTGAATGATGTCTGTAAACGTTATGGTCAAAGTGGACGCGGCGGCTTCCAGTAAACTTAAAGCTAAATCCTTGTTGATTTAGCTTTTTTGTGTTATAATACCCATCAAATTAAATAGGGTGTAAATATGTCTTATACATTTAACGAATCTACTAACTCTTATATTGTGGCTTCTAATCTTAATGATAATGAAGTTTATGATACCCTGTTATCTATTGCAAAAGCCAATGATCTTATTGATGCTAACCAAGCATCAGATACTTCTCACCTTCTGTCCATTCTCAACAATAATTCAATTGAAGTTGAATTTGAATTGGACGTTTAAAATTTAACATGAACGTAACAGGACTTATGTTAATACAATTGGAGCATTTTAAATGAAAAAATTAGTTTTAGTCGTTATCTGTTGGTTAGTTGCTTTTTCGACAGCATTTGGTGATGAATACACCAGTATTAGGCAGTTTACTTATAAAGGTATCAGCTTTTCATCTAAAGTTGATGAATTGAAAGAGCAGGGTTTCATTTGTCAGGACAAAACATGTATCATTGGAGATGCTTTCTTTACCTATGATGCAGGATTTCTTGCTCCGAAAGTAAATGCTCGGAATGGTAAAACGGTTGTGTTTCATGAAAATCATCCTTTGAAAATCACTATTGACCAGCTTTATCCTGATACTGGTGAACAATGCAAGCGTATCATGGAAGATCTTCAAGCAAGGTTTAATGAAAAATATCGAGCTGACATTAAGTTTTATAGCTATCATGACCGTTGGGGTCCAAAAATTGACTACGACCGTTTGTTGGGTTCTGTAAAGTTAGGTGAAGACGTTCTTCGAGTGGTATTTACTTGTGATAAAGTCGAAAATCCAAGTGATGAAAAGTTAACCTTTGTTCATGCTCTTTTTCATTATGAAAACTTAGCGTCACGTTTATTGGTTGATGATATTTAGAAGCCCATCTTGGGCTTTTGTTTTTAAATATAATAGACTTGTTGGATTAACAAAAGGCACTTATGTGCCTTTTTTGTTTTTGAAAATAGAACTTGTATTACTTGTGGATTTTTTATCAACTAATTCATCTTTTATTTTCAATACTTTTGAATAATCATAGTTGACTTCATCCATAAATACTTTGTTAGAAGCTCCAACAATCACATCATGCGTAATGATTGGATTTTTATTAACTTCTTTTTTCATCTCATTAAATACAACATCAATATAACTTTGAGTTCCATATACAGCCCCATAATTTTTTTCATTCAACATTTTGTTTAATGTCTCATCATAAATGCTTGCAGTGATTTGATCATATCTAACTCCAGTTGAACTTAAATTAACAATATTGTCAGCTAAATCATTTAATTCCTTTGCACTTCTGCTGTGTTGAGTAACAGGTTCTACAAAGGCTGAATCTTCGACTTCACTGATTAATGATTTTATCAACATCCCATTTTTCTTATTTTCAATATCATGTTTAATGCCATCTCTGGTCGGTGTGAATTCCACTCCATAATCTTGTGGATTCATTAAACTTGTTGAAATTTGATTGGATATAACAGATGCAAATTCAATAACATCTGACCTCTTCATTTTTAATAACGATGGATTTTCATTAATTGTTCTTTTTAATTCAACTAAGGCATAAGCTGTATTGTGAGCATAATCGTTGTATTCTAATCCTTCTAATCTTGATTTTATTAGGTTATCAACCACTTTATTAAAATAAGGTAATGTTCCATTTTCAACAGCCAACAACGTAATTCCCGCTAGATCTGCGTGGGTTTCTCTATCAATGGTTCTGTTATACATACTTGTAGCTGGATCGTAGTTCAGTGATTGTTTTAATGAAGCATGGGCAGCTTCATGATAGATGATGTATTTATACCAATCGAATAAATCTTGATCCGTTTGACCTTCTAATCGTTGTTCTTTCGCTAATCTGATTTCATTAGGTGAATTATCAATTAAATACAAAGCATTGGAGATCGTATACTGATGTGAATGCTCAGTATTAACAGGTTGATACATGCTTCCTTGCTTTTCTTTAGCACCATAGATTTCAATGGTATTATTTTCCCAGAATGGATTTTTGAACACAATCATTTGATCTGAAGTCAATTTGAGGGCGTCTCTTACACCATCATCATTCAATTCTCTAACATGATCAGTATGTTTGATATTTCTTATCTGGTGGGCAACTTTTACATCTTCAAGATAATTTTTTGTTCTTTTTATTTCATTTTGTTCAAATACTTTTTCTAAGTATTGTTTGCTCATCATTTCATAATCATCTTTTGGTTTGCTGACATCATCGACTGTAAACGATTTGCTAATATCTTCCAGACTTGGTGTTTTTGTCAATTCATTAAGACTAGTATAAGACAACTCTGATTGTCCAATAGTATTTTTTATGATTTCCTTTTCTGGAAAATATTGATTTATCATAGCGTTCTGCAGCATCACTGAAACGGACACTGCTCCTACTAAACCTGTAAGGAAGGCTTTGTTTTCATTAAAGTAGTTTTTGAAATTTCTAAATAGTTGCTTGGTGTGTTTGAATAAATCATTCTGGTAAAGGTTGTCATCGAAATCTTCTTTTATTGCTTCTATTTTATTAAATTTGGACATATCTTATTTTATTTTTTTATTTCATTATTTTAATTATAGCAGAAAAGCCTAATAAAGATAGATTATTACTTTGACTTTTTTGATTAAATTTAATACAATATATCTTATTTTTGATTATTATAGGAGAATACTAATGACAGGTGACGAGCTAAGAAGCTTAATTAGAGACTATGGTGAAACTGATGAGCCTCATAAATTTGAACGTGTTGTTGTAAAATTAAGCAAGCGACCTGATTTACATGCCTTTATGCTGATTGATAAAATACTTCCCGGTGATTTTGATATTATTGGGGCAGCAGAGCATGATGAGATCTATCTTCAAGTCGATATTGATCAGCTAGCCACTCTTATTACAAAGGATCAAGTTTTAGAGTTAATCCGTTGTGGAATTTCTTATGATGGTTACCATGACAGTCTTTACTGTTTTGTCTAAATAGCAGTTGATTTGGTATGTCATCTTTGCTATAATGACCTCCTTAATTCATTTACAAGGTATTTTATCATGACTTTCAAATTGATTGTTGTTCCTGAAACTGAACGTCTTCATGGTCATTCGTATATGCATCAGGTTCAACATGATTGCTTGGATAAATTTATCCTTGACGAAGATCAGAAGCGTAAACCGCTGTCGAAGGCTAAATTTCAAAAGGCTTGTGAAGAACTTGCAACTCAGTATGTTGTCTTCTACTGTGTTGAATCTTATTCGTATCCAGTTCAAAACTATTATGATAAAGATGGTGATTACATCAATTCGGATTCAGAAACCGACACTTATCCGACTCCAAAAGCGGAAATGGTTGCAGCTTTGACCGAAATGGGATATAATGATGCCACTCAGTTGGTGGAGAAGGCTATTGTTACTGACCACTATATTAATCTTTACTACGGTGAATCGATTAATCTCTGTTCTTACGCTATCAAAATTTGAGGAAACAGCATGTCTATTCATTATGTAGCAGGTCACAATGTTGATCAGGGTGAAAGCTTCTCTTGGGAGCTTTCAAATGGTGTTCTCAGAGAGAGCATCATTCCAATGCTTCGTAAAGCTTTTAAATCACATGCAAAGATGCTTGATGTTCCATTGTCTGAGTCTTACAATTCTGAACTCGTTGTTGAGAAAAAAATCGACTTCTACAATAAAGTATCAGAAGATTATCTGCTGATTTATTTCCCTGTTCTTGAAACTGTGCCTACTGATTTCTATCGTGATGAAAATGGGGCTTATTGTCATCGTGGTGTTGACGCAACCGATATCGAAGTCCCAGTATATGCGATTCGTGAAATTTTGCGGGAACATTACCCACAAATTCAAGATATTGACAAATTCACAGCTAATGTTTTGAAAGTGCATGATGATGACACTTACTGGCATAATGATTATTATGGACATTCCATTACTTATGCTTATATTAAAATCAAAAAAGATGCTGACATCAGCGTTTATCTTTAAATTAAGGTGAATTTATGAGTAAAATGACTGTTCGTTTCGACCGTGTTTTCAATAAAAAGGGTAATTTTGATCTTAAAGAGTTTGAACTCTCTCATTTTGATCCTTATCGTTGTGATGAAGGTAATGAGAATTACATGACACTCTTTAATCTTCTTTTTGATGATAAGGGTAACGTTCTTGATGAAGTTCGTCATGAACTTGAAAATTACATCAAAAATAAAAACTTCCCAGCTCTTTCGGATGCTGTTAAGCTCTACTATGCCGGTATTCATGGGAGCAACACCAGCGGTTCATACCCAGCAATCTATATGTTCCGTTAATTAAAAATTCAGTAATTTTGTAATAAAAGTAGTTGTTTTAAAAGTAAAAAATTGATATACTAACCACACATTAACCACAGAAGGAAATACAATTATGGCAACAGTAAATGCAGTGAAAAAACAACAAGAAATCGAACTGGCCTACGCTCAGCGTGATGAGGTGAAACGTCGTCAAGAAGAAAAAATGTGGTCGCAACACGAAAAAGCAAATAAGCGTTAATTTCACTTTACTTTAAAAGGACTCGCAATGTCTCAAGCAATCGATGTAATCAAGTTTGATAACCTGAATGAACCGCCAGAAGGATTTTATGCTTCTGCAATGGGGTGGTATTTTCATGGTGAACTTGAAAATCTGGTAGGCTATGATATTCCATCCGCTTCTGTTGATCTACGTGAAGTGGCTGATGGTATCTATGCTGGCTCTTACAAAGGGCTAGACTGCACTTTCTTTAACTGGTCTTACATGGAAAGTTTCGGTTCTATCACAAAACGCCGACACCGAGGACTGATCGTTCTCAATTCGGATACAGAATCGTATGAGTATGCTAAACTTGCTTATGAGGCAAAGCGTCAAAATCTGTAATTGAAAGGACTTTAAAAAAGATCAAGCTTGCTTGGTCTTTTTTTTGCTTTTAATTCAGTATTGTGGTAACATAACTCATTATTTAAATTGGAGTATCTGTTTATGCAAAAACTTGCTGTTACTAAACTTATTGCAGACATGGCTTTTAGTAAAGACACTAGCAGTCAAATGATCGTTACTGAATTGCTGAAAGCTCAGCGACACGTTGGGCAAAAACATTTGCTTATTGAGATGGATTCTGATGATGATTTTGCTATCAATGGTCAATCTTCATTTTCTCAAATGTATGCAGTGGATGAACGCGATCTTGTTGAAGTTTACAAAGAAGCAATTGCTAGTATTCGATTTGGTTATCCTGAGCGTAAAAATTATAAGCTAGACACCTTCTTGGATCTTATTAACAGTGATGATTTCTTGGAAGAAGTTGCTAGTGGTCATGGATCTACTGGTGGAAATCAAACGATTGATGTTCGATTAGTTGATGCACCAACAACTATTAAGTTTGGTTCAATCGAGATTGATTTGACTCAATAATACTGTTATTTATTCAGTATTTGTGTTATAATCAATCCCTTCGGAGGGCTTATAAATGCGGAAACCAATAACCGTTAAAACGATTGATGCTATGAAAGCCGTAGCATTTGATTATAATGTGCCTATCTTTATTGATCCCGATTTTTTGATTGGTGGTCATATCCGTACTGACGATGTTTGTGATAAGCTTATCTCTGATGTTTCTCATTATCACCCGCGTGCATTGGCTTTTTATTTTGTGCATGAAGGTTTTCGCATTTACTGTTTAGTGATTGATTCATTTGTTGTAATGAAAAAATATAAAATTGATGACAGCTCTGTTTATGATTATAAACGTTTTGGAGTGGATTTTATTCGATTTAACAATGGTGGAGATTATCAGTGGAGTGAAAAACAATATTACGATCACAAACGTAATAATAAACCTCACAATATTTCTCGTAGCAGTTATGGTTATAAATTGAAATACAAACACGTTTATGACAAAATTTATGTCAGTGAGATTACTGTTTCTGAATTCCTGTATCTTTTTGATATGAAGTTTAATTACAATGGCCGAGAAGTTGGTTTAGACTCACTTTCTACTGATTATCCTGATCTTGTGAATGCGTTACGTGGTAGAGTTAAGTCTGTTGAGAATTTAAGTAATCGCAATAAAGCGATTAAAGAATATATTTCTGTTATTGATATGATATTTATTTGAAGGAATAAACATGATTAAAATTGAGACAATTGAAAACTTACGCGAAGCACTATTATCTGATCCAGTAACGGGAGTTTTTCATAAACCTGTCACAGATTTCGTTAAGTCAAAAGATATCATTCGTCCAGAAAATCGAGATGAATATGTTTTGCCATTGGATAATGGTCAAACATTACACTTTCAATTGAATCATGGTCTTATTTGTTTTAAAGGTTATTACATTCGACCTGAAAAGCATCTGGTATTTCATCGACTTGGAAATTTGCCTGCTAGTTTATACTACCTTGGAGATGGCAAACTTAATGCGACCAGTTGGTTTGTTAATGGTCATCCTGAACGAGAGCATTTTATGCAACCTGTTGTAGTAGAGCATCGTTCTGGCAATTATTGGACATTTCAGTATGCCAGTACAGATGATCATTTCTTTGAGATGTCTCACATTATTTATGATACCACTGGTAGAGGCCGTGTGATTGATATGTTGGCTCGCCAGAAAGGTAAAAGTATCAATCATAAAGAGATTAAAAATCGATTCCCATTTGTTGCTGATATTAATTACGATGATTGCTATGATTTGAGCAAAAATATCTTTACTGATGATCAGGTTACTTTGCTGCGGATGATTGATATTTAATTAGTTAATCGGCAATATAATGCAGTTTATCATCAAAAATGGCACCTAATCGGCAATATAATGCAGATTCAGGTGCTTTTTCTTTGTCATGAATGTAATATAATGCAGAATTCAAACAACTCCTGTTTGTAAGAAATTAACATTTCAGCATTTCAAGAACTGTTAGATAATCTAAAAAAGCCACACGTCGATCTTCTTTCATATTGTATTCAAAAGATCGCTGAATTACTTTAAACCAATAATAACTTTGAAAGTTAACATCGTCATAGTTAATATAACTAGGGTCAATTTCTGATTTTAAATTAACAATATTGAAGATAAAACTAAGCAGCAATAGTTCATTTTCAACATTAATTAACCCTTCAATTGTATATTTTGAATTATCTTTGCGTTTGTTGTTTAATAGGTACTTTGATTCAACTGTTTTTTTAAAGATGTTGTGTTCTTGGTCAAAATGGTAAGTTAAGTGAAGTGTCATCGCCTGCATATCACCCATTCTAATATGATGTCTTGTTTTGAGACAATAACTCTCACCATGATAATTTTTCTGCAGATGAAAAGTTAATTCGTAATTATCCTTATTGAATTGATTCAGTTTTAAATATTCCATCAAACGGCTATCTCCGTTTAAACTTTCTTCATGCGTAGCTGTATAGTTAAGAGTTTTGCCTTCTTTGTCATAATAGATATGAAGTCTTATTTCAAATTGGCAATCCACTAATTCAAACAGATTAAATGAAAAAACAGCAATGGCTTCTTTTTTACCAATAGGGAAAACGATGGTTGTTTCTTCGTTGTCTAAATGTAAATGTTCTTCTACTAATTCTTTTGTTAATAAAGGGTTTTTATTAATGTGCAATATTTTTTCACACATCATGCTATTTATGCGATGCAAGAAATCCTCATTAAAGGTATGCAAGCTTTTGAGTTCATCATAATGTGGAAAATTTAGTTTCATTTTTTCTCCGTTAAATTTCTATCATGTCAATCAGTTTCATATAATCTAAAAAGGCTGTTCTCTTATCGCCAGTTAGATTACGAAAGAATACTTTTTCAACTTTCTCAAACCAATCCTGTTTTGAGAAATCAAAATTAGTGTGATTGAAAAATGATGGGTCTACATGCTCTCTTTCTTTTGTAACATGTTTAACAAATTTTAAGAGCATTAGCTCTGTTTCAAATTTTTCATACCCTGCAAATGAATAATTAGTACTGTAATTTGCGTTTTTATACTCAAATCCTCTTAAGAACATAACATGATTCTTATTAAAACTATATTTAACAATGTTTTTATTGAGTGGGCTTTCAGCTATTTTAATATCGTATTCTTTAATGATTTGATAATTGGTTTCGTCACCTTTATACGTGCTCAATGAAAAATCAAGTCGTGAATAAGAATCTTCAAAATGATTGATATTTAGTAAATTCATTAATTTATTATTAACTGAAGACCCTAAATATTGGGCGTTCCAATCTCTATAAATTCCTTCCCTATTGAAATTAATATAAACTGTAAGCCTCATGGTGACAGTTTCTAATTGAAATAAATATTCAACAGCACAAAGTTCTTTATTGTTGAAAAGTCTAACTTTGTTCACATCAAATGTTAAATTTTTTTCAATATATTCTCTTGTCATTTTCTTATTGTTATTCATTTGAATTAATTTTTCACACATCAATGATCTAATGATTTCTTTATTATTCGTAGCAAGAGTCGAATCTTGGCAGATAGCTTCATAATGTGGGAACTCAATTTTCATAAAAAACCTCTGAATTCAAATATCCTACTATTATACATTATTCCGTTAATAAAGTCTATAATTGTTCTAAGAATAGGTAAAAAATCATTGCTTTTTTTTACTTTTTTGGGTATAATACTCTTTCAAAGAGGACATATTTTATGGAACTGGATATTAAGATTATTCGTGAATTAGGCTCCCATGTGGGCACAAAAGTTTGGGTTTGTGATTATCGTCAAGATGATCTTGATAAAAAAGCAGCACGCCATGTCCCGCCAACTGAAGTCATCATTGTTTCTAATGAAGATGCTCCATCAAAAACCCGTATCTATTATTCTAACACTCATTTTCGAGGTTTAACCAAAACAGGTGAAATCAGTAGTAAAGTCATTGCTATTTATGACAATACTGGATATCGTTCTAATCCCGGTGTTCCTTTGCATGTGTTTGATAATAAAGAGGAATGTGTTGAGTTTTATAATGAGCAGGCTGACAAAATCATTTCTGCCATTGATGCCCGAATCAACACAGCCGTTATTCGATTGCAAAATCATAAGCAAGAAGTGATCGATCATAAACTCAAATCGAGAAAGTGATTATTTCCTTTTTACAAGATAAAACTGTTTACACCATTGCAAATTTACGCTACAATCATGCAAGTTGTAGTGAGTTCTGTAAGGTTTAATTGATTCATTATAGATGGTTTCGGCCATCTTTTTTAGGAGAAACAGAATGCTTAAATTTTTGTTCCAGCGAGTCATTGTTGTTGAATACGATGATCGCGTTAGTGTTTATGATTCTTTTGATAAAGTTAAACGAAATGATGCTCTATTGCCTTATGTTAATAAGAACATGACATTGAAAGATGGTGTTAAATCGCTCAATACAGAACTGCATTGTGGTGCTGAATATTTGGAACCAGTTATCGTTTATTCAGTGAACCGCTTCAATCGATTGCATCTGAGTGATGCTGCTCTATGTGCGTATCATCAGTTTAAATCGTTCTTAACTCGTTCTTCCTGTGATTGGGATGTTTATTCCGCTTATTCTTTCAAAAAATAATTTTGGAGACTATTATGTATTCTAATAACAATGATTATGATTCTGAACAAAATTACAATTATCATCATACCAGTGTTGGGGATGGTGTTTTTACAGTTCTCTTAATTAGTAGTATTTTTGTATTGCTGCTCGCTGGACTTATTTATCTTATTAAGTAGGTATATGAGAACCTTTCAAAAAAATAATTAATCATATTATAGTGGTTGATTTTTTTTCATATCATGCTATAATGACCTTCTAAATTCTTAGAGGGTTTTTATTATGGGTGCAACCTTTCAAGCAGAGATTAACTACAGCGAATACCCAGAACAAATGGTGTTCATGACTGATCGTTATCCTGACATTGATGAGGAATACTTCAAATTTGAAGGTTTCTGCCCATTTGATGAAGCCACTCAACGTCATTACCAGATGGAGCGTGTTATTGATTTTAAACATAGCCGCGATTTCAGCTATTCGAATCTGTACACGGTGTTGAATCTTGTAGATCGCAATATTAGTGTGTCTACTCAAGCTGCTGGTGGCTACTATTCCATTAATTACACTGATATTCAAGTATTTCGTAAAAAAGTCTTTAAGGCTTTGAACCAAATTAATGAAAGTGATTCTATTGAACCATCACGAGATGGTAACTTTTATTATGGTGGTGTATCAACTGATTATCTTAAAACGGCTTTGACGGATATGCTTGAAATTATTGATCAGGCTTATAAACGTAAATTGAATATTTTTTGGGCATAAAACTATGATTAATTCAAAACGTGTGTTTAAAGCAGGATTTTGTAGTATTTTGGGATCAGTGATCTTTTCAATAGCTTTTTGGAACGGTTATATGACAGATACTGGTCGTTATCTTATTTGGAATGAATTTGATGGTCATTCACCCTTCTTGATGTTTGCAATGTATCTCATGCCGCTTTTAATTGGTTTGCCTGCTGGTTTTTCAATGATTTTTTATTCTATTTATTTAGAAGGCAAAGAAGCCCAACAAGAATTTGAAAACCGAGCCGCCGCAAGAGCCGTATTATTAGAAAGGAAAGATTTAACCTCGCTCGAAAGAATTGATATTTTTTTAGGTGGTAAAGAACCTAATTTATGAGGCATACTTATGACTATTGCTCAGAAAGATAACGAAAGTTTTATCAATGCTATTCGTTCAATGACTGAAAAATTCATTGTGTTGTTTGAAACTAAGGCTGTGACCGAAGGTTTCTCTTGGTTTACTTTTCGGGATGAAACATTGTTAAGTGCTATTCAGCATTCATTTGGTGTATTAAGTGACGAAGATCGAGAACAATATAATCGTCTCTTTAATCAAGTCATGCAAGATCATGGTTACGTTTTTAAATCGGTTGATTTTCTTGACGACAAAATTGAAATATGGCATACTACACCTTCACTAAGTGCTCCACTTCATGAATATCTTGGCATTGCTTGGGGTGATTACAAGCATTTTCTATTCGGGCGAGATATTTACTTTAAACAGTAATTGAGAGAGTTTTTATGCACACTAATAAAGAAGGCCATACAGGTTGTGTTCGCCGTCGCTTGAAACGCCACAAAGAGCACTATGTTCGGACTGTTAACGTAGACTTTGCAGGAGTTGAGGATCTTGTCTCTGAATATTACCTGAATCATGGTTATTCTTTTGTGCAAATTGAACAAGCACTTAAATTGCTCGTTGATCAGATTAAAAAATTCATTAATAAAAATATTGGCTTGCAGTTCCATACAAAATCATCCATCAAATGCCTTGATTTTTGGGTCTACTACACACCTAAAAGTCATGATGAGGCTACGGTGACTATTCAACTTGATCCTCAAAAAGACTTCTTGAAGCCTGTTCGTCATTATGCTGGTTTGTCTTATCCTGATTATGGTGATGAAATGGAAGCTCGATTGAAAGTCTCTGACGATGGGTTTGGTAATGCTGCTCGTTATGATGATGCTATTAAGTTGTATGAAGAAAATGTAGAACTTAAACGCCGTATTGCATGGCTTGAAAAACAACTTGTATTGAAATAATAAGGAATAAATCATGAGCAAAATAAGTCCAAGAACTGACGAATTTGAAGCAATGTTCAAAATTTTTGCTCAGGAAAAAAATATTAAAATTGAACGTTACTGCTCAACTCGTTTGTTGAGTTTTTACGATCAAGTCGGTTCTCTTATGCTTTTTCAATTAGGAGTCGATCAAGTCGCACCTATTGTTTTAAAGCAATTTACTAATTTTAAGGTTAATAACTTGGTGAAAAAACTCATTCTTCAAATGGATGATGTTGTAAATGAGTATTTATTGGGATATCTTTCAGAAGATTTCTTTAATAATTTTGGCGAACACAATATTCAAAATATTTACATGAAAGATGGTTTTCAATCGCTTGATGATATTGAATCTTATGAAGTTGAATTGATTAATCCGAGTGAACAAAAACGATCAACTCGAATTCATGTTCGTTTTCACACCAAACCAACTACACCTAAGTTTTATCGTGATAAAAACATGAAAGGGACTATTAAATATTTGCATATTGATGTCTACTACAAAGACATTCCATCAATTATTGAGCCTATGCTTGCTTATTACGCTGAGGAAGTAGGGTTATATTTGGGTATTCCTGTCTGTGAGGTCGATAATAATATTCTCAAATTAGTAGAAATGGTTAAGATTTAAAGATTTTTGCTTTTTTCTTGACGTACTTACATTTTTTTAGTATAATTACGAGATTATGAATAAAAGAGGATTATATAAAAATGTCTACGTTTAAAGCGACAGTTCTTCCAGTCATTGTTGAGCCACATCCTAACGCTGATGCGATTGAACTGGCTCGCGTTGGTGATTTCTTTTCAATTATCCAGAAGGGTTACCTGAAAACGGGTGACTTGGCTGTTTACATTCCAGAAGGTGCTCTTGTTCCTGAATTTATTCAAGAAGAAGTCGGTTGCCTTGGTAAATTGGCTGGCCCGAAGAAAAATCGCCTTAAACCATCGATGTTGCGTGGTATTCTTAGTCAAGGTCTTTGCTTTAAAGCCCGTGAAGGTTGGGCTATTGGTGATGATAAAGCGGAAGAACTTGGTATTGTAAAATACGAAGCTCCTATTCCTGCATCCATGAATGGTGAAATTTCTAATGTAGGGATTGAAAACACTTTCCACTTTGATATTGAGAACGTAAAACGTTATCCTGATATCTTAGTTGATGGTGAACTTGTATCTATGACTGAGAAACTTCATGGTACATTTACTATCGCAGGTAGCATTTATGGTAAAGATCCTATTCCCAATATTGTAAATGGTCGTTCGTTTGTGAGTAGCAAAGGTTTCTTTAACAAAGGTTTGGTATTGCGTGATAATGAACAAAACGCTCACAACCTTTACATTCGTGTTGCAAGAAAGTTTAATCTTTACGAAATTACGGCTATTCTTGCGGATCGCTACAAGACTAATGCTTACATTTCGGGTGAAACCTTTGGTGCGGTGCAAGATTTGACTTATGGTTTGGATAATGGTGTGTTTGACTTCCGAGTCTTTAACATTTTCCTTGGTTCACGTAATGATCCAGCAGGCGTATTACCAGTGAACGATGATGTGCTTGAAGCCTTATTGGTTGAATTTAACTTGAAACGTGTTCCTGTGCTTTACAAAGGCCCATTCAGTAAAGAAGTAATGTTGAAATACACGGATGGTCTGGAAACTTACTCAGGTAAAGAAACCCATATTCGTGAAGGTGTTGTTATTGAGCCGCTTGTACAACGTCGAGATCCTACGATTGGTCGCGTTGTCTTAAAAAGTGTATCAACTGCATACTTGTCTCGTAAAGGTGGCACTGAACTTAACTAGCATTCACAATAAAGAGGAATCTTCTGGTTCCTTTTTTGTTGCTATCATGGTATAATAAGTCATCAAATTTTAAAGAGTACACTTTAAACATGAAAGAACAAATTAGTCGCCTTCTCAACGCCTTTTACAGTATCGATCTGGAAGGCGTTGATTATTTTTCAATTTCTCCAACAGTACCTAATGATGGTCTTTCTGAATTTTCAATTTGTGTTGCTCATGATAGAGATATTCATGTGATGCCTTGTCTTAATCCTGATATTCATTCACTTTTTGACAGTAATGGTGATGCTAACGACATTTATCAAGAAATGTTTTTTTCGTTTGAAGAATACCCGATTCTCACAGGTTTCTTGAAAATTACAGCTCGTGGTATTGCACTCGATAACATGTTAGGTCGAATTACCAGTGGTGTTAATCTTCAAGATCCTATTGCTCTGGTCAATCAAATTATTCAAGAGCAAGACTACCCTTCTGTCATTGATAATTTCGCATACTCTCGCTTGCAAGATGATAACGATGGTGATGTGTCATCGACCTTGGATATTAGTTTTGACAGCGTAGGAGCCTATATCAAGGTTCGCTCAATGGACAGTCTTCGCTATCGCACAAGCTATGGGGGTGGAAAAAGTGATCGTCTACGCAATTGCTTGTTGTTGATTTGCTACCTTATCCATCATCGTCTTGTTTAAACCTTCTTAATCTGCTATAATGCATCATACTTTTTTAATGGAGCACATTATGACTACTTTGCACAAAGGCTTTAACAAAATCATGGAACGTGAAGCTATTATTAGTGGAAATGTTTCCTCAACTATTCAGCTTTCAATGTATGTTCGTGGTGTTAATAATCTGGAATGTAATGGATTCTCTTTCGGTAAAGGTGAACTCCATCAGCGAGATATGAATATCTTTACTGACTGGATGCAGCGTCATGTAACGGCTGATTCAATGGTTCGTGATGATTTCTACAAAAATGTTTCTGCATTGTCGTTTAAGGAAGACCTCTGCTTGTATATTTTTCAGAGTTCTGCAAAAGCTGCTGCTATCGGTATTGCGGTTGCTGACAAAACAGGTCTGCAGTATTTCTACGAATTGAAACACGACCCTAAAAGCAAAAGTGTCATCAATTATATCAAAGGCGAACTGAACCAGAAAGGTTGGTTCTAAAGCTTTTTATAAGAAACTCTTAGTTGTATCATTTTGACTTTTAATCAGATTATAGTATACTGACTGAAAGTTAAAAAGAAAACAACTAGGAGTGTTTATGTTAAAGAAAACCCTATTAGCGTGTCTTTTGATCAGTAGTTCTTTCGCTGTTCATGCCGAAAACTTCGCCCCTTTTGGAATTCAATTGGGGGAGACAAGTTCGCTTTATCCACAAAACTTTACCCCTACTGTTCTTGAACCTGTCAAAGTTCAACCACCAGAACCTGTTGATGATTTTTTTAACACCTATAATGTGTATTTTAACGATGAGAAATTAGTTCGTAAGGTTGAAGCAGTTGGTGATTTAACCACTGGAAAATACAGTTGTGTTGATATTGCTAATTCATTAAATGATACTTTTTTAAAGACTTACAAAAGTGCTCAACCTAGTGTTCAAAATGGTGCCATGTATGCTTATACAGTAGAAAATGGAACTGACACTTATTCTGCTTTCATTTCTTGTGATGACACCTCTATTCATTATGTCATGTTTAATCCTAACTTAGAAAAAATAAGAGATAATGTTGAATCACCGAAAAAAGTAGATGTTCAATTATGACTTAAAAAAATCAATTAAATGGCCAACTTCAATGTTGGCTTTTTTGTTTTATATGTTATATTTTTCTTTTTAAGGAGAGTAATATGAGTTTAATACCTAAAGTAACTGTTCGTTTATCCGATACCTACAAAATAGCTTTTGAAGAAATTAAAAATACCATTAGCGAATTCAGAAATTTAGATGATATGTATGATCCTTATATGATTGAAGAAGAAATTAGAGCAGCAATACAATCAGAAAACGGAGCAGAACTTCCATATGATTATGATTTTGGATTAGATTCAGAGTCTTTGTATATCAATATTTCTGAGTTACCTTCTGTTATTAATTGCAATGCTCCAGTAATGAGTTTGTTAGAATATGCGTTTAAAGATTCTGAGCTTAAACTATGGTTCTATGTGACAGAAAATAACTATGCTTTTGTCTTTGTTCAGGTTCCGTTGTCTCATGTTATGACTTATTCAAGAAGTTTTTGAGGAACAATAAAAAACCCCGCTCTTTCGAGCAGGGTTTCAGAATGAGGTAAGAGTGGCGATGAATTGCCGATGAAGAACCCTTATGATCCCCGCGATAATGTCATCCTTGGTGACTTCATTACCACTGGTTAGTTTTTACAACCCCCTCCTAGCGTAACCAGACCAGTTAGGATGTTAGATTTTATATTATCTACTGTTGACGAGGAAAAAATCTTCTTGACGCAAAAAAACCGTCCAACAGTGAATTTTCTTTTAACAGCTATGAGTATGCGGCCTGAGAAAATTCAATAAAGAAATCCGACATACTCAACCAAGATCTAAATCATATTACTTTTGTTGCTTTTTGTCAAGCCGTTCGACAACCTAATACAACATTTCTAGGAGCATAACTGGTTTTATTCATTGAAGGCAGATGTTCTACAATTTCTGCTGGAACATCTACTTGAATCAAGTAACATGATTCATTCTCAGTCATCATGAAACTTTGCAGGAGGTTAATGAATTCTCCATTATCAAACAAAGCATTGGGCACATATACATTTTTGTTTTCAAGTTTATAAAATGCTTCACGGTTGATTTCATCATTCACTACCAGTGTCAAAAATCCTTCATGACTACGTTTTTCATGAAGACAAACACCAGTATTCTTGCAAGCAGCCCAGTAAGCATCTTGGATTTCACTGACTTCTTCAATATGGTAAGGCAGTTTAAATACAAATGTTTTTTCATCATTACCTTTGTTCAGAGTGATGCTAAACAGATCATCGTACTCATCAGTGATGAGGTTCTTGATTCGACAAAATTCCATGGCTTTATCAATGACTTCATTTTGAGTCGAACCAGATAGGACATGCCAGTCAGATTCAAACCAAAATCGAATATAGAAGGCATCTTGACTGCTACCAGCTTCATTCAGTTCAATAGTGGGTTCATTTGCAGTAACCCATGAGAGACGTTGAGTATCAGTGTAAGTTTTCATGTTGGTACCTTGTGGAAGATTAGATGGCTATTTTATCAAACTATGATCTGTATGACAAGCTTGTTTTATTCTCTTATTTGTGGGATTTACTTTTATTTTTTTTGTGTGTATGGTATAATTAGACATCCTTTCAGAGAGCGTAATCATGTTCGATATTAAGTATACAGAAGTTCACGATAATCATAAAATGGCTAATCTCATCAAGCGTCATAAGCTTTTTGAAAAAGAGCACCGCTCTAGTCGTTTCGAGAACAATGCTACTGATATTCTTGCAGGTGATGCTGTTCGTCCAATAGGTGATGTTAATTTTCTTGAAATCAGCCATTTTTCTACAGTTGTTTGTCGTATTGATAAGAAACCAGTTGGATTGTTGATATTAGAACATTATGTGGTCAATGATTCGATTGATACTAAATTTTTGTTGAATCATAAAAAACGTCGTTATACTATGTTGGGTCTGGTTGGAACTTATGTTAAACCAGAATTTCGTCAGCGTGGTATTGGTCATGCAATGATGAAAGTTTTGAATGAACAGCTTCAAGATTTTTACATAAGTGATGATTCTCATGTTTATATGTTGGCCGCTACTGGTAAGTCATTTGATCTTGTTCAAGCTGAAATGCCTTCATTCTGCCCAGTAGTTTCACCTTATAACTCTAACAAATGGAAAGATACTGCAAAAAGTTGGTATACTTATAGCCATCATCTAATAAATATGGCCGAATGTGTTTGAGTGTGGTATAATAGCGTTCATTCATTTTTGAGGACTTCATCATGGTAAGCAAAATTCTTTTTGGTCTTGGTGCGGTTTGGGCATGGTTTTGGTATAACACTGTTACTCGAATTTTTGTTGTTCTTGTTCCTACTTATATGGTGTTTGTTGTGCCATTTTTGCACTATGTCGTAAAAGTTCCACCGTCTGATATGGCTAATACCATTTCGGCTATCTACCTTTTTGTGTTCATGATTGCTGTCTATGACAATGATTTTTCGAAACGCCGAAAGTATGGCATTCCTGATCGAGTCTTTTTCAAGAAAAAAACAAAACCTTGATATCTTTGATAAATATGTGTATAATACGCAGACTTAATTGATTTGGAGACGGTCATGTCTACTGAAAAAGCGTTAATCATCAGCGATATTCACCTTGAACATGGTAATAAAATTAACATCCCTGTTATTGATGGTGTTAAGTTCTTGATCTTTGCTGGTGATATTGGTAGCTATCGTGACCATCTTGAATTCATTCGTGATTGTGCAACCAAATACATTGTCATTTATATTTTGGGGAACCATGAATTCTATGGTTACACCTTGAAAGAAGTCCGTGATTTTTGGAAATCAGTAGATATTGAAAACTTCTACTTTTTGGATAACTCTGCTGTTGTTATTGATGGCATTGAGTTTATTGGATCGACACTTTGGGTTGATTTTAATCGTTGCAATCCTAGCACTATGATGAGTGCTAGTGTTGATATTACTGATTTTCGTAAGATCTACAATGCAACGGCTGATGAATACATTACTGTTGGTGAAATTTACAATGAATTTGAAATAGCCTATAACTACTTGAAAGAGGCTATTTACAACGACAATGGTTTGACTAAGGTATTGGTTACACATTACGCTTTTTCGCATGAAAGTGTGCATCCATCGTATCGGGAGCGTGAGTCTGATTTACGAATGAATCATATGTATGCCAGTAATTTGGATTACTTCATCGGTAATTCGTTGGTGAATGTGGCTGTTCATGGTCATATGCACACTTCGGCTGATTATATGTTGGGTAATGTGCATGTCGTATGTGAGCCTGTTGGTTATCCTGATACTCTTAATCCTGAGTTCAGCTTTAAAGTAATTGATTTGGCTTAACTATTATTTAAATTTGGAGCGTTTATTATGATTTCTGAACCTTCTAACTACTATGATGCGTCGATTATTGCTATTGATCTTTCTCGACTGTATAAACGAGAGCAAGAGCTACTGGCAGAAATGGTTAAGAAACAAACTTCTGCCACTTCGATGGCTGAACAAAAGAAAATTATGCGAGAGTACCAAGAGCATGAAGATGTCGTAAAGTTTTCGGCACGTAAAGAAGAAATTCTTCGTCGTCAAAAAGTTTGCAATGAACGACAAGAAATTGCAAAAAACAAGGCTAATAGTTGATTTAGCTATTTAATTTTGCTATAATTGCTTCATTGAAATCACAAGAGATTGCCATTATGAAAATTGCACATGCTGTTATTCAAGAAGTTGTCACTAGCTTTATTGGTAACCAACCAATTACTAAGTTGACTCAACAACTGTTCAATAAGGGTGCTCAGGTTCGTAATCAGTGTGAACTGGTTAAACACAATGCGTTTCTTTTTTCTGATGATGGTGTGATTACTTTGCGTATGCATTGGAATAGTGTTGTTCCAGCCGTTATGCAAAATATTGAAACTACCGAAGATCTGGATACTGTGTTGAAGTTAGCTGTGAAAGGGGTGGAAGCAGATGTAGTGGTTAGCTATGATAAACCTTCGATGTGGTTTAACATCAGGTCGAAAACATTTGATAACTTGTTGGCGTTAGCCGCAGAGCGGGCAAAGGAGTAACTATGGAATTTAGAGAGTTTTTAGAGAAAGCATCAAAAGAAGTATCATTTTCGTCTAGCAGCCAAGTTTTATATGGTCATGTTCCATCAAAAAATCTGTCTTCAATGAGTGATGATGAGCTTGAATCGCTTATTTTTGAGCGTTCATGGGTGTCAGGTGGTCAAACAGGCAAAAGCTGCTGGGGTGGTGAAGGCTATTCTCGAAGTGCTGATACCCCAGAAGACATTACACCTGATGTAGCCAAAGTGATGGTTGCCGTAGGTAAATCTAATTTTAGCTTTATTGAATATATGGCAAAAATTCAGCCTTTGGTTAAATCGACTGAATTGAGTGACAGTAGTGACTATTATGGTAACTACTCTAACTATGCAAGGTTGTATGTCAATTTGAAAGAGTTGTATGATGTGTTGTACCCTGTTGATGAGTGACAATCAATAATCTTTTTCCTATAAATCTAATGCGATTATATCAGGAGAAAAATAATGATTGAATTTAAAGAGTTTATTAAAAAAGCAACAGTATTTGCGAATGTTTCAGTAAGTGTGATGGATTCGCGTGATTACTCATTAACTGTATCATGTATCGAAGCGTTGGATGATAAGGTGCTGGAAACTGCTGTTATTGAAAAAGTATGGGTTTCTGGTGGTATCTCAGGCAACGATTGCTATGAGCATTTGAATCGTGAAGTCGATGATGAACAAGGCATTATTCCAGAGGTTTTGGGGTTGTTGAGAAGTTTAGGTCGTGATGACGTTGACATTTCGTCTGTTAGCAATTTGGTTCAGTTCCACAGTTTTGACGAAGAACCAGATTACTACTTCAACTACTTTGTTTATTCAAAAGTGTACGTTAGCTTGAAAGAGTTGTTTGATAAGTTTGTGGTCAACATGACATAACTTATTAGACATTTTAGTTTACAAAAAATACCTCACTTTTGTGGGGTTTTTTGTTGTCGGTGTATTTTAATTCTGTTATACTATTATTATTGACTTATTTTGCTATCAGACAAAGGAGAAAACACATGAGTCGTGGCGAATCTACGGAAATGATTTCAACTACCTTATATGTAGGTTGGTTGTATTTGAAAAATATAAGAAATTATTTGAATGATCTTATTGACAATAAAGGTTATCAGATTCAATATGAAGAATCATTACAGATCTTCCAGAATAAATTTGTTTTATATGGCACTCAACGTGATATTATGTATGCTCAAAATAAGATTCAACAATATTTAAATGGTTTTTCATTTTAAGCAAAAAGGAATGTATAAACATCCCTTTTTTATTCTTTCTATACTATAAAAATAAATTTTAACTATTTCTATCAACCAGTAATCCTAACATTGACACTTTTTTGGATTCCTTTATTGTCTTTAATGCAGCATCAATTCCTTCTCTTTTGTAAAGGTTAATTAAGTACATATCTGTATCTTTATATTTTTTAACCATCTCGTTATTTACATGTAATTTAGTCATTGAAATATTATCACCCATTTTTTCTTTTAAATAAGTTTCATCATAACTTATATGATTATTATAAAAATTTTCAACCATACTAAAAACTTCTTCGTTACTTGGTTTATTGACTGATGTATATAAGAAAAAATCTATATAATTTTTTTGATTATTTGTTAATCTTTCCAATGTTGTAACACCATCAGGTTTGCTATCTACACCAAATAATGTAGTATAATATTTATTTATTGGTGTTCCAACTTTTTCTAATTTTTTTACTGTAATAGCTGATTTATTAGCGATATCAACTGATAATATATTGGCTTGTAGATTAATAACAAATGAAAATGCTAGACATCCAGCAGTAGTTAATAAAAGACCAACTTTATTTTTAAATTTAAAATTATACACCCATATTGAAGCTATAAGAGCAATAACAAAATGATAGATACCAAATGATGAGATATTTGGCTCACCTAATGATGGTGGGTTATCGGAGAAAAAAAATACATTAATTATGCTTATAATCGTCACTATTGATAATTGCACAATTAGTGCTATAGCTATTCTTTTTGATAATTCGCTTTCACCTTTATACAAAAAAATAACAAAATAGTTTAAAACTAAAAAAGTAATATAGATTATACTAAAATAATAATCATTCTTATATTTCCAATATTCTTCTGGAGTTCCTGTTGATAAATCAGCAGAAGGAATTATAGCGTTCAAAAATCCAGCCGAATCTAGAACCCCAAAGAAAGCAATTGCTATTAATGCTAAATTTATTAGTAAGAAAGCTAATAAAGTTTTATTGCCTAAAAATTGTATTTTTTTTATCATAATTTAAACTCCATAAATTGTTGATTACCTTTAATATATAGTGGATGTTTTGGCATTCCTGCTTTTGTTGTTCCTAAACAGTACATTTCTACATTCAGTTGTTGAAGCATTTTATAGACTTCAATGACTCTTTCTATTTTTGCATTAGCACCCCATGCACATATGATTTTTTTGTGTTTAGAAAAAAGATTATAGAGGTGGCTATCATTTTCATCACCAACTGGATTATCTGTGATCCATAGATTTTTAGGGTTTGCTGAACGATAGGCGTAAAGATTGACCACTTTTAATGAGTCGTGCCCATTATCTTTGGCAAATTGCATACATCTTTTAATGGTGGGATCATCTATTTGATCATCTGCTGTACTGGGATTGAGCATACAGAAGATGGCTGGATTATTGGCATTTAATACAAAATCTCTTCCCAACTCATAACGGTATTGCTGACAGATACTGATAATAGCTGTTTTCATATATTTTCCTCTTTCTCTAATGATATATAAAAACAATAACAAGTCAAACCATTTTAAGTTTTTTATTACGTTTTAATAAATATATATTATGCAACTATATATAAAGTATTATTGACTTTATTTCCATCATATTGTTGACTTCTTTACCACATAGGGTAATTTTGAGCACTATATCTCATGTAAAAATACATTTCATATTGTGCTTACTTTTTATACAATAAAATTTTTCCACAGAAAAAAACATAACAAAGTTTTCTATAAAATAGGTTGATTCATGACCTATTTTTTGTTATACTCGTTGCTATTAAAACTAATGGAGATACACCAAAATGAATCGTTTTCCAAAAATTCAACATATCAATGATATTTTGCCAGCTTTGGTTGGTAAAGATTATATTGGTGTAAATAAACAGTCGAATGGTGCTACTGTGTTGTGCTATAACATTAGCAATGGGGACTCGTTTGCGACTCCTTTTGAAAAAGAATGCCGTGGTATCACGTTTGATCGTGATGGTAAAATTGTCAACCGTCCTTTGCATAAGTTTTTTAACTTGGCAGAGCGTGATGAAGTGTTGCCACAGAATTTGAACTGGGATGATGTCGTAGCTGTCTTCGATAAAATGGATGGCTCGATGATTACTGCTGGTGTTTTTCATGGTGAAGTCTTTGTGAAGTCGAAAAAATCGTTTGAATCTGATGTGGCTGTTGCTGCATTGGCTTACGTTCATGCGAACCAAAAGTATGTTGATTTCATCAAGCATTGTGCAGCCACTGATTTGACACCAATCTTTGAATATACTTCGCCAAACAATCGTATTGTTTTGCGTTATGACGAAGAAAAAATGACTTTGTTGCATGTTCGTAACACTATCACTGGTGAGTATTTCATGCCAGATGAAGTCGCTGCATTGGCACAGTCATTTGATATTCCAGTAAACGCTCCGTTATTTGGTAAAGGTTTTGACTTGGCTCAATTGCTGCATTCTTTGAATACTGTTGAAGGTATTGAAGGCTATGTGATTCAATTCCGTAGTGGGGAAATGGTTAAAGTTAAAACTCGTTGGTATGTTAATTTGCACCATGCGGTTACCTTTGTTCGTATTCGTGATATTGCTCGCTTGGTTTTGTCTGAGAAAATTGACGACTACATTGCATTCGTTAGTTTGAATGCACCAGACGCTGATTTGTCTCAAATTCATCATATTAATGACACTATTAAAGGTGAAATCGAAGGCATCAAGAAAGCAGTTGCAGATATTTTGGCTCAGCATCAAGGTGCAGATTTTAAAACATTGGCAACTACTTATGTAGGTCATCCATATTTTTCATTTATCATGACAACTGCTCGTGGTAAAGAAGTTGATTATTTGGATTACTACGAACGTAACCGTTTGAAAGAAGTTTGGTCTTTGGAACAAGTTGACTTGGGTGACTTTACTGGATCTGACGATTCCGATGATACAGAAGTGCCAGTTGATGATGCTTAACTTTAAGTATTCAGCTTCTTCATAAACGCTCTTCGGAGCGTTTTTTTATTTTAAATATCCTTTATTTATTGACTTTCCCTTAATTGATTATACGATATATACCAATTCTTGGAGATCATTTAAATGGAAAAACAACAATCAAATTCAAAAATAGTTTTATCTATCATTTTTTCTTGTACCAAAAATGTAATTCTGGCCGTACTGGGTTTATTTCTTTGTTATTTTTTACTTAATAAAATTACCAATAATTGGTCCTCTATATGGGGTGGTATAGTAGGGTTTTCTCAACTTTGGATTCCAGTAGTTAATTTTGCAGCAGAACATATGTTAGCATTATTAATTCCAAATGTCCTATTATTTGTTTGGCTGATCTGTATTGTTACAAAACTTGAGAATAAAGAAATTAAAATCCCTTCTATATTATATATATTACTGTTTCTTTTATTATTGTCATCTGGAGCTTTATTATTAATATCGGGTATCAAATTGTTATCTAGTATATTTTCTTTCTTTGCTTGTATTTTGGGAGTTGTTATACTGTTTTTATCAACCTGTATAATTATTTCTTTTATTGTTGAGTTGTGTTCTACTAAAGAACCTGTTGAGACACAAAATTCACCACAACAATTGGATTTATTTGAAGACAATAAATAATTTAAATTATAGATAGAAAGATACTTTTAAGGTGTCTTTTTTTTTGATTTCTTTTTTATGATATGCTATTATGCTCAAATCAAAAAATATGGGGATAATATAGTGATTAATTTGGTAACTGATGCAAAACTTATTAAATCGATTAAAGCAGGCTTAGCTGATAATACTGTCCAACATCCTGCAATTCGGATTGATCAATGGGTCTATAATTCTGATATTTTCCGAAACCTTTCTTATGATGCAAATGGATTTAAAGCTTCTGCTGATATTATCAACTATCTCTATTGTTCTTCTTATAATGATTTCTTGAAAGCCTATCATGTTCAAAAGAGTAGTTTTGTTTTTGACACATTCCGTCGCTATAAACATTATGCTTTGGAATATGTGACTGATACTGACACTTATTATTTTACCCTCAGTTATAATGCTGATCGTGGCATGGATTTTATTTTCTATCCTCATCTATTGAAAAATGGTTTTGATACCGCAGCCTATTCCGAATTTGATAGCACTATTTACCTTGAATACGCTAAACTAATGTATTCATTTTTAACTGAGTTTTATGCTTCTATTTTAAACCATTTGTTTGATAGTTATGATTTAAATTCAATCCTTAGCTATTTTGAAAAATCATATCGAAACTCAAAAGGTGCCATTTCTGTACTTGGGGCTTTTGAACAAAGTAGAGATATTTCTATGTTAATGCCAAAATTGTAATGATTTTATCGACAAAGATGTTAGCATATGTTAACATCTCAATTAGTTTATTTTATGAGATTTCTCAATGAAAATGCCTAATTTATATCAGCTAATGGCTAACCCAGAACTACTTAAAGATATTTTTGTTCAAAAAAACTTGATTCCAAATGAATACTCTATGAATGAATGGTCAAAGATGACTCCTAGCGAGGGAGAATTTGCTTTTTGTTCTGGTGTTCAACCTGTTACAAATAAGGCAGTAACTATATATTCTGTTTACTCAGAAGATATTTTTCATTCTATTTTATTTCCTGATTATTCAATAAATCAACTTCGACAACTGAAGGCATTACTTAATTTGGTTGAAACTGTTTTTTCTAAAACGTCTTCTAATCATAATTGTTACAATAAAGTTATGTTTGCTAATAATTTTTTAACTGTATCAAATAAATCCTTTACTATATTATACTTAAATAATCAATTCCGGTTGAGCAAGTATGCGAATGTAATCCTTTCAACTAATCATTTGTTCCTTCCTAATTTAGAATTTGAAACGTTATATACCACCATTTTAAATCATTTTAATGAAAAAATTAAAACTCTTCTTACTGATGAGATTCCTGTTGTAACTACAAGTACTGCCATTTATTTACTGCAGGAAAAAAATAAAGATTTTGTTAAAAGGACACATAAAAATCGTATTGTGAAGCCTATTGATATTGATGGATTTTATAATTATGTAGCCAATTCAGATTCATCAGTCCAAATGATTTATTATGCAGATTATGAAAAGAATAAACCATTGTCTAATAATTTTGTTTATGTCATTGATTTTAGTAAATCCTGTAAGTTCGTAGTTGGCATTCAAAAAATTAACAAATTAAAAAAGATGTTGTCTTCAATAATGCTTCATAAGGATATTATTGAATTAATGCAATTGTTATCTATTGCCCAATTTTATAGCAATCTATTCCATTCTGACTTTAATAATAATTATGTGGAATTTACTTATTATGATATTTTAAAATTATCAAAATAAAAATTAGCCTCTAATCCAACATATATGGAAATTTCAATGGGTATTTTCGATTTTGAAATAACTGATAAATTTGTAATTCATAATTATATTGAGCATGAAGCTCAATCTTTTTCCACAGTTAAAGAAGCCTATACTTATCTATTCAATTACATTCAGAAAGAAATTTGTAAAAAATTAGACAGTCAAATTACTTCGATTACTAATAAAGATTTGATTGTTTTGGATATGATCATTTGTTAATTTTCTTGATTTTTTTTGCTTTACATCAAGCATCATGGTATAATGGGCATATCTTTTAAATCAATGAGGTTTAAGCCTTATGTCCGCTACAAACCAAAATATTAAAATTATTCTCAATAGTTTTTCAACTATTTTTAAGAATCATCATCTGAATGGTCTGCCTTTTGATTGGAGCTTTAATCCTATGGCAGAAGTCAGTCAATTTTTTAATGCTCAAGCATTAGGTGCGTATGATTGTTTTACTTTTGAATTAGATAATCAGCAAGTTGTTTTTTATGGGACATATGGTGATGAAGACGCTGATGAGCATGTAGATGAAGATATAAACCTTCTTACTAAAGGGTTTTGCTTTTACATTGACCATCATTTTTATTGTTTTGACATGGATAAAAAAGGCACACTTATTCGTTTTCTGAAAACAAAAGAGTCTTTCCATGGAGATCCTGAATTTTTTGTAAAAAAACGATCTTTTTATCATTATCGCCCTAAAAAAGAACTCTCTTTGCAAGGGTTTGAGCAATCTTTTAACTTAGCTGAACATACTGAGGCAAGGAACTGGACCAGCGGGCCACGTACTAAATTTAATCTTGAAGAATTCGTAGTGGTGTGATATCCTTATTCAAAATTTGAGGTGACGTATGACGACGCACTATCTTTCCATCTACAATCGTGAAACGACTGCTATCAACAATAATGGGATTACTGATCCAACTACCAGTCTTCTTAAAGTTGAAGGTGAGTTGTCTGCAGTGGTTCAGTCCGCTGCTAAATTTATCGTCACTGATGGTGTCTTGGTTAAACGTAAAGAAGGTAGTCTCTACCCTAAAGGCAATATGAATGAAGCATTGTCGCCAGCACAAATGGAACTTTTAGAACTCAACTATTCAAGAACAACCACTAAATATTTTAACACTTCTTACAAAATTGAGGCAATTTTGGCATGAGTATTAAACTTAACAAAGATGAAGTTCAGCTTTTTCAACCTAAATATCGTAATCGGTCACATGCTCGCATGGATTTTGGTGATTGGCAACGAGAACTCAATCGAAAAATAAAACGCCAGATGCCAGAGGATCTGTGTTTTTCGGTATCTGTTCGTGATCACTTTTTGGATCGGGTGATGGATCGTGAAGCTGATCCACGTCATGTTAAGAAATTGATTGAAGACACTATTCAAAAAAGAATGTGTGAAATTCTCTTTTTTGGTGCTCTGCGTAAAGATTTTCCACGAATGGTTTTTACTGACACTATTCATCATGTGATGACAACATGGTCAGAGCACAATCGAACCATTATCTTGCGTTCCTATTTTTGGAATCCTGACCGCCTTGAAGGGATTAATCCAGAGTTTACCTTAAATCCTCATGGTTGAAAAAGTCATTGCACAATTGTTTTTTTATTGCTATACTTGTGCAATCACACTACTGGAGATTAAATAATGTTGAAAGAAATGTCTGCACACACTCAGGAACTTATTGTCGAATCACTGAATAGCGTTGTTACTCGCCTGACTTGTTTTAATGGTGATATTGCTGTTCTGATGCAGGATGAAGCTGAACCCTATCAGCGAATTAATGATGCTGTTACTGATAAGCTTGAAAACGTTGTTGAACTCTTTACCGAAGATGGACATGTTATTGATGAAGTAGACGCTTATGCCAAAATGGTAGTATTGAAAGCTCTTAATGAACGAATTAAAGAACTTGAAACTTCGTTGTCTTATTTTGTCCAATTTTTCGAAGTGCTCCCGACTGACCCAGTGATTGCTGCTTATCAGTCCAAAGTCAAGGCTCTTTATGGTGCTCAAATGGAATTTTTGACGGCTGTATAAGGATTAGTGTTTTATTCATAAGCCATCATCATGATGGCTTTTTTGTTGCTCTTTTTTCTTTTTTGTATTATGATGCTAGTCTTACTAACCAAATAGGATTATCTCAATGAATTTTAATGTTGATGACCATGTTGTCGAATTGACTAATATTGATCAATGGCGTCATGATGACACCTTTAAAGCAGAAGTCTTTGTTCATGATTTCTATAAGCGAGTCAAGTTGATTGATACTGACACTTTTATGGTTATGTCAAATCGTCAGCCTATTGCTAATTACCCTGAATTTCTACCTGATGATGTAGTATTCTCTCAGTTTAGTGGGCTTAATGAAGATAATTCTCGTGTTTTGTTTAACCTTAAACCACATCTTAAAGCACTTAAAGAATCTATGCGAGAAAACACTGAACTTCAGGTGTTGCACGCAGGTATTTCTGATGATGATGCTGATGATTTCTTGGCTTATATCAAAGCTTTTAAAAACCACTTTTTGAGATATTTTGATCGTCTTCATCAAGGTTTTGACACTCCTAAAATGGTTGACTGAGAACAGCCATTTTGATAAAATAATTTTACTAAATCATTCATTATTAAAGGTAAATTTTATGTCAAATAATGCAATTACTATCAAGCGTATTGGTACTGCTAACAATGTTATGTACAACAATGTACTCATTGGGTGCTTTGAGGATGGCGATACTGAAATGCTGATGACTATTATGGCCAAATCCCTTGACACTTACAGTGAAAAACTCAAAAACGAGATGGTTGATCTTATGCTGGAAGGTTGCAATAAGGCTGTTGATATTTCTTGGGACATGTATCGTAAAGGTCAGTCCAAATCGACTGTTCAAAAATTCATCAACATGACGTTCCGTTTGGCTCAATAATAATTGTTTTTATTGGAGAATAGAAAATGGCCATGAAAATTGTAAAAGTTGAGCATATGGAATGCAAACCAGTGAGTAGTGTCTATTATGACGACCGTTTTGTTGGATTTATTGAAGATGGTGACTCAGTAGCTATCGAACGTCTGATGAAAGATGTTCTAAAAAGGCATATTGCGGATGAGCGAGAAGGTTGGTTGAAAACACTTGTAACTATGGCCAAACTTGCGTATAATCTACCACATGATGAAGTGTCGGAAGACCGAATGGTCGAAATTATCAAAGAGAACTTTAAAAGGAATCATTAGCATGAAATATCTTTCTCTTTCCACTGATGTAAAAGCTGTTGCTGCTGCATTGGGAATTCAAAGTTATAAAATCAAAGAGACGATTGAGGCGGCTCTTTCGGTAGTGGGTATCAATTACCCAAACTTTGAAGACTGGTTTGGGAAAATTTTCGTTGAAGCTCTCCGAGAAGATACTCGCCGTGATATTGTCTTGGCGATTGAAGGCACTCAAATTGCAGGTGTTCTGATTCTTAAAGACATGGATGGTGAGAAAAAAATCTGCACATTGGTTGTATTCCCTGATTTCCGTAAACAAGGGATTGGTAATGAATTCTTTGAGCTTGCTTTTGAATACCTTGGCACTCGTAAACCCTCTTTGTCGATTGCACAAGACATTGTTCCAAGCATGGCAGGATTTATTCGTAAGTTTAAATTTAAGCTGACAAATATTGATCAGTCTTACAATAAAAATAAAGCAGAATTTTACTACAATTGAAAAAAAGAGTTGACTTTATAGCTGGTTTGTCCTATAATTAAAAACATTGCGGAAGTGATGAAATGGTAGACGTGCTGGTCTTAGAAGCCAGTGTCGAGAGACGTGTGGGTTCGAGTCCCACCTTCCGCACCAAATTTATAAAAGGCTCACATGTGTGGGTCTTTTTTTTAAGCATAATTTGTAATTGTCTTCATTTTTAAGGTGGTTTTGTATGAGTATCCCAGTCTATGATGACTTCATCACAAAGTATAAAACAGATAAATTGATCGAGCGAAATCCTTATCGGTTTTTTCAGCAATCTGAACATTACTACGATGTTAAAAGATCCCGATATATTGATATTTCTGAAATTTTTAATAGCTTATATGAAGAAGGTCTAATTAGCTACACACGCACTGATTGTCCGGTGATGGATATTAATCAATTTGATGAACGATTTAAAATTTTTGATGCTATTGGTCAATCACATTTTAAAAATCGAGAAATTATTCAATTATTAACTCGTATGGATTTAAATCTCATGAAGCCTGATTGCTGGATTCATAATCCTCCTTTTTCTCATCGTGCTATTACACCTACATTTTTACCTGTCAATGTTGAAGTTCATTTCAACACAAGCAGTAAGCCTTATGAGGCTATTCGAAAGGAAATGTATATAGATGTTTGTAAAGCCTATATCAACTTGTTCATTCCCGATTGAATTATTGTCTATATTATGCTATAATTCTTAAAATTTTTAGAGGAATTACCATGCATAGCCTTGATCTCATTTTGAAAAATATGATTCTGTCGGCTCCCCATCTTTATCCTGCTGTTTGGCAATGCTATGTGACAATTTTCATTGATCCAGAAACTGAGTTTACTTTTGACAATGCTTGTGTTCAAGCTCCATTTGAAGTAGACAGTTCACCTGTAATCAATGAACGCTATCTCGATATTTATAAAGGACTAGCAACTACTCCTGTTTGTGAATTGAATTATGATATGAAAGTATTTATGCATAATTTCGTTAAAGACAATATTGACATGATTGTTAAACAAAAATGTGCCTACACTGAATATATTGAACCTGCTCTTAATGATTTGGAAATGCTAACTGATCAATCACCTGTTTGGTTGATCGATCATACTTATCCAAATGATATTGTTAAAGCGGCTCAATTTGTAATGGAGAAAGTTAAGCATTTGCTGTGGTATCATTTTGGGCTGCATCATTCACCAGCACGACCAATTGAGCGTGACGCTTGGCCAGAAGTGTGTTATCATGATGCCTATCTTAAAGTGTGTGCCCGTATTGATTTTCTGAAGAATAAAGAGGTATCGACCTATGAAACCCATTGAAGTGATTGAAGCCATTATTGGCAAATACAATCTCTCTTTTTCAACTCGTTGGCGAGTACTGGAACAACTTTTTCTGGTTAATGGTAATGGTTGTTACTGGAAAAGAGATGGATCTATTGATACTGACACTTCGGATTATGAAGTTGGAGTTTTGTCCGAAAATAGCACTATTAAAATGCTGAAAGAATCCTTGAATATGATGAAAGATTATGATTGCCCTGCAATTACTGATAGCTATCATCTTAAAATTAAATTTGAGGAAGGTTTGGATAAATTCAAACAAGAACATTTCAAAAAAATCGCAGCTCATCAGTTTTTCTTTTTTGATGTTCAACGCCCTACATTCAAAGACTTGTCTCGTGCATCGTTTAATCACTTGTTTTATGAAGTTCCTGCTAATGTTCAGCCAGAATGGAAGGCATTGATTATAGAAACTGCTAGCATTGTTAAAGCTGCAGTTAAAGAAAGTTATTACCTTGGCGGTGAATTAACTGCATCCACATCGTGGAAAAATGAACAAGCCTATTCTTTTTACATGGCAGCAGAAAACCAGCTAGAATCTTTAAAATGATTTCTTGATTCTATTGATTTTTTGTCCTACTGTGTTATAATGTCCTTCTTAATTTAGGGAGGTCATTGTCATGTCGAACAATCATGAAATCGAAAATCTTGAAGATAAAATTTTCACGACCTTACGCCGTAATGGAAACTATTCCATTTCTAAAAACTCGATGAATATTTACACCCCTATCCTTACTGTCCTCAATAAGATGAGTGAAGAAGGTTTGGTTGTAAAAACTGACAGCCCTAATAAAATTATTTTTACTGCTACTGAAAAAATGGCTCCTACTGTCATTGTTCGTGGAGTAACTGCAGATAAAGTGCGTTCTGGCTTTCATCTCTGCCGTCAAAAAAATGATGAAATCGTAGCAAAAGTAACTTCTCGTAATCGTGAAGTCTATATTAAAGATCTTGACTTCTTGGGTGTAGTTCACTCTGTTGAAACTAAAGAGTGCCCTGCTAATATCTGGGAAAGACTGACGTTTAGAAAAAATAGTGTCAAAACCATTATCAAATTCAAATACAAAACTTTGGTTGTTGATCCTGACACTGAATTGATGAAAATTCGTTAATTAATGGCATAATGACAGTATCAATTTGTCTAATGTCAATCGTCTATATCAAGCACTTCGGTGCTTGTTTTTTTTATTGGCTTCGTTATAATATTTTCATTTACTGGAGATTGCCATTGTTTAACCGAATTGCCCTTTTTACTTTTCTTGCCATGTTGGCTGGCTGTGGTGGCGACACTGTTATCAGCGAAGGCACACGAGAATTCATTGTACTCGAATATGATGAACCCTACGGTTTTAGTGTAACCCTTGAAGATTTAATTACACATGAAATCTACAAAGACGTTCCAGTGTCTAGCACTTGTGATGATTATGCCAAATTAAAAATCGATTCAATTTGGACATTCCCTGTAACGACTTATGTAAATAACTCAGGTAAATCCTATTCCGTTATAGATGCTACTGATCTCTGTGATAAGCTTAAAAAAATTCTTTAAAATCCTTTCATATTATGTTATTATTAGATATTCTTCATGATAAAGGATATCTAGAATGACTTCAACACTCACTCCCTTTAAAACACTTATCGAATCATTCAAAGCAGTCGTTGCAAAATATAAATTTTCAGAATTTATTGTCTCTGCTTTTATTTTTCAAATCTCTTGTGCATTAGCCATGACTGGAGCTTTTTTGTATGGTGTTGATGTTGAACGAAGGGAAGTTATTGTATTTACCGCTATGAATGGTGTTTGGTCCTTTTGTTTGTTAGGTTTTATGACATGGCTTTCAGCGTTTAATAAATTACCAGATCGTTATCATAGTTGGAGTACGATTATTAACTATGTAGCCACACTCTTACTGATTCCTTATGTTTTCCTAATTTCAAAAAGTAGTATGATTTTATACCCTATTATCTTTTTTGGGATTAACATCTTTAATTTATGTGTTTTGCTACACATTTTCAATTTTAGAACACATTACCATCACGATTGGTCATCCATTCGTAAACTAACTGAAAAACGTTCTGGTTTTGATATTGTCCTGACCATGGGCATTAAGCTACAATTGATGCTTCCTGTTGGTTTAGTTACATTTTACTTTGATAAATTTATTTTAGGTGATAAAGAATATGAAATCTATTACATTGTTAAATATTTTGTAGAGCATGGCTTAGATTTGGCAACTGTGACTATCGAAGACTTTCAGCTTTATGATATGATTAAGTATTAGCGGTTGATTCTATATTGTTTCTTATGATATAATCGGAAAATGAATGGTTATGAAATAGGTCATAACCGACACTCAATCTTATGAGGTTATTATGCGACTATTATCCGCCCTCCGTCGATTTAGTTATTCTACACTCTTTTTTATTTTTGCTTCCGTGGTGAGTATCTATATTACCTTTCATAATATTACACCAGAAACCAGCAAATTCTTTTATGCTATTGGAGGGTTTACTTCAGTATTATTTGGTTTTTCAGTCATGTTGAATGGTTTGAATTACTTGCTGTTATCTCGTGATATTTTCTATTCTAAATGGTCATGGTTGAACTATATTATTGGAATCATCATGCTTATTTCTGTTGCTGTGATACCCGCAGAAGTTATTGTCACCTTTATGATTATTTTTGTAGCTTCTGTTTTCAATATTTTCTTGTTTTTTGCTATACTTCACTACCGAACAATTAATTCAGTTGATATTAATAAGCTACATCAATTATTTCCAGAAGAAAAAATCTTTAAATTCGATATTGATTTTGATTTCAATAATGACTTTCTATTGGAATATAAAAAGAAAAATAAAGATGACTTTAATATTTTTGGCATATCTACGTTGGGTAAATATGGTATTTGCTTAATTATGCCTTTTTCTAATGTTGTTTATTCGGCTGGTTGGTTTTACTTTAATGATCTGTCTTTTGAAGATGATCACCTTATTACCGCTTTCAAAAATGCTAACATTCGATTTGGCACCGCCACCGCAGATGAAGTCAAATTAGTTGAAATGGTAGACTATTAAAATAGCTATCATTTTTAGTCATTTTCAGGTATAGTACAAAAAAATTGGAGAGCATCACATGTCAGAAGATACACATAAGCCTGTCAAAATTGTTCCTTATATTCCGCATTATGCTCGTGTTGGTAATGAGGTATTAATGGAGCATGAACGTGATTTCTATGACCGTTCTGGCAACCACGCTCGTGTTACCAGTGTTGTCTATCGTGATAAAAAAGGTGCTATTCATCAAGAGGATATTCGTGTAAAATGGCTTGAAATCAAACCAGCATCGAAACCAGAAAAAGCTAAAATCACAGTGAAACGTGCTTATATCAATATGATGGTTTGTAGTAATGGTTTGTTCTTTTATGCTACACTTCAACTTTCAGATGGTCGTATTGAGTCTCCATCCTGCTCAAAAGATCTGTATCGTTCACTTTATACCATTGCTTATTGGGCGGACATGTTTGGTATTGATCCTGATATTTATGAAGCCAACGAACATGTTTCTACTGAGGCTATTAAAGCTGCCTATGACGAAATTGAATTGATGGTTGACGTGTTGAAAACTAAAAAAACTTACTTTTAAGAGGATCGCATGATGAAAATGATTACACTTTTTTGGGCATGGTTTCAACTGACTTACCCCACTCGAAATGTAGAAACCCTTCGTAACCGAGTCAGAACTCTGGCTAGTCGTCTAGAAGTGTATGCAGAACGTACAAAAGATAGTGATTCTGCTGATCGCATGGAAATTGTAGCACGAGATGGTCGTGAACTAATTTATAAAATGTGGCTTATTCCTGATCGAGATAAAATTGAACATTTGAACAAGTTGATTAAGGTTATGAAGTCTATGACTAAGCTGAATCGTTGCTAATGGTTCATAAATATTATTAGTTCATTAATTATAAGCTGCTATCCATGATTGGAGAATTCAATGAAAAACGAAGAGATGACTAAATTAACTATCTTGATTAATGTGTTGAAAGATAACTTTCATGATTATTACAAAAAACAGATTGATTGCGATTTTCTTAGTTATTTTAACGAAAACGATCCGTTTGATAATATTGCCTATCTTATGGAACATGTTCGTAAACTCAAAGTAAATGATACTATTTATTCAAGCTATTTACAGCATTGTTATGCTATTTATGAGGAACTTAAAAGCCTTGTTATTTTAGAACTTAAAGAAAGGCAAAAAAATTATATTGATCTCATTTCTGGTAAATTTACTCATCAGTCTAAAGATCTCTCTTTATTACTTCAATTAGGAATTAATGATTCTTCTAAAATTGATGAATTATATAATATAGTTAATAATGATAATCAACAGCTTTTTACTTCTATTATTCTTAATCTTATAGTTAGCTTTAAAAATTTCGAAGTTGAAAAAAATAGTAAGATTTCAAAATTTAATCAATATACAAAAGCATTCTATACTACTTTAATTCTGTTAAAATCTGGACATACCGTAGATATTAAGGAATTTCAGATTGAAAATTGAGCCTGATCTGCCCGTATCCCTATATGGTTAAGACAGTTAGGCAATAGTCCGGTGGCAACCTGCCAGTAATGGCTTCTAGACGACTGATTGGTGTCGGCAAATCCGGTGTAATGGTGAAAATCCATTAATAAGAAAAGACCTTCGGGTCTTTTTTTGTTTTTCATATAATAATTTTGACAATAAAAAAAGGCTTTTTTCAAAGCCTTTTCGTTTTCAAGTTAATTGCCTTCATTCTTTTTTGTAATAACCTACTGCAAAATGTGTCATGAAATAGCACCATTCTCGACCGGCACTTCTAAAATCAGCAAGCCCCAGTTCTACAAGTTCCCTAAATACGATTCTGACTTTATCATAAATGACAACTTTTCTAAATCTAAATAAAAATGAGAATAATTCTTATATCCAAATATTATAAAGATAGCGATTTTTAAAATAACTGTTGACTTTTTTTAGAATCCTATGGTATTATTACACCACTAGATAGAGATGGCACTGGAATCGCCTCACAGAAAGGGTAGACCATCTCATAGGTTCAGCGGCGATTGGTTGGGTTCGAGGCCCAGATCTAGTAATGGGACTTACATTGTGTGAGTCCTTTTTTTTTGGAGATAAATTATGGAGTACACTCATAAGCAATACACCAAGGCTACTGGATTAGTCATGTTGCTTGTTCTCATTTCTTTTTGTATTAATGCAGCCATTGTCAATCCATTTGAAAGCTTGCCTTATTTCATTCGTATTCTGATCATTGTCGCTGGGTTAGCTTCTTGCTTTGTCTTGTTTAAATCTCGTTCATATCTTGTTCAAGCTGATGGATCTACCATTGGTAAAATTCTTCTTTCCTTGTTCATTTCTATCACTTTGTTCACTTCATTGATGTTCATCTTCCAACCACAAATAAAAAGTCTTATTGTCAGTAAAAAATATGATGATTACTATGTTCGTATTGCCGAAGATGATAGGAATCAAACAGCCTATTACTATTTCGCAGTGGCCAGAGCAAAAAACAGCGAACGCTATTTGGTCAATTTTGAAAAAAATCATGTAATGTTGAACTTTATGTATCTTCCGCCAGAACGCTTAGCTATTTTTGAGAATTATATTAAAAATTCTCATGATAAAAATCTAATAAGACTTTATGAAGAACTCAATAAAGACAATAAGTTGAGTTTGAAAGAAGTCATTCAGTTGCAAGAATTAATAAATAAATATGGAGTTAACAATGAAAAATAGCCTTTTTAAAAGATTTCACAAAAGAATAGAACCTTTTTTCCCAACTGCAGAAGAGAAAGAGCCTTGCCCAAAATGTGGTTGTAAAATGCGACACCTTATCCATCAAGACAGTAATATGTCAGCAGAAGCAAAGTTTAGTTGTATCAAATGTCAGTATTCTGAATTTCGTGGTGGCACTGGCAGTGAAATCTGGTTGGAAAAGATTTATTACGCTCGACAAAAGAACGCTCTCTTGAAGAAAATCTATTTCAGTTGAGCCTTAAATAGTGTATGCTATGTACACATCTTAAATTATGGAGATTAATGCTATGGGTAATAAAAATAAACCACAACGCTTTGAGGGTTTCTGGTGGTCTGAACGTGAACCTCATTTTCCTAAACCCGTTCATGCTGATGTGCCTTTTGAGGGGAAAGATGCTGTAGTTGAAGCTCTTGAAAAACTGGAAAAGAATATTTACCTTCACAAAGATCGTGCTGGTCGCTGTGTCTATTTCAAGGGTTCTTCCAGTTGCCGTTGTTGTGATATTCAGACTGGCTATGCTGAATACAGTTACAAAAATTGGACATGGCCTGATGGTTTGATTCATTATGTGAAGGTTCACAACGTTAAGCCTTCTGATGCTTTTTTGAAAGACGTTTTGCATATTGGTTAAAATTATTTAACTTCATTTTTCTTGATATAGTGTCTTCAAAATGATATGATAACTATCATTTTGAGGGCTTTCATGACTACTAAATTTTACAAACTTGTTGTTCATACTAAATGAGTATTATAATTAAAAATATTCAATAATATCAGGAACTTGACACCTTATTAAATTAATGTATAATTATGTTAATTTAAAGGTATTTTCAATGTTAACAGGATTAAATCAATTACATGGTAAGACAATAGAGGACATGATTAAGAGTGCTTTTCAAGGCTCTTCAGATTGTTCTCGTTCTGTTTCCTCTCGTTTCGATATCGAAGCTGCTTTCGATAAAGAACGCAATTTAGACACATCTATCAAAGCTTCTAAAAAAGATAATATTGAAATGGCCGATGCTCGCCGTTTTTTTGAAAATACAAAACCATTTAGATTGCTTATTTGTCGATATAGCCAGAAAGATAAAATGAAAGTTTTTTCAGAAATTCATGAAGTTTTTATGACTGAAGACATTTTACATTATCTGAAAGGTGAGCTGCCTTATGATATCATTGCAGAATTTCATGAGCAATTGAAATCATTCTCAATTGGTCAGCATAGAGAAGCAAGATTTTTTGCAAAAGAACGTAAAAAAGAGTTGCAGAATATCTATTCTAGTAATATCATACTCAACCCAAAGATTGATAGTGGCAATCAGAGACGACTACAATGTAGTATGAACATCAACCAGATATACGCTGCATTTCCTGACTGTTATACGATTCATAAAGAGAATTATAAAGTGTTAGGATTACCCATATCAATTTTTAGCGAATCACGAAAATTTAACACGACAGGAAATGACCATGAACTTTGAACGAGAACTTGACCAATTTTACACCAACAATAACATTGCTTCGCAGTGCTATGAACTTCTTCAAGGTTTGTTGGCTGAACATCATATTAAGCCCAGTGTTTGGTTGGAGCCTTCCGCTGGTGCTGGTGCTTTCTTTTCGATTATTCAAGAAGATAAATTGGGTATTGATATTGATCCAAAAATTGAAGGTGTCGTAAAATCAGATTTCTTGGAATATGACCTGAAAGACGAAAACTACATTACTATTGGTAATCCACCTTTCGGTAAAAATTCCAGTTTAGCTATCAAGTTCTTTAATAAGTGTGCTCAGGCATCTCAGGTTATTGCTTTTATTGTTCCAAAAACATTTAAAAAAGACAGCGTTCAAAATAAGTTGGATAAGCGTATGCACCTTGTTTTTGAATGGGACATTCCATCAAATTCTTTTAACATTAAAAAAGAAGTCGTAGATGTTCCGTGTGTTTTCCAAGTTTGGGTAAAACGTGAAGAACTCCGAGAGAAACATGAAAAAGCTCTCGTTTCGGTTGATTTCACATTTACTGACCGTCACAATGCTGACTTTGCTTTCCAGCGTGTAGGAGCGAAAGCAGGGGCTATTAAAGGTCAAGATATGTTTAACGATATTGCTGATGCATCACATCTGTTTATTGCGACTCAGCAAGCAGAAGTTATTCAAATTCTGAAAGTCATTGATTGGTCTGACATTAAGTTTAATACGGCTGGGAATCCAAGTATTTCTAAAACTGAATTGATTCATGTTTATTCTCATTATAAAGCCAATCTGGTAGATATTCTTGGTGATTATTTGCTGTTCAATTTTGATGATACATTGTTCTTGACCTTTACTTTCAATGGGAATATTTTTAAAATTAAAGTAGACCCTTCTGTGGCTGATTTCAATGATGTCAGTCATAAAGTTGTATTGGGTGGTGTAGAATTTAATTTGTTAAAAAACCATTATCAAGAACTCAAAAAAATTATAGTTACACAATAAAAAATGCTTGCCTACAGTGTGTTATTTTGGTAGAATGGCTACATTGAATGAGAACACAGACATTCTTTTCAATGTTAAATGGCTGATTGGCAGAATGGTCATGCACCGGATTGCAAATCCGAGTACGGGGATTCGATTTCCTCATCAGCCTCCAAATTAAAAAAAAGACATCATTAGATGTCTTTTTTTATTGACTTTTATTTAAAATTATTCTATTATTTTGAAATTATTGGATATTTATAATTTTATGAGAAAGAAAAATACTATACATGATATATTTTCGTCTAAAGCGGATGTAGATGTGTCTTTGAATAATATGATTACTGTTCAAACAAAGTTTACACTTTGTACTGATGATCATATAATATTGAATAAAATTATGGAGCATCTTAATTATTGTAAATTTATGTATTTTACTTTATTTACAAACCCTCAAAAAATGTCAGCATTCATGAAAGACAATGCATTAACTTTAAAAAAAACTATCAAAGATAAAGAAATTGAAATAATTGAAAAATTTAAAGTAGTTTTTTGTAGGGTTTATGGCATATCATCACGCCAATATAATTCTATTGATTTTGTTATAAAGGGTCTTATTAAATCAAACAAAACATTAATGGAAGAACGATTAATAATACTGGAAGAACAATTAAATAAAAAAATTTTAAAACTTAAAAAAATAAAAGGTGAAGTTAATCTTTTGATGATCAGTGACGGCTATAAAACCAAAAAAAATAATATTATTGAAGAATGTAAAAGAAAGAAATTATTTATATTTAAAATTAATAGAAGTATTGATAAAAAAAGGTCAGAAATTGAAAAGCTCAGTAAAGATATCAATAAAAATAAAATATCAGTTTGTTTTGGTAATAAAAAATATTTAAAAAAATTATCTTCTTTATTTAATAATAGTAGTTATGATAATAACAAATATAAACATATTAGTACAGATGCACGAAAAAAATATCATTCTGCATATCGCAAAATTTGGTCTGATTCAAGACTAAATCAATTTTTTTTGTTAGGGTCTAAAGATGAATCTTGTGGTAATTCATCTTGTTTATTTTCGAGACAAGATAATGGAACTTATAGTGCAAGAATATCTATTCCGAAAAAAGTAATTGAAGATTTATCTTTAACTAATAAATTCCTTACCATAAATAATATTGAGTTTAACCATAACGAAAAAGAAATATTAAATTGCATAAATTTAAATAATGAAAGAAAACAAAAAGAGCAAGAATATGTTAAGAAATTAAAAAATAATGATAACAGTTTATATGATAATGATAATAAAATCATTAAAGAGGCGGCTTATTTAGAAAATTATGGTATGGCTTTATCATTTAGATTTATTAAAGAAACTTTTTCAGATCCTTCAGTGAAAACAACTTCTTGGCGAATTTTAGCGTCCATGGAAGAAACTAAGCAGCCTAAATTAATATCGTCAAAAACAAATGGAGTTATTGGTCTTGATATAAATGTAGATCATTTAGCCGTTTCTAACATTAATCGTAATAAAGATTTAGAAAAAGCTTTCAACATTAAATTTGAATTTTCTGATTCTAATAAATCAACTAATAAAAGCTCTCGAAAAGAATCAATTATAAAATCAGTAAAACATTTAGTTTTATACGCAAAGAAAAACAAAAAACCAATTGTTATTGAAATTTTAGACTTTAAAAGAAAAAAAGCATTACTAAAAGAAGAGAATACTTTATTTAGTAGTACTTCAGCGAAAAGAAAAAATCGTATATTATCTTCATTTGCATATTCATTAATTATTGAAACAATAAAACAGCATGCTTACCGTAATGGTGTATCTGTCTATGAGGTAAACCCAGTTTATACTTCACAAATAGGTTGGTTAAAATATTCAAAAAAATATGGAATATCAAGACATATGGCTGCAGCATATGTAATAGCAAGAAGAACTTATGCTATTGAAGAATTGTTTGATCGAAATCAGCAGATAATTGTAAAAAATCAAATAAGAACGATACCACTACTGGTAGATAGAGGTGATTGTGAATCTTATTTTGAATACTGCAATAAGAATCTGCGAAATTTCCTAAAAAGACAAGTAAATGAAAACCGAGGAAAATCTCAAAAAAGTACTCAGGTTAATAATTTATCTGTAATATCTATTTTGCCGTTGGATAGTTAGGATTTTAGGATCTTTATATAAACGGTTCGATTCCCTCAGCTTTTGTTAAAATTTATATTTTTATAGTTTCTTATATATAACTAATACTGCTTTATGTCTAAATTTTCCATCTAGTTCTTTAAAATTATTTATAAACTTTTCCTTATTTATAAATCTTTCAATGGAGTCATAATCATCTAACTCTATTTTCAATGTATCTTCATTTTTGAAAATAAATTTAAATTTAAGGCTTTCTATATTTTTATATATAAGATCTCTTTCTGTTGACGTATATTTTGAAACATTTTCAAAATCATCATTTATTGTCGCTAGTAAATAATTCCCGCTTACTGTTGTATAATAATTTGTATTAAAACACTTTGGATCTGGATAATTATATATTGGCAACCCTAATATTTTTTTTATTTTGTCAACATCGTTTTTAAGTTCCATAATATGATATTCGTTAAAACTGGCTAATAAATTTGATTCTTTATCGTTTTTGATCATTTTAATTCCTCTTTATTTTATTGTATCTAATTAATTAGATTAAAACATTTTAACATCAAACTCAATAATGTCAAATTTTTGACAGTTATTCTTCAAGTTTCATTTTGATTTTTTCAACACTACTTGTTAGGTTTGCAGGTTGAATAGATTCTCTTGTTTTATTAATTTCTTCATACAAATAATAAGCTGTTGATCCTGTAATACCATCATGTTTTTTCTTTTCATAGTCTAAAAGATGTTGAGCATTGGAAATAACGGGATGTTTCATATCTGTGAAGAGATCTTCAAGCTTTCCTTTGTAGACCATGGCATCAAATGTAATGGCTTTCATGTTTTTAAATTCGTGAACAAGGTGCATGAGAATGAAACTCACGACAGCAAATCCGACATAGCCTATCGTCAAATAATAATACCAATGAGGTATTAAAACCAATGGGAAAATAATAAAAACAGCCATCAATAATATATATGGAGCAAACAACCATACCATACAATTTAATACAAATGGATTTTTCTTTTTATCGTATTCTTCATTATTTCGCTTAAAATATTCAAAATTTTTTATAAATTCTTTTTTTGCTAATTTTTCGTTCATCTTATTCCTCAGTCCTTTCGCTTATACTATTATCTTATAACAAAAATGTCAATAAACTACTTTTTAATAAGGAAAATTTATTTCTTTTTTGGTTGTCTGTCTATGGAGATTATGATAAAATAAAGCATTCTACTCATTTAAAGGAGGCTGTGTGCCTAAGATCTCTATCGAGCAAATCAGAGATGCTAACCGAAAGCTCATGCAAGGACATATTCCTAGTGTGCGTTCTTCCGTTGATAAGCTTTCTAAAAAAGACATTAATGCTATGTTAAAAAAAGCATATGATAACCTTTCTCAATAATTGGAGCTTATGATGACCATTAAAAAAGTATTTGAACCGATTTTTGACAAAAAAGGCAACTTTGTTGTGTTGGGTTATGATCCATATTACTATATGCATGACAATCCAGCTCAGGGTGCTTTACATGATCTGTTATTTGATAAAGATGGCAATCTCAATGAGAAATTTAATGGTAATCTAACGGATGATATTCAAGATCTTGAAGAGTACATTCAAGAACAATTTAAAACCAATCCACTCTTTACACCGCTTTGTGATGCTGTTCATCTTTATTTTGCTGAGTTGGCTTCGAGTGCAACAGATAAACAGTATTCAACCGCTAGTCTTTTTAAACGTTAATTTGTATTCAAAAAGGCTTGCACGCTTTATGATTTTTTGTTAGAATGGCTACATTGAATGAGGGATGGTTTTAAAGCCTTCATTTCTAATGTAAGTAGGTGGACGTAATGTGAGATTGGCTCCACATCCATGCAGAATGGTTGTCCTGCTGGCGAGGCTTAATTAACCTCATATGCTGGTAATGCAGGTTCGAGTCCTGCTACTTGCACCGAATTTAGTAGTAACTGATTTAAAGGCTTGCTTGTGATGGTAAATTGTGTTATAATCATCACATGAAACGAATTTGGAGCCTTCGCCATAGAGGGTTGGATAGCAGCGGTGTCGCGGGCGAGCTATCAGAAAGGTGAGAACTTACTCCCTTTCATAGTGATAAAGTCCATCAAGGTGTTGTTTGCCTTTGATTAAAACGCTTGGGTGAAGCGGTTCTTTATCACGAACTTATTTGTCAATTAACGAAGGAATTATGGCCCAAGAGGCTGTGATTAAAACGGCTGGGTGAGCTGGCCTTCGTTAAGACCTAATTTAAAGGTTGTTATTTGCAAGTGTTTGTTGTATAATAGCGACAAGTTAGAAAAGAATATGGAGCACCCCTTAAAGGGTGTTGAATGGTAGCGGTGGTTCGGGCAAGCCATTGTTTGAAGGAGAGGTGATTTCTTAGTCCCTCTCTTAGCAACAGGGAAATTGAAAGGTTGTTGATTTCGATTAACACAGTTGGGTTTCTAACTGTTCATTAATTCCTTGATCAAACTTGATCATTTATGAAAATAATACTTGACTTTAAATATTAATCATGTATTATTAGTTTGTCTAATTTAATATTAAACCATTGATGTTTAAATTAAAAAGAAAATAGACAGCGAATAAAACAAGATATTGCGACGAATCGAATAACAACAGGTGATTTACTAGATAGATAAAAAATCTGTTCTAGTTATTATGTATATTGTGATGGTTTTACTTGTTTTATTCCAAAAAAGATAAATAGGTAAAAATCGAGGAAGGTATTCTAGAAGGTATAGAATTGGTACTCAGACTAGTAGCTTATTTGTAATATCTATTTTGCCGTTGAATAGTTAGTGATCAGATTTGATCATTGTTTTAAAAACGGTGAACTGGTCCTTGTTGCAAACCTTATTTTTAAGAGTTGTCTGTGACAGCTTTTTTGTTTTACGCCCTTATGGTCTAATGGATGTCCATGAATAGACTGACGATTCAGCTAGTCAGGATCACACAGGCTGAACTGTGTGTGAAGTTGGAAATGGAAGCAACTTGGTTAATGCAAAACTAAAGTTGAAGGCAACACCGTAGGTGTAGATGTGGGTTCGATTCCGCTAAGGGCACCAAATTAGTATAAAGATAGTTTTATTGTTGGATACTCTATGAAAACATTGAGGTTGTAGGCTAGTCCCTACTCCAACGGCCAGATTTGCTGTAGGCTCTTTGTAGCCTGTCCGACCGGGTTGTGACCGAGCAGAACCAGATGGTTCCCACTTTCGGGTGGAGTCGATAAGGCATAGGTAATCGGTTCCTATTACAGCAATGATATTAAAACGATGATGAAAAAAAGACGAAAACAAAATGCAAGCGGCTTGAACCGTGCGAAGAAAGAGGAAAGGCTTACGTTCCTACTTGCAAATTTTAAACACTATATGAGAACATTAATATGCCAACATACGAAAAAATCTGGACACGATTATAAACTGTAACCCCTAGGAGGGCAAATCATGTCTAGAAGTGTAAAAGGTAGTAAAGGTTGTGGTTATGAATACTGGTCTAAACGTCCTATGTGCTATTCTTCTCCCGGTCGTTGGGCTAAGCAGAAATGCCATAGAATTGAAAGACAAATGGATCGTCAATTGGTTCGAGATGAACTCAAAAACCTCTGATGATTTGCTACAGAGCAAGAACTGCATTAAGCGAAGACTGGCAGCTTGATACGGGAATTAGACCGGCCCAGCGGAATAGTGGAGTGATAGGAGTAATCCTTGACCGTAGAAGCGATGACTTTCGGTGACTTGGTGGTGGAAATAGTTGAACCACAAACTAAAAGACTTCTTCGGAAGTCTTTTTTTTATCTTATATTTTTAATTTTCTTCTTTTTTCATTTTTAAGTTTTGGTATTTCTCGGTTAGCAGTTAAGTTAATCCATTGTGTATCTTCTCGACCTAATTTATCTACACTATGTGATAATTTTACATTTCCAAAAAGTTTTGATTCTTCTAATATCTTTGTCAATTCTGGTATCGAATAGTAGCTGAAAAATCTTCCTTTGGGGTCACTGGACTCACCTTCACCTGTTTTGAAACTGGCATAAATTTTTCCGCCTTCTTTCATACTGTCTGCAATTTTACTTAATGTTGTTCTCATTTCTTCTTTGCTCAAATGCAGTAATGAAGCCATGCACCATACGCCATCAAATTCATTTTTCCAGTTGATTTCGGAAAAGTTTTTGTGTTCTACCTTTACACCTGAATTCTTTTTAGCTATTTCGACAAGCTCGGCTGATGCATCTATTCCTTGGGCATCAAATCCAAGATTCTTAAAGGCAAGAAGATCACGACCTGAACCACAACCAGCGTCTAAAATCTTGGCACCAAATGGCATATTTTTTGTAAATTCTCTATGAAGATCGGAAATATCTAAATTGATTGTGCTTTGTGCATATTCATTGGCATTTTGATCATAATAGTCTATTGTATTTTTGTTCATGAGCATTTCTTTTGTGGATTATTTTCATTGTACCACATTTTTCTGTTGTTTAAAGTTATCAAAGGTGCTATAATCTACGCATACAAACAAACAAAGGTGTTTTACCATGATCAGTGAACGAGTTTCGGTTAATAACTATGTTGTTCGTTTCTACACCAAAGTAGAAGACGCCCGTGATGCGGCAAAATACGAACATATGCAAGTCTGCCAGTATGGTAAAGATAATCGATTTGTCATTACGCCAGACAAAGATGCTGAGCACCCTGAACTGATTGATACCACTGGTGTTATTTTCAGTAAGCGTTCTCAGGAAAATGACAACAATGTCAAACTGTGGATTTCTGAATTTGTAGCTGAGCTGCAAGTCGTCTAAGAACCTCGGGGGAGGCGTAAGACCATTAGGAGCAGTTGTAGAAGCCTCGCACATGAGAATGTCCGAGGTTTTTTTATTTTTAAGAAAAAGAATGACAGGTATTAAGAAGTCTGCTATAATCTGTCGCACAAAATATTTGAGATATTCATGAGCCTTTTGAGGCTCTTTTTATTTATACTATTTTAATTATATTTTTTTGATCTATACTATTTGAAACTAAGGAGTTTACAATGTTTAAATTAATGGGCGTTTTATTGGCTGGTATGGTTCTTGTCGGTTGTTCTAATCATCATGTTGATGAAACAAGTGTTCAAGATCTGGATAACTATTCTGTTGTGAAAACTGTTTATGAGCCTGATAACTCCTTGTCATATGTTCAATTTGAATCAAAAAAAACGACTGCAGATGACAGCTATTTTTCAATTTCCAGTGGTGTTCAATGGAATGAGGATTATGTTGTCACACTTAAAGGAACTCAGACAGATCGTGACAAGTTTGCTTGCTTAGATGAATGTGGTGTTGTATTTGTAAAATCTCGTAAATCCATGAATATTCCACAATGGCGACATCGCATCAGTAATGAACCTGTTACCTTAATTGGAGCTTCTGATGAAGTTGGGTCTAATTTTGTAATTAAATCTATGGATATTGATGTGTCAGCTATCAGTGCAGATATTACACCTTATCCTGTATATGCCGTTCCTGTTCCAGTCGTAGAAAATAATGCAGAAGGTGGCCCAGTTTATGGTTTTGATGGTAAAGTTATTGGGATTATTTCAGGTTTCGTTAATACTGTTGATGACTCTGGTGAACGATTAACTTACCTTGATGGATTTGACTCTGGATTCTTTGCCTTGTATATTCCATACAGTGAATTAATCAGAGCTTGGGATCTTGTTAGACCTGTTAAATAGGCTCGAAGATACTATATTTAAGGCCGATGAAATTCTGCTTGCTTTTATAAGTAAGAATATGTTAGAGATGTTACAAAATTTTATTTTAAATCTAGGAGATAACAATGGAAGAGAAACTTAAAGAATTCCAAGTAATGACTGAACGTTTTCGCGTACTTGAAACAGAAATTTTGACAGAGATTCAAACAATTGGAAAACAGAAAGGTTTTAATTGGCCGCTTCATGCTATTTCTACATTGTTTGTTGGAAAAGATTATGTGTCTTTCAAAGTCAACGGACTTCCCAAGCGATTAGAATTTAAAGAACTCTATCCCGAAACGGTTTAAAATGAAAGCATAAGCTTTCATTTTTTTTGTTGTTTGATTTCTCTCAATAGTGTATAATCATCGAAATCCAATTGACAAAGGGCAACCAGATGAAAAAAATTCTAACCGTTTTGATGTTTGTAGTTGCGGTGGTATCTACTGTAGCTATGGCAGATCAAACCATTGAACGCTCTTTCACGCTAGATAAATTCAGTTATCTTGGGGTCAGCTTTAAGGACAGTAAATCGGATTTAGTTTCTAAAGGTTTTGAGTGTATTGGATCTGAATGTAAACGTGAAGATAGTAAATCAAGTATCCAAATCGTCTATACTGGTGATAAAATGCAGTTCTTTTCAACTAAAAATTATTATCAACACGATATTAATTGTGAATTGAATCAGGATCAAATTAAAGAATTTCTAATCTCTAATTATAATTTTGAATATGTGAATCAAGACAGAAGCTTTTTTGGTAAAACTATTCCCAGTAGCCAAATGGGTGGTAATATTCAAACATCTGAAGGTAAGGTATTCATTAATGTTCAATGTTCATATAATACCGAAACTAATAGATACTATGCTTCCATTAGATTTGATCTCGTAGATATTGTATACGAAGATTTCAAAAAAGATTTCCAATATCAGGACAATACAAAAAAATAAAAAACAATTGAAACCCACTTTGTTACACAGTGGGTTTTTGTTGCTTAAGTAGGCTAAATAGCGTATACTTATGTAAATTAAATTAAGGAAGGTTATCAACATGTTCAAAAAAAGTCTCCGTCTCTTACTAGCAATGTTGGCATTTGCTTCGACAGCAGCTTTCTCTTTTGAGTCTATTGTTGATAATGATCTTCTGTTGGAAAAATTCAGCTATCAAGGTGCTGGTTTTAAGAGCAGTAAAAAAGATCTAGTGTCGAAAGGCTTTGAGTGTTCTGAACATTGCGAACGTGACCTGAATGGGACTCGTATGAAAGTTATCTTTATTGGTGATCGTATCCAATCCATTGAAGCAGATACTCGTTATCAAGATCGAATTGATTGTAAACAAAATCAGACTGATATTCAAAAATTACTAGAAGATAGTTATAATTTTGAGTATGTTAGTCAGGATTCTACATTTCTTGGTCTAAAAATCACATATAGTGATGTGAATGGTAATATTAAAACAAAAGATGGTTTAATTGCAGTTAATATTTCCTGTAAGAATGAATCTAAAATTAATGCAAGCTATGTATATTCTACTTTTAAACTGAAAGATATTTCTTACCAGAGTTTTAAAGATGACTTCAAATATGAGTAACATTACTAGCAATGGTGCTGTTCATTATCTGATTGATTTGAAATCCCGTGAAGCTATGCATTTGTATTATGGGTTGAAGAACAGATTTGAATACACTGTTGAAGACCGTGATGGTGTTATTAAAAGCATTGCTGATGATATTCGTGACTTTGTTCAACAGTATGACTTTGTAGTGTATCCAGAAAGTAGTGCATCATTTATTAGTGATGTATTGTCTCAAATTGGTATCCCAACTTATCAAGTGGTTAAGAATTCGATTGAAAACGTTCGAGCTTTTTCTAGCACCTTGAACTTGCAGAAAAAAGAAAGAGAAAGTCATGAAGAACGTTTTGCTCTCATGGGGCCTAAGTTCAAAATTAACCAAATGAAATCAACACAACGTGTTAAATATGAAAATGTTATTTTTGATACGATCACTTTACCAGCAGGTAGAGGATTGATTGTTGATGATAGTCATTTTTCAGGGACTACTTATCGTGCATTGGTATCTGTAACTGGCATTAGAGAGTTTTTGAGTATATTTTCGAAATAATCCTATTTTTTTTAATTATGTTTTAGCTAAGTCTACCTCCTTTAACAGCCTTTTAAGTAGTGATAGTATAGATCTTATATAACATTGAAATTTAAGTAATCTTATTGCTCTCCATCAGGAAGGTTATAATTTAATCAGATTATTGGGATATCTATGCAGATCAGCAAAATTGTTTGAAATATTTTTCATTTTTGATGATATTGTGTTATAATAAAGGCTCATCAGAGGATTAATTATGTTGAAATGTCTATTTGGTTTGAATTGCAATATGGTTTATTTCAAAGATATTCTTGTTGGTGGTGGTTTGGATGGGAGTACTGTAATGTCAGTCTACAAATGCACTGTTTGCAATCGTACAAAAAAGCAAGATTATGATCGTTAAAAAAGGTAGCTAGGCTACCTTTCTTTTTGTCTGTTACTCTTTTTTCATGTCATCTACGTTATCTCTGAGATAAGCTTCTTTTCTGCTTGCTTTAAGTTCATCCCATTTTTTATTTTGATCAGCGTTTAACACACCTTGTATCTCTTTATCCTCTGCTAAACGATGTTTCTGATGTATATCTCTTAACTGAGTTTTTTGAGCTTCAGTTAGGTTTAAATCTTGATAATACTTACCAAAGAATCCTTCAAACCAGTTGTCTTTTGATGTGTCAGCGAAAGCAACTGATGACGTAAGTAGTGCTGCTCCCATAATTGCAATGAGTGATTTTTTCATAAACTTCCTCCTAATTATTGGTCTTACTAATATTAGCACATAAAAACTGAAAGTCAATAGCAACCATTCGCATTTATTCCGTCATATTTCCTACATCAAGGCAAAAAACTTTTAATTTTCTTTATTTTTTGGTATAATACAAATTGTTAATAATTTGAGGATTCGTCTATGGTCAGCTTTTTAAGATATACGTTTGCAATTAAACCGGAGTTTGTTTTAGAGCTTCGAGAAGAAATGAAAGCATTTGATTGGATGAATGATTTCGTTTCAGTGGCTGATGATGGTGGAATCACTTTGTTTGATGTTCGAGATGGCCTTACTGAAGATGCGATTACTCAAGTGATGGGTTCACTTTCAGAAGAAGCTGTTGCCAGTATGCATTGTGATATTGTTGCTTGTGATTCGGGTGAAATTATTCGGTGCCGTGTTATGGATGGTCGTGTTGTAAAGAGTTATGCGGTTGATTTTGTATGGAGTGCTGATCCTGTATAGTCAAGTTGTTGAACATTAACCGCCTTCGTGGCGGTTTTCTTTTTTCTGGCGAGTTGAATATTGTTTAAATTGTGTTAATTTATTCATTCAAACGAGGAAATATTATGGCTTTAATTCTGTATAGCAATGGTGAAGCTTCATTCATCAAACAAGCAACTCATCCTGAATACTTTGAAGAGGATGGTCGATTAAACTTGATTTTTCTTCAGACAACTTTAGATGCAGAAGATATCAATACTATTTTTATAGATGACCCTGAAACCGTCTTAACAATTGGTGAAGGCCAGTTCGAAGGCCATTATACGATGTTTCTTTATGATAATGAGGCCGAATTTAAATTTAAACCTGTTAATGAATTTATGACTGATATTGCATTGCAAGTGGGCATGATTCCGACTGGGCAGTCTATTCGAGGGACAGTTGTTTGCTTAGAAATTGATGAGTTAGGTATTCCTGCATAATTTGATTGTGATTTGTTGAATTTGCTTTATGTTATGTTAATCTTTAATTAATAACATGGAGTTAACTAATGGCATTAGTCATTTTTGAGGATGGTAGTGCAAGTCTTGCAAATCCAGAAGAACATCCAGAATTTTTTGATGATTTGGGAAGACCAAATCATATGTTTATGCAAAGTATGCTGGAGACAGCGAATATTGGAGCTTTAACTTTTTTTGATCCTGAAGATGTAATTAATTATCAAGGTGTTTCTTATTCATTGGTGCTTATAGACAATGAAGCAGAAGATAAGCATTTGAGAGTAAATGTATTAGCTACAGCTATTGCTATTAAAACAGGTTTAATTGAAAAAAATGAAAAAATAAAAGGTTCTGTTATATTCGTTGCGGCTCATGAGTTAGGGTAATTGGAATTATATTTTTTTAAGGAGATGTTTATGCGTGTTTTTAAAATTGAAACAGATGGTAAAAAATATGTTTTTAATTTAGTTAAAGTTAGTTTGTATGATAGTCGTAATAATGGTTATGTTTTAGAAACTGATAATGCAGCTAGTCTAGCTGTTTTAAAAGAAGGTCAAGTTATTAAAAGATTGGATATTTTTGATAATTCAGAAAAAGTGGTGACAAGCCTTTATGTGAAAGAAATTAAAGGTAATATACTCACGCTACTTCACCCATATCATATGAAATGATGAAGCAAAATAAAAAGACCACAAGGTCTTTTTTTGTTGGATATTGTTTTGATTTGTGGTATAATTTCTTCAACATCCACCACATAGAGTATATGATTATGCTTGATCTAGAACTGTCTCTTGAACAACAACTAAACCGTTTTGAACGCCATCATAAACAGAAGGTGCCGACTGGTGCAGACTATACCAGAACCGAAACTGGTTTTGCAGATCCCAAGCTTAACAGTCTTTTTGAAGGCTGGCAAATGGCGGTGACAGCTCAGTCTGCTGATGAAGTTACGCTGTATTTTAGTGGGACTTATGGTTGGCAGTTTGAATACATTGAAACGGGTGGTGGCGTCCTGTCTCCTGAATTTGAAACCTATGCAGATCAAGAACAGGCTATCGCTTGGGCCAAATCACAAGGTCTGATTGTTGTCAAAGTAGAGGACTAAGATTTCTTTTAATAGCAATAAACCCGGCTAATGCTGGGTTTTTTATTATTTTCTAAAATTGACTTTTTTATTTATTTTTGATACTATCAAGAATATTTTATTGGAGCGTTTATGTCTACCACAATATTCAATGGCTACAAGATTGATACAGTTAATTTAAATAGAGTTCAAAAAGTTAATGATGACTTGAAAGACATGATCTCTCATTTAGTAGAAACTCGCATTTATGAATTATGTATTAGCAGTTTTATTGATTACAAACTTACCTTGATAAAGCATCCTAATTTATCTTTTTGGGATTATTTTGAAACTGCTTATGATGCTGACCACGAAGCCTCATTGTTTGTAAAAAAAATATTTGCAGAAAAGTTAAGCACAAGCTCTTTTTTCATGCAGCATTTAGATATGGTGGAAATCTGTTCTACTCATAATTTAAATTTTGCTCTCAATTTTAAAGTCAACATTTTTTTCAAATCCTATAAAAATGCTACATACTACATTATGGCTGGTGGTCCCGCTATTGCTAATGAGTTTCTTTCTTATCGCACTGATTTCAGTAAAGTTGGTAATTTAATGTCATATAATTATTGGGACTCTACTGATAAGCCTGATGATATTTCTACACGAGCATGGAATATAAGAAAGAAAAATTGGGATAATGTATTCAAACATAAACCAGAATTAGAAATGAATCAAGTTGTTGTTTCTCCATTAAATATGTTGATTAAGATCATTAAAAAAGATTCAAAAGAGAAAGATAAAATTTTTGATTTAATTCCTAACGACAATGAATTATTGATTAAATTTTATCAGAAACTGTTGACACCTATTTATTTTGAGAAAGAAAAATCTATTTCACCCGATAATATTTGGGACAGAGTTGATTCAAGACTGGCTACTGATATTGATCAAGGTGTCCATCACTCTTATATTCAAAAAGCGATTGATGCTGGATTTTCTCAACAATTGATTTTCAATGGAATATTTGATTTCAAAATAACAGTTCCAACTATTTAATTAAGTTAACATATTTAAAATATATTTTTTAATGATATACTATAAATAATTAATAAATTTAGGTGTAGGTATGAAACCATCCGATAAATTAACAAATCAAGAACCAGTAGATAAATTTTCTCTTGGTGAAGGTATTGATCTTTCTCAATCAATTAAACTCATTGATTTTTCTAAGTCTCCTGATATAGAATTTTCAAAAGGTCATCAATTTTTAACAAGTGAAGAATTTTCTCGTAAAAAACCCGACACTTCCGGTTTGGGTCAACTTATATTAGATAAAATTAACTCTCAATCAAGTGAAGGTATAGATTTTTCTGCTGCTATTAAAGATATAGCTTCACATAAAATAAAAGATGATGATTTATTGAATAAAAAGCTAGATGAACCAAGAAAGCCTAACATGAAGTTAAAGTGAAAATAAAAAGATTAACTCTTTCAATACTTAAAAAGACTATTAATAGTCTTTTTTATTATTCAATTCTTGATGATTTTTTTGATTTTATGGTATAATTTATCTCAATTTAATCTCTTTGGAGTATTTCAATATGTCTTTTAAATGTATGCCGCTGTTGGTTTATGGCTATGCTGGTACTCGTGGTTATGTCGGTGCTTGCTTACGAAAATTTGCTGAACATCATGGAATCACAAAAGGTGATTGTACGGATAGTCAGTTGCCTATTGAAATCCATTGTGAATTCAGGAAAAATTTTCTTAAACATTTGAAAAAAAGCAAAAATATTATTGATTTGATGTCTGAAGAAAGCTATTGCACTGAATTTGATTATTTCTTTGGTTTTGCTTGGCGGCATATTGGCAATGTCACACCAGAAGAAATGATAAAAGTTCAAACCAATATGGTTCAGGCTTTTGAGAAGACAATGGCAGGTATTGACTATCCTAAAGCTGCGTTTAGTCATGTTCTTTGGTTGTATTGAATTCAGTTTTATCTTTCATATTTTTTAGTTAATAAAAAAGGTTGCTCAGGCAACCATTATTTTAAAATTTTATTTTTTCCATTTTTCTTGGCATACGGCTCTTATTCTTTCAATTTCATCTGTGTACCACTTGTAGTCGGCATAATAATAAATTTTATACTTTCCATTCTTTCCGTACCAATTGTAATGAGTTATTGGCAATTTGGTCGCTACTAAGGCATCTAATAATTTTCGATGTTGTCTTAACTTGCATCTTAATCCTTCTAAAACGTCTTCTTGAAAGGTGGATTCATCAATGACAAAAACTTTCCCCTTCATTAATTCTTCACCTAACTGCTTGGCAGGATAACCAGAAACAGTTCTTAGCTCATCAAATTGCTGTCCAGATAATAACCAATACCAAAATCCTTCAAGTGAGTCGAAATGACCATATTTAGTATGCTGTATAGGGTAATGAGCAAAGTTACTAAGATCTTTACCCAATTTAGTTTTCCCTTTTGATGCTGCATTGATGTGTGTGATTCCATCTTCGTCTGGTGTGAGTGCTTCAATATCAAGTTCCATAACTTTTCCTCTCTATATCTCATTAATTATAACGAAACATTCTTCAATGACAAGTTTGCTAAATTATTATTAAAATACATCATAAAAATACTATATTGACTTTTTATTCTATTTATGAGAAAATACGAATCATTTTATTTTCTAAAAACTTATTTTAAAAAGGATTATTTATGTCACAATTACAAAAATTTGCGATTAATCTTTTACATCACCTTTTAACTAAATCATCAGACAAGGTTAAGGTCAAAAAGAATACCTTTCCGATTCTGTCAGATGCTTCAATGTGTATTCATGGGGATGATACGGCAGAAAATGATTTGTTTGGTCCAAATGCTGACAATGTAATTAAATACATGGCTGAACAACTGTCAGCTATTCGATTGGGTGGCACTGCTACTTTTCAAATTGATGGATATACCTATATTTTTAGTAGACATCCTAATAACACGAACCTCACGGTGACTCAGTATAAAAAGGTTGATTTGAAAAATCTCCATTCTGATTATCAAGAACGGGTTTCTCTTGACCCAGCAGCCTTTGAGAAAATGTTCTTGCGTATTACTGCAGATGTTCCCCGAGATGCTTTTGTAAATAATAAAAAAAAGAAAGGTTCTGTTGAATCTATTATTCTTGCAGCAGATACTACTGAATTCTGTTCTTCTGCTTTCTTGGATTTATGTGAACAGTTCCCAGAAGCATTTTCTGAAAACCAACTGGATGAAATAAAATCTTTTAGGCATGTTGATTTCTGTGACCGCAGTTTGAAAGGTCATAACAAATATTTGAACACTATGTTTAAAAACTGGACTGCGTTTTTATTGAAGAACTCTGCTACTGTTACTCAGCCATTCGTATTTAACGATTCTGATAATTCTGCCTATCTTGAAGAAACTGACGATTATATGATGATGGTGCAAAAGAGTCAGAATACTGTGTATGCCTATATTATGGAAAAATCAACAAGTCGTATAAAAGTATGGAATAGCTGTGCTATTTATCCAGCAGCAGAATGCGATCTAGATTATTATTCAGAAAATAAAAATACATATTTTGAAGCGGTTGCGAGTGTTTTACAACCATATAGTTATGATGTTTACTACGCTAATCTTGATCATCTGGCTAGTTATATTAAAACACCAGCGTATTACTTGAACAACTTTGAGAGTGCTTTTGAGATTATTTATGATACTCAGCAAGGCTATGATGTTCATTCATTGCATTCGCAAAATCTGATGAGTGACTTTGTGTTACTTAATGACATTTTGAAACATTACAAATAAGATTGAGGCAATGAAAAAACACCTAATGAACAGGTGTTTTTTATTTATTCAAAAAATAATATGATTGAACAGTTAACTGCTACTTTTTCATTCTAGCTGCAAAACGTTTTTTGTTTTCAAGAGCAATCTTTAACTGAGCTTCAAATTCTTTTTCTTCTTGTCGTTTAATAACATGCTGTGGCAGTTTCAATTTTGGCCTTTCGTTGAGGTCTTGAATACAGTCAGTAATCCAAGGAATGAATACACCATAACGGATAGCTTTAATAGCTTTGCAGATAAATACTAGTGTCATTACTCCAGCCCCAATGCAGCCAAGGGTAAATAGGACTAGAGATCCTGCAAAATACAGAGGAAAGAAGAATCCTGATTCGGCTACATAGCTAATGCGGATAATGAATTGCATCATCAACCCAAGCAGAATCATAGCAAGTGACAGGCAAAAGATGGTACTTTTGACCGAATTGTCAACAAGCAACCAGCTTGGTATTTTGGATTTTATATCAAATTTCATCATTTAGCCCTCATTTGATCGTAGTATTTTACCAAATTTAGACAAATATGGCAAGATAATTAGAGCATAATCATGTGTACAAGGGCGAGTCTTCTTTTAAAATCTTCTCCTTGATAATCATATACCCCTACAACATCCAGTTCTGGTAGTAAATCCTTTATTCCTTTACCGTTAGGGTATCTTGATTTCATGATGATTTGTAACCACATCTTATCTAACTCAGAAAATTGATAAGTTTTTTGGGTTTCATTTTCTTGATAATTGTATACAGCTTTATCAAACACTAAATGGTTTTCTTTTTCGGGATCATGATAGAAAATCCAAAGCATGTCACCTTTTTGTTTATCATAAAAAGAAAATCTCAAACTTTTAAAATTTCCCTGATCATAGAAAACATCACAATCTGTTAGCATATTTTCAAAAGACATTTTCATTTTGACATTAGAGAAATTGAGTTTATTTCTCATGATTCTTTCATTGGCGGGGTTCAGAAACCATTGATATTCAAAGTTGGCGGGTAATCCATATTTATTTAAATCTTCAAAGTTATTTAATTTCATAAACATTCACCATTTTTATATTTAGAAGATAGAGTCGATTATATCACAGTGTCTTTGGTAGAATCAATAAATTATTTAGATATTGCTATTATTCCGTATTAGTATAATTCATGTTAATATTTATATTAAATTTTTCTTTGATTTGTGTCAAAAAATAGTGTATAATTCTAATATTATTAAGGTGCCCAAATTATGCATAGTTTCCATTCTCATCATTCTCACGATCATCATGCTCATGACACAGTTAACGTAGCCAATCATGATCATTGTCCAAGTCTTCATATTCATGAAATTAATAAGCAAAAGTCCAGCGGTCGAAAAAAATTGGCTATTATCATGGGAATTACCTTTGCTTTTGCCATTGTTGAAATGTTGGGTGGTTGGTATTCTGGATCATTAGCATTGATTTCTGATGCCTTCCATATGTTAACTGACTCATCCTCCCTTATGCTTGCTCTTATTATGGCTATTTTGGCTCAAAAACCTGCAGATGATAGGTATTCCTATGGTCATGGTCGTTGGGAGATCATTGGTGCGTTGCTGAATGGTATTTTCATGGTGGCTGTTATCATCTTTCTTGTTTATGAAGGGATTGATCGTATTATTAATCCAAGAGCCGTTGAATCGACTACTATCATTTGGATTGCTTCTATTGGTCTTATGATTAATATCTTTGCTGCTTGGTTATTGCACTCTCATAGCCATTCATTGAATACCCGTGGAGCCTTCTTGCATGTATTAGGTGACCTCTTGGGCAGTGTGGCAGCAATTGCAGCCGGTGTGATTATTTACTTCACAGGAATGACCGTTTTTGACCCTATTATTTCGATTGTCGTTGCTCTTATATTGGTTATGCCTACTTATAATCTCTTAAAGCAAACAGCTAGAATTATTTTAGAAGGGGTTCCAGAACATATTGATTATGTTGAAGTGGGTAAAAATTTAAATGAAATTCCTAATGTGCTTTCTGTTCATGACTTGCATATTTGGTCAATGACTTCTGAACATATTTCGTTATCGGCTCATATTGAAATCGCTAGTATGAATGAGTGGGAAAAGGTCTTAACTGATATTCAGTTTATGTTGTCAGAAAAGTTCCACATTAATCATATCACTTTACAACCAGAAGTACATAAATCACACCCGTCTGAACCTTTCGAAGAAGATTGCCATCATGTGGCTAATTAAATAATCATTGCATTCTGTCCGCTTATTGTGATATAGTCATCAGATATTCAATAACGGACTTTTGCATGAACATTTTAAAAAAACTTTTTGACTGGAATAATCACCCTATTCGAATTCTATTCATTCTTATTCCAATAGTTATCCTTAAATTTGGCTATTTATTGGCTTATTCTGTAGCTCAAATTAATGTGAACAATAATTGCTTTCCACTTGCCATCACTGTATTGGGCTTTATCACTTTGATCTTCTGTGTATCACCCCTATTTAAAATTATTCGTGAAAGTGAAGCCAAAAAAAAATTGAATAAAAATACATTTGAAGATAAAAAGAACTAAAAAAAATTGACCTTTTTGATTTTTATTGCTATACTTTTTATCTAATTTAATGGAGTCTATCAATGAGTGTTGCAAAACGTTCGCCTACTATCAGTCCGCTCACTTTAAAGAATCCACATTGGTTTGCAATGAATGGTGGCGGTATCAGTAATGGTAAAGATCCTAAAAGCATTTATGACAATGATGGATTTGATATTCATGGTTATGATGTGAATGGTCTTGATCGAGCTGGTGTTTCTTGGGCACAGTATCAAGATCCCAATAGTAAAGGCCGTGGTGGTGTAAAACTCTATGATTCTGTTGCATCTCACTGGGCTGGCACTGATATTCTTCAAATGAAGTCCAACCAAGCCCGTATCCTTAACTCACCCGAAATGATGAAAAAGGTTGAAGAAATTCAAATCCTTAGAAATGCACCTAATGATGCCCGAGCGATTGCTCGCATTGAAATACTTAAACGAGAACTTGAACTATTTTTGGAGTCCAAATAATGACTAATGCTACTATTACAATTGATAACAATGAACTGACTACTTTGGCTGCTGATTGGCTGGATGCTGTTGAAAGTATTCCTAACGAAAACCTTTATTCTAAAATGGAGGTTCGGGAAGAAACGATGCGTTTGTGGAATTTGCTGCGATATAACTCTGATATTCATCGTAATGGTGACGTATCGATTGTTGTGACATCTGATGCGATTATGTCTAAATCGAAAGCCTATGCTATGTTTGTTCATTCTCTACCACAAAATGTGAGCAATCGCTTCAATTCAAAATTTGAAAACTTTTGGGATGCTATCTGCAACCATATGGTTCTTAAATAAGCAGAGCAATGAAATAAAGCCTCTTCGGAGGCTTTATTTTTTAAAGATAAAAGTAAGATGTCCTTCATAATCATTGATATTGGGTAAACCATCGCAAATATAGTCAGCATTAAAGCTACTGCCTATGTTAGAAAAATATCTTCTTTCCATTGTGCATTCATAATCTTTTGGAGATTTGGTAGTTCTTACTAAAATATTTTCAGGTAAATCTAACAATTTTGTAAATTGAATGCCGTCTAATCTGAAGTTTACTCGTTGGTCAATACTCTCAATGATATAGTTTTCAGGATATACATCAACTTCTTGATTTCTAACTGTTCCATTTTCTTCATAGATGTCTCTTTGCGGCTTATACAAATCAGGGCTATAATCAAAAATAACACTAATATTTAAGTTGCCTAATGAGTTTTCGAGAACTGTTGTATTTTCTATTACTTCAATATCTTTATTTGATTTTAATCCTGTGTATTCGATTGTATATCTTTTATGGAATCCGCTGTCAAACAATTTTGGATTTTTATTTAATGCTAATGTTATTTGTGGTTGAGAATAAGTGGGTTTAGCTTGATCCATACCATAATTTTGATTAGGAACTAATGATTTTAAACCTTCTTTTGCACGAATTTGTTCTACTTCACTGTTGATTACTCTTCTAAGTGGAGGCGTAAAACTGGTATCAATTGTGTATCTTCTACCTTGCAAAAGCATTTGCTCTTTTTTACGATACAAATCAGGATCAATCTTATCAATTGCTATACTTAACACTTCATCTTCAATCCCTATAAAAGACTCTTTCTTGACAGTTTGTACTGTTTCAACAGGTTTTGAATTGTTTATTCCTTCTACTTCTGGTTCGTCATCTTCAATCACATTGTAATATAATACGCCACTTATCACAACGACTGGTATCCATATTAATACATCTCTTTTTGCCATCTTAAATTCCTATAGGTGCTCTTTAAATAAGACCATAGAATCATTATAATGTCAATATATTCTTATTTATATAAAGCCATTTTTGGCAATTACTTTCTCAAATTATTTATATTGATTGCAATATAATTGAAATATATTTTAGGTAATTTTCTTATTTAAATGAGGATTATTAATCTAATTGCTTTTGATGGTTGTTATTTGACTATTTAGAAATATTTTTTTATTTATTTATTTTAAATTTTTAACTTTATTGTTGGCATTAAAAAAGAGCCTTCTGGCTCTTAGTGATTTATTGTTTTGGAACATACACTGGAACTGGTAATGTTTTACCATCAAAACAACGATGTGGGCCAGCTAAATGCCAAACTTTGTCATCATCTTGGGTACCAATGTATTCACAATTTTCAATTTGGAATTTTTTGTAACTGAACCCATAACCCGTTTTTTCAAGCTTAGTATCACTGAAACTACTGTCGTTAACCGCGTTTGCACAACCTGTTAAAAAAATAGTGCCTGCTACCAAAATTCCATACATTAACTTAGTCATTAAAACTCCTTTTAGTCCTTAACAACTTTATAGTACATATTAAGTTTTAAGTCAACTACTAATTAGAGTTTTAATGAACAATATCAAGTATATGTATTAATTATTTGCAGTATCTTCAACTTTTTTAATTTTCCGAAGTTCTTTGAGTTTATGTTCAATTTTTCCTTTTTCAAAGTTGCATTCCATACACATAGTCTGAGTGTTGCTTAGATTGTCAGCACCGCCCAGAGAACGAGCCAGAATATGGTCGTGAGTCATGAGAATTTGTTGACCATCAGGTTTAATCGCCCACAGGTTAATATGGTAGTTGACATCAATTTGATGACGTTCAATTGCAAAGAAGGCCGCTTTGATCCCACAATCCACACATTCAGTGCCATAAGCTGCAAAGGTACGCAGACGAAGTGAAGATAGTTTAAGCTTTTCACCAGCAAACTCAACACGTTTGTCACGTTCTTTATAGTCAATTCCTGTTGAACCGTTATTATGTTCAGTGATTGCTTTGAGAGTTTCTTCCAGACCACATTTTTTCAGTCGGACGTATTGGGTAGCCATAATTTTTTCCTTGCGTTTTGTTCGATTTCAATAAGTATATCAAAAATAGGAAATGTAATCCAGTCTTCTCTAACAAAAAAATCGCCATCAGGCGACTTTTAAGATTAAGGTTTTGTTGGTTTCCATCTTGGGTTAATGTTTTCTAGCTTGCTTTCAGTGATGGATTTAGGTTTATAGGAATCTGTAATGAATGCCCCTAATTCTCTACCATCAACTTTGTAATTAGTTTTATTTCCAACTTGTTCAGCATCAAGATTATATTCTTTACCTCTAAATTCTACTCTTGCTGACACTACTGGGCTAGCTTCGTTATATTTAAGACCTTCAATTTTTACTTTGCCTACTTCTACTTCACCTGTTTGTAGATTAACAAGGCAGTCTTTCTGTATATTTTTTCCGTCTGCTCTTGTTTCAACAAATGATGCTTTCTTTTTTACGTCAGTTTCTTTCATCTTTTTTTCTCTTGTTTTTTATTATTATATCATATTTAAAATATTCCTCAAATCAACTTGCCTACGTTTTTGGTTTCTGCTATAATCCATTCACTAAATTACATGAGGCTCTACCTATGAATTCTGTTCGCTTGTCTGTTGCTGTTAATGCTCTTGTTAACTATCCAGAATTTAATCCAAAGCATATTGAATGCACTAATGGCATTCTGGATGCTGTGGAACGCTCGAATTTTTCACTTGCGGCTCAATGTCTGAAAGAATTGACCGTTGGTCATAGTTTTTATCCTGCTGACTATCGTGTTGAAGCTGAATTTTGCAAAATCATTGCTATTGAATTGAAAAAACTAGGTATGGCACATTATCATCAAGAAATTGCAAAACATATTGACTTTATTATGGATGGTGAATATTTCAATTTGAATACTGCAGTGCTTACGCCAGCTATCAGCTATGACCGTAAAACAGTTCACAGTGATGAAAAACTGAATGCTGCTATTGAATTCTATTATCAGCGTGGTGAAGGTAGTGATGTAATTGTTATTGAAATTCTTCAAAAGATTAAAAATCTTAACACTACTATGAACAACTATTTGTCGAGGACTTAATATGGAAATTGTTCAAAAACTAAAAGCTCAGCACCTCAAAAGCTTCAATGAAGCACTTGTTGTAGCTGAAGCTATTGCAAAAGAACGTACTGCAAATATCTGTTTTTATGCTGGCTCGAATCGTGTTGAAATGAATCGCATGATTGCCGCAAACAACGAAGAATGTGCTAAATTTAATAGAGTTTATGGTAAGTTCTACGATCACTTTGAAGCTCAATTTATGAGTGATGTGGATATTGAGCCGTTTACTGATGATGATATTTTGATTATTGAACAACTGTTCAAAGTTAAAATTGATTCAATGGTCAAAGCCAAAGAAGATCTATTGCGTTATAGTTCTGATAATATGGTTTCTTTTGGCATCATGACCACTATTAATCATGATGAATTTGTTTTCAAAGATATTGTTGCTATTATTAAAGAACACTATATGTCAAAATAATGAAGAAAAATATTGAAAAAATTAAACGTCAACTCAATAAACCTTTAGCGAGCAATGGTGTATCCCTTGTTCGCTGGGGTGGTTTGTCTATGGTTCGTCAGCGTGGTAATTATGGAAATGAGACTTTTCATTCTGCACCAGAACGCTATGGTTTTTATGCCTTCATTTTCCCATTTATTGAATTATTCCTTATTGGCTCAACCAAAAAAACTGAATTTGACGCTCGTGTTAGAAAGGAATTTCATGCGATTGATGGCTATATCTGGACTCATCTACAACCAGAAGATGCTTCAATGATTGTCGCTGTTCATGGGGATTGGTTTAAAGTTCATGTATCAAACCTGAATAAGATTATTCAGAAAGCTTTTGCTGTCGAAAGTTCTGTTATTCAGTCTGATTTTTTCTTTCAAAATCCTGAAACCAGAAAACCTTGGGTTGGTAACGAAGGAAAAGAATTGAAAGTGAAAAGGGTGAACGCTTTTGGTGGTTATGGTCGAATGTGTGACAAATTAGAAGTCTTTGTATGCCGTGATACTAAAATTTCTTAGCTTCTTTGAAAATGAAATGAAATTGCTTGTCTACCCAGCATTTTTTTGTTATACTACACTCAATTAAACAGAAAAGAGAGTTTCCTATGAATGATTTCCATGTTTTTGATTTGGCTTCTGCACTCTTTGAAACCCCAACTCCACAACCAGAGATGTATCTTGAAGTCCGTCTTCAATTTAATGATAGTCAAGTGGTTGAAACTGTAAATTTCAAAAGTCTTAACGTCTTTAATTTCATCGCAGATTCTGTTACTGTCCTTCGTTGGAAGTATATCTCTGAACTCGATGGCCAAAAAGATATTTTGACCGAAGGTGATAACCTTGAAAGCATGACCCAGTATTTTGCTGATCTTGAACGCCAAGAGAAACTTAACGCTAAACAACGTCGCTGAGGTATATTTATGACTCCTGAAATGAAACGCCTTCATGGCCACCGCGAAATGGATGATGATGGTTTCACCTATGTTGCTGGTGCTCACAAATCTGGTCGCGTAAAACGCACTCGTAACCGTAATTCTGCTGCTCGTTGCATGCGTAACGATAAACGTTCTGTAAAAGCTGCTGAAACCAAGCGAATGCTTAAAGAATCGTTCTAATTACTGTTTTTCTTTTTGAGGGACTTCTTATGCAATCTTCTGCACTCACTGAAACTACTATTCCAACACCATCGAAAGCAGTCCATTCGTTTATTGGGGCATCTATCAAGGTGATGGAGTCTTCTGATTTGGCTGCAGTTGATGCAATGAACAATGTCGTAATTCAAGAACCTACTTTTTGGGTTAAAGAAGACGACAGAACCTATATTTACTCATTCAAAAAGATTTCAGAAGCCATTGATACCGAACTTGATCAGCTTCATTCCAGTTTTTGGGCCAATATCAGTATGTGTATTGGATCTCTTTTGGGTTTTGCTTATTTGATTTTTTTGGAAATTAGTTCATTTCCCACTTTCAACCTAAGCGTTATGGTTATTTCCATTAATGCCTTCCTGTATGGAATTTATGGGCTTATTATGGGCAATCATAAAAACAAATGCCGTCAACTTGAAGGTAAAAAAGAGTATGTGTTAGCTTCCAGCCAATACTATCTGAAAAAACTTCGAAAAGAAGCTCAAAAACCAGTAGTTGTTGTCTAAATTCTGTGTAATTTTCATATCTTAAAAGCCACTTCGGTGGCTTTTTTGTTATATAAATTTATCAATTTCTTATAATTTATACCTTCAAAGTTGATATTTTTAGTTTTTTGTGTTAGACTAAGATGTCAATAGGAGTCTTTTTATGCCAAAAATAACAACAAATGATTGTAAATTATTCCTTTCAGATCTATATAAAGATAAAAATGGAGAAAATTGGAAGCGAATTCGTAAATTTAAAGACGAAAATGGATATATTTGTCGTGATTTTAAACATCTGGATGGTGAACTTGTTACTTTAATTGAAAAAAATAGTCAATTATCCGTTCTGCTACTGCATAACTCACTAAACCCATCTATAAATAAAAAAGAACCAATTCCTACTGTTGCTCTTGATAGAAAAAACACTCCTTTTACTTTATTTGATGAAAGCCAACAGAAGTTGGCCAAACGATTGGTGAATGCTTTTGTTAAACCTAAAGATGAACCTATTGAACCTGATTCCAGTTCAAAAGGCTTTTCTGCGATTCCTAATTTAATGACATTTTCATTTCTTGAAGATGCTAACTGTGATGAGCATGAATACTTAACAGAAATCGCATCAACCATGCAGTTTGATGCTCCTATGAAAGATATCATTGTTTTCTTTGCTCCCAGTACTGTAAAGTCTTTATGCCACCATATTTCACCTCTGGTTGAACCTTTTTTATCTATTCCATTAGAAGAAGTAGAAGAAATGTCATTTAGGCTTAATTCAGAAAATAGTAATTTAACGGTATTAGCCGTGTTCGAATCATTATGTCTAGCTGGTTTTGTCTATGAACCAAAGGGTTGTGCTTTGACTCAATTGTTCTCACCATATAAAATGATTAATGTATCATCAGTCATTGTCAATAATGATAAATCACTCGACTTTAAAAAGGCTTTTATTGCTGCGGTAAAAAAAGACGATGTAGAAAAAGTTAAAACTTTGATTGAATTGGGACTGCCACTTAATTTAAAAGTGGGTAGAACTTCGTTATTAGGACATGCACTATCTGAAAATAAATTAGCATGCTTCAAATACCTTGTGAGCTTGTATGGTAATACGGCTGAACTCAGTAATGGTCAAGCTGATTTAGTTTGGGAGGTTGCTTGGTGGCCTAATGATTGTACTCAATATTTCCTTTCGTCAACTTATTATAACTTTAAAAATGCAAATCAAAAAGCACATGATGATCTTGTTATGGCCTATGGTCATCATGGAATGGATTTAAAGCGAATTGAGAATGATGTAAATCCTGAATATCTTGCGTTGGCGTGTTTGAAAGTTACTTTTACACATGACCGTTTTTACATTTTGTTCAAAGATTTTGTAAAGAAGGCCATTGAAGAGTATCCAGATACAGTTTCATCTTGTAAGGAGTTGTCTGAAGATCTTGAATTTGGTTTTATTATTTCGCCTATTTTAGAACTTTTAGCTGGCAGTTCTTGTCTTATTAATGGGAGGTCAGTATTTGATGTGGTTCAATCAGAAATTGATGCAACGGGATCTAATTCACGAGGTTTTTCTGATAAATTGAATCAATATAAAGCTTTCTTGAAAAAACATGGACGCTAGACAAACAAAAAAGCCCCACAGATGTGAGACTTTAATTTTTGTGCCTTGTTAAATAAAGTGAGCTTTACTTTTATCTGTCAGCTCATAGCCCATTGATTTCAAGAATTTCTTGTCAAATTCGATGATTTGAGCACGACGCTCTTTAAAATACTCACGAGGCTCAATTTTGTTTGCTGGTACTGAAGTTGCTGCAAATGTATTCCCGTACAATTCAACCAATGCCATTTGGTTAGGATCAATGGTGCCAATTTTGTAAATAGGTGTAGGTTTAAGTTTGCTATCCCAGCCAGAAATGATCGTTTCACCATTGACTAGCCCCGGAAGCGAATCCATGGCGGCTACCATCAGTGAAAATGCATTTGCTGGCATGATATGGGTTTCGTCTGTCAGGTAACCAAACAGTGAAACTTTTACACCATCGTTAGCTTCAATTGCATTTTTTTTACGAGACTTAACTACACTTCCATAACGGTAGTTACGGTAACCCGTAATCATATTTTTGAAAGCATTGTTCGAAACACCATCATGGTGAGCTTTAAAGAGATCTAGAAAAGCTGGCACACTAACCATCATTTGATTGCTTACTGCAAGAGCGATATGATCAGCCGAATGATGATAATGGGAAACAATAATTTTGTCAGCATTGTTGTAATGCTTCGGGACTCGCTCGCTGTCATGAAGACCAAGACGGTATTCTTCTTCGAACAGAGGAATATTGGTACGGTCGATGTCGTGACGAATTGCGATTAGCACTTGGTTACCCATTGTTAAAAGCTCCATTTGTTTCAATGTGTCTATTATAGCTAAATTTATTGATCGTGTACAGAATTTTGTATTTGTTTTTTTCTTCCATTTTTAAGGGAATTGTGCTATCATATCAATTCCTTTTTATGAGTATCCTTTATGGAACATCGTAAACCTTTATCTCTCTCTGGTGATGGCTATTCTATTGATGAGGCTAATTGCTATGACATTGTAGCCATTCATACTAAACTATTGAATGCTTTTTTATTAATTGAAAAAAGTCTCAAACTTAGTCTTGATATTGATAAAATTATTACTATTGATGCTAATAGTATTTTGATAAATGGTTTAGATATTTCTTATTTTAATGATTATATTTGGGGCACCAGTAGATCAAAAGAATACGACAGAATTATGCAGCTTCATTGTTATGAATGTGGCTTTATTGTACGAGATGAATCATCTTCTATTTTAGATATCTCTTTTGATTGTTACTTTAACATTCTAAAGGTTGAATTTAAATTAGCTTCTATAATCAGAAAGACTAAAATAGAACTTATTTTTGGTCCTACATTAGAGTGCATATCAATTTATTTTAACCCTGATTACAATGCAGACTACTGTGAGCATAGTTGGCTTAAGTTAAGCAATACATTGTGCTCTTTAGAAGATGAACTATTATTTTTTGAACTACGCACTGTTACTGATGAGTCTGTTAAATCTTTGCTTCCAGAATGTTATATTCCATCTGCTTATGATTTTACATCTGCAGATTTTATTGATCGTTTAAAAGTCTTCGAAATGTTAAAATACTAATTGGAGGCATATTGTAGATGACTTCTATTTCAAAAAGAATTTTTGTTGAAAACATTTCAGAAAATTTAAAAATTGATGAAGCGAAAAAAATAATTAAAACTAAGTTTTTTGAATCCATTTATTCAATTGAAAAAAAAATTTCAGCAAAAATTGATATAACTATTAATGAAGAAGAAGAAAATCTTGTACTTAATAATAGATATTCCTTTAAATTTTCAAGACCTCCTTTTTATGACAATAAAACTGTAACATTTGAAGGAAGAAAAACGATTGAATTTCCTTGTAAATTTAGTCATTTTAATCTTAGTAATCCACATATTTCTTTAATTATTATAATTTTTGATGATGATCTTAATATTGAAAAATTTTGGTGTGAGCTAAGAAGTAAAGATAGAGTTACTTTTGATCAGGAACAGATTACTCAAGAATTTAACCATCTATTAGAACTGATACGTTTTGAATATTGTTATCGAAATTTATCGAAAGATATTGAAATAGGGTTTATAAAGAAAGAAAATTGTATTTCTTCTTTTGAAGACGAATTGCTTTTCTGGTATTTGCATTGCAATCCTTCTGAAATAAATAAAGAATTGATTCCTGAATATTATGACCATTCTGCTTATAACTTTTATTCACAATCATTTTCAGATCGTTTACAATTGTTGAAAATGTTACAATTTTAATCACTTAATATGGGAGTTATTTTATGCATAATCATTTTTCTATTGACCATGAAACTGGCGTAACTGCTGTTGGCTATAATCGCTATATTCTTGATGCCATTAAAAACAAGATTTTCGATAATCTTTCTAGAATAGAAAATAGTTTAGGTTTATCAATTAAAAGTAATTATGTTTTAACTGATCTTCAATATATTTTGAAAGGTAAAACAGAAATGCTGGTTACTGGTAATCCTCAAATCAAGATCGATAAGAATCAACGCACTTCCGTTGTGTTTGAATGCTCTCAATTTCCTTTTATTTTGTCATCTGCTGCTAATTTAACTATAGGTTTTGATGTCTATTTCAATATCACTTATGTTCAATTTAAGTCTATTACGAATAATAGTCATAACAGTTATTCAATTGATTTAATTTTTGACAAAAATTTAGAAATGGAATCCATGGAATTTAAAGCTCTTGATAAAATTAATAAGGTTTCCTTCACTAATAAAAGAAAATCTAATCGCCTGTCTTCGTTAAAAGATGAGATCTTATTATTTCAACTTTATATGACAAAAGATGAAGAAGTCAAAGAATTGTTACCAGAATATTATGCACCATCAGCATACGATTTTAAATCAGATGATTTCTTATCTAGGTTGGAAGTCTTTTCAATGCTAACACTTTAATTTTGTATTTTTATACTATAATTTTCGCAAGATTAATAATTTTAAGACATTCATTTAAGCCCATTCCACATGGGCTTTTAATTTTTTAGATATAAGTAACTATTATAGTTTACAATTGTAACCTATTGAAACACTTTTGTCTTCAAGTTATAATGAGAAGACTTAATTAACCATTGGAACTTTTTAAATGCACACTCGTAACACGCTTCATCTGAATGATCATCAGGTTGAACTAATTGAAAACACCCTCTCTACTATCCAACCACATGTTACTGATGATTTTGTTATTGAACATCTTGTTAGTAAAGGAATTATGCGTTATCCCGCTGAAAAAGTGATGCAGTATCGTGAGTTCTATTTCAAAAATAAGAACAACTCTGTCAAAACGCCTTTAAAACATGGCATGAAAGCCTTGAACTGAGTTATATAACCATTTGTCTATTTACAATCCTTACACTTGTGAGGATTTTCTTTTTTCTAATAGACATTCGTTAAAAATCCTTACAATCGTGAGGATTTCGATGTTGAAAATATTATTTTTAATGTTATGGTGAAAAGATATAAACATAACTGTATTATAATATTATGGATCAATTAGCAGAGTTATTTACAAAAAAAACGTATCAAGAAGACGGCATTACACAAGGACAAGTTATCAGTCTTGCCAAACACCACAAAAAAACACATTCCCAAGTTATTGTAAGCCTTTCCAAAATAGAAGGCTTAAATTTGATAACATCAGTCGATTCATTTGCAACAAAAAAAATCAATATTCGTAATCAAGAAGGCTATCTCTTCAAAGATGGTTCTGTGTTGATTATGGTTGCTGGTGAATTTATGGCATTAAACATTGATGAGAGTTCTCTATGGTTAAGAGGATTAGGTATTGGTAAATTTGATATGGCTGCAGTCGCAACTGGACAACCGTTTACGCTTCGTTCTGGTGTATGGTTTTCGATTGTTGAGATGGATTTGACCAAAGAACACCCTTTGACTATCAAATTATCTGATCAATCGGTCATTATGTACAAAATTGATGGCAAATCCGAAACCCACCCATTTCCAGCTTACGATTTATTGCTTGTTGTCAAGACTGACCCATTGTTTCCTGAGAAAAATGTGAACAAAAGAAACACAAATATTTTATCTCTCCTGTTGAAATAGGTAACACCTCATGCTATAATTGAGAAAAATTTCGGAGATGATTATGTTAAAAACACTTAGCAAATTATTTAAACAAGAAAACCGTGTCTTGGCTTTGGTTTTCAGTGATGGTAAAGTTTTGATGTTTGATGCCAAAAATTTCGATCACCTTTCTCATTTGGGTTCCTATGTTACTGATGACCTTGAAATTATTGGTCAAGAAGGTAAAGGTATTCAGTCAGCTAAGGTTGATTATTATGATGCAGCCATCAGCATGCCTGAGCAAACCTTGTATTCTATCCCTTACGACCAAGAGAAGCGTCCAGATAATTCTCCATTGCTTCCTACTTCGATTCGTAATGCGGTATGGAACTATCTAGAAGGTGCGGAATCACAAGTTCAAATAAAAATGGCGTCCTAGTGGCGTCTTTTTTATTGTCATTAACAAAACCTTGTTTAATCTCTTCAATTTTGCTATAATAGCTCCACTTAAACGCACTTAGGAGCTTTTCCATCATGCCAACTAAATACATTCGTAATCAGACTCGTTTCCTTGTGTTTCATGAAAAGATTGTTCATCGTGAGATGGCTATTCGTGCATTGGGTCGTGAGATGATTATTCATGGTGCTGGATTTGTTAAGCTGTTCCTTCATGATGAAAAAATTCAAGCCAAGTGCTATGGTGAAAGCGAATCGTTGGGTAAAGGTGTTCGTCGTGATGATCATACTCAGATTCTGAATGCTATTGGTGTTGAGAACAACCATGAAGTAGAACATGCTAAATACATTATCTGGCGTGGTAAGGCTGTTGTCTTTTCGAATGTATTGGAACATCGTGCTGTTGCTGAGGCTGCTTTCTTTGGCAGCTATGACTGTGAGAGTGCTGGTTTCATTAAGTTTATTTATACGGCGGATGGCAAGGTTAAAGTTCATTGCTACGGTGAAAGCATGAGCATTGGGGCTTCGGCACAGAAAGGTGATGATAAAATGATTGCCGAACTGCTCGAAATTCCAGAAAAAGACTTGCATGTTAGTCCACGTCAATAATTAGGAGTTGAAGTAATGGATAAGCCACTGAACAAAAAGGTTCAATTCGTGAAAGTGAAGGCTGATGGAGTGGCAGTTGACATTCCTTATCGTGTAAAGAGCTTTGGTGATAAAGAAAGTATTGTCATTATTGATAAAAAGGCGACCACTTTGAATAACGCTAACATTTATCAAGATATGGATTGCTATAAAGCTGATCAGCAAGTAAAACTGCAACAGTTTAAAAAGTAATCCAGTATTTAGATAACAGAAAAGGTAGCACAAGCTACCTTTTTCATTTTCCATCATAATGTATTTTTACATCTGTATAATAACCTGTAGATGTTCCAGATCTTGCAGTGGTTGTTACATAATTTGATATACCCGCTGGTGTTTTGGTAAATTTATAAAAAACAGGTGAGTAACTAGCTGATCCACTTTTTACAATATCGATTGAATAATCTATTTTACCATTGGTAGGTAGATATAATTTTTCGTTAAGTGTGAATGTATTAAATTTATTATCAAGCATTTTAAGTGTATCATAAGCTGGAGACGATACACATTTACCATTTACACATGCTGTTAATGTAAGCTTGTAAGTAGATTTGTTTACATAGTTTGCAAAAACAATTGATATTGCTGTTACGTCTCCTGATGGAATATTCATTATGCTGGCTGAAAATTTACCTGTGTTTGGCCAAATAAGTAAATCTGTTGTTGTTGCTGGTATGTTTTGTGATAATGTAAATACACCGCTGAACTTTACAGCTACTACATTGATTGTTTTTGTTTCTTCTACGCTTTCTCCTTTCCCATTAACTGCTTTTATTGTAAATGTATACGTTCCAACAGAGGTCGGAATGGTAGATATTAAGTTTCCATTTACTTTTGTAAATTCAGTAGAAGTGTTTGTTGTCGCAATATTACTTTTTATGTAAACTTCTTTGGCATCGCTGATTGTCCAATTTAGGTTAAAGCTATTATTTTCTGTTACTTCGTCTAAGTTTGAATTAAATGATTCTATTGTAGGAATCGGCTCTATTTTTTCAGATTGTACGTTAAGTGTAGACTCTACACTTTTTCCATCCTTATTTGCAGCTTTAATTGTGAAGATATAAGAGCCAATTTCAGTTGGAGATACAACTAAATTGTTGCTGTTTATCTTTATAAAATTATTTGTTGTTTTATCAGTGTTTAAATTACTTTTAATAAAAACATCTTTTGCATTAGTTGTTTCCCAGTCAAGAGTTAGTTGACTGTTTACATCTAATTTATTTATATTTGATTTAAAATAAACTATGCTAGGATCAGGTTCTACAGGAGTTGGGTTTTCACTTTCTGTTTTATTTATAAACTTTATACTAGGTTGTACATAATATTTCACTTCATAATTGGCGTTAGAAATTGATAATGACATACCTGCCAATATTAATATTGTTAGATAACTTTTTTTCATTTTATATTCTTCTCATTTTATTGTTATTATAATATTATAGTTTTTAAAGTCAAAGAATCCTTGTATTAAATCAATAGTTTTTTGATTAAATATATAAATTGTATTGTAAAAGATATTATATATACCGTATTTTAATATTTTTACTTTATTTATTGTATTTTTTATATCTTCATGACCATTTTTCTTTTATTTTCTACTATTGAATCTATATCAACAGTTAATTCTGGGTTACTCTTTATGTTTAATTTTTCTAACAACTTCATTGTGTAATATGCATCATTGCCACTATTGTGTAGTTCTTTGCCAGCGTGCTCGATTTCGTATTTATCTAACATGCGTTGCAATGGCATTAATCTACCTTCTAATAATTGAGTGTCTAAGATATTCAATTTTGGATATTCATTAATCCAAATACCATAAATGCCTAATAATCTCATGTCTTCTTTATGTGCGTGAAATAATGCATAGTCAGCTAATTCTAATTGCTTGTTTATGATATCTTTCATTTGATCAACTGATACTTTTTCAGTTTTCCCAAATCTAAAACGTCTTTGTAAACTAGCATCACTTTTTATTTGATAGGCTCCTTTTATTAGATAATGTTTTGATATGATATTATCACCTTGTTTAACAGTTACACCCATTTCAGTAATCAAATCTTTTTTATTCGAAAATTCAAAATCAATGGATACAATGCGTTTTTCATTAAGCTTTTCTGGCATCTCTTTAACTAGTTTTTCTTTTAGTGCTGTGGCTGCAGTAGATATCTGCTCTACTAACTTTATTGCATCTCCATTTTCCATTTTAGAAGCAATGATGTTTTTTACTTCATTTAAATTAGAAACATTAAACGATTCCATTTCTTTATATATTTCTGGATTGGCTGTTCCAACTCTTTTAGACTTGAACTTTCTATTTATTTTTAAGGCGGCTAATAAAATAAGTTTTTCAAAGTCATCTTGAGAAATATGAATCTCATCAGTTCCCTTTGGTATGTATAATTTGTTAACATTGAGTTTATTAAAAATGCTATCATCACTAAAAAATTCAAGAATATTTTTTTTATCTTTTGGATCTTTTGCGGTATTTACGAGTGATTTTCTTATTTTATTGGTGCTGAAGTAATTCATTTTTTACTTACTATAAGTTTATAATATCATTTTACCATTAAATATAAATAAAAAAAGTTGCAGATATTTTTACGCATTTATCATTTGCTATTTTTGTCATTATTTATTATAATAATTTATTATTTTAGGAGTCTATTATGTCAAAAATTTTAACTGGAGATCGTCCAACAGGTGCCCTTCATCTTGGACATTTCGTTGGATCATTAAGAAACCGTGTTGAACTGCAGCATCTCCATCAACAAACTATTCTAATTGCTGATAATCAAGCATTAACTGATAATATGGGAAATCCATCAAAGGTTCGTGATAATGTCATCGAAGTTGCAAAAGACTATTTGGCATGTGGCATCGATCCTACTAAGACAACTATCTGTATACAATCTCAACTGCCTGCAATTGCAGAATTAACATTGCTCTATCTCAATCTTGTAACTGTGGCTCGTTTGGAACGCAATCCTACTATTAGAGAAGAAATTAAAGCTAAGAACTTCGAGCGAAGTATTCCAGCCGGATTCTTAGCCTATCCTGTTGCACAGGCGGCTGACATTACTTCATTTAAAGCTGACCTTGTTCCAGTAGGCGAAGATCAACTTCCACTTATTGAACAAGCCAATGAAATTGTTCACAAGCTGAATACTCAGGTAGGGTTTGAAATTGTGCCAGCTATTAAAGCATTAACCTCATCCGTGGCTAGACTTCCTAGTCTTGATGGTAAGTCTAAAATGAGCAAATCGCTGGGTAATACTATTAACTTATACGCTAGCATGAATGATATTAAGAAAGCGGTTAATTTAATGTATACAGACAGTAGCCATCTTCGTATTGAAGATCCCGGTAAAGTTGAAGGTAATGTGGTATTTACTTATTTGGATGCTTTTGATTCTGATGTTGCAGAAGTCTCCAACCTGAAAGAATTCTATCAAAAAGGTGGTTTAGGTGATGGCACATTGAAAAAGCGACTGGTTGGTGTTTTGGAATCTGTGATTGCTCCCATTCGGGAAAAACGATTAGCTTTAAATAATCAGCATGATTTTGTGATTGATGTGATTAAGCAAGGTACTTTTCAAGCTCTAGCAGAAACCAATCATAACGTCAATGAAATCAAGGATGCGTTTGGTTTTTTTAAATTTTAAAGTCGATTAAAATTTCTTGATATGAATGTCCTTTTCTTGTATCATGGATTGCGTTTAATTTCTTAACCTTATTTTTTATAAAGGATATTTTATATGACTAATGACACTGTTTTGGAATCACTTAGAAACCATATTATTGCAGAGAAAGCTCGATTTGTTGATAGCTTGAAAGCTAATATTTTGAGAATTGAAAATGAATTGAATATTAAAATTAATTATTCTCTGTCTGAAACTGATACTTCCGTTATCGTTTCTGGCTTAGACACATATTCTTATTTTGTATCCAAGTGGTTTCCTTCAAAAATTGACTCTAGTATTCGTTTGGCCTTCAACTCTTACAGTAATCCACATTTGAACGAAAACACAGTTAAATCAGTATTGTCACTTTCATTGAATGATGACTTCACTATTGCAAATGTTTATCTTAAAAATTGGACAAAAAATACAGATGGCCATTATACTGATGTTACTTTCAATTTTGATCATGAGTTAAAAAGTGTTTAATTGATTATTTTATCAAATAAAGACCTATTCTTAGGTCTTTTTTTTATTTTTTTAATTAATAATTAATATTGAGAATTATTTTTAATTGCATTTCGCTCTTTACTTTTTTCATTTCTATTGTATGATAGTGAAGACCAACAGTAGGAGGATGTATGAAAAAAAATACAAATCCGATTGCTATTGTTGCTTTATTTCCTACGGCTTACAACGTTAGAATGATGATTGAAGCTAAGGTGCATGAGAAACATGAGATGAATCAACTTTTAGGCGATCATTTCAAGGAAGATTATAAAGAGTTACACCTAACACCTCGCCAAAGAAAAGATATCTATTCAGTTCTTAAAAATAAAGCTACTGATAACAATCTTGATATTAGACACATACTTAATAATACACAACTTAGTTCATATGGACGTATTATCCATAAACTTCATTAGTTGGCTATTATTCAATTAATGTATACATTTAATTTAACTAAAATAACTTTGGAGGCTTTACTTATGAAAAAATTATTATTAACTACTGCACTTGCTTCATTAATGTCTGTTTCTGCGACTACATTTGCTGCTACAACAGTGGCTGTTGATAACACTAATTCAACACCAATGCCTAGTACCACACATATGAAAGGTCAGGTTGCTGGCAAGATGATGCGTGATCAGATGGAAGTTGATGCAAAACGTTTAAATTTAACAACTGAGCAAAGAACTAAAATCAAAGAACTTATGAAAGAAAGTAAAATGGAACTTGATAAAAAGATCCGTAATGAACTAGACGATAAACAAAAAGTTGAATTTGATAAAATCAAAGCTGAACATAAAGCAGCATGGGAAAAACATAAATCGACTAACTAATCTGTATCTTAGTAAAAAGACCTATTCATAGGTCTTTTTTTATTTCCTCAAATGGTTGTTTCCTTCTTTATTTTTTGTTATAATCATTGTCATCTAACCATATATTGGAGCACCATATGAACGAATTCGTTACCCTTCTGAATACTTTTGCATCACTACAAAAACATGAATATTCAAAGCTGACTCCTATGCTTGATATTAAATTTAATGTGGCTAGCGAAAAATATTCATTGGCAGCGTCACAACTTCGTGAAAATATCCAATACATTCAAAATAGAACGCCTAATGTCACGTATGAAAAAGCTAGTATTCAAATTCTTGAAATGATGCATAATGCTGTTCTCGATATGGATCATAAACATCATCAGGATTATATGATTGGCCTTTTTGATTTGATTATCAAGAATCTTTCATCCGCTAAACAAGAAGATGAGGTTGCTCATATTGCCGCTTACAGTCGAGATCTTAACAAAGAAAAAGCTAAGCAAGAAATAATGGAGATTGCTAAAAAACTTAATAAAAAAGAGTTTAAACATAAAGAAGCGGTAGTGCTCTTGATTTCCCAAATGCTTTCAACTCATGATTATTTGGTTTCACTGAAAGACAAGTATTTGTAATATACGTTATTTTGCTTTCATTTTCTTGTATAATCCTGTCATTTAACTTAATGGAATTTTAATATGAATCAAATTGTATGCCTTCTTAAAATCTGGAATTCTTTGAATATGAAAGTCCCTGCTGCAATGGTTTCTCTGGACGACATTCAATTGTTGATTGCTACTGATCAGCATAATGTGGCTTGTCATCATCTTCAACAACATATTAATTATCATATGGATGTTGGTGATATTCCTGAAAAATCTCATCAAATTCAACTTTTGAAAATACTTCATAATGATGTTATCAATAAAGGTGTTGATTATCAGCGTGATTATTTTGATACTATTTTTGAGCTTATTAATCAACATCATTATTTGACAACGCTTATTGATTATCCTGCATTTGTTGAGCATGGGTATAACCTGAACAACGCTGAAAGCTATGAACAATTTGTTTCAATGGCTAAAACTGTGAATTCTGCTGATTTTGATAATAAAGAACTTTGTATTCTCTTTATTGCAAAAATCCTTGAAACGCATGATGTTATCAAAAAAATGCAGGCAAGTTATCTGTAATGACAAGATAATTTAATATCAAAAAAAGCTTGCCATTTGAATGAAAATTCGTTATTATAAACACCTTACAGCGAATAACGCATTGACTATAAACTATAAAGGAGAACTCATTATGTCTAAACTTTAAAATTAATAGAGGACATTATATATGAGCAAAACAATCCGCCGCAAAAACGAAATGAACAATTTCGGCAAACTCTTCATGTTCAGCGAGCAGGACTTGGACGAGAACGGCAAAATCCAATACCACTGGGACAAAGCCTATGTTGGGTTGACCTTGGAAGAGGCCAACCAAAAGCGGAAACAATGGTTCCACTCCTGCAAAGGCCCACGGTTCGAATACTGCCCCGGCAAAGCTTACCGCCAAGAGTACCGGGCGAAAAGCAAGCAACAACTCAGGGAGCAGTTGAACAACTTCGATGACTACGAAGCCGTTGCCATCGATCCGATCTGCAACGATTGGCGTTACTGGATGTGAATAACTAAAAGACCTTTTCGAAGGTCTTTTTTTATATTTATTTTTCTATATTGACAAACGTATGGAATAGCATTACTTTTCATTCCTGAATAACTTGTCATTCATAGTCGAACTGTGTATACTAGACCTATTCCATTCAATTGAATAATAGGAGGGGCTTATGATTAGCGAAGCATCGTAAAAATTATTTGCAGAAAGTATTTATTTTAAAAGGCTACTAAGCAATTAGTGGTCTTTTTTGTTGTTAAAACCAATCCTTTATGTTAGAATGACGTAACCCTATTGAGGAAGGCTCATGAGTATTCTAAAAAAACTTAAAGCTTGCGAAGAATCCCAGATTCCATTGGATCTTCATAACGATATCATTCAAAAGCTTTCTCAATTGATGATTAAAGTTCTTAATCTTAATTCTTTTGACGCAAATGATAAAGAACTATTAATTTTTAAATATATATCTGATTATAATGTATTATCATATACTTTTCTTGGTCAAAATCTTAAACTTAATACTTATTCTAATATAGTTTCTGTGACGATATATTTTTCACAGCATCATAAATTAAATATACCAGTAGGCACTTCTTGGTGTACTATTTATTTGGATGATGACTTGAATTATCAACATGTCAACTTTCAATCTCGATTTAATTTTGGCAGAACTCTACCTCATACTGGGTATAACACATTGGGTTCTCTTTTTTTTGATAGAATATTTGATAAAAACTTTAATTATAGTACTAAGTTTATTTATACTTTAACTGGCTATTTAAGTGACGGCATTGATTTTAATAATAGTTCCATTCCACCCATATTTTTAGAAAATAATAATGAGTTCTTTGCTCCACTTATGAAAATGCTTGATGTCTATTCAAATAATGAAGACCTGTTCTATGATATTTTTAACGAATATCCATCACATGAAGATATAGTTGAAGATGTTAACAACTTTAAATCATTTCTTCTTATGTATTATGAACAATATACCAATAATTATGAATTGTTAAAATCAAAAATTCTTTTATTTGATATGAAGGAAATCTAAGATGGTAAACATTTATCAAGCATTACTTGAAAAAGATGAATCTATTCAACCTATTATTGTTGAAAAAGTTATTATTTTTTTAAAAATAGTGACTGGTTTAGACTTGTCTGGTCAAGCATCCACTTTTAAACGAGGTATTATTCTTACTAATTCCAGCATCACTATGGAGCTTTTGTTTCTTTATGGTTCTGTCGAGGTAACTGCAACACCAAAAGATCGTTGCTTAAATGTTGCTTTTAAGTTCAAACGTAACATTGCTATGAATTTTCCATTGAATGCATGGATTTGCAAGGTGTCTGTTGATCATGAAATGAACTTCCAAAGAGCATACTTTGAACACTACATGAGCATTTCTCGTTATAATTGGAACGCTCAGGATCAGTCCAATGCTTACTGTGCTATTAAAATTCAACATGTTATTGATGCTAATCTTCATCATTTCAATACAGTGGAATATAACAACCTCTTTTCAACTTCACATACTTTCTATGAAGATTTGAGAAACCTTGGCCTTAATAATGACTTCTTTATTCCTAATATTGAATTTGAGCGTCATCTAATGCAGTTCTTAGACCTCTTTAAACGCATTCCACGAGTGTTTTATTCCATTTTTACAGAATATCCAAGTTTTAACAGTATTATTGACCATATCGAAAAAGCAGCCGCCTTTTTAAACTTGTTTCATACACAATACATCACAGACATTGAACTATTACAATCCAGATTGTTACTGGTTGAGATGCAGGAGATTTGAGATGTCAAATGCTAATTACTTACTATGGCAGATTCGAAAAGATAAATCTGAACAACGTTTAGTTGAATTTGATAATATTTTTATTCCTAAATGTATTCAAATATTTGAACAGCTTATGTCTGTTCAATTGAAACCCAATGACATAAAACGCCAACGTATTGCTGTTAGTGATACCAGTGCGTCTATTAAATACAAATTTAAATATGGTGATGTTTACATTAAATCACGATACAATCAGGAATTGTTTTTTAAATTCTCATTTGGCACAGGTGTTCAAGATGATGATTTATATGTTCCTTTCAATTCAACTGATTTGACAGTGAAAGTTGATGATGATTTGAACTTTATCAAAGGTTTTTTTGTAACACAAATTCATGTTTCTAATATTGATTTTGGAATCAATTTAGATAACCATTGCTTTGCAACTCTTAAACTTACAAGGTCAGTTGATAATAATGATGAACAAAAAACTGTTATTGAATACTTAAACGAAAGAGATATTACTTATGAATTCATTAATCTCCATTCTGATTTTTATTCATGTAATAATACATTCGATAAAGTCTTCATGACTATGATGAATCATATGGAAGAGAATCCAACCCTTTTCTATTCTGTTTTTTCTGAATACCCTGCTTATAGTGATTTGATGTTACGTCGAGAGAAGGTCTTTGATTTTTTAATGCTCTTTCATAAACAATATACAGATGACCCTTCAACTCTTAATGCACGTTTTCTCTTGTTAGATATGCAAAGGATTTAATATGGCAAAAACTATTTATGATCATCTTATACAGTGTCAGAAAAGAATGACCTTGGATTGTTTTAAAGTCAATCTTGATAAGGAACTGTGTCTATTATTTAAACAACTTACTGGTATTGATTTATCATCAGAACGTTATCCTTTTATTCGTGATGGTGGTGATCTTCAATTTGGAGTAACGGTTCATTATAAGTTTAAATATGGTTATATGACAGTTAAAACTAGAGGAACTAAATTAACGGTTACGCTTTTTTATGAAGATCAATTGAATTTGCCATCACAATCAAATAATTGCGTAATTGATGTTGATTATAATTTAAATTTTATTCAAGCAACCTTTGAAGATAGTTTGCCTTTGTCAAAGAAGCATTTAAATCCTAATTTATTTATCAGTCATTTTTATATTAAGATAAATCACATCTTAACATTAGATAGTTATGAAAAAAAATTATCTTGTAATGATGGTCTTAATGGTGAGGTCTTTGACCTTCATAATGGACTTGACCTTCGTTTCCATAATAAAGACTTTGATTTTGATGATATATTTATTAGATTGATGCGGCTGGTCAATTATTCTCCCGCTGTTTTTTATATTGGATTTCCAAAATATCCAAGTTATAAAGATCTTCTAACCAACACTGATAGCGTTATTGCTTTTGTTAATATGTTTATTCATGATTATTTTAATGATTTTAATAGTTTAAATGCCAATATAGATAAACATTATTTATTGGCAGACATGGAGAACATTTAATAATGACAAACATTTCAATTGATCCGAAAATCAAATATTGTTAATAGAAATGTATTCTATTTAAATATGCTTGCGTTAATGTGGGAATTACTGTACAATAGAGATCTTAAAATTTTAACCAACCATTCGACATTCCTATATCCAAGGCATCGAATGGCTCAGAGGGCTTATTGATGAGTACACTTTATGAACAGTTTGTTGCTTCAAAAAAAGCAAATAATATTCATGTTCGGACTAATCCATTAATTATCCAACAGCTTATTGTTCTATTTCAAAAAGCCTATGGCATTGATTTACCCAATGACCCCAATGCATTTGTCTGGGATGGAGGTTCCGTTGGTCAAGAAGTCAACATTGATTATAAATTTCAATATGGCAAGGTATCTGTTTGTACAGAGGTAGATAAGTTGGTTGTGACTTTTTTCCATCAGGATAAGTTAAAAGTTCCTTTTGAAGCTAATCGTTGCACTGTCACTGTTGATAATGATTTAAACTTTATTCGTGCAGAATACTCAATTTATTTTGCGTTTTTAAACAGCATCTTTTATAGTAAGAATACACTTGGATATAACCAAGTAAAAGTGCAGAGAATTATTGATTTAAATGGTTCTTATAATCATCTAGCTTTTCTTCATGATGACAATGGTGATGAAGTCTTCATTGATGTTGACAAAAATAAACTGGATGCACGTTTCTTGACTCCTAATACAGATTTAGAAAATCTTTTCTATAAGTCGATTGATCTTGTCACTGAAAGACCACATGAATTTCATGAAATTTTTGATGGATATCCTAGTTTTTCTAAATGTGTCGAGCACTCAGATGGTATTATTGATTTCGTTAATGTCTTTGTGCAGCAGTATTTTGATGCGAATGAAAGACTGAAAGAAAATCTATTGTTAATGGATATGCAGTCCATTTGATTTGAAATCAAACTATATGTTAAATTGACAATAATTCGATTCTCAATTAAAGTATCGTTCCATTTTAACTGTATTTATAACTCAATTGTAAGCATTCTTCCATTTAAATCGAGTTTTTGTACTGTAGAACTAAATCAAAATATGGATTTCTGTCATGCATGTTTTCAACAAGGGATGACATTTTCAAAAGCTATTTTTGACAACACTTATTCAAGTCCTGTTTTTAGCGATATTTATTTCGACTATGTTTTATTGAATGATGGAATTATTATTAAAAAAATACGTTATGATAATTATATGCATTATGAGCATTATAAAAAATTAACAGATTATGGTTCTCATTTTGAAATAAATGATTTAAGTGATCATTTTGTCTCGTTTTTTATTCGTTTTCTAAAAATATGTGCAGAACATCCACATAAATTTTATGAAGAATTTAAAGAGTATACAAGTTATCAGTTGATCATGGATTCGATAAATGGGTTTGTGACGTTTTGTAATTTGTTTTATGAGCAGTATTCAAATGATTTTGAACTATTGAATTCTCGATTTATTGTCATTGAAATGCAGGTTATTTAATAACAAAAATATATGCTATAAATGCATATTTATGTTTATATAAGGTAAATAAAATGAAAATATATGAGATTATGAACAGTATACAGTATAAAAAATTATTAATTGATTTTTTTAAAAATGATATAGTATTAATAAATAAATTTCCTGATGATTACTTTGATATATTAAAAGATTTATGTCAATCAGAAGATATTAATGATGAATCTTTTAAAGCAATAAAAATAGCTGAACATACCAGTTTTTGTTTTACTCTTGATGATCGACAAGTGGGTGTTTTTTGTGATCAATATATAGTAGCATTTAACGCTGGTATTTCGGGATTTGATTTTATCGGTGATAACATTTCTAATTGGTTAGATTATTTTGGATCTGATATAGACACCTCTGAATCTGATGCCTTTAAATTATTATGTTGTCAAAAGTTTAAAACACCAATTACAACATATGATCGATGGGATACATCCCATTTGAAACTTGTTGAAAGGATTTTAATGACTAAATAGTAATTTTCTTTGAATAATAAGAGTCGTTTTCAAATATATATGCTAGAAATGAATATTTATGTTTATATGAGGGATTATAATGATTATTGATATATTGAAAAGTAAAGAATATAAAGAACTGTTAATTAAATCTTTTGATTATGGTCAATTGATAAAGTTTGGTAATTTTTTTTCAGAAAAAAACTTAAAATTAATTAAAAAGAAAATTAAATCGAAAACTCAGGACGATGCTGCTTATAATACTATTAAGATTTATAAAAATGTTGAGTTTTGCATGAGTATAGATGATAAATGTATTGGTGTTTTCAATAATAAATACATTGTTTTATTTGATGATGCATACCTTGATTTTGAGTTTATTGGTGATACTGTTTCTAACTGGGTGCGATTCGCAGGTTCTGAAACTTACATGTCTGAAATTGACGCTTTTCAAATTTTGTGTAATCAAAAATTTAATACACCAATAACTGTGTTTAATCCGTTAAACTCTACCATTGAAAAAGATGTTAAATCTTTATATTAAATTATTTTTTTTAAGGAATTAATGATGTTTAAATTTTTCAATAAATTGATAGCGAATGAAAAAAATGATTAATATTTAATAACTAAATTTTTATTATATTTTCCAATTTAAATATTGTGTGATAAGATATTTATATTATCTTATGAAATTTTAAGGAGTTTTAAGTAATGCCCGCAAAACATTTGTCTTCGAGTTATTCAATAGAAGTCACACCTGAACAATTTATGGCTATCGAAGTTCGTGATAAAGCAGGCTCTGCTATTCATGTTCGCTGGTCTGGTTTGAGTTCTCTATTGGAGGAAGCACTCGAATTCTATAAAATTCAATATAATCTAAATTATGGCTACACTATCTTTTTCCATGTACTTGATGAAGACCAAGCTAATGTTGATTTCGTTGAAGAGATTATTAATCAATATGCAAAAAACGTTTCACTTTCTGACATCTTGTCTTATGTCGATTCCAAAATTGGTGTTAAAGAAAACTGTATTGCTCGTATTGTTGCTGAAAACGAATATCTCGTTGGTTTGAATGAATCTTTTGATTAAATTTCTTTACACCTACTCTCTAATTTGATACAATTATGCCATGGAATCAACGAACCACAATTGGGTGGTCAATCGTCTCCTAGGCTGTAATTGCCTGCCGTTCTCAATTTGGTAAAAATTATGATTTATGTGTCATCCTAATCCATGCACTCTAATCAGTCGCATAGACAAAGGTAACGAGAACAACTGACCAGATATGCATATTACTTATTGGAGATATTCTATGTTCTATAATTTTGCTCAATTCAAAAAAGCCACTACCATTTTGCTTGAAGAAATTAAAGCGAAACCTTTGAAACTTTCTGAGCTTCGTCTTCGCATGGTTCAACTGATGGGGTTTAGCACTGTTGAAGCCTTTCAGAAATCTTTTGATCGTGAAGTTCCTAAAACCATTACAGTGGTTACCATTGCACCACAACAAAACGTCTTCAAGAAAGATTTTTTGGCCAATGAAGAAGGTCATAAGAAAGCAGAAGCTTATTTCGTTGAAAAGATTCTTGAACAAGAACCCAATATGAACGAAATTGACATTGAATGCTATCTTGATGATGGTTATTATGATGTTAGTCGTTCTGAGTATAAGTATTACATTGTTCATAACGATGATTAATTAACTACGCCACACAAATCTTTCAAATCAAAAAGAACTGTAACCGTTCTTTTGTCTTTTATTCAGAAATGAAACATTTTAGCTAATTCTATTTCGCTCTCATTAAGCTCTCCTGACTCTGAAACTCCTAAAAGTTCTCTTATGTCAGTAGTTAAAGATGTTTTGTACATTTCCTTAATCCATTTTTTTTGCAAATAACTGTCTTTATTTATGAGGTATTCAATAATATTAGTATAAGGTTCTTTAATATACTTAGATTTATACATTATTTTATAATTTTCAATATCATTAGAGATTAACTCTTGTGTCAAGTTCATTAAATTATATTTTTTTTCGTTATTTTTTTTAAATATTAAAGCATATTCATGAGACGTATAAAAGCCAGTCTCATTAAAAAGACTACATTCGTCAATTTTATCATGTTCATCTTTATTAGATATTTTTGAATCAATTATTGTCTTTCTGTATAAAACCAATAAATAATATATGTTTACGTTATTAAAATTTATTTCAATTAAATTTGAATCTTCAAGAAAAATATCATCTGGTTCATGTAGAAAAGATAAGTTTACTTTATTAAAATTTTTAGGATTATTTACATTTTTGAACATCTCATAATTTTCTGAATACAATGTCTGCGTGTCAATATTTTTTCTTTTATAGAGATTTCCATAAATAATTTCAAGACTATTTTCAATTTGTTTATCTTTACTGTAAAGTCTAAAATCATCATAAATCGTATATTTATTTAAATCATCTTTTTTTATTTTTAATGATTTGTAATAGTAACGATTATTCATTGCATGAATTTCATTCGGGATTTTTTTAGATATATGATTAGCAATTATAAGAATATTTTCTTTTGATTCTTTGATAAGAGCATTATAATCATTTAATATTTTTTCAAAATTTTTAGGTATATCTATTATCAATTTGTTATATTCTTGTAAATATATCAAAAAATTATCTAATAATAATATATGAATTATTTTTATGTCTTGTACTACTATTATATCTTTAATTCCATTTGATAGATTTTTTTCAAAATAACATGTACCTCTTCCTTTTCCGTAATGCTTTTGTATACAACAATTTTCAGGTGAATTATATTTTATTTCTTTTCTTGTGCGTGTGTAACCTTCAATTAAAACAGATTTATATATCATACTAGACTTTTTTTTAAAAAATAGTTCCTTCAACATTTTTGTAGCACCATTAATTAGTAATCTATCTTCTATCATACTTCATTATTTACAAAAACAAAATGCGAATATCTTACAACTATGATTCTTTAAAAAATCTGGTTGTACTTGAGCATAGCCTATATTATTCAATGTCAGATAATTAGGTTTGATGAGTGATTTTACAAAGGATGTTAAAATAATAGTCATCTTTATTTAAAATAACTTATAATTTATTAAAAAAGCTTTAAATTGCCTATTCCTATTATTTTTTTTTGATTGACATTGAGCACCTTTTTTGTGATAATAATAGATTAATTGGAAATAACATAAAAAGGTATTTTTTATGATCTTGAACAAATATGCGTTGGCACAAGCTGGTGATCAAATTACTTTTCAAATTCTAGTTGAGATTAAACCCGGATATAATTACCATAAAGGCAAGATTTATGAAGGTTATGTGATCAAACACTATGCTTCAGAGACTGATGTTGAGTTTATTGGTGATGATGGCTCTTTGGTTAAAACAACTGTTGACCATAAACATGGCCCAGAAAAAATTGAACTCATTATAAGCGATGAAGAGTTTGAGAAACGAAAAGAAGAATGGCTTGAAGCGGCTATTGAAAGAGCTAAGGTTAATGCAGAAGAAGCCTTTACTAAACAAGTTAACTACCTGAAATCTATCGAATTTAAATAATGTGGGTAAGTGTTGACCTCATTTTGTCATTTTGGTATAATCAAGGTGTCAAAATAATTTAATGAGGTTAACACAATGCCTTACAAAATGACGGTTGAACCTGTTTACAGTAGTAAAAAAGAAGCCGAAATTGTTAAATTATGCAAATATCGTTTTGTTGACCGCTTAAACTTCTCAGGTGTTCAATACAATGCCATCCACTTCGTATCTAGCGTCTTGAATGAAGCCATCAAACGTTTTGATACAAAACATTATGTCCAAATCACCCTTCCAGAAACCTGTAAACCACAGCATTTTGATATTGCTACAATTGAAAATTATGCTCGTGAATTCTTGCATCATCTTCGTGAAAGTAAAGTGTCCATGATGTTGTTTGAATACATTGAAAACCTTGTTCAATCAGCCGTTTCAGTGCTGGATAGTGCTTTTAAACATCAATAAAATATTGATTTAAAACTCATTTTAAGGTATAATCCATTCACTATGGAGAATGCCTTATGCAAAAATCAAATCTGGTTCATTTTGCTGAATTATTTGAACATGCAGAAACACTTGGTTATAATTGGAATGATGCCTGTAATTTTCTTGATGAGTTTAGACCCACTGGAGAATCCAGTATCTATTATCTTCAACTTAGCGATTTGAACAAAAAAAAGACTAATCCCAATTTTGATCAATGGCTTGATACTGAATATCCTGACAACGTTAACGAAGTATTGACCAGTTTCCTAAACAAGCATGATGTTATTGAAATCGACATTTATTGGAGTTGAGATTGGCTAAAAAAAACTCGATTTTACAATAGGCAAGTAGCTCAAGATTTAATGACGCCACATAACATCATAAGCATTGGTGAGCATGGTGATGGCTGGCAACTACAAGGATGTCAGAAAAATGTGTTGCGTTTAATTTTTGATGATATTCAAGAACAATTAGAAGAACGATTCCAATTGTTTTCACAGGATCAAGCTATTGCTATCATTCAGTGGCTTAAAACAATTCCAAACGATTCTCTGGTTATTGTTCATTGTGAAGGTGGTGTTTCTCGTTCAGCAGCCGTTGTTCGGTTTATGATGGATTATATGGGGTTTCTAACTGCAGCTCATTTCCTTGATCAAATCTGATCATTTGTGTTAAAATAGAGGTGTTAACCTCTATTTTTATATGATTAAATCTCTTTCTATTGGCAAATCTGCTTCTTTTCTTGGTCTTTCTGTTGTTACTCTTCGTCGTTGGGAACGACTTGGCAAAATCAATTCTTTTCGAACTCTTGGCAATCATCGAAGATTTTCTTCGATGACTTGCTTAAACTTCATAATTCTAATAAATTGCATGTTGGTTATGCTAGAGTTTCTTCTCACGATCAAAAAAAAGACTTAGAAAACCAAATCAAATTTTTAGATAAATATATTCAAAATGACAATAAGATTGTCATTTCTGATCTTGGCAGTGGATTAAATTTTAATAAAAAAGGTTTAATTCATCTTATTTCTTTAATCATCTCTCGTAAAATTCATACCCTTTATCTTACTCATAAAGAACGTTTATTAAGATTTGGTTCGGATTTAATCTTTAAATTATGTTCAACATTTGGCACAAATGTTGTCATAATTAACAGTTCCGAATCTAAATCTTTTGAAGTGACTTTAGCAGAAGATGTTATTGAGCTTATGACTGTCTTTTCGGCTAAACTTTATGGTAAACGTTCTCATCATAATAAAAAATCAATAACTACTTGACTTTTAATAGTTTTTTGTTTATTATTATGGCATTATTGAGTAATTATTTATGAGCAAAAAAGAAAAGAAAAAATTAAGAACATTTTCTATCCATGAAACTAACTTGGATGTTGCTCGTTA
>Ga0308157_10000579_pt1 | contig 112256 bp, 109 predicted proteins | sample PhyBR1_FD_201035 | JGI IMG/M metagenome (GOLD analysis project Ga0308157, IMG submission 201035) | Phyllosphere microbial communities from UC Gill Tract Community Farm, Albany, California, United States - DLSLB.R1 | ecosystem: Host-associated > Plants > Phyllosphere > Unclassified | place...
GCGCCATGCTTGGGGCAACCTGAGCCAAAACCGCACCATGGCGTTTGAAGGCTCCAGCAGCTTCACCGTCGCTGGTGCCCCGTTGGCACGCAACACAGCGCTGGTGGGCCTGCAGGCTGAAATGGAGCTGAGCCGCAACGCAGCCTTGGTGCTGGGCTACACCGGCGAGTACGGCAGCGGCAGCCGTGACCAGTCTGCCAGCGTGAAGGTGCGCTGGGCTTTCTAAGCGTTGAGCCTGATCTGAAAAAAAGCCCCTGCCGGTGAAAACCAGCAGGGGCTTTTAAGTAAGTTGGGGTGCACTGTCTTAGATGCACTCGACAAGGATGGATAGGGCGGTGGAGTTTGTCTTATCCAGTGGCAAGCGATTGACTGTCTGTGGAAAAGGGCTCAATTGAGAAGTTGAATTGAGTCACACTAGCTTGTCTGCTGCTGTGCAGACTGGTGTGCGGTTGGTGAAGTTATCACACGAGATTCACACAGATTGCGTTAAGTTCTTGTTATGTATTGAGCCATCGCGGGTTCAATTCCCGCCAGCCCATTACAACGCTCCAAGAGGGTTCACTGACTTTCAAATAGAGATAAAACCGCGACTTCCTAGAAAGTTGGTCAGTTGCAACTCGTTTCCCTCTTGCATTCAAGAAACATGTGCCTTTGCGGCTGCAGGCTTGAGCCTCATGTCCGAGGTCTCTTGTGTTCCTTTGATCGTTCTGGAGTCTGCACGGATTCCTCGCAAGATGATTGGGATGCGATGGCGAGAAAAATGGCACATAAAGATATTGGGATAAAGAACTCGAGCTCAGATGTTGAAAGCATGTGCTGCATCAACCGGTTGCAGCTACGAGCGATAGCGGTCTTCCATATTGGTCAATTGCAGGGTGGTCGCTGTGACGGCGGCACCAATGCCCATCACTGAGTATTCCCCCTTCAATCCCCGGCGCAGCGCGGGTTTTGCGTGCTGCCTACGATGAAGGCATTCATTGTTTTGCGGGATCTTGCCATGGCTGTTGCATCCATCACCCTGAAGATTGACTTCGTATCCGACGTGTCTTGCCCGTGGTGCGTCATTGGCCTGAAATCTTTGCAGCAAGCGGCAGAACGTTTGCAAGGCCAAGTGGCGCTGGATGTGCATTTTCAACCGTTTGAGCTGAACCCGAAGATGGCGCCTGAGGGCCAAGACATTGCGGAGCACCTGTTGGAAAAATACGGTGCCACGCCGGAGCAGTCGCAGCAAAACCGCGATGCAATCACGCAGCGCGGGGCCGCACTGGGTTTTACCTTCAATATGGGCCAACGTGGCCGCATCTACAACACCTTTGATGCACACCGGCTGCTGCACTGGGCTGGGCAAGAAGGTGCTGCAGGTCAGCAGGAAGCGCTGAAGATGGCACTGTTCTCTGCGTATTTCACCGAAGGCCAAAACCCTGGCGACCATGCGGTGCTGCTGCGCGCCGCCGAGAGTGCAGGCCTGAGTGTGGCGCGCGCCCGTGAAGTGCTGACCACCGATGCGTTTGCCGAAGAAGTGCGCGAGCGCGAGGCCTTCTACCAGCAGCACGGCATACATTCTGTGCCTGCAGTGATCATCAATGGCCGCCACTTGATTCAGGGCGGTCAACCTGTGGAAGTGTTTGAGCAGGCTTTGCGCCAACTTGCCACTGCCAGTGAAGAATAAAAAATTGATAGCTGTCAGCGCTTTAAATTTCTATACTTCAAATATAAAAGTATCTGAAAGGTAGATCTATTAAGCGCTAGCAGCTAGCTTAATTAAATGTCGATTGTGAGTGACATCACTCGATTAGGTTTTGATGCAGGGCCCATATGCGCGGGCATGTTGGGATCTGCAAACACTTTCGGGGCCTGAGTATCATCAATGAATTTGCGCGAGCACCATCGGCATGCAAAAAACCATCTGCATGAACCGGCAGGCAGTTTTCAGTGAAGGCTGCATGCGCAGCAGGAAGCGGGATGGAAGACCGCATAGGCTGTGATTGCGTGCTGCCTACCCTCCGTAGTTCAGTCAGTGCAGCGTTGAATGTGCTGCGTGCCCGCGCTATCCACCCTTTGCGGGGAGAGAACTCAAAAGCTCAGCCACTGCAGTAATTTGCCCAGCCAGCGCAGCAGGGCCAAGATGGCTTCCAATAAATTGGTGGGGGGCTGGTCAGAACTTCCAAACATGGTGGCTGCATTGTGCCGCGCCAGCGGTTTCCCCATGTAGGCAAGCGCCTATGATGGCGGTCTTCGCGTTGTTGAATGCGTCTGGTGATGGCCGCTTCCACTGTGCTTTCTCGGTCTGGGGCAGCGTGTGCTTTTCCCTCATTCGATTTGGTGGGCAGCAGGTGCTTAACTGCTCGAGCAGGGGCGGTTTGTAGAGTTCCGTTGATTGAAAAAAGATATTTATGCCAAGCAGCAAATTTATGTGGGCGCTCAAGCTAAGCGCCTTGAGTGCGGTGGTCCTGACCTCGGGCTGTACCTATGTCAAAGGTTTGTATGGCGGCAAGACAGCACCCGCTCAGGCGGTCACTGCCACCACCACGGTTGCGGCGCCTGTAATGTATGCCTCTGCGCGCGATTACACGGCAGATATCAGCGCGGCACGTGCCTATGTGGGCACGCAGTTGCCGGTGAGCCAGCGCATGGCTTTGATCGACGTGCGAGACGCCACGGAATACCGTTTGGGCCACCCCGAGGGTGCGCGCCATTTGCCCTATCCCCGGGTGTACCAGCAGTGCGAGCCCCATCCTTTTGGTGCGACAGAAGCGCAAATTCGCTCGGACGATGGTGGCCAGTGCCGCTACGGCGTGGTGACGGGCCGTGAGGTGCGCAGTAGCGCTGCTGATTTCTGGAAGGCGGTGCAAGAAGCGCTGCCGTACAAAGACGCCCCGGTGGCGGTGCTGTGCCGCACCGGCGCGTGCGCTGCGGAAGTGGCCAATTTGCTGGCACGGCCTGACTTGCTGGTGGACAAGGGCTTGGCCGGGCAAGGCTATAAAGAGGTGTATGCCATTAAAGAAGGCTTTGTGGGCGAGCCCATGCCAGCCTTCGATATCCCCAGCGGCAAATTGCTGAGTACGGATAAAAAGAGCGAAAAACTCAACATCGATACTGCCAGCACCACCTTCTACGGCAGTACACCAGTGGCGCTGGATGTGAACAACGACGGCAAGATCACGCAGGCCGACTGGAGCGGCTGGCGTAACTTTTTGGGCCTGCCTTATGTGGTCAGCATGCATCCCAGCTTGCTCAGTGATGCTGCACACGACTATTACGACAAGCCTTGAGTTGGCGCGCTTTCTGCATTCTTCCTACACGTAGCTGGGCTGCGCGCGCAGCAAGATAGCGCTTTCTCACACAAGGACACAAGCATGGCTGGTGGTGGACTTTTATTGTTGCTCGATGACATTGCCGCACTGCTGGACGATGTGGCCTTAATGACCAAGGTGGCGGCGCGCAAATCCGCTGCCATGGCCGATGATGTGGCAGGCATGACCAAGGTCGCCATGCAAAAGACGGCAGGTGTGCTGGGTGATGATTTGGCGCTGAATGCCGAGCAGGTAACCGGGGTGCGCTCCAACCGTGAACTGCCCGTGGTTTGGGGGGTGGCCAAGGGTTCGCTGGTTAACAAGGTCATTTTGGTTCCAGCGTTCTTGCTGATCAGTGCTTTTGTGCCTTGGCTGATTACGCCGCTGTTGATGGTGGGGGGCGCATTTCTGTGTTTTGAGGGGGTGGAGAAAATTCTTCACTCCCTGCACCAACGCAGCAAGGCCCATGACCCGGTGCAGGAGGCCCAGGAAGCCAGGGCCCAGGGGCTGGCCCAGTCCTCGGTGCGGCAAGGCAAAGAGCTGGGCATGGATCCAGCCACTTATGAGCAACAAAAAATCAAGGGCGCTATTCGCACCGACTTTATTTTGTCTGCCGAAATTTTGGCGATTGCGCTGAGCACGATTGCGGATAAACCCCTGTCTGAACAGATCGCCGTGCTGGTTGCTGTGTCCTTAGGTATTACCGTGTTCGTTTATGGACTGGTTGCTTGTATTGTGCGTATGGACGATGTAGGCAGCTGGCTGATGCACAAGCGCAGCAGTGCACTGCAATCGCTGGGCCGTGGCTTGATTGCGTTTACGCCCTGGTTGATGAAAGGCCTGTCCATCGTGGGCACGGCGGCCATGTTCTTGGTGGGCGGCAGCTTGCTGGTGCACGGTATTGCGCCCATTCAAGCGTGGGTGGAAAACGCCATCACGCCCCAAGGCGGTGCGATAGCGGCCATTGTGCCGTTGCTGGTGCATGTGCTGGTCGGCGCGGCCATTGGTGGAGCTGTGGTGGTGCTTCTCAAGCTGTGGCAGCAGCTACGTGGCACAGCATCCACTCACTAACAAGCCGGGCTGTGGTTGAATTCCAACATTTCAGAAATCACTGAAATGGGCCTTGCTGGTGCATTGACCTAAGGCAAACCCTTGGGTGGGGCGCGGTGATGCAATGCATTTCACGGGGGTTGTCCCCGGATTTTGATTGATCACCCATTATGAAAAAGACTCTGCTGGCTGTGGCCGCTCTGTGTGCAATGACTTCCGGTGCTGCAATGGCGCAGCAGCAAGATGGCAAGTGGCAAGTACGCCTGCGTGCTGTGAATATGGATATCGCCAACAAAGGCTCTGCTGCTGATGCGCTGGGTTTGAGCATCAATGACAAAGTTATCCCTGAAGTGGATATCAGCTACTACTTCACGCCTAACTTTGCCGCAGAACTGATTCTGACTTATCCCCAAAAGCACAATGTGCGTTCTTCCGTTGTCGGCGGCAAGATCGGTACATTGAAGCACCTGCCACCTACTCTGCTGGCACAGTACCACTTCACCAACTTTGGCGCATTCAAGCCTTACGTCGGCGCTGGTGTGAACTACACACGTTTTTCGGGTGTTGACCTGCTGGATGGCGGTGCTGATGTGAAGCGCAACAGCTTTGGCGGTGCATTGCAAGTGGGCTTTGACTACGCACTGGACAAGAATTGGTCGCTGAACTTTGACGTGAAGAAGGTCTACATTGACACAGACGTTTCTGTAGCTGGCACCAAGGTTGGCAAGTTCAAGGTTGACCCAGTGCTGATCGGCGTAGGCGTCGGCTATCGCTTCTAAGCTTCAGTTCTCTTCCAAGGGGTTTTCAGACCGCTGTGTTTCACAGCGGTTTTTTTTATGCCTGTCTCATCTATGCAAGCAAGCGTAAATACGCAAAAGCCCGCACAAGGCGGGCTCTCAAATCGTAGGTGCGGTAGCAGTTAAACCTGTGCCAAGGCCTGGTCCAGGTCGGCTTGCAAGTCGTCGATATGTTCAATGCCGACTGACAGGCGCACCATACCTTCTGTGACGCCCGCTTTAGCCAGCTCGTCAGCATCCAATTGGCGGTGGGTGGTGGAGGCCGGGTGGGTGGCCAGCGACTTGGCATCGCCAATATTGACCAAGCGAGTAAACAGCTGCAGCGCATCCAGAAAACGGGCGCCAGCGGTGCGTGCATCACCAACATCGCTTTTGAGGCTAAAGGACAAGATGCCTGACGCACGGCCAGCAGATTGCTTTTGCACAATCGCATGGTCGGGGTGGTCTTTGAGGCCGGCGTAGCGCACCCATTCCACCTTGGGGTGCTTTTGCAGCGTTTCGGCAATCTTTTGGGTGTTTTCGCAGATGCGGTCCATGCGCAGCGCCAGCGTTTCAATGCCTTGCAAAATCTGGAAGGCATTTTGGGGCGAGATGGCGGCACCCATATTGCGCAGCGGCACCACGCGGGCGCGGCCAATGTAGGCGGCTTCGCCCAGCGCTTCGGTATAGACCACGCCGTGGTAGCTCACATCGGGTTCGTTCAGGCGCTTGAAGCGTTCTTTGTGCTGTGCCCAGGGAAATTTACCGCTGTCCACAATTGCACCACCCACGCTGGTGCCGTGGCCGCCCAGGTACTTGGTCAGCGAGTGCACCACAATGTCTGCGCCATGTTCAATGGGGCGCAGCAGGTAAGGGGAGGGCACGGTGTTGTCCACAATCAGCGGCACGCCGTGGGCATGGGCCACATCGGCCAGCGCACGAATGTCAGTGACGTTGCCCAGCGGGTTACCAATCGACTCGATAAAGATGGCCTTGGTTTTGGCATCAATCAGCGGGCCAAAGCTGGCGGGGTCGCGTGCATCGGCAAAACGCACTTCAATACCTTGTTGGGGGAAGGTATGCGCAAACAGGTTGTAGGTGCCGCCGTACAGCGTGCTGGCGCTGATGATGTTGTCGCCGGACTCGGCAATCGTCTGAATGGCCGCAGTGATCGCCGCCATGCCCGAAGCTACCGCCAGTGCGGCAATGCCGCCTTCCAGCGCTGCCACCCGTTTTTCCAGTACATCGGTGGTGGGGTTCATGATGCGGGTGTAGATATTGCCCGCTACTTTCAGGTCAAACAGGTCAGCCCCATGCTGGGCACTGTCAAAGGCATAGGCCACGGTTTGGTAGATGGGCACGGCCACGGCTTTGGTGGTGGGATCTGGGCGGTAGCCCGCGTGGACAGCCAATGTTTCCAGGCGCATGTGTTTGTCTCCAATGGTGGTTGGTAATCGCAGCCATTGTGAGAAAGAAAGACGCAGGTGCCAACTACGCAAACGCTATGTGCTTATGCGCCCTGGTATCAAGCAGTATTTAAAAACAATAGCTATCAGCGATTGATGGATAAGCGCTTAGGCTGGATTTTGCTTGTTTTCTGGCGCACGCAGCAAGGCGGCACGCTGGGGCCGTTGAGTGGGTTCGGTGGGGGCATGCCGGAGGGCACGTGGCGGGTGTGGTGGTGCCGAGGCGGGCTGTTCAGCCTCCCAGGCGGGCAAGGCGGCATAGACCATGGCAGGGCCGTGGGCGTCATTGGCCGCGTAGCGAATCTGCGCGTCGCTCAGCGCTTTGAGGGACCAGTTGCTGGTCGATTGCTTTTTGGATTTGTGAAAGTTCTGCCCCAGCACCAGCGCAATCGCCGCACGCACACCGGTGGACGGCCCAAAGCCGTAGCTTTTGAACACGCGGTCCAGATCCACCACGTTGGCCAACTCTGCCCCCAGGCGCTTGGGCAAGGTGGATTTGTCATTGTCCAGCCCAAAGCCGACTTTGCAGATACCGGGGTGGGCAATGATGGTACGCGCCAGCGCCATGGCTTGCGGGTGGTGCAGTTGCAAAATCCAGGCTGCGGTGGGTGTGGCCAGCTGCACCACATGGGGCCCTGTGTCTACCTGTGCCACATGAAAAAGTGGCTTGCTTTCCGTGTCAAATCCCAAGGCGGTTTGCGCCAGCAACTGTGCCCGTGCTGCATCAAATTGCGCATCGGTGGCAGGAATGAAAATGGCAGCATCGGCCAGCGCGGCATAAGGCGGCAGCAGTTGGCTTTCTTCTTTAGACGGTGGTTTACGGCGCGACATGTGCAAGATCAAATGCAAAAGGTAGAGCTGAAGGCGCAGGCAGCATGAGGGCTGAAGGCATTTTTGGCTTGAATTTTGAGGGCCATCATGCGATCCAGCCCCTCACAAAGCCGTGGCAACACGGTAGATCGGTTGAATGCCGTGGGCTGTCCCAGCACGTTCATAGCCCGCCTCAGGCTTTGACCGCAGGCGCAGGGCGTGTGCGGTAAAACTGCATGGGCGACTCTTTCATCTCCTTGGCATGCTGGTTCAGCACCGAGCGTTTCATTTTGCCCACCACGTGCATTTCGCAGGGTTTGCAGTCAAAGCGCAGCGTCAGCTTTTCCTTGCCGTTGATGAGCTGCAGCGGCTCGGCCTTAATGGTGCCCTTCACGCCGATCACGCCCTTGGCCTGCTTAGGGCACAGGCTCATCGAGAAGCGCACGCAGTGCTTGGTGATCATCAGGCTGACTTCGCCTTCTTCTTCCTTGCTTTCGTAGGCAGCGTCGATCACCTTCACCCCGTGCTTCACATAGAAGTCATGGGCTTTCTGGTTGAAGACGTTGGCTAGGTACGACAAGGTGTCTTCCGGGAATGGCGCGGGGGGCTCCACCGGCTGTGCGCGGGGCAGGCGTGCCAGGCCCGTGGTGCGGGCATGCTCCAGCGCGTCCAGCGCATCACGGCGCAACTGGTTCAAGGCGGAGGCGGGCACGAACCATGGCTGGCTCAGGCTCAGCGAAATATCGTGCACGGCAAAGATCGATGCGCCAAAGCGACCCAATTGCTCGCGCAGGGTGGACTCGGCCTTGTCGGCATCGGTCGCGCTCTGGTGTGCCTGGGTGATGGAGGCCGTGCCGATGAAACCATCTTCATCGGTCAATGTCAGCGCAAAACCATCTGCGCTTTCCTTGAACTCGGCCCACAGACCGATGCGGCGGTCGCTGGATTTTTTGTCCAGCATGCGCACCCAGTTCATGTCGCGGTTGCGGTTGATCTCCAGGCCCTTGCGCAAATCCTTGAACTCGGCGATCTCGCTCTTGGGGAACATGCGCCAGATGCCTTTTTTGGCACTCACACATTCGGCACGGTTGATGTGCAGGCCCACCAGTTCCTTTTGCAGGTCGTAGTAGCACAGACCGTCGCCGTTGTTGAAGGTGGCGGCCTTGTCGTGGCTCTCAAACTCAAACCACTTGTCGCCCACTTGCGTGACCCAGCCGACGGCGCGGCCGGGCGTTTTGGGCGTGTCGAAAGCACCAATGTCGTCCTTGCGGCCGTTGACGAAGTAGTCGGTGAACTCGCGGTTGAAGTTCTGGTCGGGATCCGGGTTGAAGGTGAACGTGGTCGTGCCCGAGGACGAACGCGACAGCGGCATTTCAGAGAACTCACGCTCTTCAATGATCTCGTCCAAAATTTTGCGGTAGTGCGCCGTGATGTTCTTCACGTACGCCATGTCCTTGTAACGGCCTTCAATCTTGAAGCTGCGCACGCCCGCATCCACCAGCGCACGCATGTTGTCGGTCTGGTTGTTGTCCTTCATCGACAGCACGTGCTTTTCGTGCGCAATGATGCGGCCCTTATCGTCCAGCACTTCATAAGGCAGGCGGCAGGCCTGGTTGCAATCGCCCCGGTTGGCGCTGCGTCCGGTGTGGGCATGGGTGATGTAGCACTGGCCAGAATAGGCCACGCACAGCGCGCCATGGATGAAGTACTCAATCGTGGTGTGTGGATCCAGCACGTTGTGCATGGCCTTGATTTGCTTCAAGTCCAGCTCACGCGCCAGCACGATCTGGCTCAGGCCCGCGTCTTGCAGGAACTTGGCTTTCTCAGGCGTGCGAATGTCGTTTTGGGTAGAGGCGTGCAGCTGGATGGGCGGCAAGTCCAGCTCCAGCAGGCCCATGTCCTGAATGATCAGGGCGTCTGCGCCCATGTTGTAGACATCCCAGGCCATCTTGCGGGCGCCTTCCAGCTCATCGTCGCGCAAGATGGTGTTGAGCGTGATGAAGATGCGGCTGCCAAAACGGTGGGCATGCTTGACCAAGCGTTCCAGATCGCGGATCTCGTTGCCCGCTGTGGCGCGCGCACCAAAGCCGGGGCCGCCAATGTAGACGGCGTCGGCGCCATGGTTGACGGCTTCAATGCCAATATCGGCATCGCGGGCCGGGGACAGGAGTTCGAGCTGGTGGGGCAGGAGAGACATAGGGGGCGGATTATCCCAGTCTGCACAGGAACGCGCATCTGCGGGGCAATCTGGGGGATTGGCACCGATAATCGCCCTCTATGCCAACGCCCACCCTGGATCACACACACTGGATGCGCCACGCCTTAAAGCTGGCGCAGCAAGCCGCTGCCGCAGGCGAAGTGCCGGTGGGCGCGGTGGTGGTGAAGGACGGGCAGATCGTGGGTGAGGGCGCGAATGCGCCGCTGTCGACCCAAGACCCCAGCGCCCATGCGGAGGTGCTGGCGCTGCGCGATGCCGCCCGGCGTTTGGGCAATTACCGGCTGGATGGCTGCACGCTGTATGTGACGCTGGAGCCCTGCACCATGTGCAGCGGCGCCATGTTGCATGCCCGGCTGGACGCGGTGGTGTATGGCGCGCCAGAGCCAAAGACCGGCGCGGCGGGCTCGGTGCTGAATGTGTTTGGCTACCCGCAGATCAACCACCAGACGCAGGTGGTGCGTGGCGTGCTGGCAGACGATTGCGCAGCATTGCTGGCCGCCTTCTTCCAGCAGCGCCGGGCGGTGCAAAAAGCCACGGCATTGGCCAACCACCCGCTCAAAGACACGGCGTTGCGCAACCCTGACAGCGCTTTTGTCGATTTGCCAGACTGGCCGTACCAACCCCAGTGGCACAGCGATGGGCCTGCATTGGTGGGCCTGCGCATGACCGTGGTGGACGAAGGCCCTGCCAACGCCCCGCTGACGTGGCTATGCCTGCATGGTGCCGCCAGTTGGGGTTATGCGTTTCGCCACGGTGTGGCGCAGTGGTTGCAAGCCGGTCAGCGTGTGGTGGTGCCGGATTTACCCGGTTTTGGCCGCAGTGACCAGCCCAAGCACAGCAAGGCACACAGTGCCGCATGGCATATTCAAGTGCTGCAAGGCTTGGTGCAGCGCATGGATCTTCAGCGTGTCGTGCTGGTGGGGGAAGGTGATGGCGCACGCTTGGGACTGGCAGTGGCGCAGGCCATGCCTGAGCGCTTTGCGGGCGCTTGGCTCATCGATGCATGGCCCAACGCCGAATTGCCCAAGCCGTTTGCGCAGTGGTTGCAAGCGGCGGCCAACAAGTCACAGTGGGATGTGGCACAAGCTATGCACCAAGCAGGTTTTTGGCCTTGGGCGCAGGCAGAGCAAGCGCCACTAGCTATCCCTTTTGAAAAATCCGGCCACCGTGCTGCGCTGAAGGCGTGGCCGCAAGTACAAGCGCAGTTGCCTGCGGTGCCACAGACCTTGGTCGCGGATTGGTTACAGCAAGGCCGTTGTCTTATCATGCGCAGCGCCAGCAATGCCTTGATGCCCGAGGCCGACTGGCAAGCTGGCTGGCTGGCTGCTGTACCGGATTTGCAGCAATCGCCCCAAGCGCTGCAACAGACCCCCATGCCGCCTATGTTTCCTGAGCAAGCCGCTGCCCGTGTGGCGCAGGCTGTGGAATACTTTGCGCTATCAGCCAAGACGCGCCCGTCTTAGCCACTTAGAAAACACTTCATGGAGCATGCCGCCCTGCTGCGGCATGGCACGCTTTGGCGAAATCAAGCAAGAAAAAAACACCAGCCACCGCACACGATCACGCACATGCACCGGATGCAGCATGCTGCAATGCGCACACCGGTTGCACCCACGACCACGCGCCCGTGCCAGCCGCAGATTGCGGCCACGAACACGTGCATGGTGAACATTGCGGCCATGACCACCATCACCCAGACCATGCGCATGACCACACGCACGAACAAGCTTGCTGCGGCCATGACCACAGCCACGGGCCCAAGCACATCTATGTGTATTCGCCCTCCGGTGCGATACGTGACAAGGCCGCGTTCAAACGCGCCATCAAGCGTTTGGAGGGCATGGGCCACAACGTGGAGGTGGATGCCGATGCGCTAAGCAGCCACCAGCGTTTTGCTGGTGATGACGCCACACGCCTTGCCGCCATCCACCGTGCGGCGGCCAGCGGTGCGGATGTCGCCTTGATCAGCCGTGGTGGCTATGGCTTGACGCGCATCCTGCCCGGTATTGACTACGCGGCGCTGGCCAAAGCCATTGCTGGTGGCACCCGGTTTGTCGGTTTGAGCGATTTCACCGCTTTCCAAAACGCGGTGCTGGCCCAGACAGGGGCTACGACCTGGGCTGGCCCTGCGCTGATGGCCGATTTTGGTCAGAAAGACGAAGTGGACGACATCATGCTCGACTGCTTTGAAGACCTGATCTACGGCCTTGGCGAAGGTGCGGGCTGGCGCATGCCCAAGCAGCCCGCAGGCGCGGTGCCCGATGATTTCTACATCGAAGGCGGGGCCACATTGTGGGGCAGCAATCTGGCCGTGCTGGTTTCCATGCTGGGCACACCGTATTTCCCGCAGGTGGAAGGCGGCATCCTGTTCCTCGAAGATGTGGGCGAGCACCCTTACAAGATCGAGCGCATGCTGACGCAGCTGCTGCACGCCGGTGTGCTGGCCAAGCAAAAAGCGATTGTGTTGGGCCAGTTCACGGATTTCAAGCTCACACCGCATGACAAGGGCTACAAGCTGCAAAGCGTGATCGACTGGCTGCGCACCCAGCTCACCATTCCGGTGCTGCAGGGCTTGCCTTATGGTCACGTGTCCACCAAAGTCATGCTGCCCGTGGGCGCGCAGGTGTCACTGTCGGTCGAAGGGCGCGATGCCTTGATCTACTGGGGACACACCCACTGATGAATTGATAGCTGTTGGCGCTTGCTGTGTAAACGCTAGCGGCTGATTTGCCTCATAAATCTTCGGAAGGTACGCGCATGGGCAAAGCCGCCTTGCAATGGACCGATGACATGCTGGCCCAGTTGGGCCAAGAAAAAGATGCCGTGTTGGCGGAGCGCTGGGGCACATCGGCCAAGACCGTGAACCTCAAGCGCAACGCGCTGGGCATTGCGGCCTTTGGGTTGGTGCAATGGACACCACAAATGCAGGCGCAGCTGGGCACTGACAGTGATGCTGAACTGGCCAAGCGCTGGGGCATCAGCAAAGCCAGCGTGGTGGCCCAGCGCAAAGCCTTGGGCGTTGCTTCGCTGTCTGAAAAGCAGGGCGGCGTGCTTGCATGGACGCCCGAGGCAGTGGCGCTGCTGGGCACGGCCTCCGATGCCAAAGTGGCGCAGCAACTGGGTGTGACGCGTTTGACGGTCTACAACGCCCGCATGGCGCGCGGCATTCCTCCCGCAGCGCGGGTGCTAGCACAGTTGGATACGCCAGCAGTCAAGCGTTAGGTGCTGAGGCTGAGACGGTTTGCTACAGTTTCAGCCCTTGCACACATAGCTCAATCCCTAAAGCCTTCACATGTTGTGATTTCCCTTTGCGGTGTGGCTTGGCAGAGCCAGTAGTTTCTCGTTTCGTTGCTGCTGCCAGTCAGCGACGGGCTGGGTCGTTTTGGCCTTTCTAACCCTTGTAAGCAAAAGACTGCGCAACTAGCGTGCGTCTCCGCGCGGAGGGCAAAGAGGTTACCGCCGACTGGCATGGTGTCATGTGACTGTGCAATCTAGACTTGCGTTGCCAGCCATGGTGAGGCTAGGTCAGTGCTGATGCCTTCGATTTCAGCCTCTTTTTGACATCTTTGAAAAGTCGCTCAAAGTGCTGTTGCCACGGCATAAAAACCTGCCGGTGATGCAGCTGCATTAAAGCCGAGTGCCGCTAGTGCTTCGCCCAGTACTAAGCGCGCCTAGGGTGCGCCAAGACACCTCAGAAACTTAATGTTAGCTGTTTGATGGAGTCCTTCATAGGCTCTTGGAGCGTGCCAGACTTGCAGTACAAACTGAGCCATAGCAGAGGCCGAAGCGCCTTGGGGTCGCTCCTCTTGGCTTGCAAAAGGCAAGTAGAAAGTGCCTTAGATCACCTTGGCGCGTTTGCCGTCTTCTGCGCCGTAGTTTTGGCAACTCCCACCTTGATGCAATAGTCCAACGCTTGGTTCAATATTGCATGGCGTGTCGGTTCAGTTTTTTTACGGATTGAGACGGCGGGTGCTGCAAAGCACGGATGCGGTCAAACTGGGTAAATGTGGTTGGCTTATGAGGTGTGGCTGCGCATGCGTTGGCAGTGGGTTGAGTAAGCGCCACGCATGTTGCTCCTCGGTGGCCGCTTGGCCAAAAAGGTTCTGTTCGAGCATCTTTGCCGACATGAATGTAAGCATTTGTCTCAATAAATGCTTCGCGCGACGCCTCTAGGCTCTATGCCATCTCCCAAGATGCAGGAGCTTTTTGTGGCACATCGCATGCATTCCAATGCTTCAAACCCCACATGGTTAAAACCCGTCAAACTGACCATGGTGGGTCTCGTACTGATGGTGGCTGGCTGTGCCGTGTCTGTGCCTGCACATATTCAACCCATTACCAATTTTGATGCGGCCAAGTACGCCGGCACTTGGTATGAAATTGCGCGCACTGATCACCGTTTTGAAAAAGGCCTGATCAATGCCAGTGCCAGTTATGCCCTGAATGCGGATGGCACGTTGAAAGTGATCAACCGTGGTTTTGATCCCGAAACGAAAGCGTGGAAAAAGGTCGAAGGAAAAGCCAGGTTCTTAGGCGACTCACGCATTGCTGCGTTGAAGGTTTCGTTCTTTGGCCCGTTTTATGGGGGCTACAACGTGGTGAGTTTGGATGAGCAGTACCAAACGGCCTTGGTGATCGGACAGGATACCCGCTACTTCTGGCTGCTTTCGCGCCACAAAACCATGCCACGCGACCAGCTGCATCGGCTTTTGCAAAAAGCGCAAACCATGGAAGTGGACTTGAACAAAGTCATCTTGGTGGAGCAGGAGTAAGTGCCGGTGTCCGAAGTCCTCGCGGCTACATAACAATCGCGGGTTTTGCTATGCAGCACATGACCAGTAACCGCGTATCTCTATGAAATTTCAGTAATTTCTGAAACTTTCGGTACACACCTGGACGCAATGGACTTTATTTGTCAGAAACAATGGACTTTCTTTCTCATAAAAAATAAAGGCTAACTGGCCGAGCACTGCCTCCTGCGCCAGGGCCGACTCGTGTTCGAGGATTCGATATGCAACATCAACAACCTGTGCAGCCAGTGGCTGCGCGCGTTTGGCTTAGGGTTTTGGGTGCAGTGCTGGCGCTGGCCGGCCTGTTCTTCTTGATCGGTGGCGGCAAGCTCATTAGCTTGGGCGGCAGCTGGTACTTTTTGCTGGCAGGCATTGCCCTGCTGGCGTCTGGCATGCAATTTGTGCGTCGCCGTACTTCTGGTGCGTGGATTTATTTGGCAGCTTTTGCTGCCACTGTGATCTGGGCACTGAGCGAAGTGGGGCTGGATTACTGGAGCTTGGTCTCACGTCTGCTGGCTATGACGTTTGGCGCTGCTGTGGTGGCAGCCAGCTTGCCCCTGTTGCGCAAGGCGAACGGGCAAGCCGCTGCTTGTAGAAGCGCGTTCACTGCAGCCGGTGTATTGCTGACTGCTGGTTTGCTCGGCTTTGTCTCCATGTTCCAGATTCATCCTGAAGTGCAGGCACAAGTGGCAGCCGCCACACGCAAGCCTGCGGATGCAGCGAGTGAACAAAAGAACTGGAGTAACTACGGTAGCAGCAGCAAGAACGACCGTTTTGCAGCTCTGGACCAGATCAACGTCGATAACGTGAGCCAGCTGGAAGTGGCATGGACGTACCGGACCGGAGACGTGCCCAAATCCACAGGCGCAGGTGCCGAAGACCAGACCACTCCTTTGCAAGTGGATGACAAGGTGTTTATCTGCACACCCAGCAACAACGTGATTGCGCTGGATGCCGACTCCGGCAAGGAGTTGTGGCGCCGTGATATCAACGCCCACGTTGGTGGTGTGTGGGAGCGCTGCCGGGGGCTGGCTTACTTTGATGCTGCTGCTGAATTGGCCCAGCCAACAGAGCCAGGTTCGACGGCTGTGCAAAAGGTGTCTTTGCCCGCAGGTGCTAGCTGTGAGCGCCGCATTCTGATGAACTCTATCGATGCCCGCTTGTTTGCAATCAATGCAGACAACGGTGAGCTGTGTGGTGAGTTCGGTAAAGACGGTGTGGTGAATCTTAAGGAAGGTATTGGCGCTGTGGCCAACCCGGCGTACTACACATTGACCGCTGCGCCAACGGTCGCTGGCACCACCGTGGTGATTGGTGGGCGTGTGGCAGACAACGTGCAAGTAGATATGCCCGGCGGTGTCATTCGTGGATTTGATGTCATCACCGGTGCACAGCGCTGGGCGTTTGATGCAGGTTCCAACACCCCCAACCAAATGCTGAAACCCGGCGAGACCTACACCCGTTCATCAGCGAACGTGTGGGCCGGTACGACCTACGATGCCAGCTCCAACACCGTGTACTTGCCCATGGGCTCGGCATCGGTCGACCTGTATGGCGCTACACGCAGTGCCATGGATCGCAAGTACGGCGCATCGGTGCTGGCTCTGGATGCTGCGACTGGCAAAGAAAAGTGGCTGTACCAAACCGTGCGTAATGACTTGTGGGACTTTGACATCCCCATGGCACCGACCTTGATTGACTTCCCCCAAGCCGACGGCAAAACGACGCCCGCGCTGGTGGTTGGCACCAAGGCCGGCCAGCTGTTTGTGCTGGATCGCTACAGTGGCCAGCCTTTGACCAAGGTGGACGAAGTGGCTATGAAGCCCGGCACCATTCCGGGGGAGTTCTACCCCGCAACGCAGCCGCTGTCGGTGGGTATGCCACAGATCGGAACGAAGACGCTGACCGAAGCCGACATGTGGGGCGCCACGCCGATTGATCAACTGATTTGCCGTATCAAGTTCAAGTCCATGCGCTATGACGGCCTGTACACCGTGCCGGATACCGATGTGTCCTTGAGCTTCCCTGGTTCGTTGGGTGGCATGAATTGGGGTGGCCTGTCCGCCGATCCCACCAACAATTTGATTTTTGTGAACGATATGCGTCTGGGCCTCTGGGTGCAGATGGTGCCGCAAAAGCAAAAAACAGCACTGTCCGACGGCAGTGAAGCGCCGAATGCTGGCATGGGGCAAGTGCCTCTGGGGGGCACGCCTTATGCAGTGATCAAAGACCGTTTCATGTCGCCACTGGGCATTCCTTGCCAAAAGCCCCCATTTGGTACGCTCACAGCGATCGATATGAAGACGCAGCAAATCGCCTGGCAAGTGCCTGTGGGCACCGTGCAAGACCAGGGGCCCATGGGTATCAAAATGCGCATGCCATTCCCTGTGGGCCTGCCTACGCTGGGTGGTTCGCTGGCTACACAAGGGGGTTTGGTGTTCTTTGCTGGTACACAAGATTACTACCTGCGTGCTTGGGACAGCGCCACAGGCAAGGAAATCTGGAAAGGTCGCCTGCCCGTGGGCAGCCAAGGTGGCCCAATGAGCTACAAGTCTTCCAAAACGGGCAAGCAATATGTGGTGATCAGTGCAGGTGGGGCGCGTCAATCGCCTGACCGTGGTGACTATGTGATTGCCTATGCACTGCCAGATCAGGCGAAGTAAGCCCTCTTGTCAAAACGAAGCTAGAGCAAGCTGCTAATGAAAGCCATGGTGCACGCGTTGTGCCATGGCTTTTTTTGCGCCTGTTATGTACGCCTTGCTTTGTGGTTGGGGCACGCCGCTTGCGTGTTAGGCTTTCTGCCCTCGAATAAGGAGTTTGGTCGTGAGCCAGCCACAAGTTTTGAATGCCCCCATCGCTGAAGCTACAGAAACAGCGGCGGCAGACATGCGCCAAGCATTGCTGGATGCCGGTAAAACCGAGTTTGCCAACTACGGCTACGACGGCGCACGCCTAGAGCGCATTGCGGCCAAAGTCGGCTGTGCCAAGCGCATGTTGTATTACTACTTTGGCAACAAAAAAGACGTGTACTTGGCGGTGATTGAGCAAAGCTACAGCGACATTCGTGCTTCAGAAGACCAACTCAATCTGGATGCCTTAGAGCCGTTGCAAGCACTGCACACGCTGGCTCAAAAAAGTTTTGACTACCACGAGCACAACCAAGAATTCACCCGGTTGGTCTTACAAGAAAACTTTCAGGGCGGCGAAATGCTGGCGCAAATTTCCACCACGGAATCGTTGCGCAAAGCTGCATTCGAGCCTTTGGAGCGCATTTTGCAGCGCGGTGTGGCGCAAGGCATTTTCAAAGCAAACATTTCGGCGGTCGACGTGCACTACCTCATCTCAGCACTCTCCAGTTTCCGCGTTGATCACGCCGCCACATGGCGCAGCTTGCTGCAGGTGGATTTGTTGGGTGTGTCCGCGCGCGAACGCCACAGAACCCTGCTGCGTGAGCAACTGACCGCCTTGGTGTGCAAGACATCGTCTGTGGCACATTGATTGCTCCCAGCGGCGATCTGGTGAGGCGGTTTATGAAAAAAATAGCTACTAACCATTGATGCACAATGGTTGGAAGCATTTTTTTCATTATTTAATGGCATGCCTGTACATGATTTTCTGCGCCAAAGTCTTTTGATTGCTGCACCAAGATAAGCTTGTTTCCAGAATGGAGAACATTGGGCGGAAAATCCTGTTAGAGTTACTGCCGCTGCGCAAAGGCTATGCCCGCCAGCAGTCATTTCACAGTGTTCTTTGATTCTTTCATCTGAGCACGCGATCGCTTCAGACGATTTTTCTTGTCTTTTTCCCCTCCGGTTTTCTGTTTGCCGTTGGAACCATCCCAAGCAGCTTGCTTGCGCCTGGGGTTTATTCACGTTTTAAAACGTTGAGCGGCTTGCTTTTGAGCCACCTTTTTTAGCGCCTGCCCAAGTGGCGCATCTTTGTTGAAACATATCTCGCATCTTGCGCAGATCGTGGGCAAATACCAGCTCACCCCATCTGCAGAAATTACACGCAGCGGTTCTTACACCGCCTCGCTTTCTATTCGCAGCGGCCACGGCACTGGCACCCACGACCGGGTGTTCCGTTTCTTGCCACGTTTTGGTTCAGCCGCTGCTGCCAAGCATTACGCCATCGAGCAAGGTAAAAGCTACGTGCTTGCGCCTGCGTTGCCCGCCTGATGGCCTCGCCACAATCTAATACCGAAGGAGCCCCCTATGTCTAAAGAAGATCTGATCGAAATGCGTGGGCAGGTCATGGAAGTTTTGCCAGACTCGCGCTTTCGCGTGACGCTGGAAAACGGCCACCAACTGATCGCCTACACTGGCGGAAAAATGCGCAAATTTCGTATCCGCATCTTGGCCGGTGACAAAGTTTCGCTGGAAATGTCGCCCTACGATTTGACCAAGGGGCGCATTACCTTTCGCCATATTGAAACGCGCGCTGGCGCCGCTCCTGCAGCTGCCAAGCGTCGTCCTGCAGCCCGTTAACCCCCTGGGGCATGTGCCCCTAATTTTTTGAACGCAGCCCTTAAGCTGCGCTCAGCTACTTTGAGAGTTTTACTATGAACAACAAACTGTACGTTGGCAATCTGGCCTATTCCGTTCGCGACAACGATCTGGAACAAGCATTCTCCGAATTCGGTAACGTCGTGTCCGCCAAGGTCATGATGGAGCGCGACACAGGCCGTTCCAAGGGCTTCGGCTTTGTGGAAATGTCTTCGGAACAAGAAGCCCAAGCCGCGATCAACGGCTTGAACGAACAACAACTGGGCGGCCGTAACCTGATGGTGAACGTGGCCCGTCCCCGTGAAGAAAACGGTGGCGGCTTCCGTGGCGGCAATGGCGGTGGCTTCCGTGGCAACAACGGTGGTAACGGTGGTGGTTACGGCGGCGGCAATGGTGGCGGCTACGGCGGTGGCCGTGATCGTTACTAAGTAGACGCTGTCTCAGCAGCCGCCAAGGATGCTTGGCGGCTGCTGGCCCAGGCTATCGTTTGGCCCGCCTTGTGCGGGCCAAATTTTTTTGCGCTGTACCCAGGCCAAACGCTGTGGCAATACACCTTTGCTTTGCAGAGGCTGACCTCCGCTTTGCACACCTGCTTGCGGCGACCACGCGGTGATAGGCGTTTGCCTCTATAGCGCTTCTTGCCCCAGCCATTGCTGGGCAAAAGCGGCTCTGAATTCCAGTATCCATGCCAGCCGCTCCTGTCCCATTCGTTTGCCAGCAGCGGTCTGCATGCTGTCAGGCAAGGTGGCGAGTTTGACGGCAATGTGATCCAAACTATAGCGACCATCGTCCAGTGGACGGGCGTTGGCAAGTGGATCGTTAGGGTGCGCCAGCGGACGCCCCAACTGGCCTCCAACGCTGAACATGCGCGCAATGCCCACGGGGCCGAGGGCATCCAGCCGGTCCGCGTCTTGCACGATTTGGGCCTCGATGGTTTGCGGTGTAATGCCGGCGGAAAAGCTGTGCGCTTCAATCGCATGGGCGACGGCAGGCAGTTTGGCCTCGGGAAAGCCTTCACTGCGCAAAATACCCTGCGCTTTGTCTGCCGCCATGCGCGAGGCTTGGTAGCGCTGTGGGTGGTTTTTGGGCAGATTGACGCAGTCATGCAGCCTGCACGCGGCCTGTACAACTTGTGCATCGGCGTGTGGGTAATCACGCAGCAGCGTTTGTGCGGTGGCCCAGACGCGGGTCAGGTGAGCGGTGTCGTGGGCAGGGTCGTGATCGATGGGGGTCAAAATAATGCAGTGGCTGGAATGGATGGATGCATTGGGTAGCTATTTTAAAAATTTTATTTGTAAATAGCTCACGGTTTGGGCTTGAGCAGCATGCGCAGATTGGGGTGGCCCATGTTTTCATCCACCATCGATACCGGTAGGCGCAGCATGGTGGACGGCTGCTGGTGGGCAGAAAACAGCACACCTGGCGCCAGCAGCACGCCCTGTGCTGCGGCCTTGCGCGCCAGCACTTCGGTGTCTTGCTGCGCATCGACCCACACAAACATGCCGGCCAGTGGCTCTTGGTGAACGATCAGGCCCATGCTTTCCACCATCTTCAAGCAACGGTGGCGGGTTTCGTCCAGACGCTCACGCAGGCGCAGCACGTGTTTGCGGTAATGGCCATCGGCCAGAATGCGGTGCACCACGCGCTCGCCCAGCTCAGGGCTGGTCAGGCCGCTGAGGAGTTTGGCATCGGTCAGTGCCCGAATGCGCTCAGCTTGGGCGGCGATATAGCCCACGCGCAGGCTGCCTGCCAGTGTTTTGGAAAAACCACCCAACAAAATGACGCGGCGCAGTCTATCGAGCGTGGCCAGCCGCATGGGGTGCTGCGGTGCAAAGTCGGCGTAGGTGTCGTCTTCCAGCACCAGAAAGTCGTGCTGTTCCGCCAGACGCAGCACGTCATACGCCACGGGCAACGACAGGCCAAAGCCTGTAGGGTTGTGCACCACCGTGTTGGTGATAAACATTTTGGGTTTGTGGGCAGCGGCCAGGCGCTCCAGTACCGCCAGATCGGGCCCATCGCGCAGGCGTGGCACGGGCAGCACCAGCACCCCCAGAGCGCGCAACATGCCAAATACCATGAACCACGTTGGGTCCTCCACCAAGACCGCATCGCCGGGGCGCAGGGTGCTGCGCAGCACCAAGTCCATACCCTGGGTGACGCCGGTGACTGTCATCAGTTCTTGCTCGGGGTCTACCGTCAAGCCTTGGGCCAGCAGGTGGGCCGACAGTTGCTGGCGCAGCGGTGCGTAGCCTTGTGGTGCGCCATAACCCAGCAGTTGTACGCCCGTGCTGCGGCCCACGCTGCGCACGGCAGCGTTGAGCATTTCATGGTCCATCCAGTTGGCGGGCAAGATGCCGGTGCTGCCATCGAACTGCGTGCCTTCGGTGGGGCGGAACATGCTGCGCAGCAGAAAAGGCGTGTCAAACGCCGCATCGGCAGAAAGAATGGGTGCTTTGAGCGTTTTTGCGGTTTGAGGCAGATGTGGACTGCGCTGTGCGCTCACAAAAAAACCGGCGCCTGGGCGGGAATGGACCACCCCTTGGGCAACCAGTCGGTCATAGGCCTGCACCACGGTGTCACGGCTCACGCCCGCGCTGTCTGACAGCTCACGCACGGAGGGCAGGCGCGTGCCCGCGCGCAGGCTGTGGCTGTGCAGCAGTTGCAGGCAGTGCTGCACCAGTTGCTCCACCAAAGGTGGCATGCCGGGGGCGCGTTGGGCCTGCCAACCTAGCGCATTGCTGGTCACTGTTCGGGTATTTTGAGCCATACAGTAGGTGAATCGAAGTGTTTAACTGTATTGGTACTGTACTGTTAAACCCATCTACGATGCAAGCACTGATGACCCGGAGCTTGCAATGAATCTGCCGATTGAACTGTCCACCCTTTCTGCCAACCCTGTACTGCTGCCGCTGGCAACGTTTATTTTTGTTAGCTCTATTACCCCCGGCCCCAACAACGTGATGCTTACTGCCTCAGGTGCCAACTTTGGCTACAAGCGCAGCGTGCCGCACATGTTGGGCATTACCGTGGGCGCGGCCGTCATGGTGTTGCTGGTGGGCGCAGGTCTGGGCGCTTTGTTTGAACAGGTGCCGCAGCTGTATACGGTGCTGCAGTACGTGGGTGCCGCGTACCTGATCTGGCTGGCATGGAAGATTGCCACCTCAGGCCGTGCACAGGCTGCTGATGCTCGGCCCGAGCCTTTTAACTTCTGGCAGGCTGCGGCTTTTCAGTGGGTGAACCCCAAGGCGTGGCTGATGTCGGTGGGCGTGGTAGCGGCGTACACCTCCCCGAATGCGTACTGGGCCAGTTTGGCGGTGGGTGCTGTGGTGATGCTGCTGGTGAACTACCCGTGCATCAGCGTCTGGACCTTGTTTGGCAGCGCGATTGGCCGCTGGTTGCAGTCACCGCGTGCGCTGCAGATTTTTAACGTTGTGATGGCTGTTTTGCTGTTGCTGTCGCTGTACCCGTTGTTTGCGGGCGTGTAAGCGCTGCTTGCAACGCCTTGGAGATGAGGCACTACGCCTTGAGTGGCTGGCGATGCGGACTGTGCATTGGGCTTGGGCTGCTGCCCTGGCTCTAAGCGGCACCAGCCACAGCAGCAGACGTTGTCGTCATCGAATGAAGAATATGTGCCTAATTGGCTGCTAGCGCTTATACAGTAAGCACTAGCAGCTATTTTTTTGATATTTCCATCTGCGCTTGATGCAGTGAAGCCAGTGCAGATGGCGCAAGTGCTATACGCCAGCCCATTTCACACTGCATGCATGCTTTTGACGGTTCAATCTGGTGAAGTCGCTGGCTACGAATGTGTGGCTGCTGCCGTCCAGCCGCCACCAAGCGCTTTGTACAGTTGCACGCGGTTGTCCAGCTCGGCTTGGCGCAGCTTGACCACTTCCAACTGCGCGGCGTACAGATTGCGTTGGGCATCCAGCTCTTCAAGGTAAGAAGCGTAGCCTGCCTCGTACCGGTCGTGCGCAAACCCTAGAGATTGCTGCAGCACGTCGCGCCGTTGGGTGGCCAGTTGTGACTGTTCTTCCAGACGGCGCGTGCCGGTCAGGGCGTTCTCCACATCAGCAAAAGCACTGAGCACACTGGCGCGGTAGGCATACGCCGCCTGATTGCGTTGCGCGGTAGCGGCATCCATTTGTGCATGCAGGCGGCCCCCGTTGAACAGCGGTGCCAGCAAGCTACCGCCCAAGCTCCATACCGTCAGCGGGTTGTAGTCCAAGCTGTTAATCAGCAGGCTGCCCACGGTGGCGCTGAGGCTGACTTGCGGCAAGAACGCAGCGCGTTGGGCGTTGAGATTATGGTCGCTAGCGGCCAGCGTATAGGCGGCTCGAACAATGTCTGGCCGGCGTTCCAGTAACTGCGAGGGCAGGCTGCTGGGTACGGCGGGCAGTTGCAGGGCCTGCCAATCGGCCGCTGCAGCAGGCATTGCGTTGCCACCAGCCTCGCCCAGTAGCAGGTGCAAGGTATTGACCTGTTTGTCGATCTGCCAGAGCAATTGCTGCACCTGTTGCTGCACGCTGGCGTATTCCGCCTGCGCTTGCGTCAACTGTAATTGCGAGCTGTAGCCTACGCGCACTTGGTCTTGCGCCAGTTGAAGGGCTTGCGCACGTGATTGCACCGTGGCTTGGCTGATGGTCAACTGGGTTTGCAGCGCCCGCAGGCCCACATAGGTTTGCACCGTGGTGGCAGCCACGCTGAGCGCCACTGCATCGCGGTCGGCCTGGCTGGCTTGCACGCGGGCATTGGCTGCCTGGCTTTGCGCAGACAACCGGCCCCAGACATCCAGCTCCCAACTGGTTTGCAGGCCGGGCTGCAGGCTGCGGGTGTGCGTAGGGCCCAAAGCGCCCAAGCTGCGCCCGGCTTGTGTGGCCAGCGTGGCGTTGATTTGCGGGCTGTGTGCACTGTCGGTCAATGCCAAGTTGGCCTGTGCCTCCTGCACGCGGGCCATGGCACTCAGGATGTCGGTGTTGTTGGCCAGGGCCTGTGCAACCAGCGCGTTGAGCTGTGCATCGCCCAGCTGTGTCCACCAATCGGTGGCGATGGCGGGTGTGTGCTCGCTGTTTGTAGTGAGCGGCGTGCTCCACTGCGCGGGCAGCACCGCCTGGGCGTTGTCAGGTACCGGGGCAGGCATGGGAGCACAAGCGCTCAAGGCGAGGGCGGTGATCAGCACGGCACAGGCGCTCGCAATAGGTCGTTGCATCATGGCTGCTGGCCCTCGCTGCCGGTGTCCACATGCGCGACCACCGACATACCAGCGCGCAGTCGCTGTGCCAAAGGTTGGTTGGCATCAATGGCAATCTTTACGGGCAGGCGCTGTACCACCTTGGTGAAGTTGCCGGTGGCGTTGTCGGCCTTGAGCACCGTGAACTCAGAGCCTGTTGCGGGCGCAATCTCCAGCACTTTGCCGGTGAGGGAGGCGCTGTCCAGCCCATCAACCGTGAAGTGCGCGTTTTGGCCTGTGCGCACGTGGGCAGTCTGGGTTTCCTTGAAGTTGGCCACTACCCACAGCTGGGACGGCACCACGTACAGCAGTTGGCTACCCGCGGCGACGTACTGGCCTTGGCGTGCCGACACTTCACTCACTTGCCCATCGCTGGGGGCGTGCACCGTGGTGTTGTCCAGGTTGATCTGAGCTTGCTGCACTTGGGCCTGCGCCATTTGCACTGCGGCTTCCAGCGCCGCATGGTTGACCGTGGTGGCTTTGATCGTGGCTTGCCCAATCGCAATGTCAGCACGCGCTTTGTCGGTGTTGGAGATGGCCAAGCGGGCGGTGGCACGCACTTTGTCGCGTTCGTTGAGCGAGACCGAGCCGCGTTGTGCCAAATCTTCCACGCGGCGCAGCTCGGCCTGGGCGCGTTCTGCCTCGGCTTGTGTGGCTTGCAGTGTGGCCTGCTTGGCTTTCAGGCTGGCTTGGTTCTGGGCCTGGGTCTGGCTGGCATTGGCCAACTGCGCGTTGGCATTGGCCAGTTGCGCCTGGGCTTGGGCCAAGGCTGCCTGATAAGTGCGGCTGTCAATTTTGACCAAGGGCTGACCAGCGCGCACGTGCTCATAGTCTTTGACCAACACCTCGGTCACATAGCCGTTGACCTGGGGCGCCAGCACTGTGACTTGGCCGCGCACATAGGCGTTGTCGGTGGAAATATCAGCCGTTTGAAAGGGCCCGATATTCCAGGCGCGCAGCACCAGCACAATGCCCAGCAAGGCGACCACGGCCATTAGCAAAGCGCTGCGCAGGCTGGGGCGTTCTTTCTTGGGTGTGGGTGAAGGGCTGGGAACGATGGGTGCCGTCGCAGGGGCTGGCGGTGTCGTAGAAGCGGGGGTATGGCTCATAACTCAGGGTATTTTTTTGTTTTAGGAGGCGGACGGTGTCGTGGTTGCGGGTGGCGCTGTAGCGGGGTCATCGTCGGGGCTCATGGCGGCGTCAGTGCCCAGTTCATGGGTTTGCAGCGCGGCACGGCGTGCAGCCTGGCTGGCCACCAGCTTGGCCCGCCCCAGCAACAGCACCGACCACAGCAAGTAGCCCAAGGCCACCGTGGCAATCACGCGGAACACGTCGTTAAAGGCCTGGACATTGGCTTCGCGGCGTGCCACCTGGGCCAGTTGGGCGGTGGCCTGGGCTGCGCGTTGGGTGCTGTCGGTGATGTACGGAGCCAGCGCCTGATGCTGCAGTTGCAAGCGTTGCGCCACCAGCGGATGGGTAGGGTCAATTTGCTCAACCAAGGCCACGGAATACGCTTGCTCGCGCAAGGTTTGGTACGTGCCCAGCAAGGCCGAGCCCATTAACCCCCCCAGCGTTTGCGTCAGTGAGATGGTGACGATAGCGGTCAGCATGAAGTGCGTGCCGTTTTTCAAACCCTGGGCAATGCCTTGCAGCATCAGCGGGCCCATGAACATGCCTGAACCCATGGCCAGAAAGAACTGGCTGACATAAAAGTTGGCGGGCCTGTCGAGGCTGCTGCGGTCAAAATCCATGATGGCGGCTGCGCCCAGTAAAACCATGGCTGCCAGCAATTGCTTGCCTGCGTTTTCAAGGCTAAAGCTCAGCGCAGAAGCCCCAATGCCCAGCACAGTGCCAATCAAGATCACGGCAAACAGTGGCTGCATTTGCTCTGCTGTCATGCCCAGCGTACGCATCAAGCCAACCACACCGTAGCTTTGTTCCGTAGTTAAAAAGCGCAGCACGATGGCGCCGATCACAAACCGGATGGTGGCGCCTTGTGCAAACCAGCGCGTGTGCAGCAGCGGATTGGGGCGGTGGTGTTCCAGATAGAGGCCGGTGCAGATCAGGCCAATGGCGCCCATCAGCATCCATGCCAGCTCTGGCGCGTTGAACCACCAGCGTGTCGTGCCCTGTACCAGCACGGCCACCAGCAAGCCCACGCCGGGAATGAGCAAAGCCATGGTGAGAAAGTCGCGCGGCTCAAAAGCTTTGAGGTGTACACCCGCAGGCAGCTTGAGCATGACGACCGCTGCAAAAGACAGCAACGCCAATCCCGCCTCCAGCATGTACAGGTTTTGCCACTGGCCGTGGTTGAGCAGGCTGGGGGACAAGATCCAAGCCAGTGGCGTGGCCAGCTGGTTGATCCCCACGCCCAGCACCAGCATCTTGAGTACGTAGACGCGCGGTAGCGCCTGCAGCATGTACAGCGTGCCCAGCGAGGTGCAGGCCGCAGCGGCCAGACCGCTGGCGGCACGCAGCCACAGCAGGCTGTCGTTGCTGCCCAGTACCAGATGCAGCAGGCACAGCAGTGCATACGTTCCCAGACTGATCTCTGTGAACAAGCGCATGCCGTATTGCTGGCGGAATTTGTAGATCAGCAGGTTGGCCGTGACATTGAAGGTGACAAAGGCACCGATCAGCCAAGCGGCTTCACTGCTGGTCAGCCCCATCTGGCCTTGAATGGTGGGCAGGTTGGCTGTGAACAAGGCGTTGCCCAGACCACCGGTGATGCCCACCAAAACGGCGACCAAGGCGTAGCACACCCGCTCCCACGCAGCATGGGTGAGCATGGCGGGGGAGCCGGGCAGCGCTGGTTTTTCGTGTTCTTCCCAGTCAGGTGGGCGGCGTAGGTAGACGGTTTCAGTCATGGGCAGGATCAGGGCGCAGGCCGCGGCGCAGCAGGCCCAGCGCCTGATTGGCAAGGCGGCGGCGATCGGCATCGGTATTGCCGCGCAAGGCTGCACCCAACATGCCAGAGAAGAGGGCAATGTCCTGTGGCTGTACCTCTGCACGCACCAGCCCGTGGGCTTGGGCTTGGAGCAGGGCAGGGGCAAAGCTTTCGATGACCCGCTGGCGCGCTTGCGTGAAGCGTGGGTCATTCAAACCGGTGGTGCGCCAGTAGTCCGACAGGGCAGGCGAACGCACGATGCGTTCGGCCAGATGTTCGAGCAGTACAAAGAACGCATCGGGCTGTGCGCTCAGGCTTTGGGCTTTGGCATAGAGGCGCTCGGAAGAGCGCTCCAGCAGCGCTTGCAAGATGGCGTGGCGGTCTGAAAACTGGCGGTACAGCGTGGCGCGGCCCACGCCTGCGTGCTCTACCACCAGTTCGAGCGGGGCATTGACGCCGTGGGCGGTAAACACCGCATCGGCTGCATCCAGCAGCTGGGCGCGACGGGTTTCGGCATCAGGCCGTTTGGTGGGGGATGACATGGGATGTATTTTCGGACAATCTTGTCCGTTGTGCAGTGCGCGGCCAGTACCACTGCGCAGGATGTGGTCTCCAATTGCCATAAAAAAAGCAGCTACCTATGTGAAATAGATAGCTGCTTGCACAGGTGGAGTATGGGCTTGATGCGTTTTTTGCTTAAATTTTCTGCATTAGTGAAAGACGCTGACGGCTTCCACCAAGCGCTGGGTTTGATTTTCCAGACTTTGTGCTGCCGCTGCACTTTGCTCGACAAGCGCTGCATTTTGCTGGGTGATGGAATCCATCTGTCCGACCGATTGATTGGCCTCCAAAATGCCGTCACGCTGCTCGCGTGTGGCAGCACTGATGTCGGTAATCAACAGCGAAACCTGCTGCACCTGCTGCATGATGACTTCAATCTCAGCCTGTGTGCTGGCGACAAGGGCGGAGCCGTTTTGTACGTTGTGTACGCAGGTGCTGATCAGCGTTTTGATTTCTTTGGCGGCGCTGGCACTACGCTGTGCCAATGCGCGCACTTCACTGGCAACCACGGCAAAGCCACGCCCTTGCTCACCGGCACGCGCTGCTTCGACCGCAGCGTTCAGCGCCAGGATATTGGTCTGGAACGCAATCGAATCGATGGCGCCAATGATGTCGTTCATGCGGTTGGAGCTGGCCGAAATTTCGGCCATCACTGCCGACACCTTGTGCATGGCTTGGCCGCCCTGATTGGCCGTGTTGGATGACTTTTGCGCCAGTTGCGTGGCCTGCGCGGATGTGCCGGCGTTGTTCTCGACCGTGCTGGTCATTTGCTCCATAAAGGAGGCGGTTTGCTGCACGCTGGCGGCAGAGCGCTCGGTTCGTTCGCTCAAATCCAGATTGCCTCTGGCGATTTCTTCCACAGCCGTGCGCACATTCAGTACTTGCTGGCTGACATCGTCAATCAGCCAGCGGAACATCAGCCCCAGCTGGCTGATGGTGCGCATGGTGGTGCCAATCTCATCTACACGGTCGACGTTCAGCGCCGCGCGGTTGTTGCCGGTGGCTACATCAATGGCTTGCTGGCGCAACTGCTCAATCGGGCGAGCAAATTGCATCTCAAACAGCACGCTGCCGAGAACAAAGAGGGCGGTGAGCAAGCCTGCAAGTCCGTAAGCGCCAGCGTTGGTGCCTTGCAGCACCAGTACACCGGCCATGGCCAGCAGCCACAGTCCGAGCATGTTCAGGCGAACACGGGCACGCACCGACATGAGCTTGCCCATGGACAAAATTTTGGCAAGGCCCGTGCGCACCACAATGCCTTTGTAGATGCGCACGCCCTTGGCCTTGCCAGCACGCATGGCCGCATACAGCGTGCCTGCGGCCTGCGTTTCTTGTGCCGTGGGTTTGGTGCGTACGGACATAAAGCCTTTGACCACACCGCCGCGCATGATGGGGATGGCGTTGGCCCGCACCCAATAAAAGTCACCGTTTTGGCGGCGGTTTTTGACCAGTGCGCTCCACGGCTCGCCCGCCTTCAGCGTGGCCCACATGTCGGCAAATGCCTCGGGGGGCATGTCGGGGTGGCGCACGATGTTGTGGGGCTGGCGCTGCAGCTCTTCCAGCGTATAGCCACTGGCGCTGACAAAGGCTGCGTTGGCGTAGCTGATATGGCTTTGTGGGTCGGTGGTGGACATCAACGTTGCGTTGTCTGCCATCACATATTCATTGCTGGTAACCGGCTGGTTGTTGCGCATGGATGCCCCTGATCCTCACTTCGTGCCAGATGGCCGCAGGGTCTGGGTGGAGCGTAAACGAAGCGAGCAGAGCTTTGTGAGACGCTGTCAGAGGCTTGCGGGTTGTAGTTTTGTCAAACGAGTACGTATTTCATTCGCATGACGAAAAATACAGCCTATTTGCCAGTTGTTACAGAAAGTGTAGGAAATTTTCTCTAGGAATTTAAAGAAATTGCTGACTCAGGGCGCGGTGGTGCAGATGTGCGGCAAACACAGTGCTGCGCTTTTGGCTTTGCAGTATTGATTAGCGATTGCTAGTGCCTTGGCGTGCATTTAGTAGTAATTTACTGAAATCGCTCGTACTACAAGGGTGTGATGCTATTCAAATGCAAGCGCGTTTGGCCACTTTTATTGCGCTGGCGCACTGGTGCAGTAACGGCGCACTTGGGCCAGCAATTGGTTGGGCGAGTAAGGCTTGGTCAAAAAGGCCTGTGCCCCCAGATTCAATGCTTTCTGGCTCACGGGGCCTGCCGTGTGGGCGGTCAGCATGACGACGGGCAACTGCTGAAAGCGGCTATCGGCGCGCATTCGGCGCAGCAGCTCCATGCCGTCCATATCCGGCATTTCCACATCCACAATCAACAGCGCGGGAATGTGGCCTTCTTCCAGCAATTGCAGCGCTTCCAGTCCATCGGCCGCCGTGGCCACGCGGAAGCCGTTGGCTTGCAGCAGGTGCTGGGCCAAGCGGCGCACGCTCATGGAGTCGTCGGCCAGCAGCACCAAAGGCCGCTCGGGTTCTATTTCTGCCGATGCCGGTTGCTCCTGCGCATCGTGTTCGGTCAGCAAGCGCGCTTCATGGGCCGACAAAACGGCCGTGGGGTCGTACACCTGCAACACTTGCCCTGATGGCTGTGCTGCAGTGCCCAGCAAGCCGGGCACCGGCACCTCCAGGTCATCGGGTGCCTGCAACGTGACTTCTTGCGTGCCCAGCACTTCGTCCACGATCAGGCCCCAGCGTGAGGTGTCGCTGCGCACAATCAGCAGGCTGCGTTGCCCGTCCAGCGGGGGCTCCAGGCTGCGGGCAGACTGTTGCCATACGGCGCCGGCCCAGTACACGGGCAATGGGCCTGATGCATCGTCTTTCAAAATGCCCTGCGCCAAAGCCTGGTCGGCCACATGGGTGGGAATGCGGCGCACAGTTTCCAGACTGCGTGCAGGCACGGCTACACGCCAGCTGCCTGCGCGCAAGGCCAGTACTTGTTCGACCTGCGGTGGTGCAGGTAGGGTGATGTCAAAGCGGCAACCCTTGCCGGGGTTGCTGGAGATATGCAGCTTGCCGCCTAAATTGGCAATCGTGTCAGCCACCGCATCCATGCCGATACCGCGCCCGGCCACTTCGGTGACGGCGCTGGCTGTGCTCAGACCTGGGTGCAAGATGAGCTCTGCGGCGCGTGCGTGGTCGACGGCTTCGTCGGCTGCGATCAAGCCCAGCGCAAGTGCTTTGTGGCGAATGGCCTCGGTGTTCAAACCTGCGCCATCGTCAAACAGGCTGAGCACTTGCTGATGACCCGCCGTGTGCAGGCGAATCAGGATTTTGCCGGTGCTGGCTTTCTTGGCTGCTTTACGCGCAGCACCCGCTTCAATGCCGTGTGCCACGCTATTGCGCAGCAAATGCTCCAGCGCAGGCGTGAGCGCTTCTTGCACGTTGCGTTCCATCACGGTTTCAGCGCCTTGCCAGAACACATCGACGGATTTGCCAGTGTCTTGGGCGGCCAGTTGTACGCAGGCCGTCAGGCGGTCTTGAAGGTGCGTCAGTGGCAGCAAGCGTGCGTAGAGCAGCGTGTGCTGCAGGGCGCGTAGGTGGCTGGCTTGGCCGTGCATGGCTTGCTGTGCATCCCCAACGCCATAGTGCAGCTGCTGGTGGGCGGTGCCCAAGTCGTCGGTACAGTCGTTCAGTGCATGCACCAAGGCATGCAGCTCTTCATGCCATTCGTAAGGCAGCTCCGAGTCGCCATGCAGCATGAGGGTGTCGGCCCATGCCGCGCAGTCTTGAATTTGGGTGCGCAGCTTTTGCAGGCTGTGGGCAATTTCGTTCAGTGACACATGGCTGGCAGTCAGCGCTTGCTGGCCTGCATCCTGGCTGCTCCACAGTGCTTGCGCGTGGCGCGCTACGGCCTCCAGCGGGTGCAGGTTCAAGCGGCCTGACTGGCGCTCCGGGTAGCGGTCTGTCATTTCCTGCTGCAACGCCACAAAGGCAATGCGCAGTGCTTCCACCGGTTGGGGCAGCGATGCAGGTCCGCGTGGGCCTTCGATGGCGGGCACGTCCAGTGCCAGCCCTTCCAGCGCATGCACCTGACTGGCCCAGGCCATGACGCCCGCCAAACGGGCGCTGCCTTTCAGGGTGTGCAAACTGCGCAGCAAAATCTGGCGCGCGCTTGTGTCTTGCGGGACTTTGATCCATTGCTTCAACGCGCTTTGCAACTTGGGCCAGATGGCCAGCATTTCTTCCTCAAACACGGAAAAATGCATGGCATCCAGCGCTGGTGCAGCCACTGAGGGCGCGGGCTCAGTGGCTACCGCGTCATCTGCTGCAGCAACCGCCATAACCTCCACATCGGCATCTACATCCGTGTCCAGTTCAATGGTCGTGGAGGTGGCTGCGGTTTCGGCAGGGCTGGCGGTTGGTGCAACTGCCGCTGCTACGGCAGGCTCGGGCAACTGTGCATAGAGGCTGTGCAGCGCATCCATGACCTGTGGGTGGGCGCGGCGCATAAAGCCTGCGGCAAACTGGTGCAGCAAACGGTGAATTTCTTCGCTGGCATGCTGGCAGGTTTGGCGTTGGGTCTGTGATGCCCCGGCAGGCATGCGCAGCAAGCAGCGCTGCAACAGGTGTGAGAGCGTGGCAATCTCGGTGCAGCCGCAGGCCCACGCCAGGCGCGACAACTCGCCTGCGTGGGCTGGCACAGCGCTGGCAAGCTCTGCGTGGTCGTCGTGCAGCCAAGTATTGAGTGCGGCAGCCAGCTGCTGCGACAGGGTTTCGGCGGCCTGCAGAAAATCAAGGTCTGGCTCCATCTGCGCACTGGTGGCCAGGCCGTTAACCAGTGTTTCTGCTGGACGAATCTCGGGTGCAGCCTGAAAGACAGGCAATGCAGGCGCCAGGGCTGGCGGGGGGCTGGCGGGGGTGTCCAGAACAAAGTTGTCCCCTGCAATCAGTACATTGTCGGCAGTTTGCGCCGCAGCCAAGGGCTGGCAGTGCTGGTAGACCACGGCCAGTGCGCTGGGGAGGCTCTGCTTGCGCTCAATCGCGATGTCTGTGGCCTGGGCGCAGAAAAACAGCAAGTCGCGCTGCAAGGCAGGGGGGGACGCCTCTTGCCCCTTGGCAAAGCTGGCGTAGTGCGCCAGCAGGCGAGAGGCCAGGCGCTTGGCGTAAATGTCCAGCTCCAGCAAGCCGTATTCCATGGCCTCCAGCCATGCCGCAGCCAAGTTCCAGGTGGTGGCATCTTGGGCGTGTGCAGCCAGACCCAGACTCAGTTGCTGCAAGGTGGTGCAGAACGTCGGGTTGCCGGTTTGCAGCAGGGCCAGCACGTGCTGATCAAGCAGGGTGCGCAGCGCTGCACTGGGCGGCGTGGCGCTGACCGCGTCAGGCGCTGGCAGGCGGGGTATCGGCCATGGGCTGTCCCACAGGTCGGCGGGGTGGGCCGTGTCTTTGCCACCAAGCTTGGTCAGCGCGCGGTAACTGGCAAACAGGTCTTGCGAGGACACGGCAGCGCCATTGCCCATGGCTTGCAAAAAACGCTGTGCGTCGCGTGCGGCCAGATGCAGCAACTCGCCGGTTTTTTCTGCAGGGGCTTCGCCCGTGGTGGCGTAGTGCTGCAGGGGGGCATCCATCGCCTGCAATAGCGCTGCCAGACTGGGCAATTCCACCACCTGCAAGGCCTTGACCATTTGCTGCAGCAATTGCTTGGCTTGCAGCGCATGCACGACGCTGCTGGGCGGCAGCATGAGCGCCAAGTCCTGCACCATGGCGGTCAAAGACGGCAAAAGCAACTGGCGAGGGTCTAGCGGTGCAGTGTCTGCGGACGGCTGCGCGGTCTCAGTCATGGTCAAGCGTGGTGGCGGGTCGGTGTTGGCGTGAACTATAGGCCGCATTGGCCTTGTGTCAGTGCTTATTCGACAAACTTGCCGTTCTCTTTGCGCCGCTGGCGCACACCTTTGCGGATGAACATGTCAATGCTAGGGAAAGACACAAACGGCAAACGCATATCGCCTTGCACGTGGGCCTTGAGGCGCTGGGGCAGGTCGGCCAGCACCGCTTGCACGGTCTGCATTTCGGGTGTGACGGTGCCGCCTTGGGTGCTGATGAAGTCTTCCAGATAGCGGCGTACTTCCACCTCCAGCTGTTCCAATGTGGCAGGTGCGCCTACGTATTCAGGCTTGGGTGCGCCCGCGACTTCGGTGCCAAACAGGTAGCAGCCGATGTAGTCGCGGAAGGTTTCGCCCACGTTAGGTCCTTTGGTGAGTTTGCGCAGCAGGTCAGTGAGCCACATGGCGGCAGGCTTTCATAGCAGGCAGGCGCAAAAACAAGAGCGGCTTGCGCATGCAAATCAAGGTTTGTAAGCTCAAATGTACCGCAAAGCCTTGAAATGAAAGCGCTAACTGCTTCTGTATTAGTCGGTGATGTGCACCAACTCACGCTGGCAGAAGCTTTCAATCATCTGCGCCACTTTCAAGGGCTGGTCATGGTGCAGCATGTGGCCAGCATCATCAACACGGGCAATGCGGTAGTCGGCAATGCTTTTCAGACGCTCATGGTACTCAGCCAGGCTGTACTGGTCTTTCCACCATTGGCCCAGGCTGTCTTCGCTGGCTTCCACGGCCAGTACCGGCGCGGTGATGGCCGCGTAGTGTGCCAAGGCTTCTTCCAACCTGAACAACTGCGGGTTGACCACCTTGTGCGCGGCATCACCCAAGATGGCCCAGCGGCCTTCAGCGTTGGGTGCTGCCCATTCGCCCGCCAGCCACAGGGCTTTGTCGGCCGTCAGCCGGTGGTTGGTTTTTTGCAGGCGGGCAGCCACGGCCTGCACGCTGTCGTAAGTTTTCAGGCTGATGCCGCCGCTGCGCAGGGCTTTCAATTCATCCAGCCACTTGCCCACCCGCCGTGGCGCTTGTTGGGGCTGGGTGGCTGGCAGGCCAAAGCCTTCCAGATTGATCAGGCGGCGGATGCGTGCAGGGCGTGCGCCTGCGTACAGTATGACGACGTTACCGCCCATGCTGTGGCCCACCAGATCGACGGTTTGCCCGCTGGGCGCAAAGTGGTCGAGCAGGGCATCCAGATCACCCAGGTAGTCGGCAAAGCTGTAGTGATCGCACGGCGCAGGCGGTGTGCTGTGGCCAAAACCGCGCCAGTCGGGCGCAATGATCTGGCGGCCTGCAAAAAAAGCCTCGCTCAAGGCATCGACCACAAACTGGTACGACGCGCCCACATCCATCCAACCGTGCAGCAAGACCAGGGGCGGAACATCGGCACGCGGCTGCCCCCAGGTGCGCACACGGTACGTCATGTGGCGGATGGGCAAATCTTGCGTGGTGCTGGGGCGCAGAGGTGTGTACATGCCAGCGATTATTTGGGCAGTTGGTACGGATCACAGTCAAGATGGTGACGCGACAGCCTACACTTGGCAGCTATGAATAGCCCAATGATGAACCCCGTGCGGCTGGGCCGCAGTGATTTGATGGTCAGCCCCATTTGCCTGGGCACCATGACTTTTGGCGAACAAGTCAGCGAGCGTGATGCCTTCGCCATCATGGATCGGGCGCTGGAGCGCGGCGTGAACTTCTGGGACACGGCCGAGATGTATGCCGTGCCCGCGCGAGCAGAAACCTACGGTGCCACGGAAACCATCATTGGCCGTTGGCTGGCAGCGCGCCCAGCTGTGCGCGACAAGATCGTGCTGGCGACCAAGGTGGCAGGCCCTTCGCGGGGCATGCCCTGGATTCGCGAAGGCACAGGCATGACAGCGGCGGACATCGTGGCCTCGTGCGAAGGCAGCTTGCGCCGCTTGCAAACCGACGTGATCGACCTCTACCAAATTCACTGGCCTGAACGCCATGCACCTGCGTTTGGCAACCTGTACTACGACCCTGCCAAGGAAGTGACACAAACGTCGATCCACACGCAGCTGGAAACGCTGGGCCAACTGGTGCAACAGGGCAAGATTCGCAACGTGGGCTTGTCCAATGAAACACCGTATGGTGTGCATGAATTTGTGCGCCTGGCCGAGCAATATGGCTTGCCACGTGTGGCCAGCGTGCAAAACCCGTACTGCCTGATCAATCGCAGCTGGGACAACGCCATGGATGAAAGCTGCCACCGTCTGGATATTGGTTTGCTGGCGTACTCGCCGCTGGGTGTGGGTTTGCTTTCGGGCAAATACGATGCCTCCGGCATTACCGGCCCCGATGCTCCGCAAGGCACGCGGCTGAGCTACCCCTCGGCACAAAAGCAACGCTGGGGCCGCCCCGAAGCGCTCGACGTGGCACGCCACTACAACGCCTTGGCACGTGAGCATGGTTTGACACCCACGCAACTGGCGCTGGCCTTTTGCTACCGCAGCTGGCGCGTGGCCAGCACCATCATTGGTGTGACCAGCCTGGCGCAACTGGACGAAAACTTGGATGCATGGAACGTGCAACTGACGCCAGAGTTGCTGAGCCAGATCGATGCGCTGCGCTGGCAATTCCGTGACCCTGGGCAGTAATTTGCCGCATTGCCGTTTTTCAAGCTGATGGCCAAAAAAGACAAAGTCCATGTGAGCGAAACACCCGCAACACAAATGCTCAAAGCGCACAAGGTGGTGTTCACGGAACACCCTTATGAGTACGTTGAGCACGGCGGTACGTCGGAATCTGCCAAGCAACTCGGGCTGGATGAGCACGCCGTGGTGAAAACCTTGGTCATGCAAGACCAAGATGCCAAGCCGCTGATCGTGCTGATGCATGGCGATTGCACCGTGTCCACCAAGAATCTGGCGCGCCAGATCGGTGCCAAGAGCGTGGAGCCTTGCAAGCCTGAAGTGGCCAATCGGCACAGTGGCTATCTGGTGGGCGGCACTTCGCCATTTGGGCTGCGTAAGCCCATGCCGGTGTATCTCGAGCAATCCATTCTGGCGCTGCCGCGCATTGCCATCAATGGTGGACGGCGTGGCTTTCTGGTGCAACTGGATCCAAGGGTTTGTGTGGACTTGCTAGCTGCCAAGCCGGTGCAGTGCGCACTGGCACAATAAGCGTTTTGGCACGTGTTGCCCCAGAACCCTAAATAACAAAAGTCTGCCCTGAAGGCAGGCAAGGATTGCAGTTTTGAATTCCGTACTTCCTATCGTGGCCGCCGTGTTGGCCTATTTGATTGGATCGCTGTCGTTTGCGGTCATCGTCAGCTCGGTCATGGGGCTCAACGATCCCCGCTCTTATGGTAGTGGCAACCCCGGGGCCACCAATGTGCTGCGTTCAGGCAGCAAAACTGCTGCGGCACTGACGCTGCTGCTGGATGCCGTCAAAGGCTTGGTTCCGGTGTTGTTGGTGAAGTACATCGGCCCTGATTACGGCCTGCACGAAGGCACGCTGGCGCTGGTCGCCATTGCTGCGTTTTTGGGACACCTGTTTCCAGTCTTTTTCAAATTCAAGGGTGGCAAGGGCGTAGCCACTGCATTGGGTGTACTGCTGGGTTTGAGCGGTTGGCTGGGCCTGTTTGTGTTGCTGACTTGGCTGGCTGTAGCGTTTGTGACGCGCTATTCATCGCTGTCAGCGTTGCTGGCAGCTGTGCTGGCACCTGTCTATTACGTGCTGTTTGGCGGTAGCTTGTGGGCTTACGACAAGCCCGTGTTGCTGGCCGTGATTGCCATGTCGGCCTTGCTGCTGTGGCGCCATGCAGAAAACATCAGCCGCTTGCTCAAGGGCCAAGAAAGCAAAATTGGCAGCAAGAAAGACAAGACAGCCGCTGCACCTGCCGCTAAAAAGACCAAGTCCAAGCATTGAGCTTTGCGCTTTCAGTGCCGACTTTGATGAGCCCGCCTTGTGCGGGCTTTTTCATGGTGGGGGGCATTGGTGACTTGGCAACTGAGGCCGCGCAGTTGTTATGCGGTGGGCTTGCTACGCCGTTTGAGGCTGGGTTTCAACCCATTGAAGTTGATTCCAAAAAAGATACTTAATATTCAAGTTCATCGTGAAATTGCGGGAAACACGTATCTTTTTTGAGATTAGCATGTGTCCTTAGCAACCCTGAAAGCCTGTACGCACGTTGAAGTGCAGGCATGTTGATATGGAACTGCAGTCTTTACAGCCCCTCGCACAGCAATTGTTTGCGGATGTCCGTGCGCTGACATTTGATGGTGTCGGTGTCACCCGTGCCAGCTATGGCGAAGGCGAAAATGCCTGCGCCGCCTACCTTGACACCTTTGCACGCAAAGAAGGCTTGGAAGTCACCGTCGACCGTGCCGGTAACTTCATTTATTTTGATCCCGCAGACACGCGCAGTACGCCGGCCATTTGGTCGGGTTCGCACCTGGATTCGGTGCCGCAAGGCGGCAACTACGATGGGTTGGCCGGTGTGGTGGCGGGTTTGCTGGTGCTGATTGCCGCCAAGCGCGAAGGCGTCACGCTGCCAGCCCCGCTCAAAGTGGTGGGTTTTCGCGGTGAAGAAAGTGCGTGGTTTGGCAAGGCCTACATGGGCTCGGGCGCGTTGTGGGGCAAGCTGTCGCCCGCAGATTTGGAGCTGCAGCGCCGTGGCGATGCCATCAGCCTGCGCAATGCTTTCAAGGCCTGCGGCGCTGATGTCGATGCCATCAGCCGCCAGGAAAAACTGTTCAACCCTGCCGATGTGCTGGCCTATGTAGAGCTGCACATCGAGCAAGGCCCAGTAATGGTGGCGCGCGAGATTCCGGTGGGGGTTGTCAGCGGCATTCGCGGCAATGTGCGTCACAACAAGATTGAGTGCTTTGGCGAGGCCCAGCACTCCGGCGTAGTGCCTCGCTGGCTGCGCAAAGATGCGGTGTTTGCCGTGTCGGATTTGATTGTGCGGGTGGACAACCACTGGCGCGCACTGCTGGAGCGCGGCACCGATCTGGTGGTGACTTGCGGTGTGGTGCAAACCAATCCGGCCGAGCATTCCATCTCGCGCGTGCCCGGCTACGCACACTTCAGTTTTGAGGCGCGCAGCAAGAGCAGCGACACCCTGGAGGCCTTCTACCAGTTGGTGCAGGCTGAGATGAATTCCATCGAGCGTGAGCGCGGTGTGCAGTTCAAAGCCGATCGCCGTTTGCTCAGCGAGCCTGCCGTCACTGATCCGCATTTGTGCGACCTGATGGCCAAGGCCTGCCGTGACCGCGGTATTGCGCATGAGCGCATTCCCAGCGGTGCGGGCCACGATGCGGCCTTGTTTGCCAATGGCGGCATCCCTTCGGCGATGGTGTTTGTGCGCAACCAAAATGGCTCGCACAACCCGCACGAGGCGATGGAGCTGTCGGACTTTATGCTGGGCACCCAGGTGATGGCCGATACGATAGCCGCCATCACGCCACGTGGTGCACCGCTGTAGTCGCCACTATTTCTTATGCTGACCCCTGCCTTTACCTCCCACATTGACTACGCCGCCATGGGCGACCGGCTGCGCGCCTACCGCATGGGCGCGGGCCTGCAAGCCGATGAAGTGGCGCAGCAACTGGGGGTATCGCGTGCGGTGGTCTACCGCATGGAAAAGGGTGAGATCGTCAAAATCGACACGCTGGAGCGTCTTGCGCATTTGCTGGGCACCAGCCTGGCATCGCTGCTGGGCGTAGAGGCAGAGTACTATGCTTCGGCCCTGGCGCTGTTTGAGCGCATGCGCCAGATCGAGCAAAGCTCGGATCGCATCCTCGCGCACTTTGAGCCGATCTCGGTGCTGCTCATGTCGGAGCAGTACCTGGGCTATCTGGCCTTGATGCTGCAAGAAGCTTTGCCGCAGGGCGCAGATGCCAGCGCCCAAGCCCAGCAAACGCACCAGATCATGGACATCCTGCGCGAGCGCAAGCTGAACTTTGAGCGGCGCAAGCCCCACATTGTCAGTCTGATTGGCCTGCGCGAGCTGGAGCGTTTTGTGCAAACCGGTTTGATTGGCCGCATGGACATGCCCGCCGCAGTACGTCGTGAGCGCAGGCAGGCCGCGCACCAAGAGGTGCTGCGCATTGCCGATCTGATGGACAGCGAGCCCTGGTACGCCCAAGTGGGCTTGGTGGATGACGCCATGCCCTCGGCCACCTACCAGGTGCTGATTGGCGCTGGCCACCGCGTGCTGATGCACAGCCCCTTTCGTCTGGGTGAGTTGCCCAATGTGCGCAACGGCATGGCGATGGTGACTGCCTCGCAAGAAGCCGTGGCGCTGCACGAACGCATGACTACCCATTTATGGGCCACAGCCAGCAAAGGCAAGGTGGGCGCACAGCGTCTGCGTGATTTGCTGGCACGTTGCCCGACCGAATAGAAAGAACACCATGAATGAATCTTTGAGCCAACAAGCCGCAGCATGGTTGCTGGATGCCGGTTGCGTGGAAGTGCGCACCGATGCCCCGTTTTTGCTGCCCTCGGGCTGGGCCAGCCCGGTGTACATGGATGCCACACGTCTGATCTCGCTGCCCACCATTCGCCGTGGCTTGATGAAGCAGGGCGTACAGCGCTTGCTGGATGCCGGTGCGCTGCAAGGCCTGAGCGCCGTGGCCGGTGGTGAATCCAGTGGCATTGCATTTGCCGCCTGGTTTGCTGAAAAGCTAGATATGCCTTTGCAGTACGTGCGCAAACGCGCCGTGGGCAGCCGCCAGATTGAAGGTGTGGTGGAGCAGGGCGGCAAGGTGCTGCTGGTGGACGACATGGTCTCTGCCGGGCAGTACAAGCTGAACTTTATCGATGCCTTGCGTGCCGAGGGTGCCCGCGTGGAAGACTTGTTTGTGGTGTTTGACTACGCCTGCTTTGGCTCTGATGCCGTACTGGCCCAGCACGGTGTGCGCGTGCACGCGCTGTGCAACTGGCAAGACGTGCTGGCCATGGCTTTTCAGCGTGGTGGCTTCTCGGTTGAGCAGCTGGCCATCTGGCAAGCCTTCCTGCAAAACCCAGCCAAGTGGTCGCTTGCGCACGGCGGTATTGGCAAGTAACTGCCTGCAGCACATTAAAAATAAGAGCTGTCAGCGCTTTTAAATCAGAAGGTTTCGATGGTTTTCTATCTGAAAACGTGGATTAGAAAGCGTTGATGGCTCCTGAATTGATGCAAGTCTTAGGGGTAAGCAATCGCTAGAAGTGTTTACTGCCAGGCCACCATCGCCATCTCATAGACAGCCCTAAGCGCGCGCTCTAACCAGCGAAGAACCTGCTTTGCAAAATGGCAGATGCGAATCCGCTTTCGCTGTGCCGTCATGCTGGTGACAGCAACAAAAAAGCCTGCTCATTGAGCAGGCTTTTTACATGGTGCAGGCGCTGGAATTAAGCGGCTGTCACAGCCTTCACATCGTTGGCTGCGCTGGCAAAGGCAGACGCCACGGCTTCAGGGCCCATACCCAGACCTTCGGCGCGCACAAAGCGCACGTCGGTGATGCCGAAGAAGCCCAGCACCACTTTCAGGTAGCTCTCTTGGTGCTCCATCGATTGGCCGGCTTCGCTGGTCGAATACAGACCGCCACGTGAAGAGGCAATGATCACAGTCTTGCCCTTGGCCAGGCCTTCAGGGCCTGTGGCGGTGTAGCGGAATGTACGGCCGGGCTGGGCCAGGCGGTCAATCCAAGCCTTCAGTTGCGAAGGAATGGAGAAGTTGTAGAAAGGCGCGCCAATCACGATCACGTCGGCAGCCAAGAATTGGCTCACCAGCTGTTCAGACACAGCGTTCTCTGCCGTTTGCTCAGCGCTCAGGCCTTCGGTCTGACCGGTGCGGGGTGCCATGGCAGCCATGGTGAAGTGGTTGGGGGCTTGCGCGACCAAGTCCAGATATTCCACTTCGGTGTCCGAATGCTTGGCAGTCCACGCAGCCACGATTTGCTGGGTCAGTTTGCGCGAAGCAGAGTTATCGCCGGTGATGGAAGAGTCAACGTGCAGCAGTTTCAAGGGGTTCTCCTGAGAATGAGGTTAGATGGGATGAAGTATGGATTACACGCGTTGGTTTGATAAGTCTTCAATAATGCGATAGATTGTCCCAAAATTGGAACAATCAAGGGATCTCATTCATGCAAGACCTCAACGACATGCTGTACTTCGCTGAAGTGGTGGAACGCGGTGGTTTTGCGGCGGCAGGGCGCGCTCTGGGGATTCCCAAGTCACGCCTGTCGCGCCGTGTGGCGGAGCTGGAGGCGCTGCTGGGCGTGCGGCTTTTGCAGCGCACCACGCGCAAGCTGTCGCTGACCGAGGTGGGCGCGGCCTATCTGCGCCATTGTCAGGCCATGCGCGATGCGGCGCAGGCCGCGCAGGACACGGTAGAGCAAGTGCAGCGCGAGCCGCGTGGCACCGTGCGCGTGAGCTGCCCTGTTACCTTGTCGCAAACGGTGCTGGCACCGCTGATGCCACGCTTTCTGGAGCGTTACCCAGAGGTGCGTGTCGAAATGCTGGTGGCTAACCGCCCCATCAACGTGGTGGAAGAGGGGGTGGATGTGGCACTGCGTGTGCGTGCCTCGCTGGAGGACAGCGCTAGCATGGTGGTCAAGCGTCTGGATGTCGCCAATCAGATTTTGCTGGCCAGCCCCGCATATTTAGCGCGTGTCGGCATGCCGCATACGCCGCAAGATTTGCTGCAGCACCAGGTGCTGTCCATGTCGTCGTTTGAAGGTGTGGCCCATTGGCGCCTGCGCAGCGATACCGGGGCCGAGGTGCAATTGCAACCGCAAGTGCGTTACATGGCCGATGATTTGATGACCCTGAAGCTGGCCGTGGTTGGCGGTGCTGGTGTCTGCTATTTGCCCGATTACATGTGCCAGCCTGAAATTGAACGTGGTGAACTGGTGCGTGTGCTGCCGCAGTGGTCCTTCCCACCCGGCATCGTGCATGCTGTCTTCAGCTCACGTCGGGGTTTGACACCAGCCGTGCGCAGTTTTTTGGATTTCTTGGGTGAATTTATGCCTGGTTCCAGCAGCCAGCGTGACAAAGTGGAGGCTTGAAGTCTGAATACTCTCTGTACGTCGCTGTGTAATGACTCTTCCGCAGTGGGCATTCATTCACATGTGAAGCCAACTTGGTTGTACTTCTAGATTCGATGCTCCTTTGAATGCACCGCAAAACAGCGGATGTGACTGGACGCTATGCGTCACCGCCTTTGACTAGCTGGCATTTGGGAGGCGGCGAAGTTACAACTAGACAATTCGAATCCGCAGCGCAAGCCTTCGACTGTGAAGCGCAGGTAAAGACCGTAGGGGCTGTGCGACAGTCTCGCGAAACGGGCTGACAACATGCATTAGAATTGTTTAATAGGAATTATTCTTATTAAATATTGCCCTTCATGGGCAATTTCTCCTATTCCCCTTTGCACATTCGATGCCTCGCTTGTTACAAGTGTGGTGTGATTTTCTCTGACTGAAAGCTTTTCAAAATGAAACTTTGGAAGACTGCGCTGTGCGTGAGTTTGGTAGGTGCTGCAAGCTTGGCTCAAGCTGCGCAACCTCAAGCGGTGACTGTGTACTCCTCGCGCATTGAGGCGTTGCTCAAACCTACGCTGGACGAATACACCAAGCAAACAGGCGTGAAGATCAACCTGCTGACAGACCGTGGCGGCTCTTTGTCCGAACGTCTGGCGGCTGAAGGCGCAAGCTCGCCTGCAGACGTGCTGATCACTGTGGACGTGGGCAATCTGTGGAATGCTGCCGAGCGCGGTTTGCTGCAAAAAGTGGATTCGCCCACATTGAACGCCAACGTGCCCGCTAACTTCCGTGACGAAGGCAACCGCTGGTGGGGCCTGTCGCAACGTGAACGCACCATTTTTTACTCGGCAGATCGCATCAAGCCTGAACAGCTGAGCACGTACGAAGATCTGGCCGATCCCAAGTGGAAGGGCAAGCTGTGCCTGCGCACTTCCAAGCAGGCCTACACCCAATCGCTGGTGGCCATGCTGATTGCCAAGCACGGTGTGGAAAAGGCAGAAGCCATCACCAAGGGCTGGGTCAGCAATCTGGCAGGTGACGTGTTTACCAACGATGCCAGCTTGCTCAAAGCGATTGCTGCAGGCCAGTGCGATGTGGGTATCTCCAACACTTACTACTATGGCCGCATCCTGGCCAAGGAGCCTGAGTTCAACAAGACAGTGAAGCTGTTCTGGGCCAACCAAGGTGCCAATCAAGGCGGCGCGCACGTGAATCTGTCGGGTGCTGGTGTGGTCAAGCACGCCAAGAACCCCGAAGGCGCTCGCAAGCTGCTGGAGTGGCTGTCGTCCGAGAAAGTGCAAACCGCGTACACACACGGCACTTACGAGAGCCCGATCAACAAGAAGGCTGAGCAAGACCCGATCGTGAAGGCTTGGGGCAAGTTCATTCCTAGCCCTCTGAATGCTGGCGATATTGGCTCGCACCAAGCAGAAGCGATCAAGCTGCTGGACCGCGTAGGCTATCGTTAATTCGTTGTTCTATTAGGTTAGTTACTTGTCTGCTGTAGACCATACCGCGCCAGCCCACCGCTGGCGCGGTTTTGCTTTTGCGCTGCCGATTGCTTTGCTCACCGTTGTGCCTTTGCTGGCCGTGGTGGGAATGGCGTTAACGCCACAGCCCGAGATCTGGCAGCATTTGTGGAACCACGTGCTCCCGCGCGTGCTGGGCAATACATTGTTGCTGATGCTGATTGTCAGCGTAGTGGTGCTGGCCGTGGGTGTACCTTTGGCATGGCTGACGGCCATGTGTGATTTTCCGGGTCGCAAGTTCTTTGCCTGGGCGCTGGTGTTGCCGCTGGCCATTCCCGCCTATGTGCTGGCTTTTGTGCAAATGGGCCTGTTTGAATATGCCGGGCCGGTGCAGAGCTTTGTGCGCGATGTGTTTGGCAACAGCCGCTGGGTGCCTGACATTCGTGGCAGCCTGTGGGGGCTGGTCATGGTCTTGGTCATGGCCTTCTACCCCTATGTGTACCTGATGGCACGCAGTGCTTTTCTTACGCAGGGGCACCGCAGCATGGAGGCGGCGCAGGCCTTGGGCTACAGCCCGACTGCAGCCTTCTTCAAAGTGGCCTTGCCTTTGGCGCGCCCCTGGATTGGAGCGGGGCTGGCTCTGGTACTGATGGAGGTGCTGGCCGACTTTGGCGCCATCGCCGTCTTTAACTTTGATACCTTTACCACGGCTTTGTACAAGTCGTGGTTTGACCTGCATAACATTGGCGCAGCGGCGCAATTGGCGGCCATGCTGGTGCTGGTGGTCATGCTGCTGCTGGCGGCAGAGCAACGCTCGCGCAGTGCCCAGCGTTTTCATGTCAGCAACCCCCAGCAGCACCGGGTGGTGCTCAAGGGTGGCAGTCGCTGGCTGGCCTCTGCGCTGTGCTTGCTGGTTTTTGCAGCGGCGTTTGCCGTGCCCATGGTGCAGATGGTGGCCTGGTCTTTGTCGGTGTGGCGAGAAGACTTGAACAGCGATTACTGGGGCTATGCCTGGAATACGCTGTCACTCGCCTTGATGACGGCAGGCATTGCCACGGTGCTGGCGTTGATGCTGTCGTGGATTCGCCGCCGCCATGGCGATGGCTTGACCAGCTGGACCGTGCGTCTGGCGGTGCTCGGCTATGCCATGCCCGGCGTGGTACTGGCGGTTGGCGTTTTTGTGCCCATTGCGTGGTTGGATGCGTGGTTGATGGCGCTGTTAGAGCCTTGGGGCGTTCAAACACTGGGCATCATCAAAGGCAGTCTGGCGGGCATGCTGCTGGCGCTGGCCGCTCGGTTCTTGGCCGTGGCCTACAACGCCACTGATGCCGCCATGCAGCGCATTACGCGCAGCCAGGAGGAGGCCTGTGCTTCTCTCGGCTTGGGCCCGTGGCAAACGCTGCGCCGTTTGCACCTGCCGCTGTTGCGAACAGGCTTGCTGTCGGCTTTTCTGATGGTGGTGGTGGACGTGATGAAGGAAATGCCCATCACGTTGATGATGCGCCAGTTCGGCTGGGACACCCTGGCCGTGCGCGTGTTCCAGCTCACGTCGGAATCGATGTGGCAAGAAGCTGCGTTGCCTGCCTTGGCGATTGTGCTGGTGGGCCTGCTGCCAGTGATCTTGCTGGTGCTGCAAACCGAAAAGACGCCGTCTTCGGCCGGTTAAACATTGCCGAGATTTTGTGATGCTTGAAGTTAAAAACGTTTCCTTGGGCTATGGCGCCACCATCGTGGTGCAAAACGTCAGCATGCGCCTGGAGCAGGCAGAGATCGGCTGTTTGCTCGGCCCCTCGGGCTGCGGCAAAACCACCTTGCTGCGCGCGATTGCTGGTTTTGAGCCGGTGCGCGCGGGCCAGATTGATTTGCAAGGCCGGACGGTGGCGAAGGTGGGGCAGAGCGTGCCCCCCCAACTGCGTGACATTGGTATGGTGTTCCAAGACCATGCCCTGTTCCCGCACCTGACCGTGGGTGACAACATCGGCTTTGGCTTGCACCGTTTGGCAAAGACTGAACGCGCTGCACGCGTGCAAGAAATGCTGGAGTTGGTGGGTCTGGAAGGCATGGGCCAACGCTGGCCCCATGCATTGTCTGGCGGCCAGCAGCAGCGCGTGGCCTTGGCACGTGCCTTGGCACCCAAACCCAGTCTGTTGCTGATGGATGAGCCGTTTTCCAGCCTGGACACCAGCATGCGCGAAAGCATCGCACGCGAAGTGCGCGCCATCTTGAAGCAGGCCAAGGCCACGGCTTTGATGGTGACGCACGACCAGAACGAAGCCTTTGCCATGGCCGATAACGTGGGCGTGATGGCGCGGGGCCAGCTCATGCAATGGGGCAATGCGGTGCAGGTGTATTGCGCACCCGCCACGCAGGATGTGGCGCAGTTTGTGGGCGAAGGCACGCTGGTGCATGCGCAGGCCACCGCAGGCGGGCAATGGCAGACAGCGCTGGGCTTGCTGCCTGCAGGCCACCCGCACTACACGACCGCACAAGGTGTACAGGTGTTGCTGCGCCCAGAGCATGTGCGCGTGGCAGAAACCGGTGTGCGTGCCACGGTGCGGGAACGCACCTTCCGTGGCAGCCATTTTGTGTTTGAGCTGGAGCTGCCCGATGGGCAGCCCGTGATGGCCAAGGTGTCGCTGAACGCGTTGTATGGCGCTTGCGAACATGTGCATTTAGCGCTGGCTGAAGACTGCTAGCTGAACAACTCCATAGCTATCAGCGCTCTACCCATATGGGATGGAGCGCTTTTTTATGCCTATTTGGTTGGTGTTGCCAATGCCCGATTTTGTCGTGGGCGGCCCATGCTGCGTGTGCCCTATAAGCGGAACAACTGTGACTGGCGTGCACATGCTTATGCGCATAAGAAAACAACGAATCATTCGTTGGGATTTGGCGGTGGGGCTTTCACAATCGGCCTCCCCAAGGAGAGCAAGCCATGTCCAACATTACCCCCCGCATCATCATTGTTCCGGGTTGGCGCAATTCAGCGGCCGAACATTGGCAAAGCCTGTGGGCCCAAACCTTGCCCAATGTGGAGCGTGTGGTGCAAGACGACTGGCTGACCCCCAAACGCGAAGACTGGGTGCGCGCTTTAGAAGCGCTGCTGCTGTCGCGGCCAGAGCCCGCCATTGTGGTGGCACACAGCCTGGGCTGTATCACCACCACGCATGTCTGCGACGAGGCTGCTGCACGCATTCGCAGCGCACTGCTGGTGGCGCCTGCCGACCCTGAGCGCAGAGCGCATTTGGCGGACTTTGCCCCAGTGCCTTACAAAACCTTGCCGTATCGCAGCGTGCTGGTGGCCAGCAGCAATGACCCCTACTGTCCGGTGCGTTTGGCGGGAGCTTATGCGCGGGCATGGGGTAGTGAATTTGTACGCCTGCAAAACGCTGGACACATCAATGTGGATTCGGGCCATGGCCCCTGGCCTCTGGGTTTTGCCTTGCTGCAGTCCTTGGTGCAAGACATGGAGTGGGGTGTGGGTAAGCAGCAGATTGCTGCGTGAATGAAGAAAAAATGTTGCTAATGCTTGTGAATAAAGACTATGTAGCTCACTTTTTCTTTATTCTAAATATTGATAAATTTAAAAAAATATATTCTTTTGAGTTTTAAGAACTTTTCCTCACAATTCGACGCATCTCTTTAAAACGCCCCTCGTGGGCAAGGCGACAACACCATGACATCTTTGAAGCTGAAGACTCTGTTGGCAACGATTGCGCTGGCTGCCGGTGGCATGGCCAGTGCCCAAGACCAGTTGCTCAACGTCTCCTACGACGTCGCACGTGAGTTTTACAAGGACTACAACCCCGCTTTCATTGCGCACTACAAGAAAACCACGGGCAAAGACATCAAAATTGACCAGGCCCATGGCGGCTCCAGCGCCCAAGCGCGTGCCGTCAACGATGGTCTGCCAGCAGATGTGGTGACCTTCAACACCACCACCGACATCGAATTCTTGGCCAACAACGGGGTGGTTGCCAAAGACTGGGCCAAGCAGTTCCCGAACGATGCATCGCCCACCACATCCACCATGCTGTTCCTGGTGCGCCAAGGCAATCCCAAGAACATCAAGGACTGGAAAGACCTGACCCGCCCCGACGTGAAAGTGGTGGTGGTGAACCCCAAAACCGGTGGCAATGGCCGCTACGCCTATTTGGCAGCCTGGGGTTCGGTGCGTGAAAGCGGTGGTTCGGATGCCGATGCACAAGCCTTTGTGAAAGACTTGTACAAAAACGTGCCTGTATTGGGCAAGGGTGGCCGCGATGCCACCGCCATCTTCTTGCAGCGCAATATTGGCGACGTGCTGATCACGTTTGAATCCGAAGTGATCTCGGTGGACCGTGAATTTGGCAAGGGCAAAGTGCAGGCCGTGTACCCATCCAGCTCCATCGTTGCAGAGAACCCCGTAGCCGTTGTGCAGCGCACGGCAGAAAAGAAGGGCTCTGGCGCTTTGGCCAAGGCCTACTTGGACTACCTGTACTCCGACGAAGCGCAAGAAATTGCCGCCAACCATGCCTTGCGCCCCCGCTCGGAAGCCGTGCTGAAAAAGCACGCCAATGTGTTCAAGCCTTTGAAGCAATTCACGGTGGGCAAGTACTTCGGTTCGCTGGGTGAAGCGCAGAAGGTGCACTTCAATGACGGCGGCAAGTTCGACGACATCTACACCCCCGGCAAGTAAACAGCGTACAACGCTGTCGCGCATCGCATAACAACAATTTCAGGCTGACAGGGACACCATGGCTTTAGCATCTCCCGCCAGCCCAAGTCTTAGCGCCACCGCCCCGGCCCGCCGTGGGCGTGGCGCTAAGCGCGTTCTGCCCGGTTTCGGGCTGACCTTGGGCTACACACTTTTTTATCTAAGCATCATTGTGCTGATTCCGCTATCAGCACTGATCTTCAAGACGTTTGAGCTTTCTTGGCCACAGTTTTGGGAGGCGGTTTCTTCGCCCCGCGTAGTGGCCTCTTACAAGCTGACTTTTGGCACATCGTTCATCGCTGCTTGCGTGAACTTGGTCTTTGGTCTGCTGATCGCCTGGGTACTGGTGCGCTACAAGTTCCCGGGCAAAAAGATTGTCGATGCGCTGGTGGATTTGCCTTTTGCCTTGCCCACGGCTGTGGCTGGCATTTCGCTCACCGCTTTGCTGGCAGGAAATGGCTGGGTGGGGCAGTATCTGGAGCCGCTGGGCATTCAACTGGCGTTCAACCCCAACGGTATCGTGATTGCGCTGATCTTCATCGGTCTGCCTTTTGTGGTGCGTACCGTGCAGCCCGTGCTGGAAGATTCGGAAAAAGAACTGGAAGAGGCTGCTACCAGCTTGGGTGCTTCGCGCTGGCAGATTTTTTACAAAGTCATCTTGCCCAGCATCTTGCCGGCGCTGATGACTGGCTTTGCCATGGCCTTTGCTCGCGCGGTGGGCGAATACGGTTCGGTCATCTTCATTGCGGGCAATATGCCCATGGTTTCAGAAATCACACCGCTGATCATCATCGGCAAGCTGGAGCAGTATGACTACGCCGGGGCTACAGCCGTGGCTGTGGTGATGCTGGTGATCTCCTTTGTCCTGCTGCTGGTGATCAATGCATTGCAAGCGTGGCAGCGCCGCCATACAGGAGCTCCCGCATGAACGAGCAACATTACTTTTTGCTGAAGGTGCTGCTGGCCGTCTTGGTCGTGATCGTGATTGCCTACAAGCTCACGGCACCGCCCAAAGGCAGCAAGCCCGAAAAACTCTCTACTACCGAGCCGCGCTGGGTGCGCTGGCTGCTGGTGGGCGTAGCCCTGTCCTTTATCTTGCTGTTCCTCGTGCTGCCGCTGGCAGCGGTGTTTACCGAGGCACTGCGCAAAGGGCTGGAAGCCTATTGGGAAGGCCTGAACGAGCCTGACGCTTGGTCGGCCATCAAGCTGACCTTGCTGACAGCCGTTATCGCAGTGCCGTTGAACCTGGTGTTTGGTGTGGCTGCGGCCTGGTGTATTGCCAAGTACGAGTTCAAGGGCAAAGCCTTCTTGACCACACTGATTGACTTGCCGTTCTCCATCTCGCCCGTGGTGGCAGGTTTGATGTATGTGCTGGTTTTTGGAGCGCACGGCTGGCTCGGCCCTTGGCTGGCTGAGCATGACATCAAGATCATCTTTGCTGTGCCCGGCATTGTGCTGGCCACCGTGTTTGTGACCTTCCCCTTCATTGCCCGCGAGCTGATCCCGTTAATGCAGGCGCAAGGCAATGATGAAGAGCAGGCCGCAATCGTGCTAGGTGCCAGTGGCTGGCAAACCTTTTGGCATGTGACCTTGCCCAACATCAAGTGGGGCCTGCTGTATGGCGTGATCTTGTGTAACGCCCGTGCCATGGGTGAATTTGGCGCGGTGTCGGTGGTGTCAGGCCATATCCGTGGTCAAACCAACACCATTCCGTTGCACGTTGAGATTTTGTACAACGAATACCAATCCGTGGCGGCTTTCGCAGCGGCATCTTTGCTGGCTTTGCTGGCGCTGGTGACTTTGCTCATCAAGACGGTGTCGGAATGGAAGCATGAACAACAGCTCAAAGCCGCAGCCAGCCTGCCACCTGAGCGCCCCACATCCCCTGCCACCGCTTGATGCGGTGCGGATGAAAGAAACAGACCATGAGCATTGAAATTCGCAATGTTAGCAAGCAGTTTGGCGACTTCCAGGCCCTGCGCGATGTGAGTTTGGACATCAAGTCCGGTGAGTTGATTGCATTGCTGGGCCCCTCGGGCTGCGGCAAGACCACACTGCTGCGCATCATCGCTGGCTTGGAAACTGCCGACGTGGGCAGTATCCACTTCAGCGGTGAAGACACCACCGACGTACACGTGCGTGACCGCAACGTGGGTTTTGTGTTCCAGCACTATGCGCTGTTCCGTCACATGACAGTGTTTGAGAACGTGGCCTTTGGCCTGCGTGTCAAGCCACGCCGTGAGCGCCCCAGTGAAGCGCAGATCAAAGAAAAGGTGATGAGCCTGCTCAAGCTGGTGCAGCTGGATTGGGTGGCAGACCGCTTTCCTTCCCAGTTGTCGGGTGGCCAGCGCCAGCGCATTGCTTTGGCGCGTGCTTTGGCGGTAGAGCCCAAGGTACTGCTGCTGGATGAGCCTTTTGGTGCACTGGACGCCAAGGTGCGCAAAGAACTGCGCCGCTGGTTGCGCCGCCTGCACGACGAGCTGCATGTGACGTCCATTTTTGTGACGCACGATCAGGAAGAGGCGCTGGAAGTGGCTGACCGCGTGGTGGTCATCAACCAAGGCAAGATCGAGCAAGAAGGCACACCGCAGCAAGTGTGGGACAACCCCGCCAGCCCCTTTGTCTATGGCTTCTTGGGCGATGTGAACCTGTTCAAGGGCCGCGCCAAAGACGGTCAGGTGTACCTGGACGACGGTATGCAGCTGGAAAGCAGTGAAGCCAATGGCGCGGTGGACAAGCACGCTTTTGCCTATGTGCGTCCGCATGAATTGGATGTGGAGCGCTATTCACCCGGCCAGCACACGGATGGCAATGGCCGTCAAACCGGCATGGTGGTGCAGTTGAGCCGAGCGATTGTGGTGGGCCCCATCGCACGCTTGGAACTTATTTCTGCTGAAGACACCCAACCGAAGGACAATGCAGATCCAGAGCACTTGATTGAAGCGCAGATTCCTGCACAGCAGTTCCACGCCATGGGGCTGCGCGAAGGCGAGACGCTGGTGGTCACACCACGCCGCGCCAAAGTGTTTCTGGACGAAGCTGCGGGCATCTAAACGCTGCCACTTGCATGGGGCAAGGGGCGGCGATGCCGCCCCTAACAACGAGAAAAACATGCAGGTTTTGAACTGGATAACCACCGCCCCGCGCCGTACTCTGGCGCTGATTGCTGCATCGTGTGTCGGCCTGTTGGCCTTTGGCATGTATTTGCAGCATGTGCAAGGCCTGGAGCCTTGCCCAATGTGCATCGTGCAGCGCTACGCTTTGGTCATGGTTGCCGTGTTTGCGGGCTTGGCCAGTCTGAAGCGCCAAGGAGGGTGGTGGAAGTCTTTCAGCGTGCTGGCATTGATTGCCTCTGGGTTTGGCGCTTTTGTGGCCGCCCGCCAAAGCTGGCTGCAATGGAACCCGCCGGAGTTCGCCAGCTGTGGCCGCGACTTTTTCGGCATGATTGAAAACTACCCCATCAGCCGCGCGATTCCGATGATCTTCCGTGGTTCTGGGGACTGCACCGCGATTGACTGGACCTTCTTGGGCGGCTCTATTGCCAACTGGTCGTTTGTCTGCTTTGTGGCTTTCGCGGTGGTGCTGCTGGTCGTGCTTTGCAAGGGTGGTCGGCGCGCTTAAGTTTTTCACGTGTCTTGGCCGAAGCCCCGGTGTGTTGTGCATGCCGGGGCTTTTGCTTTGGCCGACAATCTGTGCTTTTGCGAATCTCTGACGCCGGCATGCCCCAGTACATCCTCTTTCACAAGCCCTATGGCGTTTTGTCGCAGTTCACGCCTGAGGACGGCGCGCGTTCACTGGCAGAGTTTGACTTGCCCAAAGGCGTGTACCCGGCAGGTCGGCTGGACAAAGACTCGGAAGGCCTGCTGCTGCTGACAGACGATGGCCCTTTGATTGAGCAGTTGCTGCATCCGCGCAGTGAAAAGCCCAAAACCTATTGGGCGCTGGTGGAGCGTGTACCCGAAGAGGCCGCTTTGCAGCGCCTGCGCGAGGGGCTGCGCATTGAGGACTACACCACCTTGCCCTGCCAAGCGCAGTTGCTGGAGCCGCAGCCAGTCGTAGAGCCGCGCGAGCCACCGGTGCGCGTGCGCAAGAGCGTGCAGGATGTGTGGATCGCGATTCAGGTGGTTGAAGGCAAGAACCGCCAAGTACGCAAAATGACGGCGGCCATTGGTCACCCCACGCTGCGTTTGATTCGCCGTAGGATTGCCAATCTCGAGCTGGGTGATTTGCCTTTGGGTCAGTGGAAAACCATCCAGCGCGAAGACATTCAGTGGGGCAATGATGCCGCCGTCGACAGCGGTGTGCCGGTTCGTGATGGCCGCAGCAGTGCGACGCAGCCGCGCAGGCACATAAGTTCGGTCGCTACCAGCCGCAGTCCTGGAACTTGGTTCAATAAAAAAAAGTAGCTGTCAGCGCTTGTTTTATAAAGACTTCAAAGTGTTTTTGCTTTGAAATGTCGATATAGCAAGAGCAAGCAGCTATTTTTTTGATACCAGCATGTTGTGACGCGGGCTTGCCTGCACTGCGGCGTCACCAATTAGAACGTGCAAGTGTGCCTTTCTAGCGTGTATGACTGGCGTGACTGAGTGCACCTGATGCCATCGACTACGCCGCAGGCTTATGTGCTACGTAGTGTTTGGAGCCGTTTGCACAACCCATCCAACTCAAGCTCGTGGCTTGGTGATGCGGAAGCCGATGCGTACAGCCACATAGCGCGGCGCGTAGGCGTGCTGCTTAATCGGACTCGACGCTGTCGGTGCTGAACGCAGGGCCGGTCGTGCCAGGTACCCAGCCGGGGTAGGTTTCCATGATTTCTGCAAACAGTGCGGAATCAATCCAGCGCTGCAGCCAGTCTTGCAAATGGGGCCAAGGTTGCTCAGCCCACTGCGCTTCATCAATGCGTGCAAACTGGCGCACAAACGGGCGCAGGGCCATGTCGGCCAAGCTGGGGTTCACGCCAAACAGGTAGCCGGTCTCGGTCAGTTGTTCATCCAGCGCAGCCAGCCAAGTGATGGCATCGGTCTGCGCTTGGTTGACTTCTTCTGCGGTGTAGCGCTCTGGGTATTTGCAGCGGTCCAGTGCCTGCTTGAAGTAGCCGTCGTTGCGGCCAATCAGCGCCAGCATGTCGTCCAGTGCGCCATGGGTGGGGGCCAGCCAACCATCCGGGTCATTGGTCTGCAGCGCGTGCAGCATGATTTCCAGACTTTGCTCAATCACTTGGCCATCTTGCGCCACCAGCACTGGGACGGTGCCTTTGGGCGAAACATCCAACAACGCCTGGGGCTTGGCGCGCAAATTGATCTCACGCAACTCGCAAGCCATGCCAGCATGTGCCAGGGCCAAACGCGCACGCATGGCGTAGGGGCAGCGGCGAAATGAATACAGGATAGGCAGTGCAGGAGCGGTCATTCAGTAGGGTGGTGCAAGAGAGTGCAAAGAAACCGGGCGCAGCACGCCACGGAGCAAGGTGTCGCACTGTACCCGCTTGCCCAAAAACATGCGTCCAGATGCAGTAAGCTGCGTGCCGCATGGAATATCGATTGACTTGTATGTCTTCTAAAAATAGCCGGGGCTGGCTGGCCTTTGTGTGCTGGATGGTGCTGTTTACGCCCGCATTGCTGGAAGGCTTTGGCCTGCGTGCGCTGTTGCTGTGGGTGGGTGCTGCCTTTTTGTTTTGGCCCCTGACGCTGTGCAGGCCTGCTTTGGCTTTGGGCATGGCTGGCTTGCTGGGGCTGGGTGCGGTAAACATCGTTCATGTGGGCTTTTTCGGCAATCTTGCAGACCAGTTGTTGATTGCCACCGCGTTGCGAACCAATTGGGAAGAGGCGCGGGAATTCATGGGCGTGCTGCCTTGGCCGTGGGTGGCGTTGGCAGCGTTGTGGGCGGTGGTGGGTGGTTTTGCTGCTGCTTATGTCTGGCGCTTTGCGGGCGGGCCTGCCAAGGCCTCTCCTTTTCTGCGCAAGCTGTCGTGGGCTGGGGTCGCGATTTGGAGCGTTTTTCTCGTATTTGTGCTGGTCAAACGTTACGACTTTGACGAGGTTATCCGCAAGCTGAAGACGATTTATCCCATGCACATTGTTCGGGCGTGGACAGCGCAGCAGCAACTGACAGACAGTCTGTTTTACACACCACAACTGCCGGATGCTGCGCCGCAGGCCGCACAGATCGATACCTTGGTGGTGGTGATTGGTGAGAGCGCATCAGCGCAGCGCTGGTCGATGTTGGGTTACCAAGGGGCGGATACCAATGGTGCCTTGGCGCAGTTGCAGGGCGTGCAGGTGGCGCGTGCCATGGCCCATGGCCTGAACACGGCAGCGGCATTGCCCTATTTGCTGACCGGTATGGCGGCTCAAGACAGTGTGGCGCACCGTGCACCGTCTTTCTTAGATATTGCCCGGCAAGCGGGTTACAAAACTTTTGTGGTGAGCAATTCACGCTACCACAGCGCCGTGGAAGACTTTTATGGCGTTACGTTTCGACGTGCTGCAGACGTGTTTGTGAAAGCGGGTAATGGTGAGTGGGATGAGGTGCTGACGCCCCATTTGGAGGCAGCATTGCAGGACCCCGCTCCGCATAAGCTGGTGGTGCTACACACGTATGGCAGCCACTTTCAGGTTGAAGAACGCTACCCCACCACGGCAGCGCATTTTCCCGATGCCTATGACAATTCCTTGCGCTATTCCAGTGATTTGCTGGCGCAGTGGATTCAAGCGGTGGAGCGCAGCGCAGGGATGCAAAAAACAGCCTTGCTGCTTTATTCCAGTGACCATGGGGTTGCCATGCCGCCTTGCGCAGACCAATATCGCACAGGCAGCGGTCTCAGCAGCTTGCAGGTGCCATTGCTGAGTTGGAGCAACGCAGCTTTGCGCGCACGACTTCCGCAACTTGTCCCAGAGTTTGCGGCCACTGAGCGCGAGCAGCTTTCGCGCAGCAATGCCGCCGTGGCGGATATTGCAGTCTCAGCCCTGGGTTACCCAGATGCGCTCACGGCGCTGGCTGGGCCACAAGGGCGACAGCTGACATTTCACGAGCACGATTGGCCTGCGCTACAAAAGTTGGATGCCTGCAGCTTGCAATGATTGGATGGGGTGCCTGTAACAGGGTGCCCCGGCTACGCTGAGTGTGAGGACAGCTTGCACTGTGAGACAATAAATGAAAAAAGCCTCAGTACATTGCTGCACTGAGGCTTTATCTTTTGTATTTGATGTGACTTCAAGCTTGGAAGGCTTGAACATCAAAAACAATATGTGGCGGAAGAGGCGGGATTCGAACCCGCGGTGGGTATTAACCCACACACGCTTTCCAGGCGTGCGACTTAAGCCACTCATCCACCCTTCCGAAGCTCAAATTCTAACGTGTTTTTTTGGTGCATTTGGCTTGAAAGGTCAAATGCACCAAAAAATTCGAAATTAACCGCGACCGCCTTGCTGTACGACGCGCATGGCAGAGGCGATCAGACCGGAGATTTCTGAAATATTGCTCGGCACGATGAGCGTGGTGTTGGCATCCTTGGCTACCTTGCTGTAGGCGTCGACTGCGCTTTCAGCCACCTTCAGTTGCACGGCTTGTTCACCGCCAGGTTGCTGGATGGCCTGTGCCACGCGTTCCAGAGCCTGGGCCGTTGCTTCCGCAACGGTGGTGATGGCGCTGGCTTCACCCTGGGCTTTGTTGATGGCGGCTTGCTTTTCGCCTTCGGAGCGGGCAATGAAAGCCTCGCGTTCACCGGTAGCAATGTTGATTTGCTCTTGACGGCGGCCTTCCGAGGCCGCAATCAGCGCACGCTTTTCGCGTTCGGCCGTGATTTGGGCTTGCATGGCACGCAAGATTTCAGCGGGAGGCGTCAAATCCTTGATTTCGTAGCGTAGCACCTTCACGCCCCAGTTCAGTGCGGCCTCATCAATCGCGTTGACCACTTGCGCGTTGATCATGTCGCGCTCTTCGAAAGTCTTGTCCAGCTCCAGCTTACCAATCACGCTACGCAGCGAGGTTTGTGCCAGCTGTGTCACCGCCATGATGTAGTTGGACGAGCCATAGCTGGCACGCATGGGGTCGGTCACTTGGAAGTACAAGATGCCGTCGACTTGCAACTGCGTGTTGTCGCGCGTAATACAGACTTGGCTGGGTACGTCCAGTGGGATTTCCTTGAGGCTGTGTTTGTACGAAACTTTTTCAATGAACGGAATGATGATGCGCAAACCGGGGCTGAGGGTGCCAGCGTATTTGCCAAAGCGTTCCTTGATCCACGCGTGCTGCTGGGGAATGATTTTGACGGACATGCTGATGAAGATGGCAGCAATCACTAAACCGACAATGGCTATTTCCATGGTCTAAACCTTATAAGAGAAGAGAAACAGGTGAAGAAAAAAGAGGGCGCTCAGGCCTTGTCTACGATCAGTCGGTTACCTTGTACCTCAATGACGCGGTACAGGCCGGGTGCAGGCATGCTGCCTGCACGCAATACCACGGTCCACTGGCTGCCGCGGTAGGGGATACGGGCGGTGCCGTCGCTATTCCATTCAGTAACGTGCACGGTTTCGCCAATGTCCAGGTTCAGGTCGGGGTTAGCGGTGGCAGGCAGCTCAGGCATGCGGCGCCCACGAATGCGGCGGCACAGCATGACCGACAGCACACCCACGATGGCTGCAGCGCTGATTTGAATGGACAAATCCAGCCCCAGGTGGGCTGCAACAGCCCCCGCGGCCATGCCCAGCGCGATCATCAAAAGATAAATACCCCCTGTGAGCAGCTCGGCGGCAATGGTGATGCCGGTCAAGATCCACCACAACGTACTTTCCTCCATGTGTCGACTCCCTTGTCTTGTTGATGGCAGTGTCATGAAACTGCCTGTAAATGTAGGAAAAGCATCTGCAAATTGCAGTCTTGCCTGCGATATTACTTACACTGCGCCCCTATCTGACTTTTATTGATCCCCGATTGCAAAGGGTTGCGCATGAAATTCCGTTTTCCCATCGTCATCATTGACGAGGATTACCGCTCCGACAACACGTCAGGCTTGGGCATTCGCGCCCTGGCAGAGGCCATTGAGGTTGAAGGTTTTGAGGTCTTGGGCGTCACCAGTTACGGTGACCTGAGCCAGTTTGCGCAGCAACAAAGTCGCGCCAGTGCCTTCATCTTATCGATCGATGACGAAGAGCTGACCGGCGACAACGATGATCCCATCATTCACAGCCTGCGTAACTTCATTGGTGAAGTTCGTCGCAAGAATGAGGAAGTGCCGATCTATATTTATGGCGAAACCAAAACGGCGCGCCATCTGCCCAACGACATTCTGCGCGAACTGCACGGCTTCATTCACATGTTTGAAGACACGCCGGAGTTTGTGGCCAAGCACATCATCCGCGAAGCCAAAAATTATCTGGAAAGCGTGCAACCGCCGTTTTTCAAAGCGCTGCTGGATTACGCCGAAGATGGCTCATACAGCTGGCACTGCCCCGGTCACTCCGGTGGCGTTGCGTTTTTGAAAAGCCCCGTGGGCCAGATGTACCACCAGTTTTATGGTGAGAACATGCTGCGCGCCGACGTGTGCAATGCCGTAGAAGAGTTGGGCCAGTTGCTGGACCACAACGGCGCGATTGGTGAATCTGAGCGCAATGCGGCGCGCATTTTCAATGCCGATCACTGCTACTTTGTGACCAACGGCACATCGACCTCCAACAAGATTGTCTGGCACCACACCGTGGCTCCGGGCGATGTGGTGGTGGTGGACCGCAACTGTCACAAGTCCATCTTGCACTCCATCATCATGACGGGTGCGATTCCGGTGTTCTTGAAGCCCACGCGCAACCACTTCGGCATCATCGGCCCGATCCCGCAAAGCGAATTCTCGATCGAGTCCATTCAGGCCAAGATTGCGGCCAATCCCTTGCTCAAGGGGGTGGATGCCACCACGATCAAGCCCCGTGTGTTGACGCTGACGCAGTCCACCTACGACGGCGTGCTCTACAACACCGAAACTATCAAAAACATGCTGGACGGCTATGTGGCCAACCTGCACTTTGATGAGGCATGGCTGCCCCATGCGGCATTCCACCCCTTCTACGGCACTTACCACGCCATGGGCAAGAAGCGCCAGCGCCCGAAAGAGTCGGTGGTGTACGCCACGCAATCCATTCACAAGCTGCTGGCCGGTATCAGCCAAGCTTCGCATGTGCTGGTGCAAGACTCGCAAAACGAAAAGCTGGACCACCACCTGTTCAACGAGGCGTACCTGATGCACACCTCGACCAGCCCGCAGTACAGCATCATTGCCAGCTGCGATGTGGCTGCGGCCATGATGGAGCCACCCGGCGGCACTGCGCTGGTGGAAGAGTCGATTCTGGAAGCGCTCGATTTCCGCCGCGCCATGCGCAAGGTAGACGACGAGTTTGGTGACGACGACTGGTGGTTTGAAGTCTGGGGCCCCGAAAAGCTGGCCGAAGAAGGCGTGGGTCTTGCGCAGGACTGGATCATTCGCGGCAAGGACGCCACACCCAAGTCCAAGTCCAAGAAAAAGAACGGCAAAGAGTTTGACAACTGGCACGGCTTTGGCGATCTGGCCGACGGCTTCAACATGCTGGACCCGATCAAGTCCACCATCGTCACGCCCGGCCTGGATCTGGATGGTGACTTTGCCGACACCGGCATTCCAGCCTCGATCGTGACCAAGTACTTGGCAGAGCATGGCGTGGTGGTGGAGAAGACGGGTCTGTACTCGTTCTTCATCATGTTCACCATTGGCATCACCAAGGGCCGCTGGAACACCATGCTGACGGCGCTGCAGCAGTTCAAGGACGACTACGACCGCAACCAGCCGCTCACGCGCATCCTGCCCGAGTTCTGCCAGCAGTTCCGCCGCTATGAGCGCATGGGCCTGCGCGATCTGTGCCAGCACGTGCACCAGATGTACGCCAAGTACGACATCGCGCGCTTGACCACCGAGATGTACCTGTCGGACTTGAAGCCCGCCATGAAGCCATCGGATGCCTACGCGCACATTGCGCAGCGCAAGACCGAGCGTGTGGAGATTGACCACTTGGTGGGCCGCACCACCGTAGGTTTGGTCACGCCGTACCCACCGGGCATTCCGTTGCTGATTCCTGGTGAAGTCTTCAACAAGAAGATCGTGGATTACTTGCTGTTTGCACGTGACTTTGCCAAGGAGTGCCCCGGCTTTGAAACCGATATCCATGGTCTGGTGGAGATTACAGACGACAACGGCCATGTGCGCTTTTTCGCCGATTGCGTGGCAGAAGAAAAACCTGTCGAGGTCAAGCCCCGTGCCCGCTCGCAAGTGCGCAAGCCTGCGGCCAAATCCACGGGGGCTGCAGCCAAATAAAGGCTGACACACTCATCAAGGCTTCAGCTTGAAGCCTTGAAAAAGAGAGCTGATGGCGCCCGTATTGCCTAGCTTTCAGATATGAAACGATCTGAAAGCTAGGTGGTGCAAGCGTAGTCAGCTCTTTTTTCTTATGGTGTTTGGTTCAGGCCATGAGACTGCGCGCTGTCTGTGCGCAGCCGCCAGTACCGTGCAAAACGGGGCAGACCGCTGGGGTGGTGGCCGTTAAAGCGGTAGGTAATGGTGCTGCCTACGGGTGGTGGATGCAGGCGGTCAGCATCGCTCAAACCGCTGCCAATTTTGAAACGCTGGCCGCTGGGCATGGCAACCAGCAGCGCGCCGGTCATGCCTTGGTACTTACCTTTGCCGGGCAGGTGGGCTACCACTACGGCCTCGGCATCTTCAAACAGTTTGAGTTTGATGAGGTCATCGCTGCGGCCTGCGCGGTAGGGGCTGTCGGCGCGCCGCAGCATAAGGCCCTCGGCACCGGCTTTGCTCATGCTGCGCAATTGGCGCATCAGCGCCTCATGGCTGGGCACTTGCCATTGCGGTGCCGCCTGCACCCAGTCTTTGCCTGTGCCTGCCACCAGTTTCTGCAGTGCTTGCTGACGCTGCGTAAACGTGCCTTTGTGCGTGGGCAGGTCAAACACCATGTACCGCAGCGCGCGCCAGCCGGCCTCGTCTTTGGCGCCTTGGCCAATGGTCGATTGCGCGGCAGCAAACTGCCCGCGTCCGGCCCACAACTCGCCATCCATGGGTTGTGTAGGCCAGTGTTGCGTAAACCATGCGGGCGCATCTATCGCAATGCCTTGCCGGCTGTGCAGTCGCTGCCCGTCCCAGTGGGCGCGAATGCCGTCGTATTTTTCACTGACCCAATAAGCCTGCACATCGACGTCGGTGCGGTAGGTGTTGGCCAGCGTCAGTCCACTGGCCGTTGCCAGCGTGGCGCAGGCTGCAGCCATCCATGCACACAGCATGCGGCGCAGCACTGTCAATGGGTGCATTGGTGGCTCCTTTCCTGTCTGGCTTTGAGTGTAGGCAGCTGCATTTCACCAAAACGGTGGTACAGCGCCAAGACCGAAAGTCAGATGGGCCGGAGAGGCGGGGCCTTGGTATGGGAGGTGGCCGCTTGCAGGCTAAATCACAATTTGACTGCCCAGCTCCACCACGTTGCGGTGCGGCAGGTGCAGAAAATCGGCGGCAGAGCCTGCGTTTCGGTACATCTGGGCAAACAGCTTTTCGCGCCACAGAGCCATGCCTTGACCGCGCTGCGGCACGATGATGTCGCGCGAGAGGAAGTAGCTGGTCTCCATGATGGAGGTGATGGGCAACTCCCCACGCTGTGACAGCAGGGACAGTGCGTTAGGCACGTGCGGATCGTCCATAAAGCCAAAGTGCAGCATCACCTGCCAGCAGTCATGGCCCAGATCATGTGCTGTGGCCCGGTGGGCAGGGGGAATGTGTGCCAGCTCATGGTGGCGCACCGTAACAAACACGTTGCGTGCATGCAGCACTTTGTTGTGTTTGAGGTTGTGCAGCAAGGCGCTGGGCACCGTGCCCGATTGCGAAGACAAGAACACCGCTGTGCCGCTCACACGGGTCACGCTGTCGCGGCGCAACATCTGCAGAAAATCGGCCAGTGACAGCGCATGGGGCTCCATAGCGCTTTGCACCAGCTGGCGGCCCGTGTGCCATGTGCGCATCAGCACAAACATGCCAGCACCAATGGCCAGGGGGAACCAGCCCCCATCAGGCAGCTTGATGAGGTTGGAAGCGAAAAAACTCACATCTACCACCAAGAAAAACAGCGTGGCTGCAGCCGCTGGGAACAGTGGGTACTTCCAGCCCCAGCGCACGACAAAGAAAGTCAGCACCGTGGTGATCAGCATGTCCAGCGTCACGGCAATGCCGTAGGCGGCAGCCAAGCTGCCAGACGATTGGAAGAAGATGACTGCCAGCGCAATACCGGCGCACAGTCCCCAGTTCACCAGCGGCAGGTAGATTTGACCGGTATCGGTCTCACTGGTGTGCAGCACTTGCAGGCGCGGCAGATAGCCCAGCTGGATGACTTGCTTGGTCACGCTGAAGGCACCGGTAATCAAGGCCTGCGATGCAATCACCGTGGCGGCAGTTGCCAGAATCACTAAAGGCAGCAGCATGGCGCGGGGTGCCATGGCAAAGAAAGGGTTGCTGACGGCATCAGGCTGTTGCAGCAGCAAGGCCCCCTGTCCCAGGTAGTTGATCAGCAATGCAGGCATGGCCACGCTGAACCAGGCTTGGCGAATGGGGCGTTTACCAAAGTGGCCCAGGTCGGCATAAAGGGCCTCGGCTCCCGTCACGCAAAGGACGACGGCACCCAGCAAGAGAAAAGCCGTGCCGGGCTCTTCGGCAATGAACATCACTGCGTAGTGGGGGCTGAGTGCCCACAGAATCTGCGGGTGTTGCACGATGTGCCAGATGCCCAAGGCTGCCAGCGTCAGAAACCACAGCAGCATGATGGGGCCAAACCAGCGACCAATGCCCGCTGTCCCGTGCTTTTGCAAGGCGAACAGCACGAACAAAATACCCAGCGTCAGCGGCAAGATGGCCGATGACAGGTTGGGTGAAATCACCGCCAAGCCTTCTACCGCCGACAGTACTGAAATGGCGGGCGTAATGACTCCGTCGCCATAAAACAGACAGGTGCCAAAGATACCAATCGCCATCAACCAGCGGCGCAGGCCGGGGCGACCTTCCACGGCATGGGCTGCCAGCGCCAGCATGGCGACCAAGCCCCCTTCGCCGCGGTTGTCAGCGCGCAGCACCAAAGTGACGTACTTGAGAGAAACAATGACGGTGACGGTCCACACCACCAGCGACAGCACGCCATAGACGTGCTGGGGCGTCAATGAGACATGACCGGAGTTGAAAACTTCTTTGAGCGCGTACAAGACGCTGGTGCCAATGTCGCCATAGACGACGCCCAGAGCACCCAACGTGAGTGCGGCAAATGATGATTTTGTAGATTGCACAAAAAAAGCAAGCAGCCAAGATGTGCGCGATTGTGCGCTTTCGCTTGCCGCCCGGCAGCCCCCACACAAAACTACGCTGTAGGCATGGGCAAACGCTTGACGCCATCCAAAAACTGCAGCTTTTTGAAAAGGTGAGCTACTGGCGCAGTCTGGATGGGCGTTAGAGGCTTAAAACACTGTGATTGCTGGATCAGCGCGCTTTGGCGCGTTGATCCATGCATGACCGGTGCACTGTTTTTATTGGCGCTCAATCACGCCACAAGCCAAGCGAGCGCCCGCGTTGCCTGTGGGCTGGGTGTGAAAGTCGTCCGGGTTGGCGTGCACGATCAGGCCTTTGCCCAGGATGTCGCTATTGCCTTTGCCCAGCATGAGTTGGGTGGATTCAAACTGAACAATCGCCATACCGTTGGCATTGGCGCGCAAGCTGGGCAAATCGCCCACATGGTTGCCGCTTTGGCCATGTTTGCCATGTGCACCGCCTGCAGGGTTGAAGTGACCGCCCGCGCTGTTGCCATCGGGGCTGCTGCAATCGCCCTTTTCGTGGATGTGAAAGCCGTGCTCTGAATTGGGCTTGAGGCCGCTGACTTGGCCTGATACCTTGACGATGCCGTGTTCATGCTGGCTGAAATGCACTTTGCCCGTCACGTTACTGCCCGCAGTTGGCGCAAGCTCTGCTGTGGCGGAGACCCCTTTGTAGGTGCCTGCGCAACCGATCAGTGATGCAGCCGCAATACTGCCGAAAAGATATCGATAAAACATGGCAACCTCCTCATTTGTTGGAATCGGAAAACAGGGGTTAACTATGCCGGGCACACCACCGATGTCGTGTCCACCCTGTCTGAGCTTCGCGTAATAGATTACCGCTTGTCACCCCATCTGCCAAACCGATGTGCTAGCCCAAGGATGTATCCATGATCATCATCAGCACAAAACCGAGCATCAGGCCGCCAGTGGCAAAAGTTTCGTGTCCTTTGCGGTGCGATTCAGGAATGATTTCATGGCTGATCACAAACAGCATGGCACCGGCAGCAAAGCCCAGGCCCCAGGGCAGTACGCTCAAGGAAGTGCTCACAATGGCCGCACCCAATACGGCACCCACCGGCTCAATCAAACCGCTAAGCATGCCCAGTAGTACCGCAGTCTTGCGGCTGTAACCAGCGGCAAGCAAAGCGACAGCCACCACCAAGCCTTCGGGTACGTCTTGGATGGCAATTCCGGTCGCCAGTGCGTTGCCTGCAGCACTGCCGCTGGCGTAGCCCACACCAATCGCCAAACCTTCTGGCAGGTTGTGCAGGGCAATCGCAAACACAAACAGCCACGTACGCTGCAGTTTGCGTGCGGCGTCTACATCCATGCCTTCGCGGCCTTTGATGAAATGCTCGTGCGGCAGCATTTTGTCCATCGCCATCAGGGCTGCGCCACCCAGCAAAATGGCAGAACCGATGACGCCGCCTGCTGCCCAGCCACTGCCACCAAACATGCCTTGGCTGCGCACGGCCTCCAGCCCTGGCAGGATGAGGGAGAACGCGCAGGCTGCCAGCATGACGCCTGCGCCAAAGCCAAAGAGCGTGTCTTGGGTGCGCTCGGACATGCGCTGCGAGAACATGACTGGCAGCGTGCCCAGCGCAGTCGCCAAGGCGGCAGCCGAGCCACCAGCCAGTGCCTGCAGCACCACCGGATGATCTTGCGCATACAACCAGAACTGGTGGCACAAGGCCCAGACACCCACCATCATGATGGCCAGTCCTATCCACAGCCGAATGCTGTGGCGCATGCCCACAGGCGAGCGCAGACGTGGATGCAGGTCGTTGATGGTGGTTTTCTTCATGCGCATGCTCTTTGACGTGGTGGTAATGCCCGATCAGCCTTGCACGGCTGCGCGGGCGGCAGCGTAGCGGCGGGCAACCTCCGCCCAGTCAATGACGTTGTAGAACGCGGCGATGTATTCGGGGCGGCGATTTTGGTACTTAAGGTAGTAGGCGTGCTCCCACACGTCCAGGCCCAGGATGGGAGTAGCGCCTGAACCAATACCTTGCATGAGCGGGCTGTCTTGGTTGCCGCTGCTTTCCACCGCCAGCTTGCCTTGTGCATTCACCACCAGCCATGCCCAGCCGCTGCCAAAGCGTGTGAGTGCGGCTTGGGTGAATGCAGCCTTGAACGCTTCAAGACCGCCCAGGTCTGACTCAATGGCCTGTGCCAGCGCGCCAGCAGGTGCGGCGCTGCTTTTATCAGGGGTGGTCATCACCGTCCAGAACAGGCTGTGGTTGGCGTGACCACCCCCATTGTTTCGGACTGCCGCACGGATGCCTTCGGGCAGGCGTGACAGATCTGCAATCAATTGCTCCACGGGCTCATTGGCGTGGGATGTGTCCTTGATCGCGGCATTGAGGTTGTTCACATAGGCCTGATGGTGCTTGGAGTGATGAATCTCCATGGTTTGCGCATCGATATGCGGCTCCAAGGCGTCGTAGGCATAAGACAGTGCGGGCAATGTATGTGCAGTCATAAGAGGCTTTCAGTCAGAGTACGTGGCCATCAATGCAGATGGCTGGAGGGAAAACGGATGCCGGGAATGAAGGAGTCAGGGGGTTGCGTGCCACTGGAGGTGAGCTTGGGAGTGCGCAGAGCGGCGTCAATGCATGCAGCGCTGCCGTGCTGGCTCTGCCACTGCCGCAGAGCGCCATGGGTTTCACGCTGGTGGCGAAGCGCTGCTTGCTGCACCAGAGGGTTGGATGCGTGTGTGTTTTCAAGGCGTGTCAGCCCAACATGGGCATCGCACAAATAATCAAGGGCAAGTGGCAATTGCTGGCGCTGCACCAAGATGTCAGCAATGTTGTGGTGGCTTACCACCCAGGCAGCCATGCAGTGATCAGGTTGTGAGTTCAGCAGCGGTCCTGCCAGAAAACGCGACGCCACTTGCAAGGCTTTGATCTGTGTCGCCAGCGCACTTTCTACTTCGCCCAATGCCAAGAACGTTTGGGCACGTTGTGACAGTTGTTCCCACGCTTGCAGGCTGTTGTCATTCTGTGCGGCGTGGTTGCCGAATGCGTAAGAAAGATTGGTGGCTTGCATCTGCCTGCGTTCCTTGGTGGGTCGATGGCGCCAAAGTTTGCTTGGCATCAATTGATTGAGAATTATTATCATTCAAAATCAATGGCGCTGCAGATGAGGAATACGCTTAGTTCACAGAAAAGTGTGGATAAGGTGCTACAGCTGCAGGAGCGCCATGTGCTTTCAGGCTGTACGTGAGATGCAAAAAGCCCCACAGGCTGCAAACCTGCGGGGCTTTTGGGGGGTGAAGCGAGACGCTGTTTAGACCTGATCGGCCGACAAACCAGCAGTCTGGCTAAAGCCGCCGTCCACGTAAGTGATTTCAGCAGTCACGCCCGATGCCAAATCGGACAGCAGGAAAGCTGCCACGTTGCCCACGTCTTCGATGGTGACGTTGCGGCGCAGAGGAGATGCATCGGCCACGCGGCCCAGCAGCTTGCCAAAATCCTTGATGCCGGAGGCGGCCAAAGTCTTGATGGGGCCGGCCGAGATGCCGTTGGCGCGAATGGCGCGGCCATCTTCGGTGCGGCCGACGGCCTCAGCCAAGTAGCGCACAGAAGCTTCCAGCGAAGCCTTGGCCAGACCCATGGTGTTGTAGTTGGGGATGGAGCGCAGGGCGCCGAGGTACGAAAGCGTGAGCAGCGACGACTTGTCGTTCAGGTAAGGCAGGGCCGCCTTGGCCATGGCTGGGAAGCTGTAGGCGCTAATGTCGTGGGCAATCTGGAACGCTTCGCGGCTCAGGCCGTCCAAGAAATTGCCTGCAATCGCTTCGCGGGGTGCGAAACCAATGGAATGCACAAAGCCATCAAACTTGCCCCATGCATCGCCCAGGCCCTTGAACATGGCTTCGATCTGTGCGTCGTCGGCTACGTCGCAGTCAAAAATCAGGGTCGAGTTGAATTCAGCCGCGAAATCGGTGATGCGGTCTTTGAAACGCTCGCCCACATAGCTAAATGCCAGTTCAGCACCTTGCTCGTGGCAAGCCTTGGCAATACCGTAAGCGATGGAGCGGTTGGACAGCACGCCAGTGATCAGCAGCTTCTTGCCGGTCAGAAAACCCATTGTTCTTCTCCTTAGGAAATTCAGTGAAGGCCAGCCGCTGGTTTTGTAGGACGTAAAAAACTCAGGGCGGCAGGCCGCAGTGGTGCAGAATTGTCTCATGCGCCATTGGATGATTTGTTCGCTGCTGCTTGCCAGTACCTCTCTCAGTGCTCCTGCTCGGGCCGATCACGCCTATGCCCTCTGGGGCCAACCGCTGTATGCGCAGGACTTTGCGCACTTTGCCTATGTGAATCCGCAGGCACCCAAGGGCGGGGAATTGCGCTTGGTCAGCAATCTGCGTTACTCCACTTTCGACAAATACAACCCGTTCACGTTGAAGGGTTCACCGCCTGCGTATTTGTCAGAGATGTTGTTTGAGAGCCTGCTGACAGCCAGTCTGGACGAAAAAGCCACAGGCTACGGCTTGTTGGCAGAAGATGTCTCCGTCGCCTCTGATGGGCTTTCTGCCACTTTCAAGCTGCGCAAACAGGCACGCTTTCACAACGGCAAACCTGTGCTGGCGCAAGATGTGAAGCACAGTTATCAAACGCTGATCAGCCAGTATGTGGCGCCGGGCTATCAAAGTTTGCTGAGTGAAGTAGCGGGCTGTGATGTGTTGGATGCGCGTACGGTGCGTTTTCGCTTTAAAAAGCCCAACCGCGATCTCCCTCTGATAGTCGGGGCCATTCCCATTTTTAGCCGGGACTGGGGCATGGAGAACGGCAAACCCAAGCCCTTTGACCAAGTGGTGATGGATATCCCGATTGGCAGCGGCCCCTACAAAATTGGACCTGTGAAGTTTGGCCGAGACATCACCTACGTGCGCGATCCAGCGTATTGGGGCAGCCAGTTGCCGGTGCGTGTAGGCGCCGCCAACTTTGACCGCATCACCGTCAATATCTACAAAGACAACACGGCACGGCTAGAGGCCCTCAAAGCGGGTGAATTTGACCTGATGCGCTTTAACAGTGCGGGGGACTGGGCGCGGCGCCTTTATGGCAAACGCTTTGCCTCGGGCGAACTGAAGAAGGCCGTGTTTGAGACAGAGCTGCCTTCGGGTTTTCAAAGCTACTTTCTGAATGTGCGCCGGCCCATGCTGCAAGACCAGCGCGTGCGGGAGGCGCTGGGCTTGGCGGTGGACTATGAGTGGATGAACCGCCAGATGTTTTATGGCGCTTATCAGCGCGTGCGTGGCCTTTTTGGCAAGACCGATTGCGAAACCCATGGTGCGCCCAGCACCGCTGAACTGGCATTGCTGGCACCCTTTGCGTCCAGCCTGCCCGATGGCACGCTGGGGCCTATATCTGAGCCGCCGCGTACCGATGGCACGCACAGCCTGCGTGGCAATCTGCGGCGTGCCCAGCAACTGCTGCGCGATGCAGGCTGGAACGTGCAGGATGGTGTGCTGCGCAACGCCCAAGGGCAGGCGATGGTGCTGGAGTATCTCGACAGCAGTGAAGGCGGTATTCGCATGGTCAGCCCCTGGATGCGCAATCTGCAAAAGCTGGGCATCACCCTGAAGCTGCGGATAGTGGATTTTGCGCTGTACCAGCAGCGGGTAGACAAGTACGACTACGACATCATCTCGCTGAACGTGCCAGGCACCCACAATCCGGGCCAGGAATATGCCGAATTGTTTGGCAGTGCGGCGGTCGAGCAAGATGGCGCTGCCAATTACGTCGGGCTCAAAAGCCCTGCGGTGGATGCCATGATTGCCGCTATGGCGTCGGCCAAAACCCAGGAGCAACTGCTGCCAGCCTGCCACGCGCTGGAGCGCATCATTGTGCAGGGGCACTATTTGATCCCGCAGTGGTTCTCACCCAGCCATCGCATGGTGTATGACGACTGGCGCTTGGCGCTGCCTGGACAAACCCCGGCGTACTCTCCCGGAGAGCTGTGGGCCATCTACACCTGGTGGGCCAAGCAACCCGCGAAGACTGAGGTGACCAGCCAGTGATGCGCAGCTATCAGCCGATGACGATGCAACCCACTGCGCACTGCGTTCCGGGCAGTGCGAACCAGTGCTGCGGCTCCGGCGTTTTGTGAAAGACAGTGTTCTGAACTTATGTTTGCCTACATTCTTAAACGCTTACTGCTCATGATCCCCACATTGCTGGGGGTGCTGCTGTTGACCTTTGTGGTGCTGCAGTTTGTGCCCGGTGGCCCTGTGGAGCAGTATCTGGCAGAGGCCAAAGCGAGCGTTGGTGGTGGTGCCGAAGGCGGCGGCATGGCCTACCGGGGTGCCCAAGGGGTGGACCCGCAGCGGATTGAGCAGATCAAGGCCTTGTATGGTTTTGACAAACCGGCGCATGAGCGATTTTTTCAAATGCTGGGCCAATTTGCCAAGTTCGATCTGGGCACCAGTTTTTTTCAGAACAAACCCGTGTGGGACTTGATTGTGGAAAAGCTGCCGGTGTCCATCAGTCTGGGGTTGTGGACGTTTTTCATCAGCTATCTGGTGGCCGTACCGCTGGGGGTGGCCAAGGCGGTGCGTGCGGGGTCGCGCTTTGACTTGGTGACCACGCTGCTGATCTTGGTGGGCTATGCCATCCCCGGCTTTGTCTTGGGAGTGGCGCTGCTGGTGATTTTTGGCGGCCAACTGCAATGGTTTCCGCTGCGCGGGCTGACGTCGGCCAACTGGGATGAGTTGAGCGCCATGGGCAAAGTGGTGGATTACCTGTGGCACATTGCGCTGCCGGTGACGGCCATGGTGGCCGGCAGTTTTGCCGTGACGGCCATGCTGACCAAGAACGCCTTCTTGGAAGAAATTCGCAAACAGTATGTGCTGACCGCACGCGCCAAAGGCTTGAGCAAGCGCCAGGTGCTGTGGAAGCATGTGTTTCGCAATGCGCTGATTCCCATCATCACGGGTTTTCCGGCGGCATTCATTGGCGCGTTCTTTACGGGTTCGCTGTTGATTGAGACTTTGTTCTCGCTCGATGGCTTGGGTTTGCTGAGCTACGAAAGTGTGATTCGCCGTGATTACCCCGTGGTGCTGGGTTCGCTCTATCTGTTCACTCTGATCGGGCTGGCCACCAAACTCATCAGCGACCTGTGCTATGTGTGGGTCGACCCTCGCGTCAAATTTGATTGAAATATGGCTCTAACGCAAGCACAGTCTGCGCAAGCAGCTATATCTATCGAAGCATCTGCTACGCTGACACCACGTTCGGTGTCACCAGGGCGCCGAGCGTGGCAACGCTTTAAGCGCAACAAACTGGGCTTTTACAGCCTCATCCTGTTCAGCGTGCTGGTACTGCTCAGCCTGTGCGCGGAAGTGGTGAGTAATGACAAACCGCTGCTGGTGCGTTACGAAGGCCAGACTTATTTTCCGCTGGTCAAAGACTATCCAGAAACTGTGTTTGGCGGCGACTTTGATACGCCCACGGACTATCTGGATCCCTACATCACCGAGCAGCTCACCAAGGGCAACAACTGGGTGCTCTTCCCGATCAACCGCTACGGCCAAGGCACTATCAACTATTTTGCGCAGGCGCCCAATCCGGCACCTCCATCGGCGGCCAATTGGCTGGGAACCGATGACCGTGGGCGCGACTTGCTGGCACAGCTGTTGTACGGCTTTCGCGTGAGTGTGTTGTTTGCGCTGGCGCTGACCGCCGTGGGTGTGGCGCTGGGCGTGGTGACGGGTGCCATTCAAGGCTTTTTTGGTGGCAAGACGGATTTGGCATTTCAGCGGTTCATCGAGATATGGGGCTCCATGCCTGAGCTGTATCTGCTCATCATCTTCAGTGCCGTGCTCGCGCCCAGCATCAGCCTGCTGCTGGTGCTGCTCAGTCTGTTTGGCTGGATGGGGTTGTCTGACTATGTGCGCGCTGAGTTTTTGCGCAACCGCCAACTGGACTATGTGAAGGCCGCGCGCGCTTTGGGCGTGCCCAATGGGCAAATCATCTGGCGGCACATCTTGCCCAACAGCCTGACCCCGGTGGTGACCTTTTTGCCGTTTCGCATGAGTGCCGCCATCTTGGCGCTGACTTCGCTGGACTTTCTGGGGCTGGGGGTGCCCCCCGGTACGCCCAGCTTGGGCGAACTGCTGAGCCAGGGCAAAAACAGCATTGATGCGTGGTGGATTTCGTTGGGCACATTTACCGTGCTGGTCACTACGCTGCTGCTGCTGACCTTTATGGGCGATGCCCTGCGCGATGCGCTGGACCCGCGCAAAGTCCAAGTCACTGATGCCAAGGAGGGCGCGTAATGCAAGCGGCGAATGACAAGCAGCCATTGCTGTCGGTGCGCGACCTGACGGTGCGCTTTGGCCGCAAGGTGGTGGTGCAGGGTGTGAGTTTTGATGTGCACGCTGGTGAAAAACTGGCCTTGGTGGGGGAGTCAGGCTCGGGCAAAACCATGACGGCTTTGAGTTTGCTGCGGCTCACAGAAGATGCCCATATCAGCGGTCAAGCCTTGCTGCAGGGGCGCGACTTGCTCTCTTTGACGGAGCGCGAAATGCGCGCTGTGCGCGGCGGCGATGTGGCCATGATCTTTCAAGAGCCCATGACCGCGCTGAACCCACTGATGACCGTGGGCGCGCAGGTGGCCGAGGTGCTGCAGCTCAAAGAAGCGCTGAGCACACAGCAAGCGTGGCGGCAGGCCGTGGAACTGCTGGCAACCACTGGCATTCCAGAGCCTGCGCGCCGTGCGCAATCGTTTCCGCACCAGCTGAGCGGGGGGCAGCGCCAGCGCGCCATGATTGCCATGGCGCTGGCTTCCAAACCCAAATTGCTGCTGGCGGATGAACCCACCACGGCGCTGGATGTGACGCTGCGCATGCAGGTGCTGGAGCTGCTGAGCGATTTGCAGCGCCAGTCTGGCATGGCGATTTTGCTGATCACGCACGATTTGCCGTTGGTGCGCCGTTTTGCCGACCGCGCGGCCGTGATGGAGCGCGGCGTGCTGGTCGAGCAGGGGCCGGTGGCTGATTTGTTTGAACACCCCCAGCATGCCTACACGCAAAAGCTGCTGCACAGCCAGCCAGTGCGTGATGTGCTGTCAGCCAATCCGCAGGCCCAACTGGTGGTGGAAACCGACCAGCTGCGCGTGGGCTACCCCGTGCCTCTGCAGGGTCTCAAAGGCTGGTTTGGCAAGGGCGAGTTTGTGGCCGTGCAAGATGCCCATGTGCGTCTGCGGGAGGGGCAAACGCTGGGCATTGTGGGCGAATCTGGCTCCGGCAAATCGACCTTGGCGCAGGCCATTTTGGGGCTGCTGCCCAGCCAGGGCGAGTTGCGCATCACGGGCCAAAGCTGGCAGCAGCCCGCCATGCGCAATACACGCGCCAACCAGGCACTGCGCCGCCAGGTGCAGGTGGTTTTTCAAGACCCGTTCTCGTCGCTGTCGCCGCGCATGACGGTGGAAGAAATTGTGGGCGAAGGCTTGCGCGTGCACGCGCCTGACATCAGTGAAGCGGGGCGGCGTGAGCAGGTGCTGTCGGTGTTGTTGAGTGTGGGTTTGAGCGAGCAACAGTTCCCCGGTTTGCTGCAGCGCTATCCGCATGAATTTTCGGGGGGGCAGCGTCAGCGCTTGGCGGTGGCTCGGGCTTTGATCTTGCGCCCCAAAATTTTGGTGCTGGATGAACCCACCAGCGCGCTGGATGTGACGATCCAAAAGCAAGTGCTGGGCTTGCTGCAGCGCCTGCAGCGCGAGTTGGGCTTGAGCTATCTGCTCATCACCCACGACATGGAAGTAATTCGCGCCATGGCGCACGACGTGCTGGTAATGAAAAATGGCGAGGTAGTGGAGCAAGGTGCAGTCGATGCCGTGCTGGGGCAGCCGCAGCACCCCTATACCCGGCAGCTGGTCACGGCGACTTTGTAGCGCTGACGGGTGAGAGCCTGACTGGCGGCCCTGCAGCCTTTGGTGGCACCGTTTGCAGCATCTTTACAAGCTGTTTAAGCGCGTGCAGCTTGGCAGGTCTAGCATGGGAGCCGTCAGCAACAATCCATGAAAGAGTCTGTTATGCACAAGACAAACGTTCAAAGCATTGCGACTGCCATCATTGCATTGGCTCTTGGTGCCTTATCGCTCAGCGCTGTGGCGCAACCCAGCCACCGAGGTGAGTCGCAAGCTCATCGCGAGGGGGCTCGTTCTGCCCATTCGCACAAAGGCCCGCAGCACGCGCACCAACCGGCAAGGCCCACGGGGCCGTCGCATCGCCCTGGCGTACAAAACCACAAACAAGTCCACAACCCGGGCCACCCGCACGGCATGCCGCCCGGGCAAGCCAAGCGCATGGGTGCCGGCCCACAGCATAACTGGGTCAAGGGTAGCCGCGTGCCGTCGCAATATCGCTCACGGCACTATGTGGTGAGTGACTGGCATGGGCATGGCCTCAAGCGTCCTCCGCATGGCTACCAGTGGGTGCAATACGGCGGTGACTATCTGCTGATTGCAGTAGCTACCGGGGTGATTGCGCAATTGATCTTGAGTTATTAAGCGTGGCGAGTTGTAGCCTTCATGCGTTTTTTCTTCTTGGCGCATCTGGCGTACTGTCTGGGGATTTAAGCCTCGCCTTGTCTTGATCACCAACCTGCGGTTGGTGATGGATTTGGCTGCATCGCCTTGGCTTTTTCGGTGTCGCTGATCGCTGCTGCGGTGGAGTGATGCGATTGAGCGGCATTGCAGTGGGTGCATAAGGCGCCCAATTTCTCTGGATGGGTTCCAATAAAAAGCCCGGCGCATCCACGTCGGGCTTTTTATTTGATAGCAGTTAGCGCTTTTATTTCAATCCATTCGGCATTAAAAATATTTAAAACACCCGAAATATAAGCGCACAAAGCTCACTTTTTATTTGTAGCTGCCTGTGGGGTTCACGCCATCTTGGTGTACCCACAGTACTTTTTGCGTATCAACGCCCAGTTGCTGCGCTTGATGAAGCAGGCGTTCCTCCACCCCTTCGGGTAAAGACGGTTGGCGCGAAAGAATCCAGAAATAATCCAAATTGGAGCCAATCACCATTGCCCACTGGTAGTTGTCATCCAGCGCCACCACGTTGTAGCCACCATAAAACGGACCAAAGAACGATACTTTCAACGCCGCAACATCCGGCGCAATCAGTGGCAGGGCTTTGCCGTGCGATACCTTCCATTCCCCACGTTTGGGGTCGTAGCCGCGGTTGATCACCTGAATGCTGCCATTGGGGTGGCGGTTGTACTCTGCCTGCGTGCGCTGCAGGCCTTTTTCATAACTGTGCTCAATGCGGGCCAGTTCGTACCACTTACCTGCATAGCGGTCTAAATCAAAACCCTCCACAGGCTGAATACCTTGCGGAATGCGCGGGTTGCGCGTGGCGTAAATGGCTGCGCCTGCCAGGGCTGCCAAGCCAATGGTGCAGATGACGGCGTTGCTGACGGTGACCTGTGAGCGGCGGGGCGCGTGGAAGGCCGGGGTGTGGTCGCTGTGCAAGGCCGCTTTGAGGCTTTGCACCGTATTGTGCAAATGGCTGGAAACTCCGCACTTGGGGCAACTGGCGTGGGAGTGAATGTCGGTCTTACAAAAACGGTCAAAGAGAGACATGGGCATGATCCTGTAGCAAGAAAAGCAAAGACAGGCGCTGTGCAGGCGCGCTCGAATGCTCACAGTATTTGTAGCAGACAGCCTGCGCCCTTGTAGGTCTCCTCCGTAAATGCCTGTGCTAATGCGCTGAGCGTGTGGTGCGGATGCCCCAAAATGGCACTAAAAAGAGTGGAATGCGCAGATGTGAGACAATTTTTTAAATCCCGCCGTCACGTTGCCTTGCAGTGTGTGGAAAAATAACGGGTTTACTGAAACCTCAACTGGAGAGATTGCCATGGGCAATAAGATTGTTACTGAAGCTGACCGCAAGAGCACACCCCGTCCTGTTGCCCCTAATGGCGTGACTTTGTTGCCACAAGGCCGTGGCCAGCGCTCGAGCCTTGAGCGCGGTTCGCACACTCGCAGCAAGAAGAACGCTGGCAAGCGCCCTCACTCGGGTTAATTCTCTCGAGTGTGTCTGGGCGATTTGTTGCCCAGAGATGCAAAAAAAGCCTCAGGCACTGCTTGGGGCTTTTTTTATGGATGACGCGCAGAAAGGTGGCTGAATTTGTTCTACATTTCGTGGCGCCAAAGCGCATGCTGATTTGATGTCGCTAGGATGCAGGCTTCAAACCAGTGAAACCGCCATTCAGGTGGTGTGGAGTATGTCGAAGATGAGTGGTGACAAGTCAGCGAATGCCACGGTGCAAGTGGCTGCACACCAAGGCGCGAATTGGCGTGTGGTATGTCTGTGCGCCGAGTGGTGTGGCGTATGTCGAGAATACGAAGCGGGCTTTCAAGCCCTTCAAGCCAAATTTCCAGACATTCATTTCGCTTGGTTGGATGTGGAAGATCAGGAAAATGTGTTGGGCGATGTGGATGTGGAAACGTTCCCCACGCTGCTGATTGGGAGCGGTGCGCAGCCTCTTTTTTTTGGTGCTTTACTGCCACAGATAAAAGTGCTGGAGCGGTTACTGACCGCTTTGTTGGATGCACCGCCTGCCGCCTCAACAGTATCGCCAGAAGCTGTGCCACTATGGCAACGGATTACGGGTCAATAGCAGGGTTTGCAGGAGGAATTCATGGCGCTTGACGTTGCGAATCAATGCTTTGCGGATACAATAGAACATTCACGACCAAACGGGCGGGTATTAACCGCCCTTTTTTTTGGTCGCTTGCATTTGGAGCTCGAAGCCGCCAGCAAGCAATTGCAGGATGGTTATCGGGTTTTTTGTACTTCCGGGATTGAACTGAGCACGTGGCACTACAACAAATTGTTGAACAAATCGTAACGGGTCTGGGCTATGACCTCGTGGAGATCGAGCGTTCCGCTGGTGGATTGCTGCGTATCACCGTCGACTTGCCCTGGCAAACACCTGAAGAAGGTGTCGATTCTTTGCCTGAGGCCTTTATCACGGTAGAAGACTGTGAAAAGGTCACACGCCAACTGCAATTTGCATTGGAAGTCGATGGCGTTGATTACAGCCGTCTGGAAGTGTCTTCTCCCGGGATTGATCGCCCCTTGCGCCATGAAGTGGATTTCGTTCGCTTTGAAGGCGCTGAAGTTGACATCACGCTTAAAGAAGCCATTGGTGCTGCAGGCGGTGGTGTGGTGAATGCAAATCGTAAAAAATTTCGCGGCACGCTAGAGCGTGCTGAATCGGGTGGCTGGCAGATCGTCTGGAGCGATGAGCCTCCACGCAAGCCCGGTGTGAAGGTGAGCAAGAAGCGAGAGCCCGCGCCTTTACAGGCAATGGGCTTTACGCTGGATGAGCTGCGAGAGGCGCGTTTGGCCCCCGTGGTGAACTTCAAGGGGCGCGGCGCTAAGCCCGCTTGAGATAGCGCACATAAGTCAATAAGGTGCCCAAGCAGGTGTCACCGCTTGAAAGAATTGAAATTAGGAGAGTCATCGCATGAACCGCGAACTGTTGATGTTGGTTGAAGCCATTTCGCGCGAGAAAAACGTAGAACGCGATGTGGTGTTTGGCGCTGTTGAACTGGCTTTGGCGCAGGCTACCAAGAAGCTGTACGAAGGCGAAGCGGATATCCGTGTTGCTATTGATCGCGATAGCGGCGATTACGACACGTTCCGTCGCTGGGTGGTGGTGGCGGACGATGCTGGCCTGCAAAATCCTGAAGCTGAAGAAATGCTGATGGATGCTGTGGATCGTGTGCCAGGCATTCAGATCGGTGAGTTCATTGAAGAGCAAATCGAATCGCTGCCGATTGGTCGCATCGGTGCGATGACTGCCAAGCAAGTGATCTTGCAAAAAATTCGTGACGCTGAGCGCGAAATGCTGCTCAACGAATTCATGGCCCGTGGCGAAAAGATCTTCACAGGCACGGTCAAGCGCATGGACAAGGGCGACATCATTGTCGAATCCGGCCGTGTGGAAGGCCGTTTGCGTCGCAGCGAGATGATTCCTAAAGAGAATCTGCGCAATGGCGACCGTGTGCGCGCCATGATCATGGAAGTGGATTTGACGTTGCGTGGCGCGCCTATCGTGCTGTCGCGTTCGGCGCCTGAGTTCATGATTGAGTTGTTCCGCAACGAAGTGCCAGAGATTGAGCAAGGTTCACTGGAAATCAAGAGCTGCGCACGTGATCCTGGCAGTCGTGCCAAGATTGCAGTGATTTCGCATGACAAGCGTGTAGACCCTATCGGTACATGTGTCGGTGTGCGTGGCACACGTGTCAACGCGGTAACGACCGAGTTGGCCGGTGAACGTGTCGATATCGTGCTGTGGTCGGAAGATCCAGCACAATTCGTAATCGGCGCATTGGCACCCGCGAATGTCTCTTCTATCGTTGTGGATGAAGAAAAGCATGCGATGGATGTGGTGGTAGATGAAGAAAATCTTGCTATCGCAATCGGTCGTGGCGGTCAGAACGTGCGTCTGGCATCCGATCTGACAGGTTGGAAAATCAACATCATGGATGCGACAGAGTCCGCCCAGAAACAGGCTGAAGAGACCGATGGTGCTCGCAAGCTGTTCATGGAGAAGCTGGATGTGGACGAAGAGTTCGCTTCTATCTTGGTGGACGAGGGTTTTAGCAGCTTGGAAGAGGTGGCCTATGTGCCCTTGTCCGAGATGCTGGGAATTGAAGCTTTCGATGAGGAAACTGTGACTGAGCTGCGTGCCCGTGCCAAGGATGCGTTGCTGACCATGGAAATTGCTCAAGAAGAAAGCGTCAGCGAAGTCTCGCAAGAGTTGCGTGACTTGGAAGGTCTGACACCTGAATTGGTGGCCAAATTGGCTGCTGGCGGCGTGTTGACTCGTGATGATTTGGCCGATTTGGCCATCGATGAACTGACCGAATTGACCGGTCAAACTGATGACGAAGCCAAGGCTTTGATCATGAAGGCGCGTGAACATTGGTTCACCGACGGTCAGGAATAAGGGTCAGGGAGGATCGAACGGAGATGTCTTTGAACACTGTTGCCGAGTTCGCAAGCGAACTTAAAAAATCCCCTGAGACTCTGCTGGAACAACTCAAGGCCGCTGGCGTGGCCAAGAGTTCTAGCACTGACGCCTTGACTGAAGCAGACAAGCAAATGTTGCTCTCGCACCTGAAAGCCAGCCATGGCTCGGAAGGTGACAGCAAGAAGAAGATCACGCTGACGAAAAAGTCGACCAGCGAGATCAAGCAGGCCGATGCCACTGGCAGAGCCCGCACCATTCAAGTGGAAGTGCGTAAAAAACGCACTTTCATCAAACGTGACGATGCTCCTGAGGTAGTTGCTGAAGCTGCTGCTCGTTCTGCGCAAGCTGCGCAGGCTTCGCAAGAGTTGGTACGCCGCGAGGAAGAAGTCCGTAAGCAAGCAGAGATGATTAGCCAAGAAGAAGTTGAACTGGCGCAAGAACGCCAAGACCGAGAAGGCCGCGAGCGCAAAGAGCGCGAAGCGGAAGAACGTGCGGCGGCTTACGCCGCTGCGGAAGCCGCCAAGGCACGCCAAGCCAAAGAGGCGCAAAAAGAAGCTGCTGCTGGCAATGCTGCTTTTGCAGAAGCACGTGCCAAGGCACAAGCTGATGCACGCGCTAAGGCTGATGACGAATCCCGTCAGCGCCAAGCTGAAGAAGCTGCGCGTGCTAAGGACTTGGATGACCGCCGTCGCAAGGCCTTGGCTGAGGCTGAGGCCATCCGCGCCATGATGTCGGCACCTAAAAAGGTGTTGGTTGCCAAGAAGCCTGAAGAGCCTAAGAAGGTTGCTCCAGCGCCTGCCACTGCAGAAGCCAAAAAACCTGCTGCCAAAGATGGCAAGCCTGCTGCTGGTGCTGCAACCACGGCCCCAGGTCGCGGTGGCGCCAAGGACAAGGAAGTCAAGTCGGCCAAGCTGTCTTCTTCGTGGTCCAACGATGCCAATGGTAAGAAGAAAGAAATCAAGACCCGCGGTGACAGCTCCGGTGGCGTAGGCCGCTCGAACTGGCGTGGTGGTCCTCGTGGTGGTCGCCGTGGCGATCGCAACGACCAGCAGCAACAACAGCAACAGCAAGAGTTCCGCGCGTTGGAAATCTCGGTGCCAGAAACCATCACTGTGGCCGAACTGGCCCACAAGATGGCTGTGAAGGCGTCGGAGCTGATCAAGGTGCTGATGAAGATGGGCCAGATGGTCACCATCAACCAGCCTTTGGACCAAGACACCGCCATGATCGTGGTGGAAGAAATGGGTCACACCGCGAAGATTGCTGCCCTGGATTCTCCAGAAGCCTTCAGCGAAGAAGACACTTCCAAGTACACGGGTGAACTGGTGTCGCGTGCACCAGTGGTGACCGTCATGGGTCACGTGGACCATGGTAAGACTTCGCTGCTGGATTACATCCGCCGCAGCAAAGTGGCCACAGGCGAAGCCGGTGGTATTACCCAGCACATCGGTGCTTACCATGTGACCACAGACCGTGGCATGGTGACTTTCTTGGATACTCCTGGTCACGAGGCGTTTACCGCCATGCGAGCCCGTGGTGCCAAGTCCACCGACATCGTGATTTTGGTGTGTGCTGCAGACGACGGCGTGATGCCGCAGACCAAGGAAGCGATCAAGCACGCCAAGGCTGCAGGCGTTCCTATCGTGGTTGCGATCACCAAGTCTGACAAGCCCGATGCCAACCCTGAGAAGGTCAAGCAAGAGCTGGTCGTTGAAGAGGTGGTGCCCGAAGAATACGGCGGTGATTCGCCATTCATCGCGGTGTCCTCCAAGACTGGTGCTGGCGTCGATGCGCTGCTGGAGCAAGTGCTGCTGCAGGCCGAAGTGCTGGAACTCAAGGCGGCGGTGGATGCCTCTGCCAAGGGCCTGGTCATCGAAGCGCAACTGGACAAGGGCCGCGGTCCCGTGGCAACGGTGCTGGTTCAATCCGGTACGTTGAAGGTGGGCGATGTGGTGCTGGCTGGTCAAACTTATGGCCGCGTGCGTGCCATGTTGGACGAAGACGGCAAGCAAACCAAGGATGCCGGTCCTTCGATCCCTGTAGAAATCCAGGGCCTGTCCGACGTACCTTTGGCGGGCGACGACTTCATGGTCATGGCCGATGAGCGCCGTGCCCGCGAAATTGCCACTTACCGTGCTGGCAAGTTCCGTAACACCAAGCTGGCCAAGCAGCAAGCTGCCAAGCTGGAAAACATGTTCTCGGAAATGAGCTCCGGCAACGTGCAGACCCTGCCTTTGATCATCAAGGCCGACGTACAAGGCTCGCAAGAAGCGCTGGCAACATCGCTGCTCAAGCTGTCGACCGACGAAGTCAAGGTCCAGATCGTCTACTCCGGCGTGGGTGGTATCTCTGAATCTGACGTCAACTTGGCGCTGGCTTCCAAGGCCATCATCATCGGCTTCAACGTGCGTGCTGACGCTCAGGCCCGTAAGACGGCCGAAGGCAACGATGTGGATCTGCGCTACTACAACATCATTTACGACGCCGTAGATGAAGTGAAGTCCGCCATGTCCGGCATGTTGGCTCCTGAAAAGCGCGAAGAGATCATCGGTATGGCCGAGATCCGCACCGTGTTCGTGGCCACCAAGATTGGCACGATCGCTGGTTCGTACATCACCCAGGGTCATGTGGTTCGCAACGCACACTTCCGTTTGCTGCGCGACAACGTGGTTATCTACACGGGTGAGATCGAGTCGCTGCGCCGCATGAAGGACGATGTCAAGGAAGTCAAGGAAGGCTTCGAGTGCGGTATCAAGCTGCGCAACTACAACGACATCCGCGAAAACGACATGCTGGAAGTGTTCGAAATCAAGGAAATCGCGCGTACGCTGTAAACCATAGCTGTTAGCGCTGATAAATAAAGGGTTTGAAGGTCGAAAGGCTTTCAAACCCTTCTCTGACTAGCGCTGCAAGCTCCTAATATTTAATGCCACCTAAACGTAAATCTGCTGCTCCCAATCGCAGCTATAAAGTGAACGACCAGATCCAACGTGATCTGTCGGAGCTGATCGCCCGCGAGTTGAAGGACCCGCGTGTGGGCATGGTCACATTGCAAGGCGTTGAAGTCACGCCCGACTATGCGCACGCGAAAGTGTTTTTCAGCTTGCTGATCGGTGACCCGGATGAGTCGCAAAAGGCATTGAACCAGGCTGCAGGTTTTCTGCGCAACGGCCTGTTCAAGCGTTTGCACATCCACACCGTGCCTACCCTGCATTTCATCTACGACCGCACCTCAGAGCAAGCGGCTGACATGAACGCCTTGATCGCCAAGGCTGTGGCGTCGCGCGGACCTGAAGAAGGCTAAGCCATGAACGCCACACGCACACGGGTGCAGCGGCGCCCTGTGCATGGGGTGTTGCTGCTCGATAAACCGCTGGGCCTTTCCAGCAATGACGCTTTACAGAAAGTGAAGTGGTTGTTGCGCGCTGAAAAGGCTGGCCATACTGGAACCTTGGACCCCCTTGCCACCGGCGTGCTGCCGCTGTGCTTTGGTGCGGCCACCAAGTTCAGTCAGCTGCAGCTGGAAGCTGCCAAGACCTATATTGCGATTGCCCGCTTGGGCCAGACCACCACCACTGCCGATGCAGAGGGTGAGGTGCTGCGTGAGCGGCCAGTGGACATGCCTGCCATGACCGCCGAGCGCTTGGCACAGGTGCAGGCGCAATTTACGGGCCCTATCCAGCAAGTGCCGCCGATGTACAGCGCCCTCAAAAAAGATGGCAAAGCCCTGTACGAGTACGCACGTGCGGGTATTGAAATTGAGCGCCCAGCGCGCAATGTAACTATTCATGCACTAGACATTGTTTTGTGCAAGGATGCGGACGGTTTGGATGCCCTGCAGCTGACAGTCACCTGTAGCAAGGGCACTTACATTCGTACGTTGGCAGAGGATGTCGGGGAGGCACTGGGTTGTGGTGCACACCTGCGTTCGCTGCGCCGTACTGACACGGGCGGCATTGGTGTCGATCGTTGCATCACTTTGGATGCCTTGATCGCCATGCCCGAAGAGGAGCGCATGAGCGTGGTGCAGCCGGCAGATTGTCTGCTGCATGCCCATACGCGTGTGACGCTAGACGCGAGTGAAAGCGGCCGGTTCTTGACTGGTTTGCGTCGCCGCGGCGAATGGCCCGATGCCGAGGCCGTCGCAGTTTATGGAGATGAACCACGCGCCTTGCTGGGTGTGGGGCACATCACAAGTGGGGAGCTGATTCCTGACCGCCTGCTCAGCCCCCTAGAGATTCAACAAATTTTGGAAGGCACGCCGCGCCCACAAGACCGCGGCATTTTGGAAACTGTATGAGCAAACAAATCCGCAACATCGCCATCATCGCGCACGTTGACCATGGTAAGACCACCATGGTTGACCAATTGCTGCGCCAATCGGGCACTTTCGCTGAACACGAAAAAGTGGTTGACACCGTGATGGACAACCACGCCATCGAACGTGAGCGTGGCATTACCATCTTGGCCAAGAATTGTGCCGTGTCTTGGAAAGAGACCCACATCAATATCTTGGACACGCCCGGTCACGCGGACTTCGGCGGTGAAGTAGAGCGCGCTTTGTCCATGGTGGATGGTGTGGTGCTGCTGATTGATGCCCAAGAAGGCCCCATGCCCCAGACCCGCTTTGTGACCAAAAAGGCACTGGCTTTGGGCCTGCGTCCTATCGTGGTCGTGAACAAGGTGGACAAGCCCGGTGCGAATCCCGACAAGGTGGTGAATCTGGCGTTTGACTTGTTCGACAAGTTGGGCGCGACCGACGAGCAGTTGGACTTCCCCGTGGTGTACGCCTCCGGCATCAACGGCTGGTCTTCGAAGGAAGAAGGCGCTGCCGGTGAGAAGTGGGGCGAAGACATGTCTGCCCTGTTTGACACCATTTTGGATCACGTTCCAGCTGTTCAGGGTGACGCCGCTGCTCCTTTGCAGCTGCAAATCTCGGCGCTGGACTACTCCACATTCGTGGGCCGTATCGGCGTTGGCCGTATCACACAAGGTACGATCAAGCCCGGTCAACAAGTCGCTGTGATGGCCGGTCTCGATGGCAAGCCTTACACCGCCAAGATCAATCAAGTACACACCTTCCAGGGTATTGATCGCGTGCAAGCAGCCGAAGCAGGTCCTTCCGAGATCGTGCTGGTCAGCGGTATCGAAAACATCGGTATTGGTGAAACTGTGACCGAAGTGGGCAATCCCCAGCCTCTGCCGATGCTGAAGATTGATGAGCCGACACTGACGATGAACTTCTGCGTGAACACCTCGCCTTTGGCAGGTCGTGAAGGCAAGTTCGTGACCAGCCGTCAAATCTGGGACCGTCTGCAAAAAGAACTGCGCTCCAACGTCGCTCTGCGCGTCAAGGACACCGACGAAGACGGTATCTTTGAAGTGTCTGGCCGTGGTGAATTGCACCTGACCATCTTGCTGGAAGAAATGCGCCGCGAAGGCTACGAGCTGGCAGTGTCCAAGCCTCGCGTGGTGATGCAAACCATCGATGGCGTCAAGCACGAGCCTATCGAATTGGTCACTGCTGACATCGAAGAAAACCACCAAGGCGGCGTGATGCAAGCCCTGGGCGAGCGTAAGGGCGAGTTGGTGAACATGGAAGTGGACGGCCGTGGCCGCGTGCGTCTGGAATACCGCATTCCTGCCCGTGGTCTGATCGGTTTCACCAACGAGTTCATGAACTTGACACGTGGTTCCGGCTTGATCGCCAACATCTTCGACAGCTACGAACCCCATAAGGGTGACATCGGTGGCCGTAAGAACGGTGTGCTGATCTCCATGGACGACGGTGAAATCTTCACCTACGCCCTGGGCAAGCTGGACGATCGTGGCCGCATGTTTGTGAAGGCCAACGACCCTGTGTACGAAGGCATGATCATTGGTATCCACAGCCGTGACAACGATCTGATCGTGAACGCCACGCGTACCAAGCAGCTGACCAACTTCCGCGTATCCGGTAAGGAAGACGCGATCAAGATCACACCTCCGATCGAGCTGTCGCTGGAGTACGGTGTTGACTTCATCGAAGACGACGAACTGCTGGAAATCACGCCTACCAGCCTGCGCGTACGCAAGCGCTTCTTGAAGGAACACGAGCGCAAGCGTGCTCACCGCGACAACTAAGCTGCTTCAGCTTGTTTTCAAAAGGCCGCCTTGTGCGGCCTTTTTCATGCCCGTGTGGCATTGAAATGCAGCCAGAGTGACAAAACAAAACCGGGGCTTGCGGTATGGTGCTCACTTTCGTGGAGACAGCTTGGAGCACAAAAATATGTCACAGACCCCTGCAGATGTTCTGGCCGAAGTACGCGGCCATGTCGGATTCATCACGCTGAATCGGCCCAAGGCCATCAATGCCTTGTCGCTGGGCATGGTGCGCGATTTGCTGGCGCAGCTGCTGGCGTGGAAGGATGACCCCGCCGTGTTGGCCGTGGCCATTCGTGGCAGCCACAAAGAGGGCGTGTTTGGGCATTTCTGTGCGGGGGGCGACATCCGCTTTTTGCACCAGGCTGGCAGCACAGGCAACCCAGCGCTGGAAGATTTCTTCACCGAAGAGTACGCGCTCAATCACCTGATTTTTACCTACCCCAAGCCCTATATAGCCTTCATGGACGGCATTGTGATGGGCGGTGGCATGGGCATCAGCCAAGGTGCCAGCCTGCGCATCGTGACCGAAAAGACCAAGATGGCCATGCCAGAGACCATCATCGGCCTGTTCCCCGATGTGGGCGGCGGCTACTTTCTGTCGCGCTGCCCGGACGCCGTGGGCGAGTGGCTGGCGCTGACGGGTGACACCATCCAGGCGGCAGAGGCCTTGGCATTCAACTTGGCCGATGCCTATGTGCCTGCGGCAGAGCAGGGCGCGCTGTGGGATGCGCTGGGCACGCAGCCGTTCACCAATGGGGATGCGGTACAGGCCTTTGCCAAGGCGCAGTCCCAGACGCAAGCGCCGCAGCCCGTGCGCGATGTGGCGCAGATCAACCGCGTTTTTGCGCTGCCATCGGTGCGCGACATCATCCAAGCTCTGGAGGCTGATACCAGCGAGTGGGCGCAAGCCACCGCCGCAGTGCTGCGCAAGCGTTCACCCTTGATGCTGTTTGTGGTGCTGGAGCAGATCCGCCGTGCACGCAGCATGGATGTGGCCAGCGATTTGCGCATGGAGCGCGACATGGTGCGCCACTGTTTTTACCTGCGCCCCGGCCAGAGCGAAACTGTGGAAGGCATTCGGGCGCTGGCGGTGGACAAGGACCACAACCCACAATGGAATCCCGCGCGCATTGAAGAGGTGCCAGAGGATTTGTGGCGCTCCTTTTTTGTCAGCCCGTGGCCTGTGCATTCCCATCCCTTGGCCAGCCTGAAAGATTAAGCAGGCACAAAAAAACCACGCAGATAACGGGCGTGGTTTTTAAAATAGAAGCAGCTAGCGCAGATATTTAAACAATTTCAGATGGTTTTGTATCTGAACTGACCATAAAACCTGCGCTGGTTGCTATTTTTTTGATGCTTATCGGTTGCGGCTTTTCATGGCGCGCTCTACTTCGCGCTTGCCTTCGCGGTCTTTGATCACATCGCGCTTGTCATGCTCGCCCTTGCCCTTGGCCAGTGCAATGTCGCATTTCACCAAGCCGTTTTTCCAGTGTAAATTTACGGGCACCAAGGTGAAGCCTTTTTGCTCGACCTTGCCAATCAGGCGCTTGATGTCGTCTTTTTTCATCAGCAGCTTTTTGATGCGCGCTGAATCGGGGCTGACGTGCGTGGATGCCGTCTTGAGTGGCTGAATCTGGCAGCCAATCAAGAACAGCTCACCGTCCTTGATGATCACGTAGCCGTCGGTCAGCTGTGCCTTGCCGCTGCGCAGGGCTTTGACTTCCCAGCCATGCAGAACAATGCCTGCCTCATGGCGTTCTTCAAAGTAATAGTTGAACGCAGCTTTTTTGTTGTCCGCAATGCGCGATGGTGCTTCTGGATTTTTTGCCATGGGTCTTTCTGGGCGGGTGACCCGCAGATGCCGGGCCATCCCTACAATGGGCGTATCTCCCGCTGAACAGCAATTCTAGTTTCTCCAGCCGTACGTGGCCCGTTGGTGCAGCAATGTCCCAGGCTGGTGTCGTACTGGTTTTGTGCTTTCATGAAAAACGTTAACAAGTCCGTTCTTATTTGGTATAGCCCCGAAGAAATGTTTGCCCTCGTGGCCGACGTAGCGCGCTATCCAGAATTTTTGCCCTGGTGCTCGCACACCAAGGTGCTGGAGCAGGACGCAACAAGCATGACGGCAGAAGTGGGGATGTCCATGGGGGCGCTGCGCAAATCCTTTGTGACACGCAATGTGCACGAAGGCAAAAGCAAGATCAGCATGCGCTTGGTCAAAGGGCCTTTCTCGCGCCTGGAAGGCCACTGGATTTTTCACCCCGTGGGTGATGGTTCGCAGCGCGCCTGCAAGGTCGAGCTGCAGCTGGATTACGGTTTTGACAGTGTGGCCGTTGCCGCGCTGATTGGCCCCATTTTTGATCGCATCGCCAACTCCATGGTGGATGCTTTCATCAAGCGCGCTGAAAAAGTCTATGGCTGACACTTCTGCGCTGACTGTGCAAGTGGTGTGGGTCGACGCACAAGGCCACGTGCAAGAGCAGGGCGTCATGCTGGCGTGTGGCGCAACGGTGCAAGACGCGCTGAATGACTGCGGTTTACAGCTTGCAGCGACCCAAACCTGTGGTGTGTGGGGGCGAACCAAAGCACTGGATCAGACCTTGCAAGACGGTGACCGGGTGGAGCTGTATCAGCCACTCAAAGTCGATCCCAAAGTGGCGCGCCGTGAGCGCTTTGCCAAACAAGGGGCTCGCGGAGCCGGTTTGTTTGCCAGCCGGCGCACCAACAGCAAGGCGGGCTACTGAGCTTGGTCAAGCCTAGGAGTTGCGGTAGATCGCTCCCTACACGTATGCAAGCGTTGCAGCAATGATTGACGACTGGGGTTCTGCTTCTCTTTAGCGCATCAAGTGCTGACGGGCTGGCTGGTATGCGTCGTCTTAAGAGCAGTTATTTTTAATGGCTTGCTGGGCGCGTTGCAGATCTGCCTTGCGTTGCTCTTCGGTCATGAAGCTGCGCTCGCCTTTTGCATTGACTGTGGCCAGCAGGCCGCCTGATTGCAGGGATGCCTGTGCCACACGGGCGCGTTGGCAATTTTCTTGGCGTGCTTTGGCTTGCTGGGCTGCCTGTTTTTTTTGCTCTGCCTCTTCGGCTTTGCGTTTGGCGTCTTCCAGCGCTTTGTCTTTGGCTTCGTTCTCCGTCGCTTGCTTGGCCTGTGCAGCCTGCTCTGGTGTCACGGCCTTGACGGCTGGAGTGGGTACTTGCTCGACAGGTGCAGCGGTCGGGGCAGGGATTGTGGTGTTTGCTGCACTGGGGTAGACCACACGTTCGCTCGCTGAAGTGCTGTGGGAGGGCTGTTTCAAAATCTGCTGGGGTGAGATATGTGCTGGCGGTGGGCGGTCACTGAACACTTTGCGGCCCGTTTCATCGGTCCACTGCCATTGGGCAAAAACACTGCAGCTGACAACGCTCAGAGCGGTGGCGATCAAAAGTTTTTTGGTGCGCATAGTGGGCAGTTTAGCGCTCACTAGCAAGGTTTCTTGTTGCGTGCACAGCACGGGTTTGCACGGAGAAAGCTACAATCTTTCTTTTGGAGCCTTCACAATGCGCCTTCTCGGAAAAGCACTGACATTCGACGACGTTCTGCTCGTTCCCGCCTACTCCGAAGTCCTGCCCAAGGACGTTACTCTTTCTACCCAGTTCACACGCAACATCACGTTGAACCTGCCTTTGGTCTCTGCGGCCATGGACACGGTCACGGAAGCCCGCTTGGCCATCGCCATTGCCCAAGAAGGCGGCATTGGCGTGATCCACAAGAACATGACAGCCCAAGAGCAAGCGGCTGAAGTGGCCAAGGTCAAACGCCATGAATCGGGCGTCGTGCTGGACCCCGTGGTAATCACTCCCGACCATACCGTGTTGCAAGTGCTGCAGTTGTCGGAAGAGCGTGGTATCTCTGGCTTCCCCGTTTGCGATGGTGGCAAGGTCGTTGGTATTGTGACCAGCCGTGATGTGCGCTTTGAGACCCGCTACGACGTCAAGGTCAGCCAGATCATGACGCCGCGCGAAAAGCTGATTACCGTCAATGAAAAAGACGGCACCAGCCCTGCACAAGCCAAGGCCTTGCTGAACAAGCACAAGCTGGAACGTATTCTGGTGGTGAACGACGCGTTCGAGCTCAAGGGCCTGATCACCGTCAAGGACATCAACAAGCAAACCAATTTCCCCAACGCCGCGCGTGATTCCGCAGGTCGTTTGCGTGTAGCTGCTGCGGTGGGCGTGGGTGCTGGCACCGAAGAGCGCGTGGAACTGCTGGCCAAAGCCGGTGTCGATGCTGTGGTGGTGGATACTGCCCACGGCCACTCCAAGGGTGTGATCGACCGCGTGCGTTGGGTCAAGCAAAACTACCCGCACATTGATGTCGTTGGCGGCAACATTGCTACCGGCGCTGCGGCGCTGGCATTGGTCGAAGCAGGTGCAGATGCTGTGAAAGTCGGTATCGGCCCAGGCTCCATCTGCACCACACGCATTGTGGCGGGTGTGGGCGTTCCGCAAATCATGGCGATTGACAGCGTGGCCCAGGCCCTCAAGGGCACAGGCGTGCCGTTGATTGGTGACGGCGGTATTCGCTTCTCGGGTGATATTGCCAAGGCATTGGCGGCAGGCGCGTCGACCATCATGATGGGCGGCATGTTTGCCGGTACCGAAGAAGCTCCGGGCGAAGTGATCTTATACCAAGGTCGTTCGTACAAGAGCTACCGCGGCATGGGCTCCATCGGTGCCATGCAGCAAGGTTCGGCTGACCGTTACTTCCAAGAGTCTTCCACTGGCAATCCCAATGCGGACAAGTTGGTGCCCGAAGGCATTGAAGGTCGTGTGCCTTACAAAGGCTCGATGGTTTCCATCATTTACCAAATGGCTGGCGGCGTGCGCGCTTCCATGGGCTACTGCGGTTGCGCCACCATCAAGGAGATGGGCGAAAAGGCTGAGTTTGTGGAAATCACTGCAGCCGGTATCCGTGAATCGCACGTGCACGACGTGCAGATCACCAAGGAAGCGCCGAACTACCGCGCCGACTAATTCCCCTGAAGAAAGCTGACCAGAACTGCAAAACTTCTGGTCAGAATGCTAAAATCTGGTCTGAACTTCTGGTTCGGTCCAGATTTTTTATTTTCTACCTATGCAATCTGTCGGTATCTACGAAGCCAAAACCCGTTTCTCTGCGCTGATCGAGCTGGTCGAGCAGGGCGAGGAAGTACGCATTACGCGCCACGGCAAGGAAGTGGTGCGGATGCTGCCTGTGCGCCGCCGCCCGGTGATTACCGATGAGCAGATTGCCCGAGAGTTAGAACAAATTCAGACTTTGCAGCAGACAGTACGGGCGTTGCCAGCTGCAGAAACGGTAGTGGCCTTGCGCCATGTTGGGCGGAGCCAAGCATGAGCGCTTTTGTGATGGATGCATCAATCACCGCGGCTTGGCTGCTGCCCGATAGCGCCAGTAGCGATACCCAGCGGCTGTATGCCCGCATTCGCCGCCATGAGGTGGACCCTCAGGCGCCCAATGTATGGCAGTGGGAATGTGGCAACCTGATTGCCTCTGGCGTCAACAATGGCCGCATCCCGCACAGTTCCGTAGAAGGCCTGTGGGGCGTGCTGGAAGCCATACGCCACCGCGTAGAACTGCATGACTTGGCGCCTGCCCAGCACAAAGCCGTGCTGGATGTGGCGCTGGATACGGGCTTGCCCGTGTACGACGCCGCTTATTTATGGCTGGCGCAATCACTGAGATTGCCGCTGGCAACATTCGATCCTGACCAAATCGCTGCAGCGCAAAAGCGTGGCATCGTGCTTTTGGCCGCAGAAGATTTTTAAACGGATACCCCTTCCTCTTGCCTTTGGATCACACCATGCAACACGACAAGATTCTGATTCTTGACTTTGGCTCCCAAGTCACCCAACTGATCGCACGCCGCGTGCGCGAAGCCCATGTGTACTGCGAAGTGCATCCCTGTGACGTGAGCAGTGACTGGGTGCGCGAATTTGCCGCTGACGGTCGCCTCAAGGGCGTGATCCTGTCGGGCAGCCACGCTTCAGTCTACGAAGTGGACGACCGTGCGCCTGACGCAGTCTTTGAGCTGAACATTCCTGTGCTGGGCATCTGCTACGGCATGCAGACCATGGCCACCCAGCTGGGCGGCAAGGTCGAAGGCTCTGACAGCCGTGAATTCGGTTACGCCGAAGTGCGCGCCCATGGTCACACCAAGTTGTTTGATGGCATCGAAGACTTTGTGACCGCTGAAGGCCACGGCATGCTCAAGGTCTGGATGAGCCATGGCGATAAGGTCACTCAATTGCCTGAAGGCTTCAAGGTGATGGCCTCGACTCCTTCGTGCCCCATCGCCGGTATGGCGGATGAAGCGCGCCGCTTTTACGCTGTGCAGTTCCACCCGGAAGTCACGCACACCGTGCAGGGCCAGGCCATGCTCAACCGCTTTGTGCTGGACATCTGCGGCACGCAAGCGGACTGGATCATGGGCGACTACATCGAAGAAGCCGTTCAAAAAATCCGCGAACAAGTCGGCGACGAAGAAGTGATTTTGGGCCTATCCGGCGGCGTGGATTCTTCTGTGGCTGCTGCGCTGATTCACCGTGCTATCGGCGACCAGCTGACCTGCGTGTTTGTGGACCATGGACTGCTGCGCCTGAACGAAGGCGACATGGTCATGGACATGTTTGAAGGCAAGCTGCATGCGAAGGTGATTCGTGTGGATGCTGCCGACCTGTTCCTGGGTAAGCTGGCGGGTGTGTCGGAGCCCGAAGCCAAGCGTAAGATCATCGGTGGCCTGTTTGTGGACGTGTTCAAATCAGAGGCTTCCAAGCTCAAGGCTGCCAATGCAGGCTCCAAAGGCGCAACTTTCCTGGCCCAAGGCACGATTTACCCTGACGTGATCGAGTCGGGTGGAGCCAAGTCCAAGAAGGCGGTCACCATCAAGAGCCACCACAACGTGGGCGGCTTGCCAGAGCAGTTGGGATTGAAGCTGCTGGAACCGCTGCGCGACCTGTTCAAGGACGAAGTGCGCGAACTAGGCGTGGCGCTGGGCCTGCCCCGTGGTATGGTCTACCGCCACCCCTTTCCAGGCCCGGGTCTGGGCGTGCGCATCTTGGGTGAAGTGAAGAAGGAATACGCCGACCTGCTGCGCCGCGCGGACGCCATCTTCATCGAAGAGCTGAACAACTGGATCGACGAAGCCACCGTCAAGAGCTGGTACGACCTGACCAGCCAGGCCTTCGCCGTATTCTTGCCCGTCAAGAGCGTGGGTGTGATGGGCGATGGCCGCACTTACGACTACGTCGTAGCCCTGCGCGCTGTGGTGACCAGCGACTTCATGACCGCAGAATGGGCCGAGTTGCCTTACGGCCTGCTCAAGAAGGTGTCTGGCCGCATCATCAACGAAGTGCGTGGCATCAACCGCGTAACTTACGACGTATCGACCAAACCACCAGCAACGATTGAGTGGGAATAAGTCAGCGTCAAGAATTGAAGCGATCTAAAAGGATTTAGCGACAACATAAGCCCGTGATTTCACGGGCTTTTTTGTTTTTCGTTTGGAATTATCTGGAACTGCGTAGAACCATTGAGATGGGCAAAAATCATGGTTTTTTACATGGTATCAAAAGAGTTTGAAACCATTCTTGATGCTGATACCATTCAGTCATTGTTGCCATGTTACATGGTACTGAATTTGATTAAGTTGTTGTTTTATAAAGAGATACCATGCGAAATTGTGGTACTTTTTTTTGAATGGTATCAAAGCGCTGAACGGAGACAAGATTCATGCTGACCGATAGCAAACTGCGAGCGCTTAAGCCGACAGGGAAGCTCTACAAAGTGACGGACCGGGATGGTCTCTATGTGGCAGTGACGGCTGCAGGCTCTATTAGCTTTCGCTACAACTACAAAGTAGGTCGTCGGCAGGAGACGATGACTTTCGGCACATATGGACCAAGCGGCATCTCGCTTGCCGAAGCTCGGGAATTGCAGATGGCTGCCCGCAAGGTGGTGCAGGAGGGCGGGAGCCCAGCACGGGAAAAAGGACGTGCGAAGGCGAGGGAGGAAGCGGCTGGGACCTTTGGAGATTGGGCTCTGAAGTGGCTGAACGAGCACAAGATGGCTGACAGCACTCGTGATATGCGCCAAGCCACCTACGAACGTGACCTGAAGGCACGTTTTGGCAAGTTGCAGCTCCGCGAAATCACGGGCGAGGATGTGCGAACCATGGCTGATGCAATCGTCGCGCGTGGAGCACCAGCTTCAGCAGTGCATGCACGAGAAGTGGTCCTCATGGTATTTAGGCATGCAATTGCGAGAGGCCAGAAGGTGCAGAATCCTGCAGAGGAAGTAGCTCCAAGCACGATTGCCACCTTTGAGCCCAAAGATAGATCGCTAACGCCAGAGGAAATTGGTCTTTTCTATGAGTACCTAGAAAGAGTCGGTACTACGCCGAGTATTCGTGCAGCTTGCAAATTGTTGTTGCTAACGATGCTGCGAAAGGGAGAGTTGTGTAACGCGAAATGGAGTGATGTCAGCTTCCAAGAGGCTACGTTGACGGTGCCAGCTTCGCGTATGAAAGCCCGTCGTCCTCACTTGGTGTTTTTGTCGCAGCAGGCGCTGGACTTGCTGATGGCATTGAAGATGTTTGCCGGTGGCTCAGAGTATGTGTTTCCGGGCAGATATGAAAGTCATGAGCCTATGAGTGCCGCCACACTTAATCGTGTCATGACTTTGAGCTGGCAATATGCTCAAAAAGACGGCAAGGCATTAGGGAAGTTCGGCCCCCACGATATGCGCCGCACCGCATCAACTATCTTGCATGAGGCAGGCTACAACTCAGATTGGATCGAGAAAGCGCTTGCACATGAACAGAAGGGGGTGCGGGCGGTTTATAACAAGGCCGAGTACCGGGAGCAACGCAGAGAAATGCTTCAGGACTGGGCCAACCTAATTGACGGCTGGACACGTCAGGCTCGGTGAAGGAGAGGACCTTGGGCGCTTAAACCTCTGGATTTACGTTCTGCAATCCATTTATCTACTTCCCCCTCATCCCACGCTACGCGCCGCGGTGACAGAACAATGCGCCTGGGGAATTCGCCGCGACTCTCAAGGGTGAGGATGTGGCGATCTGAGTAGGGCACTTTTGCACAGAGTGCTTTTCGGTCAATTAGTTTTGTACTCATCGTTGCTCCCGGTCTACTTCTATGTGGTGCGTCTCTGTCATTTCATGCGTCATAAAAAAGCCCCGACTTAGCGGGGCTGTGGTTCATCAAATTCAGGGATGGGTGCGCGGCGGTCGCGCTGGGTGCGTTTGCGTCTACTGGCCATAGGTTGCTCCTATTTTTTGGAGGCGGCGAGCATGGCGTTAAGCATGCGCTGCGGCGTTCCATCCAAGCCATTTGCACGCCGCAGTACGTTGCATGCGGCTACGTGCATTTCTTCGGTGATTGGTTGATTGGGGAGCCATCCCTGCGGCACTGGTGCTGCTGGAGCGCGGCGGTCGGCGTCCAGCAGTTGCAGCATCTGCGTGTAGCAGGCCATAGCATCCATCTTGCCTGCGCCAACCAGCACCTCTATTTCGTTCGCTCGGTCGCGCCACCATGGGCGCTCTGCTTCTGTGTGGTGGGTCATTGCAGCTTCATCCATTCATAAAATAACGAGCCAATAAGTGAAGCAAAGGCAACCCCGAAAGCTATTAAGAACTTCGTTTCGCTGCTCATCACGTCTCTCCCTGCTTGGCTGCTTGGGCAGCGCGCTCGCATTCAATGCAGCGTCCAGATTCATTGGTTTTGATTGGAAGCTTCCAGCCGCATGCTGGGTAAGCGTCGGTAAAGTGGTGCTCTGGCCAGCCGGGATTCGGTCTACACCATCCCTGCGCATCAACCGCTTTTGAGTTCTTCGCCATGTCACGCGCTCCCTTGCTTGGCTTGGATTGCAACTGGCTTCTCGCGCAGCCACCATGCTGTTGGCCCATCTTCTGTATTGAAGATCGCCACAAGGCTCCATCCGTCGCCGCACGGTTTAGTTGGACTCCAAGCGTTGTAGTTCGCTCCATCCTTAGCAAAACTGTGGCATATCACGGAGTCCTCAGCATCTGCTTTGATTTCTGATTGAGCCGTTGCGGCTTTTAGCTCCAAGCCAAATAAAGAAAAGAACTGTTCCCCATTTACGCTTTCATCGAAGCTAGGTAGCGCAGGGTGTACGCCGCAGCCCAAGTTATCTAGTTCCAACGGTGAACCATCAAGCAGACGCGACTTCCACCCATCATCCAGTTTGAGTTTGCTTTCTATTGCATCCTTATCGTTGCTGGAAGAGGTGGACGGTGCAAGCCAGTAATTCCATAAGCCGTGCAACCACGATGCGGTATAGATGAAGCTCAACACAAAGATGCCCCATTGTTGCCCTTGCCATGCGGCATAAAACCAGAAAGGCTGGCCAATCAAACCGAAGATGCAAGCCCAGCGGCGTCGCGCTTTCAGCTTGGATTGAGACAGCGCTACGGCTGCGACTCCAAAAATAGCGATAAAAATCTGAGCTGTCATTCCACGGATACCTTCATTTCTGTTCCCTGATCGGCCTGAGCTGTAAGTTCAGCATCAATCAGCAGTTCAAATGCCAGTGGGTCGGTTGATGTGATCCGGGCCACTACGTTGCCTATGCATTTAGCGCACTGGATCTCTACAGTGCTATCCGTTTGAAGCCCCCCATCTTCGTAGGCGCGTACCACAGCGTCATGTAGCGTGTCATGGTTCTGGTCTGGGTCATCAACCACCCAAAACATGTCGCAATCTTTTGCATCCAGCACCTGCGCCGCTGGCTGGGTGGCGACAAGGGCCGCGCGTGCCTTCCATGCCTCCCACATGTCTTGCACGCTGGAATTGTTGTAGCCCTGAGAAGTGGGCAAGGTCTTTTCTGGCACGAAGAATTGCCCTCGCGCCCAAGCTTCAAACGCCGCGTTTTCGTTAGACGCAGGCACTCCCTCTGCGGGGTGTGCGGGGGCGGAAAGTACATTGAAGGTATCGCGCGCCATCTTCGCCATGGCTTTTGCATAACCAACGTCGTAATCGTCGCCACGGTTTTTAGCGTTCTCAGCGAAATTCAAAGCACCGCTTTCAAGCATTTCCAGTGCTTCGATAACTTTGGCGGCTAAGCCGGACTGCGGTGCTGCTGCAATACCTTCACCTCGCGCCTGCAAGAACGCGCAGAAGTTGGCAACGTCTACTGGGTCGCCTTTGCCCACATGCTCGCGCAGTAAGTTGGATAGGTGCTGCTGGGTGCACTGGCGCTTGTTGTTCCAGCCGCTGTAGCCTTTCTCGCGCTGCTGTTCCAGCTTTGCTTTCATCCGCTCTGCCAGCTCGTCCACGGCAGCCTCGTCCTGGCGCTGTGCTTTGGTGGGCGACTTTTCGCGCAGCCACCAGCACGCTGGACCATCTTCTGTATCGAAAATCGCCACCAAGTGCCAGCCTTCACCTTTGGGGCGCTCAGGGTTCCAGACGTTGTAGTTAGGGCCATCTTCGGTAAAGCCGAATTCAGTCATGGCTTCGTAAGCATCCGACTCCATTTCGTTATCAGCCATCGACGTTTTCAACTCAATGCCAAATACGGCAAAGAATGTGCGCCCGTTCACGCCTTCATCAAAATTGGGTAGTGCAGGGTGGTAGCCGCAACCGTATTTGTCGCGTTCAAGCGGGACACCATTCAGCAAGAGGTGTTTCCACGCGTCACCCAAGTTTGGGGCGGCATCATGAAGCTGGGCTGCTTCACCGGCCTTCTTGCCCGCATCAAAGGCTTGGTTCAAGGCCTCGCGTAAGCGGCTATCGAACGCATCACTTGCTTGGATGCAGGTAGCCATGGAAACAGGCTCACTCTCTTGGCCTGTGCTGCCTTCGGGGAGCTGCCACCCGTAAGTTTTCACGCGATTGACGGCATAGGCCGTTACGTGGGCTTCGTGATCTCTCTCGACAGCTAGTGCCAGGCATTCAATCAACGCTTCGCGCGGGGTCAACATCGGGATAAGCGTCGTGCTGGGGTTTTCCGTGGTCATTCTGAGTGCTCCTGAATCAATTGCCGCAGCAGGGAAGGCTCTCGCCCTCTTTGGGGGTGGTGTGGATAAGGGCGAGGCAGTGGATGCAGCGTTTGGGTGTGGCGGGCTGTTGCTGCGGTGCCGGTGGTGGGGTGGTGCTCATGCTGTTGGCTCCATAGAAAAAGCCCACGCTGGGTGGGCTTGGTGTTGAGTTAAGCGGCCCGGCGCAATACCTGCCGCTCGCTGTAATTGGCTGCAACTAGTGCGTGAGACAGTGGCGGGCAAACGCTGTTGCCACACATGCGCACCTGAGCGGTCTTGGTGATGGGCTCGCCTGCCGCACCGGTTTCAATCTGGTAGCTGTCTGGAAAGCCTTGGGCCCGGAACAGCTCACGCGGTGTGAGCATGCGCAGGCCGATATCAACAATTGCGTAGGGTTCTCCATGGACCATCACCAAGCCGAAGCGGTCGCGTGTTGGGATGGTGTGCAGCGGGTCGGGCAGCTCCTGACCATCCTTGTCACTGCCGTAGTACTTCACCAAGAAAGCGCGTACCTCACCGGCGTGGCCACCACCAGCAGTCAGCGTTGGTACCGGATCTTCATGCGACTGCCCAAACTGGTTATTGCGCAGCTTGATCATGTGGCTGGTCACAATCCCTGCCGCTGCGCCTTGGGCCGTGATCGTGTTCAGCGGACCTACTACATCGCGGATGCCGTGGCTCCAGCGCTTTCCACCGTCCTTGCCTTCGCCATGACCCATGTGAATCAGGTTGGCAGTCACTAGGCTGTGGTGGTCGACCGTGGTGACCGTGCCTGCAGGATGCTCCAGCTCGGTACCCACTACACCCGTGTAATGCTTAGCCAAAAAGGCTTGCACCAATGCATGCTTTTGCTTGGCCACCACTGCGCCCAGCGGCTTATCCAAGCCCGGTACCCGTGGTGATTGCCCTGGACGTTCCCCGTAGCCGGTCTGAATCAGCGTGGCCGCAACGCCCGGAACGATGAAAGGATTCTCAGCTTCCATCACAAAACGCACTATGCCCTTGGCAATGCGCCGGCACGTGGCATCAGCCAGCGGCTTGGAGCGTTCAAAGATGCTCGGTGCTGGAATGCTCCAGTCGATGCAATCCGCCGCGGTGCGCCATGGCTTCATGCCTGCCGGCACCTTGCCTTTGGCGTCGGGCTTGGCATGGGTCGGTGTGGGCCACACGATAGGCAGGCCATCACGGCGCGCCACCAGGAACAGGCGCTTGCGAATAGTGGGTGCCCCAAAGTCACAGGCGCGCAGCTCCTTCCACTCCACCTTGTAGCCCAGGTTGCGCAGTTGGGCCACCCAGCGCTGAAAGGTCTGGCCCTTGCGATTGGGGCAGGGGCGGTTGTCAGCACCCAGCGGGCCCCACGTCTGAAACTCTTCCACGTTCTCCAGACAGATCACCCGGGGTTGGGCCAGCTTGGCCCACTTGATCACCACCCAGGCAAGGCCGCGAATCTTCTTGCTCACTGGCTTGCCACCCTTGGCTTTGCTGAAGTGTTTGCAGTCTGGGCTGGCCCACAGCAGGCCCACGGGTTGACCGTCTGTTACCGCCAGCGGATCCACCTCAAACACATCACTGCAAAAGTGGCGCGTCTGCGGATGGTTGGCCGTGTGCAGGCTGATCGCCTCGCGGTCATGGTTGACGGCAATATCAACGTGGCGGCCAATGGCCAGCTCGATACCGGTGGATGCGCCACCACCACCGGCGAACAGATCCACCACCAGCTCGTTGTGCACTGGCAGGACAAATTGGGGGGTCAGCATGATGGGATCTTTCAGGCGTAAAAAAGCCCGCTAGGTGCGGGCTAAGAAATTCAATATGGTGGGTTTTTTGGGTAAATCACCAGAAAATTGAGGCTGATCTGTACAGAAATCTGTGTGTTTTATTAAGTCGCAAAAACAAGCGAGATGGGGCAGTGCTGCTAAGTCAGTGCTGGCTGCTGACAAGCAATTGGAGTCCTCGAGCGGCTTTTAAATCTAACGCGATCGACGTTTACCTTCGGGCAGAAAAAAACGCCCCAGCTGGGGCGTTTTTCTTGAGAGAACGGCTAGATTATTAGTAGCCGGTACCACCGCCATAGCCATCATTGCCATAGCCAACATTTGGGCGAGAGCTAGCGCGGAATTCGCGATTGCCGCCGGAGCTACGACCTTCTTCGCGAGGTTTCGCAAGGTTGACGACGATCGAACGGCCATCAACAGAGACTCCATTCAGTCCAGCAATAGCGGCTTGACAAGCATCAGCAGAGGCCATCTCTACAAACGCAAACCCTTTAGATTGTCCGCTGTCGCGGTCCATCATGACTTTGGCGGAGGTAACACTTCCGAATTCAGCAAAGTTACTTTTCAAGCTGGAATCGGTCACGGAGTAAGGCAGGTTGCCAACGTAGATTTTGGTGCTCATGAAAGGAGCCTTTTTTATTAATGATTCGTCAAAAATTGACGCATCGTTTGAATATGGCTGTGGGAGCGCGAGCCCGTAGCAACCGGAGAAATTAAGCGTTTGCTAGATGCTTAGCAATGTGAGGGCTGCATTGACGTTTCCAGCCAACCTTGGGTCACAGCATAGATTTTTGCTGCTTCGGTAGAGGCAAATGTTTTGTCAAAGCGAAAGACACGGCAGTAGCTGCTTTTTTGCCTAGTGCGCTGCAGTGCGAAGGATGCTTGGAAACGACCACAATTGGTCTTGTGTGATGAGGGCGTAACGAAGTACTTGCCCATAGCAATAGGAGAGAGTGGAATCTAGTTCAATCAGAGGGCAGGTCTGAGAGACCTGCATGAGCTTTCGATAACTCGATTGGCTGCTGCTCGACAGCCAACGGTGCGACAAATTTCGCGGAAATTTCTTGCTCGAGGTCTTTGTGAACTCAGGCAGGAACTGAAGTAAGACTGTTTAGTGTTACTTTCAATACTTTTCATTATAAGGTTTTTTTATATAAAGTCGAAATTTTATTGTTTTTGGTTTTTTGCCTATCTTTTTAGTTGTTGACTTTGCCTAGACGGGCTACTGCTTCTAGCGTTGGTAACTCCAGTCATGTTGAAAGACGCTGTGCTCATACATCTGGGATGAAAAAGCCCACGCTGGGTGGGCTTGGTGTTGTTAGGGAATACAGCTCATAGCTGATTCGATATGGTGCGAAGGCCTTATGGAGCTGGGTATGCTGGTTTGTGTGCACCACGGTTACATTGGAGGCTTCATTCAGGAGATCTCTATGGCCAAAGGCATGCAACTTAACAACAAAATGGTCAAAAAACCGAAGAAGGACAACAGCTTGCCATCGCTGGTTAATACCTCGCCGGAATCCATGCGCCCTGTCGCTCCGCTCACCTCTGTGCTGCCCAAAGGCAAATTGAAAAACAAATAAGGCGTGCACCGTGCGTCCCGCACAGGGTGCGCAAGGTCAGCACCGCCAAGCACAGCTATCCGCGCTGATTGCTTTGCGGTTAAAGCAAAATTTCAGAAAACTGCTTTAGGTAGGTTTGCCTTACTTAGCAGCAATCATTGGCATCTCTCTGGTGACTGACTGCAACCAGCTTGCTTCAAGCTTTTTGGGCAGTACTTGCGTACGGGCTGTTTGGTTGATGTGCAGAAGATAAAGCCCTCAATCTGAGCTGGAAAGATGTACTTCACGTTTTGAGGCAACAATCGAAGCTGTCTTAAATACGGAAATCTTTGTGAATCAACCAATTGCACACGCCGAACTCATCGCCAGCTACAAAAAATTGGCTGCTGATGCCGCCAAAAAAGCAGCATTCGTGCTGACTTCGTCCTCTAAAGGCCCTGGCGTACTCAAGTCGGTGAGCGAAACCGCCGCCAAAGCAGCTCATCGTCGCGATGTAGCTGCAGCTAAGCTTGCAAAACTTGGCGTAGCGCTTCCCGAGTAAACGCAGCGAATGGAAAGAGGCGTTTGACTGGCATTACAGTCCTGGCGCCTCAAAAGCAAAACCCGCATTACGCGGGTTTTTTGCTTAGAACGGCGCTGCTTGCGTATCGGTGTCTTGAGGCGCGCTTGCTGGCCCAGTCACCGTACCCGCTTTAGATACACGCACGGCCAAGGTGCTGGCGTCGGTTGTTGGTTGCCCAATTTCCGTGCGCCCTTCACCGCCCAAGGCTTCAATCAAGTCGGGGATCAACTTTGCAAGCTCGCCGGTTGCAATGGCCACATCCGTGTCAAACCCCCCTTCGTCGCCTGCTTGGTCCAGCACGGTGTCAGTGAAGGCAACTTTCTTGATCTGCAGGTTGTCGTTCAGCAAGAAGCTCACGCGGTCATCCCAAGTCAGAGCCAGCTTGGTGGGCAACTTGCCGTGCTCGACGTGCTGCTTCACTTCATCAATATCCAGAGAGTGGCGGTTGTAGCGCACCACTGACTTGCTTTCGTCGGCGGCCTTCAGCTCGCACTCGCGGTCGATGGTGAAACCTACGGGGGCTTCTTGTGTCAGCAGCCAATGCGCCATGCATGCCTGGGCGCTGCTTTGGGTGTCCAGAAGGGCCACGCCAAAGCCTTTAAGCGATTCCACCAGCAGCGTGACAACTTCGTCAGCCTTGCCTTGCGCGCCGGTATCCAGCACCAAGAACTTGGCTTGAGGGTCGATCCACACCCACATGCTGCTGCGTTTGGTGAAGGCCAAGGGCAGCAAGTCCAACACGGCTTCATCCTTCAATTCGCGCTTTTCTTTTCTGCCGGGCTTGCGGCCAAACTCTTTCTCAATCGCGTCGGCTTTCTCCTGAACCTTGCGATTGAGCACGTCAGCGGGTATCTGCTTGGTTTCCGTGAAGAAACGCAAAATCCACTGACCACCAACGGATTCAGCCAGCAGGCCGTGGTCTTCGCCGCGTGGGGGCACCCAGCCAGCACTTTCTTCCTGCGTTGGCCCACAGGCCATAAAAGGTGTCTTTTGCAATGCCTCTTCAACTTGCTCTAGTGAGCCTTCCCATTGCGCCGCCATGCGGTAGATGATCATGTTGGAAAACATATTCGATAACTTTCGTGCTGCGCACTCTTACTTGCTGGTTAATTCGTTGACGCGCACTTCAAGCCAGCCGCCATTGGTGGCAATCTCCGCGCATTGGGCTACTGCTTCACGCAGCATGTAGGGCTTGCTGCGGACGGCTTGGCGCCGTTGTTTGCGCAGCCACTCAGGTTCATCGAACGGCTTGTCGCCGGGCAGGCCTGCTTTGCGCGCGGCGTCGATGGTTGATTTGTGCTGGGCTTTGGCGCTCTCCAGCAATCCAGGGGGAATACCAACGACACGCCAACCCTTGTGCGTACGCTCAGTGGATTTGTTCGCTGCGCGACGTGCGCGCTCCGCCTCAACGCCTGCGGTGTGCATTGCATCCATCTTTGCTTCAGTGATGGCATCGCCATGCAGGTTTACAAATGAAAGACTCATAAATCCTCCAGCTAAGAAAAAGTGAGCTGCTAAAGCTTGCTCAGTAGGGGGTTGGAAGCAGATTGGCTACCACTGCGACAGCGGAACCAGCTGCGGACGAAACGAAGAACCAATAGAGGCTGTGGAGCATCAGTCGCCTCGTTTCTGAGTGACGCTGCAGGCGTGGCGATTTGGGTAGCAGGCATCAGCCCAAGCGCGTGCGCTGCGGTTGTCGGGGAAGTCGATGCCCTGAATAACTTTTTTGCCAAACTTGACGATGAATCGCATGCTGGTATCTCCAGAATGAGCGAAGCCCGCTCAGTGGCGGGCCTCGGTGGGTTGATTGGTGGGCGTGGCGCTGGCTTACAGCTCGCCGCCTTCGGTGTCGTCGGAGCGCTTGCGCTCCCAGGTGACCGGCTGGGTGGCTGGCGCGGCTTTGCCGCACTTGCACTGGCCACAGCCTTGGCATGTGTCTTTGGCAGGCGCCGTGCTGTGGTTGGCTGCGATGGGGATAGCTTTGCGTTCTTGCTGCATAAATACTCTGCTACTGCTTGTTGGTTAAGCGCTGATAGCTATTGTTTTTGATGAAAATGACCGATGCCGCGCTGTGCTGCTGCAACTTCAGCCAGCGCACACTGAATGGACTGGCGCACCGCAATGTGTAGAGGGCGCGCATTCGAGTTGATAGGGGCAACACCGTTGTGCAGAGCCACCGTTGTTTGACCCGCTTCCACAGTTACGACGATGGAATGCGTCTCTGGTAGCTCTGTTTCAGCGTTGACCAGCTCACGGCCCAGCAGGCGCAGCTCACAGCAGGAGTCCCGCATTGACGCGCCGATGGTGGCGCGAATGTCTGCCAGCTGGCTGGCAGGATAGAGCTTGGCAGCGCGCCATTTCTTGCGGGTTTCTATGTCCAATGCACCCAGCTCTTGCTTGGACAGCGTTACGGGGCTGTAACCCATGTCGGCCAGTTTTTTTGCATCAACTTTGCAGACTTCCAAGCTTTGATTGACCTCATCGAGGGTTATGAATTTGTTTGGCATGGCTCGTTTTCGGTAGTGGTTACGTCTGGCCAACTCTCCGCAGCAGCCAAGGCACTGAGGCCAATGGCAATGCAAAAAGCAGCCAGACAGGCAAGGGCGGTAGGCATGGCGCGGGTCCTAGGTTGGGTGGGCACTGCCGTGCAAGCTGTCCGCCTGAATAGCAAAGGCGCGCGCCTGCTCAGGAGTGCGTGAAGGGATGAATAGGCGCCCGTCTGCTTCTGCATCCAGGCGGCGCTGTTCTTCGCGCTGCTCAAACGTGAGGTTCTTCAATTGCTTGCCCGCACCCATACGGCTGGCGTGGCGGGCGATGCTTGCGGAGTGGATGGACATTTGAATTTCTCCAAAAAGGAAGCCCACCGTGCGAGTGCAGGGTGGGCTGGGAAGAGAAGGCCGGCGCCTTACGGCGTGTCATGGGAATTAAGAGGGGGAGGGAGGAGGCGCCCACGACCCGGCTAAAAACTTAAAACCATCTGGAGAGCCCTCATCGCTGAGCCACACCCACGGGGGAAGGCGAAGCACGTGAAACCCGCAAAAGTGCGCTGAAGGCTCTCCGAATGGCTCTGCTTATAACGCTCTGCAGAGCGGGTATGTCTCACTTGGCTGTACGTAGGGAATTTGGTAGGCTGCTATCAAATAAAACAGTGAAAGGGGGGTCCATGTACAAACCTTGCTTAACCTTGTCGCTTAGCTTGGCGCTATTCACCTCGGCGCATGCCTTTAGCCTTTCATGTTTTATTGGAAACAAGTGCGTTCAAACCCAAGGTACTTCTATTCCTCCCGCAAAAGTCGTCGAAATCCTGAATGAGTGCGGAAAATTTAAGCGGGGCAGGGTTGGCCGTCAAGTGTTGCTCTTGTCAGTTCCGCAAATTAATGCGCGCTCCCAGGGGCGCATCGCACAGCCAATATTCAATCCTTACAACGCTTTCACAGCGGTGTATGAAACTCCCTTAATTTTTAAGCGTAAGTCGAATGCTCAAGTCTCCGGCTATGCGCAGATTGCCCTTTCGTGTCGTCAGCTAAAAATCGATTACGAAAACTGGTTGCATTAGTTGCAGCTACTAAAACCGCAGCACCCTAGGGGTAAGGTGCTCTGGTTTTCCGTCTGAGCTAAAGCCCTGCGCGCGTGGGCAGGCGTAAAAAAACCCGCTGTGTGCGGGCCGTCTTTCTAGCTTCCAAACAAGCAATTCATTTGGAAAAAGCCCACTGGTAGTGGGCTACAACTGCTAGCGATTGCAATCAATAGTTTTGCTGCAATGCGGTTAGTGGCACTCGCTTTTGGTGCGGTTGCTGTTGCTGCTGGTCATTGCTTTTCTCCTTATCTGTTGGAGCTTTATCAGGCTGTGAAGGTGGTGGTTCGGTAGCTGCTGCAGACGTGCGCTGGCCAGTCCAGCAAGCCAAAGATTGAAAGCATTTTTGAAGCCAAGACATAAAAAACCTCTTTTAAAAAATAAAGACGACAAGCCTCTCTCCTCTTCACAGTACACCCTTTGCAGATGGGCTGGTTGAGTATTACATCGTGAGGTTTATGTACTGTGCTGCTTCAAACCGCAGCCCTCTGTCACAAGGCTCTGGTTTGTGGCCGTTTCTTTCCGACCTGTCATCGCTCGCGCGACGGGCTTTGCTGTTCTTGGCATCCCGGTTTGCCTCACCCTTTTACCGTTTACGCATCTTTGGCGTCTGGATACAGCGGGACACTGCGCGGAGCACCCGCCTTGCCGGGTGACGCTATGAAGCCGGACGAACCCCAAACAGGCTGGGGAGCAACATCGGCGAATGCAGAGCAGTGAGTAGATTGAATGGGGCGGTCGTTCTGAGATACTCACCGTGGGTGCTGATAACACCCACTGCGGTCATCAACCGCTTAAAGGTGATGCATTGGAATTGCGATAGGGATGGATGCCCATTCCTGCCTGCTCGGCGATAAGAGCCGCAAAACCAATGCTGAGCTGATGTCAGCCCCCCATTCGCGGTAAGGAGCTGGCCGCGCTAGCAACGGCGCGTAATAAGTCGTAGCGGGTTATTGACCCGTGGCCACGGGTCTTCACCGGAGCAATCCAATGAAGACTTATGTGCGTGTGAGCATCACTATCGATGTCGCCAAATGCCTGCGAGCAGTTGTTTGGCTAATCGTGCTTCTCGTGATGCTGTGACCGAGTGGGGCAGGGCGGGCAACCGTCCTGCTTCCCGCTGAACCTCTTGCGCGCTTCAGCGACCACCCCAATCAATCTACTCTCTAGCTCTGTTGTTAATGGGCTAGGGTGCTGGCTCGATCACTTGGCACCCATCGCGTTGGTGCACCTCCTGCTGCGCTCTCTGTGGAGCTAACCCCGCCTTTGCTTCCTGTCGGCTTCGGCCCCGGATCGCTGGGCCTTGGGTGTGTCGTGGTTTGGTGCTGCGATGTGATGTAATTTAGCCTAGAGCTAATATACAAGTCAATAGCCAATGGCTAATATTTTTTATGCACCGCTAAACTTCTCTCTGTGACCATACAAACCACAGACGAAAAAAAGCCACCCGCAGGTGGCTTGATGAGTGAGAGGAGCTACCCCAAGCCGGGCGCTCGCATAGAGGGCGTCAGCCTATTGGAAGATCTAGCTGATGTTCTGGGGAAAACCTTGGCTCTTCAAACCGATCAACGAACATGAGACGAGGCCGCCCATTTTTATCAACCTGATAGGACCCGACAGCACAGACGAACCGGCCAATTAGGCGAGATGCTTGCTGCGCACTTAGGTCTGGCATTACGCAACGTAATGTCCCAACACCCTGAACAGACCGAAGCATCATTCTCGATCGATCTAAGTCAGCAGCACGTATTTCGCCAACAAATGATCCGTGGCGTGCTCGTTGCATGCTTGGCTTCTCGACAGCTTCTTTTAAAACTACGCGCTCGCGCTGTCCTAGTCTGGCCATTCCTTCGCTACCAGTCGCTAAATCAAGAGTGTGAATGCCGCGCTGACCTGTCGGGGAAAATCGAAGCAGGGCATTGAGGCTTATGTCTCGCATAGCTGGGTCAGGAGCAACTTCCTCTAGTCCGCTGAGCATTCCTTCATTGTCGATAAAACGCGCAATGGCTGGGAGATTCCTGATTTCCTCTACCAGGGTGGGGCCATCCTGATCTTCGTTAATGTGCGCGTGATCTTCACTGGGTGAGCCTACTTTAATGCCCATCCAAAGACTGCCTGGCGCAACTCCAGTCAGTCTAGTATCCATCCCCTTAACAATTTTTTTCCCATTGACGCCTCGCATCTCGAAATAAGCGATGGATAGCTCTCGAATATTTCTTTCTGCTGTGGACGAGACCCAATTCAAAGCTGAAAGCCATGGCATGCTAGTGGCCGCACCAGGGCCTTCTGCTCGCAAAATGATGTCTGAGGTGTCCAAGATTTTAGCCAGAGGAAAATGCTGTTCTGAAACCTCTAACAACTTGCCAAGCGTAGATTCAACGATCTGAGATGGAGTAACGTGATGACCCGCAGCAGTCGCGTTTATGGCGAATCCAACCATGTTCTCAAGGAACATGCGAGTCTGTGAAACGGTGTGATCATGTTGGTTCATGGCAGTACCTTCAGTATGCCTTTGACATGCTTGGCGTCAAGCTGTAGTTCAGCCCCCGCCTTAATCCCCGTGTACTGGAAGAAAGCGCATAGGTCATGAGGAAACAGAGGATGCTTAAACCAAAAATCGATGTTGTAAGCATTTTTGTACTGTTCGCGCTGGAACCAAAGTTGAGCTACAGGCCACACTTCTTGAGCATCAAGTGATGTTGCCTCCACTACCAAATCGATGTCTGCGGGCGCGTCTTTTCGACGCGTAAAGCTTCCGTCAACCCAAATAGGGAGACTCAAGCCAAGTGGACTCCATATGTCGCGCAGAAATGACTGAGCTTGACCGAACAGTACTTCCCTATGTGGGTTCCAGCAGAAAGCCTGCTGAACCTCTTGCCAACTGCAATCGTGGACGCCTGATGGTAGTAGTCCCTTTTCATCTAAGGCGGGTATGGCCATGAATCCCCTCTTTTTGTGATTTTTATCGCAAAGCCTGACCCTAGCCAGGGCTTGCACCTCAAGGCACCATAGAACCCACTCCCGCTGAGCAGGTGTTGCATCAGCGTCTCCGGAACTTGCAGCGGTACTCAATCATGATGGTTATTAACGGTAGAACCGCCGGTGCTCAACCATGGTTCCAATAATTTCAATAGCTTGCTCGTTCGAGCGCATCGTTGGGTAGTCCTCATTCAGAGGAACCAGTTCAAAAATATCGTTACCCAATACATCGACTGAGCGAGGGCGGTACTTCTTAAAAGTAGCTTCCTCGCGCCCATTCTTCGCAACCACAAAGGAGCCAGGGCGTGGGCGAATAGACGGATCAATCACAACCAAATCACCATCCTTAAAATCTGGCTCCATGGAATTGCCACGGACTATCAGGACAAAGGTGTTGGGTGAGTGTGTATCACTGGTTATCAGCCATTCGTTTGCATCTCCAGGCTGAAAGCTGTTAACAATTTCAGTCCACATACCGGCCTGAACATAAGAAATTACAGGAACGCGGCGCACGCCTGAAGGCATGGCGAATTCCGCATTAGATCCACCTGGCGTCTTTAACTCATCCTTGTGAGCCGGGGCATCCATCCAGCCGCCGGGTTTCCCTGACTTTAGTTCAATTTCGCGGGCAATCGCATTGCTCATCACGCGGGGTTTGCCTGTTTTTGAGTTCACAGACGCGTTTAGCCATTGGCTGATTTGAGCTGGTGCTTTGCCAATTATTTCGGAGAGCGCAGCTTGACTGCCTGCTTCTTTAATCAGCAGGCCAAGCTTTTCACGTCGCGTTACATCTATCGGTTGCATATCTTGAGTATTTAGCGTCTGGCTAATATTGGCAACGAGCCTTAGGCTATTGACATTGTTTAGCCTCAGGCTAACAATGCTCGTATGAAGCTATCGGAATACCTCAATCAGCAAGAGCGCGGTGGAAAAGCTGCGCTTGCGAGAAAGATCGCCGCCCACACTCCGGACTTGTCGGATTGGATTGCTGGAAATCGGCCTATCCCAGTTAAGTACTGCCTCCTTATTGAGCGCGAGACTGGCGGTGCAGTAACCAGAGCTGATTGCCGTCCGAACGATTGGCAAGCTTATTGGCCGGACTTCAGCCCTCTCACTACCCAAGAGGTGAGCCATGGGTGAGCTGCAAACCTTCACATTGCCAGCGGGCGCTTTGTGCCACCGAAACAGCACCCCCTTCACGCTGTGGCACGCGACACAGATTGAATGCCATCCCGGTGTTTGGCCTTTGATCAAGGGAGAGCCGCCAGAGGCGCTGGAAGTTGATGTTGTCAATCCAGTGCATCCACTTGCCCCTGCTGGCGCAGTTGAGCTGGTGCCACTTCTAAAGCGCTTGATTGAGTTGCTTGAAGTGGCAGCTAGGCCAGCAACCGCTACGTATTCGTTTGCTGGTGAGGCGCCTTCTAACTTTGTGCCGCAAGTAGCCCCAACTCCAGAAAGAGAGTTGGCGGTTTGACGTCCAGATTCCAAACACGCGCTTTCACTACCAATGTGAGGCCATTTAAGCGGACTAGGTCGCCTTGCAGCGGAGGGTTGGAGTCGTCGATGAATTCGGGGATCGCGCTCGCTCCCAAAACCTCCTTTGCTTCTTTTGGAAGCACCAGTTGGATATTGCATTTGTTCATGTCCGCCCTCCCTGTGGCTATTGATGGTTGTGTGGAAGCTCCCATCGTAGTCCAGGGTGCGGCGGGCACCATTTAAGGAGTAGGTGGCATGAAAACACCTCACACCGATTTTTCCCCCGCAGAAAGTGCTGCCTTGAAGAAGGTGGTTGCTGCAATTGCTGGCTTGGATCCGCATCAGGTTCTGAAAATCTTTGAGCATGTCCAAGACGAGCTGCAGGGCGACGATGTGCCCATGTTTGCCCGTGGCATTGCTGGGCCGCTTGGAAAGCTCGAATGCCCGCTCAAGACCAAGGTGGACGAACAGACCAATACCTTGTTCTTGCAGCACTGCAACATGCGCCGCTCTGACGCCAGCAGCGTGCTGCGCGATGCCGTCTACGCCATGACGTATGGCAAGACGTACCAGCAGATGGTGATGGAGATGGTGACTCATGACGCCAAGCGTACGGAAACCATGCTCAAGCTCATAGGTCCTTTTGGGGTCCCCGAATCGAACGGGGGCACACGATGAGCACCATCATCATGGCGGCAGTGTGGCCGTTACAAGGCATGTCGGCCGCACAGAAGGCGGTACTGGTGTCTTTGGCTGATCAAGCAAACGATGACGGCGTGTGCTGGCCAGCGGTGGACAAGATCGCCATGCGCACTTGTCTGTCTGAGCGTTCAGTGCAGGAGGCGCTGCGCTGGCTCCAGACGACCGGTGCTGTGTTTCGTCAGTACCGTGAGAACACCAGCAGTCTTTATACGGTGTCCCCCCAGAATTACAACCCTTCCGCCGCTCCAGAGAAGCGCATTCGGGAAAAGAAGGGTACGGGTGCAGATAGCGCACCCCCCGCAGATGGCGCACCGGGTGCAAATAGCGCACCACCCCCCGCAAATGGCACACCCGACCCCCGCAAACGGCGCACCCCACCCCCGCAAACGGCGCACCGGGGGGTGGCAAACGGCGCACCCAAATCATCAAATGAACCATCATTGAACCGTAATGGAACCGCCAATGAACCTTTCCAGCCCGCTGCGCAGGCTGGCGGCGACGGCGGTGATGCAGCACTCAAAGAGGCCTACCTGCAGGCATGCCGAGATACCTGGGCTGCCTACGAGCAGGCTTACCAGCTGCGCTATGGAACGGTGCCGGTACGCAATGCCAAGGTGAACACTGCCGTGGCGCAGATCGTCAAGCGCCTGGGCGCGACAGAAGCACCTCAAGTGGCTGGGTGGTTTGTGTCATTCGTCAATGAGGCTTTTGTGGTGAAGCGTTGCCACGCGGTTGGCGACTTGCTCTCGCAGTGCGAGGCCTACCGTACGCAGTGGGTTGCTGGCATTTCCATGACCAGCACCGCCGCGCGCCAAGCCGACAAGACCGCCGCCAACCACAGCGTGGTGCCCGGAGCTGCAGACAAAGCCCGCCAGATCATTGCCCAGCGCCGTGATGCACAGGCCGGTGGAGGTGCACATGCTGGCTGACGACGAAATCGATTGGCTGGTGGCCACCTTGGTGGGGACTGCCGAAGCCATGGGCGGGGAACTCAGCGAAAACACGGCGGCCATCATGGCGGCAGACCTGAGCGCTTTCAGTAAACCCCAGCTGCAGCAGGCGTTGAACCGTGTGCGCATGGAGGCGACAGGCAAGCTGAATACCAAAATCATTCTTGACCAGCTTGATGCTGCTTATGGCCGCCCCGGTGCTGACGAGGCCTGGGCACTGGCCCTGAAGGCGCGCGACGAGAGCGCAACGGTTGTTTGGAACAACGAAATACAGGAGGCTTGGGGCGCAGTCGGCAGCATGGCCCATGGCAAAGACCAAGTGGGTGCCCGCATGGCGTTCAAGGATGCTTACCAGCGCGTGGTGCTGAATGCCCGAGGTGCACAGCGCATGCCTGAAGCGGTTATCGCCATTGGCTACGACAAGGCGCAGCGCATCAGCGCGGTGACCGAGGCCTATGTGAAAGGCAGTATTTGTCTGGGGCTGGCACAGGATGCACTGGAGCAGTGCGCAGAGCTGAAAACCACCGAATCCGGTCAACCGTACTTTGAGGCATTGCCGGTGGCGCGAGGGCTGCCCCAGCTTGCTGCGCCTGACGCGCAACCCGTGCTTATGTTGGCTGGACCTGAAGGTGTCTCTGGTGGCGCCATGGTGGCCCAGGCCGCTACTGCCTTGGTTCCCCCCAAGGTGGCGCAGGCCATCAAAGATGGCTTGGAGCGTGGGCGTGATGCGGCCCAGAAGAAGAAACGTCGAGCCATGGCCCAAGAGCGCCTGCAGCGAATTGTTTTCAAGATTCGCAAGCGGGAGGCAATGCAAGCCGTGAATTCCTACTTGGACGGGGGGGCTGTGGCATGAGCAAGTGCATGGACTGCCAACACTGGAGCCCCAAGGATGCCGCCCCCGGCATGTCCCGTCTGGGTTTTGCCGTGTGCCTCAAGCGCCATGCACCGTGGCGCACCTTTAGCGCCCACGCACGCGCCTGTGAGCAATTCAAAAAAGCGCCGGCCGAAGTTACCGACCCACGGCACGCGAAGTGGGATGACAAGACAGGAGGGCGCAATGCGAACGCTTGAAGAAATCAAGGGGCGCTGCTTCATTACAGAGGACGGCCACTGGCTGTGGCGTGGATCGCTTCGCCCTGATGGCCGACCCAACATTTACGCGCCCAACTACAGCCAGCACGCTGATGGCACAAAGACCTCGCAGTACGGTGCCCGCGCTGTTTGGCACTTGGTCAACCAGAAGCCCGTACCCAAGGGCTTCCGCACCTATGTGGCGTGTGAGCACCCCGAGTGCTGCAACCCCGAGTGCATCCGCTGCACCAGTGAGCGCAATTACGGCTTGTTTGTGGTGCGCATTGGCCGCCGAAAGGGCAACCCCAACCGCATTGCAGCCAACCGCGCAACCAACGTGAAGCGCGCCGCACTGACTGCTGAGCAGGTGCACTACGTGCAGTCCAGCAGCAAGAAGGGCATTGATCTGGCCGACGAGCTGGGGGTGAGCACTACCACCATTAGCAAGTACCGCCGTGGGGAACACACAGTAACTGCATCAGGAGGCGCGCCCAACCCGTTCGCCGCCCTGATGCGTTGAGAGGGAGGCGCGCAATGCAAATGCAAACCGTATCTAAACAACCAACGATGAGCAGCCGCGAGATAGCCGATCTTGTGGACGCGCGCCACAACGATGTGGTGGCTACCATCATGCGCCTGTTTCACAAGGGGCTTTTACGATCTAGTTGTAAAACCCGCCGTGAGGACACAGGTGGGCGTCCAATTGACGTTTATGACCTGATTGAGCGTGACACGCATCTGGTCGTATCCGGCTACAGCGACGAGCACCGCGCTCGCGTGATTGACCGCTGGCAGGAGCTGGAAGCCAAACCGGTGGCCAGCGAGTTGACGCGCTTGCAAATTCTCCAACTGGCTATGGAGTCTGAGCAGGGGCGGCTTGAAGCTGAGTCCAAGCTGGCGCTGGCTGCCCCCAAGGTCGAATTCTTTGACAGGGTGGTGCAGCGCAAAACTCTGATGACTGCCACGCAGGTAGCCCAGAAGCTGGGAATGTCCGCCATCAAGCTGAACCAACACCTGGACGAGCTGGGCATCTACGCCATGGGTGTGAAGCGCGCCCGTGTCTTCAAGCAATGGGTGATCGACAAGGGCTTGGGCGAGCTGAAGCAGAGCGATCTTGGCTTTTCGCAGCCTCTTTTCACCACTGCAGGCGAGGCATGGATTGTTGAGCGTCTGACTAGCGAGGGTGTGGCATGAACAAAGCTCTGTACGCACTGGGCCGCCTGAAGACCGGCCAGATGAACAAGACCGAAGCCGCCTACGACAAGCACTTGGCTTTGCTGCAGCACGCAGGAGAGATTCAGTGGCGCAAGTTTGAAGGCTTGAAGCTGCGTTTGGCTGACAACACTTTCTACACACCTGACTTTGCCGTGATGGCTGCTGATGGCGTGATGGAGTGCCACGAGGTCAAAGGCGTGTGGATGGATGACGCACGGGCGAAGATCAAGATTGCGGCGGACATGTACCCGTTCCGTTTCTTTGGCATCA